>Ga0179591_1263121_pt1 | contig 11358 bp, 13 predicted proteins | sample CZOMad2_1_08_16f_FD_182891 | JGI IMG/M metagenome (GOLD analysis project Ga0179591, IMG submission 182891) | Vadose zone soil fungal communities from Angelo Coast Range Reserve, California, USA - CZOMad2_1_08_16fungal (PacBio error correction) | ecosystem: Environmental > Terrestrial > Soil >... | reverse complement strand
CACAGAACTTCTTTTGCATTTTTTCCTCGGACCCCCTCAACCCAGTGCCCCTCCCCCCCCCCCGGTCCCCGTCAATTTCCCCAAATTAAATGAACCCCGTGGTGTTTTCCCCAAATCTTTCCTTTCTTCCTTTTTTGTGTAAGAGCTGTCGACGGTCCTTGCTCCAGCTGACCGACCTTTATATCTGCCGCGTTTCTCCCTGCAACCTTTTTTCCACAACCATGGACATGCTGGAAGTTTTTTTCCGGGTTTTCACGCCCCCCCTTTTTTTCCCCCTCATGTATGGGAATGTTTTGTGAAGTTGGGCGTGGTAATGATCACCATTCCCGGTTGTCCATTTTCTTTCGGCGATTAATCCTGTTTTTGACGTTTTCGTGTGAGTCCCTTGCTTAACCTTGCTTTCACGGCACAAATTTTTATTGTCTCACACGTATCCCCACATTCTCTTGACCCCCACTTTCTTGATTTGCCCCCCCCCCTTTATCTGGGCTTGAAGCGTGTCTTCGTTTACCCAATCATCGTACATGTTTCAAAGGATCTCTAGTACTATCCCTTCAACTTGGGCCCCTGTCTCAGCCCATCTACTCCTCATGCTAGGTGCTCCTTGTTTACCTCTTGGGCTCCCCTGCCGTGTGTTTTTTTTTTTTTTGCTTATGGATTTTTCCCGGCGTACTTTAGTTATATGGTAATTAAGGTTACCTTCTGGAAGATTTATTTTCTCTCACCTAGTCTTGCTGGGCTATTTTGGTGTGTTATTTTCTATGCGACCGGTTTAGCTTTCTTCCCTCGGCCCCCTCCCGTTTTTCGCGTTCACCCCATACCCCTTTGTTGGGCCCGGCTTGCGTCTTTCGGGACGGACGTCTTTCTTCTTCTCTTTTCCACTCCTACACCCTTCCCGCCCCGTCCCCTCTCTCCAGAAGCTTCCTCTATTAACCAGTAGTCCTCGCCCTTTAGAGCGCGAGGCGCGGAACCGGATGCTACACCCTTTTTTTTTCCTATTTTTTCCCCTTTTCTTTTCGTGATTTAGGATCTTTTTTTTTTTTTTTTTTTTTTCTTCCCTCGGTTGCTTATAGTCCAGTTTACCCTGCCGTGCCCACTGTCAGAATTTGTCGTTCTCTCGACCCCCTTTTAACCTCCTACCCAACGTCCCGGTCATCGGAAGTCACGCTGACTGTACTTTTCCAGAGTGGGTTGCACTAAACCAGAAGTCTCCCCGCACTTATCCTTGCAGCTTATCCCATCTCTTCCCCCTCTCCTTGATTGTGTCTTCGCATTACATAAGAGTCCAGAATCGCTTTTCCCCACAGCCCCTTCTTTTATAGATTCGTTCTTGCTTAACCGTCTTTCTCATTTCCGGAGCTTTCTCCTTCTGATTAACTGCTGTATCTTTCGTAGTTTTGTTATTGCTTCCCTGCGGTTACCGAGTGAGCGATTTTTTCGTTGGACCTTCCTCGTTAGGATTTCCCACTTCCTTCCGAGCGGTTAAGCTCGCATTGTGGCACGCCGTTCTTCGATTCGCCGTTTATTTCGTTTTTCCATTGTGTTGAATCCTTTTCTCCGTTTTCCCTCTCTTATTTCACCTTCCTAGTCCTCCTTTCTCTCTTCCGCTCGGCAGCACCCGTCCTGCTGATGTCCCTTTCTGTACTTTAATCGAGAATTATTTTGTTCTCAAGGCCATCCGTTTCTTCCGTGTAGAATGTTCTCTCATTTTCCCTCCCCCTCCACGTTTTTTTTTTGTTGGTTCTCTTTTAATGCTTCTCAAGAATTCCTTTTTCTGCGGACCGACAGTTCGATCTTAGGTCGTTGCCCATCTCATGTGTCCTTTTCCTTCCTATGAAAAGATCGAGCATCCCTTCCGTTTTCCCCCTGATTTTCAGAATTGACCGTGATATTATTTTTTCAACACTCCTGTCCCCCCCCCCCCTCGCTTCAGGATATCCGCCTGAAAGTCAACGCCGAGTCGTTCCTCTCGTCCCCGGTGCCTTCTGCTTTTCCGAGCTTCCCCGTTCACCCGTCCCCCCCTCCCCTTTCTGAACGCGCTGCCAACATACCCCCTCCTCTACTACCCCGCCGTGCCGCCCATGCTATCGGTTTCAAATCGCCCCGCCGTCCCTCAGACTCCTGGCTTATACCAGAGGAGTGTTTTTCCCTCGTCTTTCCCCTTTGCCCTTCTTCTTTATTGTACCCCGAATATCTTCCCCGCCGACCTTTCCCATTTTATTCCCGGAGAGTCGTCCTGGGCTTAAAAATTGTCCCAAGTCCCTTTTCTTATCTTGCTTTCTGAACTTCCCCTGCCGTTAGGTTTCGGCGTTAAGTGTTTTTTCGCTCTTCTCAACGGCCACAGTAGCAAGCTTTTTTCACTTCTTCCCCCTCTCGTCGCCCCCTCCCCGATCCTCAAACCCCCCCCAATTCCAAATGTCTCCCTCACGGTTCCTGCCGCCTGTTGAAAACAAATGTTTCCTGGGCTGTCCCGTCCTCTCCCTTCGCTTTCTTCCAATTTGATTCCCCATCTTTTCTTAGAAAGTCTTCTTTTGCTCTCATTTTCCCCCCGTTCGAAGTTTACAACGGCGGACCATGAATTTTACCACATCGGAGAAGACTCCCTCATTACCCCAATCCCACCCCAATGTTTTTCTTTTCTAATCGAACAAGGTCTTTCCCTGAGAGGCCAACTAACTTTCCCCGTCCTATCCGGACGACCACCAACAATCCCAACTCGTTTCAGAATGCCGAGTACCAATTTTTTGATAGTAACTGCTCGAACATGTCCTTTCTTCTCCCTCATCCCTCCCTTACAGATCCCCTCACCGCCTCCCCTCCCCCCCACCCATCGTTTTTTTCCCCCTTTCCCAGGTCTTTTGCCCCCGTCTGGAGGATTCGGGAGCTACATCCCCCCAGTAACAAAATGCGTTTTTGCGGAGTTCTTGTCCCAGGCTGATATGGTAAAGAAGACTAAGTCTTCCGTCGCCCCCCCCTCTCTCCATCCAGTCCACATTTGCGTTTACCATTTTTCCCTCCTGTGATACGTGATCCCACCTTTGGCTTTTTGTGTCGCCAGCCTTTGAATCGAGCACCACGTTCCCCTTCCAACCCTCCTGAATCGCTCCCCGCCACTTTCCTTAGCCTCCGAAGCCTCTCCTCACTTTTCCCGCCCCTTCCAAAAAGATGTTAACAATGGGGGTACCCCCCCCCCCCCCCCACCACCCCCTAAAAAAATCTAAGCACCATGATGTTGTGCCAATTTGCCTCTTACGCCTTTCCGCGATGATGGAAAGACTGACACTTCCTCACCTCGGCCCAAATCCCTGTTTATGATGTGCCCCTTGTTCATGGAGCCCCCCCTTTTTTTTTTGTTAACTTCGTACGTTCAAACACCGGGGATACCGTACCCCTTTCCCATTTGACAAATAAAACTTCCACCACTGTTCCCCCCCCCCTTTCAGGCAATGCCCTTGGATGATCCTTTTTATCCTAGTCGACCTTTCCTTTTGCTTACGCTCCAGAATTTAGGCTGTTGCCCTTATTTTTTCCCTCTCATTTTGCCCCTTCCTTTCCCTTGCGATTCTAATTCCGTTCCCGTCCAGGTGAATGATGGCGCCCTTCTTTTCCATCCCTTTTGTTGTTGAATCTCTGCCTCCAATTTTTCGAAGCATTTTTTGCCGGCGGAAGGCCTTGAATATCTCCCATTTGATCTCTCACCGATGGCTCCAAACACTTTGCCAGAGACTCCGACCAGGATTCTTTCCTCCCCTTAGACCCCTCCATTCCCGATTTGAACTTGCTCCTTAATCCTTGCCACACAGTCTTTGGCCTTCCCCGCCTTTTTTTTGCCAGGGTTCTGTACGGCCTTGTTTACAAGTCACTTCCCCTTCCACCCTGGGTGTGGCCTTTTGCCCTTTCCCAACCGCTCCCTGCACGGTAGTCCCAGTCTCTGAATTAGTTTTGTTTCCGCGGTTCTCCCCGGTCCTTCGGTCCGAACCCTCTCCGATCTTGGACTAGTCAGACACCGTTTTCCACAACTTTAACAACATCCATGGCCCCTGCTGCAAGATGGTTTTTTGTCCCACCAAATTTTTTCGCCGTCATTTTTTGGGTTTTTTTAATCTGTTCGTCCTGGTAATGGATCCATTCTTCGCTTTCTGTCCCGCACGGTTTCTGCTTGCTACCCTCTTCATTTGGTGATTTCGGGTGATTTTCCCGTCTTTCCGGTAGCTTCCTTCCTGACACAGTTGTCTTCCCCCACTTCAAGAGAAATGACCTGTCCACCAATCTTGTTTCCCCGATTGCTTCCTTGATTTTTCTCTTTTTTTTTTCTTACAAAATCGCCTCTTTTCAGAATTGAGCCCGACGATCCTTGATGGTGGGATTTTTCGCCAGCGAAGGGATCCTTTTGCGATTTTACGTGTGTCCCCTCCTTTGTGTTTTTTTGGGTTTTTGCGGCCGGTTGCGATTTAATTTCTTCTTTTGTCTCCCTAATGTTCCGCTCGTGACTATTTTCCCCCCCTTTTCCTATTGCAGATTTGATGATTTTTGTTTTTTGTGTGGGTCGTTCTTCTCGGTTTTTTTTGGTTGTGATTTCTTTGTTGTCCGTTCTTTTTTTCCATCACCCTTCTTTTACGACCCTTCTCGCTGGATCACCATAAAACATTTTGGAGTTAAGATTTCTTCCGGACTCCTTAATTATTTTTAGGATTAGGTTGAACCCTCCCCACTCGACCTAACATTAGCGACACCCCGGTCCTCCCGTAGGGTCCCTCTCTCAGAGATTTTTCTCATGCCTCGTCGCGGAATTCTCCCCCCCCTTCTTGAGTTTTTCAAACCCTTCCTTTTTGCCCATATGTGCTGCGACCCCGATGCTTTCTAGTTAGGTCTCGTTTGTCTTTCTACTTTTCGTACTTGTCTTAACTTGCCTCGCCACTGAGACTTTTTTGGTCCGTTTGATCGTCTAAAACGTGCACAGCTCCCCCCCGAGCCTTTTTTTCATTCGGCCTACTACTACTTTCCCTTTTGGTATTTTTTGACGTCCCAAGTCGAGACCGGTAGAGCTCTGCATTCCCCCTCGTATAGCCCGAAGCGATTTTTTTCTACCTTCCTCTTTCCCCCTCCGATCCCCTCTCCCTGATCTTTACTCCCGGCCCGTCTTCTACCTTTTCGTTGTTTCCAGACGCTTGCGGGCCTGTTTTTATTCGGGGTTAGGTAGTTGAGTGCATCATTTCTTGGTCCTTTTTGTCGTCTAGCATACAATTAGCGAGCCTCCTCGTTGCGCTTTTCTTAGTCTTCCTTTTAATGATCTCTTTGACCGTTTTTTCTTCATGCGCCCCCCTTCAGATTGAATTTGTCCCCCCTGAATTTGACTTTTATTGCGGCTATAGAACTCACTGATGGTCGGCTAAGAAAGATTAACTGGTTCCCTTCTTCCGTCCGATCCCCTTTTATCTTCATTTCCCTCCCCCCTTACTCCTTTCAGCCTTCCCTTCCCTTTGTTTTTCTCTCCGATAAGGATGAGAAAGCTAAGGCCGTGAGGCCGTTATTTCCCCCTTTTCTCATATCCTTTGAAAGTCTTACCCCTCTATGTCTTCTGTGCTATTTTTCCCTCACCTCGAGATTCTTTCCTTTTTTCAGATTACGTCTTTCCCGTTCCCCTTATCCCCTACTACCCACACAGAGCTATCCTCTGCTCCCCTCCTAAGGTCGGAAACAACAGATTTCCTTCTAACTTGACCTTTTAGACTTTTTCCCGCTATACACCTCCCGAAAATCTTATACCCAGAGCTTTAATTCACCCCACTTCCCTAAAGAAGGAAAGCCCCCCTTATCTTCTTCGCATAGATCCCTGATCAGCTGACTTCCCTTTTATAAAAGACGAGCGTGGCCGCTCGTCTTCCACTGATGTATGCCTAGCCAAGAGAGATCCGCTCCTATTTTTCCTGTCTGACGTCTTCGACCGCTCGTTCTGATTTTTCAACCCCGAGCCCCAAAGGAGTTTCTTTTTCATCGGATCTCATTCACTTGCGGGATTCGTCGTTTGTCCCCGTGTTGCTTCGAAAGGCCCCTGTCTCCAAGTGGATCCTTCACTTTCTTCATCTATACCTCCTCAACGGGCATTTCAAACCCACTTTAATAAAGTTTCGCCCCCCCTTGTTAGTCATATCGTAGGTGCCCCCACTTCATGTTATAAATTTGACCGAGAGCTTCGTACTCCTGCGTCCCTCTCTCACCCAGTGCGATTTCTCGTGATTACTATTCCTTTCCCCCCCCCCCCCCTTTTGTCTAATTTTATTTTCTTCTTTATTCCCGGACCTCCTCCTCCATTACTTGACGTCCGAAGCCAGATGACCCCATCCCCCACCACTTTGTTGATGCCCGAATGTTCGTTCCCTGGCATTGTAGTCCCCCCCACAAACCCCTAACCCCCCCTCATCTCATTCTACCCCAGCCCCACCACCACTTAAAAATTTAAACTCGATTTTCAGCTAGTCACTAATATTCCTAAGGAAGGAAAAGTCTTCTAACAGTCATCTAAATATAGGCCTCCCCCCTCCGCCCAAGACAACAACCCCAACCCGGAGCTACCCCACCCTCCTCCCCGTAGTTGGTTCATTATCGGCTAACCTTAACAAGTCACCTCTTTCTTCCTCGCACGGTAGTGTGCCGTTATGAATTCGATCTTCACTCCTAAGTCGTAACGAAACCTCTCTAGAAATCGAAATTTGCGGCTTCTCTTTTTCACCTTTTGAGAACCTTTCCCTTCGCCAGACCACCCTTTCCGCCTATTTGCACCTGTCACTCCATGACTTTTCCAACCATGTGTTTCCAGCTCCAACGTTTCTCCCATCACTGACCGTTACATCCCCTTCGAAGTCACCCCCCAAGAACCCCGGCCTGTCAAACAATGGTGCTTTCCAAAAAAGCCCACCAGAGCATGGACTCCATTTTTTTTTTGAACCGTGTTTGCAATTTTACGCTTCCGAGAGCGTTTCTTGATTCTACCTCCTACCTTTTTTTCTGAAACGAGGAACAAACAAGATCCCCGCTTCCTTGTCTAGGTTCCTTTATCTTTTTTAAATTCCCTTCACAACTTGTTTTTGCATTTAAGTTTTCCCATGAATGACGATAAAAACTGAACACATTCTTCACGTACCCCAGCCCCGACCCCCTTTTGGTCAATACCCTTCTCCTCATGTTGGCTCGCCATGTCGTAGTGCTTCGCTCCGCTTCTTCCTTCTTCTTTTTCCTTTCCATTCCCCTTTTTTCTACTTGATCCCGCGATTTAATTACGTTCGCCCGCCCACCCCCTCGCGACGGGCTCCTCTTCCCTTCTTCTTTTCCTCATTTTTTTGTTTTTTAGTAGGATGTTTCCCTCCTTCCTCCTTTGCCGGCTCTCCCTGTAACTTACTTCTTTCGGTCAATAATACTCCCCCCCAAAAAGTCCTATTGCTGAAAAGGGCCCCTCCGGAAATCTTTCACGAAAGAAGAATGTAATTCTCTCCTCCTCCAATTCCCCCCAATTTTCTCCTCACTCCCCACCCCTGGAGTGTGATTGGTACTAAGCCCTTTTTCCCCATTTAGTACACCCGTGCTGTTAACTTTCCCCCTTCCCTTACAACCCCCCTTTTTACGACCACTTACCACGCTAAAGCGGGACCCACGATATCGACATTATATTTGGTTGGCCTTTTCTCCCTTTTACTTGCGGGAACCTACGCTCGACGGAACGCTCCTGACTCACCAGTTTTCCCCACACAAAATCCTGCCTTCTCTTCATGGTGTTTGTACCTTGTTTCTAACCTTTTTCCTTTTTTATTTTTCCCTGATTCGTGACTTTAAGTGATCCCCCATTCTCGGAATTGCTGTCTCAAGTTTTGGCGCGGAGTATTCATTTTTTTCCTTGTGGTCCTTTTCCGGATTTTGATTTTTCAGCTTCCCCCATTTTGTTCTTTTCCCTGGGATTTCCCCCCCCCAATCTTGCGCACATTACTCCCGAAATGGCCGCCCCTTGGCGGCGACGGGATTGTTCCCTGACTTGCTTTCTTCCCACCCCGTGCTTCCCTCCCTTCGCACCCGACTTCCTTTTTGGGGGATGTTCTTCTTCCCCCGATAGCGAATGACGAATACTACTTGCGTACTCGTAGCAAGTTTTTGGTTTTTTTTTCGGATTCCCCCGGTTTTCGTTCCTTCTCTTTCTTTTCTGTAGTAATTTCCTGGATTTCCTATTCGATCGCCTGAGAAATTCCCATAGATGCCTTTTTATATTTTGGTTTTCCTGGTGCTAGGCTGATTTTACTGGTTCTGTTTTGAAAAGGCCCCCTCCTTTTTCCCGCTTTCTTTCCCAATTTTTCCACCCCCCTTTGTGTGATCCTTGTTGAGTTCGGTCGAAGATATTTCCGCTCCTTTGAGTCTTTTTCATACCCCGTCATTAGAGCTCGAATTCCTTATCAGAAGACGAGTGCCTTTTTTCTCTCGCGTAGATTCCCTCGCAGCCATATCCTCCACAATCTTGTTTCTCCCGCCACTCCACTTTCCTTGTGGCTTCACTCGTTAGGATAGTGTTGTAATTTTCTGTTTTCCCTCATCTTTGTATTCAGACCCTTTTTTTCCGACCTGCTCCTCCCCCCCCTTGGCCTACGATGCCCAACGGTCAAAACGCCCTTCAACCCCCGACTCTATTTTAGCCTATAAGATGTTCCCCTCCTTTGGTACGCTTGTTGACCCCAACTTCGGACGGAAGGGGGAGATGTGGAATTGACCCTTCTTCAATCTACCCTCCTCCGTTTTCGTGGCTCTCCTCCTCAGAGTCCGAAGAGCCCCCCCCCCGGCCACTCTGCTTTTCAGAGGACGCGTTTTCGACCTTTTCTTTATCCTATAGATGGAGTTTTCCCAGGCGGTTTCTTCGTTCTAGATGAATGGCCAGATTCGTTAGGTTTCCTGTGTTGTGGCACCTAGACCGTGGGCGAACCATTACCCCTTTTCTAGGAACGAATAGCCCTTGACCCGCCTTTCTCTTCTTTAGTGACTCTTCGTGTTTTCCATAGTGTTTTAACGACCTTTTTCAGATTCTTCATGCAGGATATGATTAGAATCGCGTCCTTCCCTCCTCCATAGGATGGCCCCTCGTGCGGGCCCATGCCCTCTTCTCCCATGGCCCCAAATGATTACTCCAGGAATTTTCAGGTTCGTATCGCCTCCTCCCTCTCTATCTAATCCCTCCGTTTTTGTGTCATTCATGTTCTCCCCTCTTCAGACCTGCGTTCTTCTTTGTTTTAACACCTTTTTTCCCTGCACTAATGTTCCAGCCTTCCCCCCCCATTTCCTGGCTGATTGACTGCCGATCCAGTCCTAGCGCAGACGTTATATAAGAATTTCCGTCTCTTCTACAATATGTCACCCCCCCCCCTTCTGGCTTCTCCCCTCCTACTGGAGTTCCCCCCCCCTCTTTTCTCAGATTTTTTCGGCAAGTTACTTTTCCATCCCAGCAAAAAAGGACCACCCCGCTAGAACCACGCCTCTTCCATAACTAAAACACCCTACTACTCCCCTTTGCAAAGGCACTTCTAACCCTCCCTCCCGGTCCTGAAGCCGGCCCCCTTTTCTAAAGCCTTTGACACGTTTTAGGACATCCTTTTCTTTCTCTCCACGAACACTTAGAGTTCCCCTACTCGGGATCTTTCCCCCCTGATCTCGAAATCCGTCGACTTGGCGTTGTCAACTCTGGCCCCCCCAGGGACCGAGTACTGTGGCTGCTGCCTGAAATTCTGAGTTTCGGCTTTCCCCGGTTTCCTCTCGTACCCTTCCCCCCCTTCGTTCACTTTGACTCGCAAATTATGAACTCCTATCCCCCCCCCTCGACGAAACTGGATCCACACGATAACTCTCGCCTAAGTTGGCGTCCTGCCCTCGTTCTGCCCCAGGTCCTTTTTTTTTTCATGTCGTCCTTGGCCGCTTTCGCGTCTTCAACCATGATTATGCTCGCGTCGCTCGTCTTACGTCCTTCTGGTTTGTTTTTCTTGGAAGTTCTCATTGCTTGTCCCCCCCCCTTCCTTAAAGAAACACCCTCTCATACCGACATAGGACAATACAAACCCCCTTTTTCTTTTCTGCAAATGAGACCGTTTATATTCACCTGTTCCTCTGTAGGACACCCACAACTAAGAGTTAATCCCCCCCGCACAACCCCCAATCCCCTTCCCCTCTAATAGTATCCCTCTAACTGTACGCTCTTCCATGTAAACTCCTACGAACTACGCAGCCCAGCCTCAAAACCCCCCACCCACCCCCGGCCTGGTCCCCCCTCTTCCCATTTCTCACGCTTTCTTTTTTTCCCCTTTTGACTCCTAAACCTTCCCACAAGCCGGATGTAGTCGAGTCTTAAACAGTTCAACCCGTGTTGTCGAGACCGTCGTCAAAGCCACTCTCTCCCCTCCAGCCCTTCGGCAAATTTCTTCTTTCTTTTTTTCACCCGTCTTTGATGTCCTCACCTGATACCTCCCCCTTAACAGAAAATTTAGTCCCCCCACGTCACCCCCTCTTTGAATCGTTAAGACACCCCCTTTCGCTCAGCAATCCGGAATTCTACACTTTAGTACTCAAACACAATTCCCACCTCCTTCCCGCCCTACCCGGGAGTCAACACCCAGACCCCCCCCAGGAATGAATTTGTTTCCATTGGTTTGAACGTTTAAGTTTAATTTCCACTTTCTCCTCGTAGGGCTCTCCCCTCCGACTTTTTCTCCAACGGTTAACCCCCCCCCAAGATTCATATCTTGCTCCATTTTGCCTTAGACTGGTACCCTGTGACACCCAATTTGTCTGCCCCGTTTCTTCCGATTCTTACCTAACCACTTCCCAACGGCGGAGTCCCCCCCACTAAACAATACACTGGGGCAAGATCCCTATCTTCTTTTTAGATGTTAGCGAATGAAGTCTTACCTTGTAGAATTTAGTGTCCCCTTCTCCCCCCCTCCTTTTTTTCCGTTATAAATTTTTCTCTTCCCGTTTCCTCCCCGGCCCTTCGTCGAAGAGGACTCCCTCTCTCTTCATCTAATACTGTTGTTGTGGATTATATCTTGGCCACCCCCCTGTTTCTCTCCTCCAGTTGCAGGCGTGCATGGAACAGCTTCCCTTTACGGAGCCCCCTTCGAGATTTACCAACGGGCAAACCATTTCACCCCTTGATAGTCCTCCGTCCTCACTAAACTCTCTATAAAACCTTTCTTCTCCCCTATTAATTGACCCCTTAGTTTTTTTTCCTTGGGATTCATGAATTTGTGCAAGTTTTCCGGAATGAAACGCGGCAATTCAACACACCGGTTTTAAATCCCACCAATCTACCATTCCCCTGATCCCCACTCGATCTCCAAA
>Ga0179591_1358189_pt1 | contig 11360 bp, 14 predicted proteins | sample CZOMad2_1_08_16f_FD_182891 | JGI IMG/M metagenome (GOLD analysis project Ga0179591, IMG submission 182891) | Vadose zone soil fungal communities from Angelo Coast Range Reserve, California, USA - CZOMad2_1_08_16fungal (PacBio error correction) | ecosystem: Environmental > Terrestrial > Soil >... | reverse complement strand
CTCGATTCTTCCCAAACGTAGAGATTTGAATGCTTTTTTTCCCTTCGGATGGTCGTCTCGTCTTCCCGTGACCTGAACACCAGTTTTTGAATGGTGGTTTTGATTCCTTAGTCCTCGTTCTCGTTAAGGTAGCCTTGTGAAATGAGATTTTTGACCTTTTACGGTGATGAAGACTCCCCCTGTTCTTGTACCGGCCCTCCTTTTCGGCGGGTTTACGTCCCGTTATTGGACGTCCCCCAGCCCCTTAACGCGAGACAACGCACTTCAGTAACACAAAACGCTTCTGCTTTAGCACCCCCCAGATCCTCCCCTTCCAAGCGTTGATGTTTATTTTCCCCGGGTTCGTGTTAGGTTCCAGTTGCAGAGGCTCTCTGTCAGAGTTCGGTCTTTTTTCGATGAAGACCTCTCCTAAATCCTTTGGACGGTGCCCCTTTTCCTTCTGGATATCCTTCTGAAGACAATGTCTCCCCCCTCCTATGAGTCGGTTTTCACCAGTTCACTTCAAACGGATTCATTACCTGATGCCGGATCTTCCATTCTCGTCTTCTATACCTAAGCTCTCTCTTTTCTTGAGCAATAGAAGTTCGGCCCCCTGAGGAGTCTTTTTGTCTGGACCTCCCGCAACCCAGGAGTTTTCTGTCCTTTTTCGCTTTTTTTTTCGTGCCTCAATTCTTGGAGTCTTCTGGTTTGGCGAGCTGGACGTTTCCAGTAGTTGCAAATGACAAGACTTTTCCTCCCCCCCTACCGGTTAGGTCCCTTCAAAACTCAACCAGGATGCTCAAGTTTTCACCTTTTCAAAGAAAGATGCCTCGTTTTGCTCAAAACCGACGAGCGCCCCTAGGCAAATTTTCTACTTTTCAGAAGAATCCCGCCCCCTCTCAGTTTCTTTTGGGTGTAGGAGTATTCTGGTTGCGTAGCCTTAGTCGGTTAACCTAAGAGCTTCTCTCTTCGGCTTTCCGACCCAGTCCCATTCAAACCCATCCGGCTTACTACTTAAAGGTACGCAAAGCTTTATGAAGGCCTTTTGAACGAATCGTCTCGGAACAGCTCAAGACTTGCCAATCCCTGATCCTCCTGGCCCTCATTTTATTCAGCCCCTCATATTTTTCCGGTACAGGTCACTGAGTCCCGGTCGGCTTTCCTTTGGGTGGACTCGTGTTTGATAGTTAGGTCCCCCTTTTGTTGGTGTTTGATCTGCTTTTTATTGGACCCTTACACTTTTCCTTTGAAGCGGCGCAGTCTGTCTTCGCCGCCGACCGCCCCATTCTTCTTCTTTGACGAATTAACAGGCTTTGTCCCCACCGAAAAATTTCTCCCGTCTCTCTTTTGATGATCGAGACGAAGTTTTTGGGATAGAAGAATCAAGCGACCTCCTAGTATCCTCGACCCCCCCTTTTTCTTTCCGGTATTCCCATAGTCTTCACCAGGGTCCGGCAAACCCCCAGATCGTGTCAGGGTTTTCCTCATTTATTAGGTGAGTGAGCTCCTGCGCTCTCTTCCGTCCCCGCTGCGAACAGTGCATCCTCCTCAAAGCGATGAAAGCCCTTGAGGAACACTCTTCACCTCCACCCCCCCCGCCCCCCTCCCTCTCCTTTGGACTCTTCGCCCCGCCCTCTCCCTCCACTCTACCCTACAGCTCCCTCCCGCTTGCTACCCTCCTTTCTCCTGTATATCTTAATCAAAGCTTCCTCGTCAAGCCGGAAGTCAAACTTGGTTTTTGACCGCATTCCCGACCCCCATCTTTTCTACCGATAGCAGCCCCTCCGTTGAGCTTTCCCCCTCTCCTGCAGGGTCTTTCCTCTTCCCAGTAACTTCACAGTCGCTTCTCTCTTCCCCACCTGAAGATGTTTTTTAATGTGCGTCACTCTTTTATAGACTGCTCATTGAAGTTTTTTCCTCCGCCGCTATTTTTACTTTTCCCACCCTCCTCCCCCATTGTTTCTCCCATTCGTGCTTTTGCGCCCGATATTGGTCCTCCCAAAATGCCCCCGCCCCCGTCGTTCGTTTTCCTCTTTCCTTTGACGTGCTCCTTCTTCATTCCCCCCCTTTTCTTTCTTTTTCTCTTTCTTGATTTCCCCTTTTTTCTCTTATCACACCCAACTCCCGTGACGATTGCCCAGGTCTACCTATTTTTTTCTCTTTTCCTCCTAATAAGTTGTGAGAGAGATTGAGTCCTCTTTAAATGGTGCCTCGTTGGGGGTTTGCTCCTCCTACCCTTGTAATCCTCCCTTTTCTGACCTTCCAGATGAGTAAGGTTTTTTAATCACGAGCCCGCCCGACGGGCCTTTCGGCCTTGTGAACAAAGATCTCACTTGATATCCCCCCTGCCTGCATGCGGCCCCCACTTTTTCTCCTTGCTCTCCATTTGTAGAACAACAAATAATGAAGCTCTCCCCACTTTCCTTTCCTCGTTTCTTTTGTTTTTTTTTTAAAGAAGTCCACTTCAGCTTTTTCTTTCCCGTCACAGGAGAAGCGGCCGACAATTTCCCCTATATTCACTTCCCTTCCCTTGACGAAGCGTGACGTTTCAACATTTGGATTATCATTTTTGACAAGATCCTTTTCTTCCTTCCCTCGGTTAGCAACTCCCCCCCTTTTTTCAGTTCTTACTCCCCCACAGCCCACCACTTTATTTAGGGAATGAATCCTGACAATCAAGGCAGTTTTTCCGTTACTGATAGTCCCCAAATCTTTTTTCCACGAGGAGTTTTCCCTATTTCCTTTTCTCATCGGGTTTCTTTCCCCACGACGGCCGTCAACTCCAATTTCTGATCCCCAATTCTCCCCCCAATATGTGGGTGTTCCCCGGACAGTTTTTTTCCTACATTCTTATCGACCTTTCTTCCACTACACCCTTACTTTACTTCTACCTTTCGTCTTCGTCCGAACCCCCCGTCAGTCCGTATCAGACCCCCCCCCAGTCCTCCTTCTTATGCTTTCGACGAGTTACCATCGTTCCCCCCTGACCTCACTCTGTCTCGGCCAAAGCCCTTCCCTTTCAAGGATAGATCGTTCCCCTCCCCCCCTTTCTGTAACTCCCCCTCCACACAGTACCCCGCAAACAACCCAAAACAGTTTTTCCAAGCGCCTTTCTCTCAACCTACCATTGACCCCACGAAATCACCCTTCCGTCCTTCCATTTCTCCCCTCTCAGATAGGGCTTAACTCTCACTTCCTTCTTCTGCATTCTTCACGAGGCTGTCATCCGTGTCATCGACGCCCTGCCAACGATGGCTGAGATCCCTGGTTAGGCCCATTTGTCCGTTACCCTAAAAGAAGCTGGCCCGCTTTTTCTGAGTCCCTCAACAAGACTTTTTATAATGTCCCCTCTCTCGAACCCCGTTTCCTTTCTAAAAAAAGGTCGGCGCAAGGGGAGTTGTTTTTTTCTTTCTTCTTAGACATTTACAGTTTTCTTTCCCAACATCTCTATCGTGTGACACCTCGCCAAGGGCTTTTGACTTCTGCGGTTGAGTTCAACATTATCGCATCCTTCTCGTGTGGGCCCCGGTCCCCCACGGGATCCTTTTTTTTCCCTTCTGAAAAGATCTCCATGCGACCTCCTCGAAGTACATTCCCTCCCCAGGGAACCCCCTCCCTAAGTTCACCCCAGCACTTCCCTTATAGACAACTCTTAATTAACCCCCACCGCCTTTTCTTGGATTTTCCAGAACCCCACTGCGAATATATCCTCACCGCATGAGCCAGTTTCTTTCACCAGGGCGCTCGGCCCCCTGTGTCGACGAATAATTTTCTTCCTCGGCATGATTCAGATTTCTGACCGTGTCCCTTGACCAGTCAATCCCTTTTCTCATTGGAGTAACGACGCCTTATCTCCAAAGTTACCCTCCAGAATTAATAGTATAGGACTCTCCCACGACCATCGAAAAATTCTTTGTGCCCTCCTCTTCCCCAAGTGGTACATTCCACAGAACTCGCAAACCATAAGCAACTTCCTGTGTTGCATATCTACCTTTTTACTCCCTGTTGTAGGGATCTGCAGTTGTCATTCCCCACGAGTTTTACCCTTTACTTTCACCAAGCTACTTTTTATCTTCTTCCCCTCAAGAGTATAAGCAAACTCCCAGGCCCATAGCCCCCTCTATTCATAAAGAACAATTCCCCTTCAAACCTCGGAAACCCCCTTTGTTTTTATCTCGCCCTCCCTTTCCCTTTCAACATTTCCCCTTCCGGGCTTCTTCAAGGCCGTCTAATCTCTCCTTCATTCAAATAAACTGTTTTGTGATTATCTTCCTGCAAAACGTCCTCCCCCTCTACCGTTTTGAATTCTTTTGTCCCTTGGTCACATTTTGTCTTCGATTACGGTTCTTTTACCAAACATGGTTGAAGATCTTGGGTTCGCGTTGTATTGTACCGCGTCGCCCCGGGAAGTCAAAAGCTGCCCCTTTTGGAGGTTGCTCTTGTCTTCTTACTCCTTTTGTCCCTCAAGATCGAGGACGAAGCCCGTCGTTTTTTCTGTACCGTCCCATGTGACCTTAGTTTGTTTACTCCAACTCTCCTTGCCTCCGATCCCTTCCGTCGCAAAACCCCCCATTCTCTCTCAAATTAGACTCTTTCCTCTTCCGGGGGCGAGGTTGAGGTCAACTGACGAGGCTTTTTTTACTAGTTGGCTTTAGTGAAGATCTCTCTCCACTTCGGAAGGACATTGCACATTTTCTTGGATATCCGGCGTCGAACCCTTTTTACAAGTAGTTGCCGGTTCAAGGTCAGCGGCGACAAGTGTCCCGATTTTCCCCTATATCAGCAATTTCCTTTCTCCTCCCTGAAGAGAGTCCGTGATCTTCTAACTAGTCCATTTTACGTCGTTGACCCTCGGCGTCGTTGGTTTTTGTCCATCACTTCAACACCAGTCTTTTCCTTACGGTAGAGTCGGAATCCCTGACTGTTTCTTTGACCCCCTTTTCTGCTGTTTTACCTTGGCTTCTTTTCCTTTTAGTAGGCGTTCCCACTGCCTTATCGTTTCCTCACTAAGTCCCCCCCGTTTGACCCTACGAAGGATCCGCCCTTTGTGTAACGCAACAGACTCGACGATGACTTGTTCTCCCCCCCCCCGAGATGTTGAAAGCAATTGTCGCCTAAGCACTTTCCCCCTCAGCCCTGAGAAGTGAGCTCTTTTTTCGTTTAGTCATCGGCGGAGGTGATTTATTTCTGTCCCTTGCGATGATGGCTTCCTTGACTTACTTTCCCCCCCCCTTTGCAAACCAGCGAGCGGTCGTGACATCCCATCTTGGCCTCAACTTTATTACTCCGCAAAGAGTTGAGTATCATACTCAAGTCTGACTTCGCGCTTCCAACTCCCGGTCCCGCCAGGCCGGCTCCTGTCTGGAAGACACCGATGGCGGCGCAATCCCCCTTCTGCCGTTTCTTTTCTTCTGGTTTTACTCTGGTGTAGATACCTGGTACGGTGAAAAATGTTTTGTTTTTTTTCTCATTGGCTGCTTCGTCCTCTATGGAACTCTTTTGCTCCCCTGTTAATTTCAAGGTCGTGTTTTCTTTCCCTTAGCAGTGATTATGGAATTTAACCTTAGAGAAGCCCCGTTTAAATTCCCCGAACGGGCCTCTTTGCGTGTGGTTATAGCTCAAGTTTTTTTTACCTTGACCTCATAAGGTCCCCTCCGAGGAAGTCCTTTTTTTGTGCTCCCGTTCTACTCTGCCTCGAATTGGCCCATCACACCTCGCGTTTTAGTTTTTAGTTTTGTGCTCAATATGCCATGGTTGATTTGATTGACGCCGGCGGTTCTCTTCCTCAAAGAGGGCGTTATCCCCCTTGACTCCCTCGACCAGAAGCACGTAGATCATGTTCAGACCTTCCCTTGATAAAGATGTGATTATTCCATTTTTCTTCAACTTTTCCCGTTGGCTTCTGTTCAGTGTACCGTTTTTTTTACGAAATAGCATTAGACCGTCCCTTTCTTGTTGAACAATATATTTCCCTCTCCAAATCAGTTTTGAGTAGTAAATTCTCTTTCCCGGGATACTGAATATAGGTCCCAGGACGTTCCGCTTCTCCCTTTTCGGCCCTTTTTTGACTCGTCGATCGGATGGATCCTCTTTTTATCAGGGGGTTGTTCTACCCGAATCTCTCTTTTCTTCGCCAAATTGTTTTCCACGTTATGTCGATGACGACTTTTCCCTACATGGACCGGAACCGTCGTCTAAGCTGCCTTTTTGACGATTATTCCGCCTTGTCCTCCGAAGAATATTTTTTCCCTATGGTGCGATTTCCACTTCTTCCCACCAGAACGAGTTTTTTAACCCCTTTCTTCCTCTTCTCTCTCTCTAATAAGACCGGGGTTTTTGGGAGTCTCTTCCCCTCTTTACCTGGGTTGAACTTATCGGTCTGTTTTTTCCTTTTTTCCGCCCTTTTTTCCCCAGCACTGAAAATCCCGGACCAAGTAGTCCTTTTTTCCCCCTCGGCGCTTCAGTCCTTTCTTTTCGGGACTATCGGAGATCCTGGAATTCTCCCCCTATTGGTTCAGATGGACGAAATCTACTTCACACACACATCTCGAAACCATTCTTCCCTCTTTTTTCTTACCTCCGGAATGCCATTCGTGGAATTCAACCCCCTTCCCCCTTAAACTTCCCCTAATATTTCAAATCACTTCCAATGCCCAGTGTGTCCCCCACTTAGGCTTCTTCTTCTGATTCTTCAAGAGTACTTTGAGATTCCGTTTTGCGTACCCACTTTTAGTTTTACGCTGCAAACCCCCAATGACCTCTCCCCTGTATTTCCTCTTGCGGGACTCACCAGGCGTTGCAGAAATCTCCTCTCGGCCTCCAGCTTCTCGCTGTGAGGAGGTCAGGAGTTAACTGTGTTTGAGGATCCGCCGTGAACTTCATAAATCCCCAAGAACTTTAATTCCCCAGGGAGCAACCATCCCCTTCTTTTTTTCAACCCGGACCTCCACGACAGGAGTCTTCAGGACATCCCCAACCCGATATGTCCTATTTGAATGGTTCGGATTCCCACAACGTTTTCTGTCCGACTCATCAACCAGGACTTTCCCCTACTTTTCTACAGCCGTTTTTTAATAGGCAAATCCTGGACTCCTGGCGTCTTGCGTCTACGTCACCAAAAGGTCATGCAGTACCCCTTTCTCCCACTGCTGTAAATATTCTTCACCTCGCCTTCATTAGACCTCAAAAAACCCAACCCCCACTTTATCTACCCCATCACATCCACCCACTACCACCCCTCCCTCCAGTGACTGTTACTCCCTCCCCCCGAGTTTGCTTTCCATTATCAACAGGCTTCGACTGGAATCTTCCGCTAGGCCTTTCTACAGTTAATAGCCTATACCTGACAAAGGCGTCTTCCGGTTCTGAACAGTTGAATTTCTTCACCCCCTTCCTCCGATCTGCCCGGGCCTTCTTGACGTACCCATCCACTGTACCCCCTCTCTTTCAAACTCCCGCTCCCCCTCCACTCTCCAGCCACACAACCCTTCCTCCCGGCGCCCCGTGAGCTTTATCTGGGCTCTACCCATGCCTTCCCTCCCCAGCGTTTAGCAAAACCATCTGGTTGATTGTTGGGTTCAAAATTATTATTCGGATGTGTTTACCATTTGAAGGGAGGCGTTCAACTCTTCGTTTCTTTTCTTCTCACTCCTCATTATCCTCTAAAAAGGACCCCCTAGCAGTCCCCTCCACCCCCGGCCTTCCTTAAGCAATCGGACAGTGCACCCCTCACTTTTGCTTTGGAGTTCCAACCCACCAGTTTTTGTCGCAGCAATCCTTTATGCACTTAGCTTTGGTTCCCCTACTTGCGTCCTAGTACTCTACTACTTATCATGGCTTATAATTCCTCTTATACTTTCGACCTGTTGAACTTTTTCCCTCCGCAAAACATGCGCGTACCAGTTTCCTCCCTTCATCAATACCAAGCAATTTCAAATCCACATTACTCCAGTTACGCCCAGTTCTTGTCTTCAATACCCACAGAGTAGTGATGACAGAACTGAACAAGTTCTCACTCAACCCTCACCCAAATTCAGAACTGATATAGCGAGGATTTGGAGCTCAGTTTTTTTATGACAGTCAGTTCCTCGTGATATTTAGTTTTCTGTTCCCATCTTCTGTTAACCGTACCGGCAACCCGCCCGCCCTCGCGTATCATGAGCCTGTTTCACATAACCGTATCCTAGCCCAGCCACCAGAACCCTCCTTTGCCGCCGCTCAGGCCCGCCGACACACTCCACTTACTCCCACCCCTTCTTCCCCCCACTGGTTTTTCCCCTCTGCCTTTACCATTGCTCCAAGCACCTTAATTGGTTTTTTTGGCCGCTATCTTCTTTCTCCCCCTTTGTTTTTTTCTCGATACGGTCGGTCGCGCGCCCTTTTGGTATCCGTTTTGACCGGCCCCGGCATTCACTGTCTTCTCAGCCGGGAGGAACTCTTACGAGGCGTGTTCGACCCTTTAGTCTTGAGTAGTCGGTCTGGTCCGTACTTTCGACTGAAATTTCACTGCACATTTTCACTTTGGCCGTTTTTCACTACCCCGTTTCCTTCAACAGCTGAGGATACTATCTCCTGGTGGGTTTTCCCCTTTCCATGAAAGATTAAGATCCCCGAGCCACACCAGCCTCAGTCCGACCCCCCCGAGAGATCGGAAACTCGACCGGGTAAAGATGTACTGGGGGCTATTTTATTTTTTTGTGCGTCTCCCTTTCCTAGGATCCCTCCGTGGTAGACCCTTGTCGAGTGTAGCTGTCCTCTCGCATCTTTAAACTTATTTCCCCTTTTTGAATTTCCATGTCTTTTATGAGATTCTTTTCCCCCACTGGAGACAAGAGTGAGGAGTCAATTTTTTCAGACTCTACCGGGACTGACACCGAACCCCACCGCCCCCCCCCCCCCCCCCCCCCCCCCCCCCCTAGATTACTATTCTTCTTTGAGACACCCCCCCCGGAAAGAGCCACACCGTTCCCACAGCACCCAGCTCCCACGCTTAGCACCTGATACCCAGTCTGTTTCTGCTTTGTTTTAAACCCCCATTTCACCAATTCTGATCTTGGAGAGGTGGGGTAATAATGTGGCGTTTCGAAATTCGCTTGTTTCCCGCGATTTTATTACTTAGCCCTTCTTCAATAACTAAACTCTCTTTCCCCCGACTTTCCCTTTCCCCTTCTTTTCCCGGAACCCACGCCTTCTTCTTGCGCCATGGTTTTCGCCCCCGCGCCACTCAGATCATTTGGTGAGTAACCATCCCTCTTTTTTTGTACCGTCTTTTTCCATTTTTCGAATCGAATCCCGTCCAAGCTTCACTGAGCTCTTTCTGATATTTTTTTGGGTGGTCTGTCGTCTTCTCCTCATGTTGCTTGGCGAGAGCCCTGAAGCCTTTTGGCGAATTCCTACGCGATGTACCCTCTCTTCTTTTTTAGTGACAATCTTTCTCAGTAAAGAGCACCATCGTAGTAATAGTCGAGGAACTCGAAACGGAAGCTCTTGCATTACTTCAGACGTCGCCATTTATTATTAATCCAACGAGTTTTTTTTCTGTCTGACGGAAGACCCCCGTATTCGTTTAGTGGTTCTTGTGTTCTCTAATAGCCCCAGGTTTCTCCACATTCTCTCTTTTGAAGGCTTTTCTCTCTTCCCTGATGCATTGTATTTCCTCGTACTATGACACGCTTTTTCGTCTTTAAGGTCATTTCCTTTGCGTGCAGAGACGAACTCTTATTTCGGACCTGAATGGATTTCTTCGGTCGACTTCCCTTTCCTGTGACTTGTGGTTCTGCTCAGCTTCCTTTTTTTCCGAAAACCATTCCCTCCGAGGAAATATTTTTTTATTGATACGCCACGCTGCCCACCTAAGGTCAAACCATTCTCGTATGGTTGCGTCATTTGGGTTTCCTGACCCTCTTTTTTTTTCTTCCAGTTTCAGGTCGTTTTCCACGAGGAGACAATCAGACACCAAGCCCGCATTGCTAGCCGCGTTTGGTCTTCCGTGCTCCCCCATCTCCCCCCCACTCCTTTCCCTAATCTACCTTCAAGTCCCCCCCAGTGCGACAGTCATAATTTCACGTCGTCGGGGTCAACCTTTTGATTTTAATCCCCCTTTTTCCTAAACCGTAGATCCTTTCCCCCCATAATAGCCGCCCACCCTTTTGCTCTCTGGACCTCCCCTTTATCAGGGCTATAAGGGGAACTTCCTTTTGATTAGCCGGAAGGAACTGCATTTCTCGCCTTTTATCCGTATGAAGTCTTTCTCCCTCTGCAGAGTGGTCTTGCGCGCCCTCCGCTTTCTCCCATCGAAAATTGTCCTTGCGATGATTCCTCTCGATAGGATATTGTTCCACTTTTCAACTTTTCTTTCTCCTGGTAGTGGAAGATGATCCTCGGTTCTCTGCCTTTTCCCCCCGGTCGTCTTCTTCCAACAAGAACTCTTCTTCCCCCTTTTCTAGCACTCCTTCTAGATCTACTCCTAAGAGTTGCGGCGATTATTTTTTGTTTGGGTTTTGCCCCCCCCCCCCCGGTAGTTTTGATTTTTTTTTGTTTCCTTGAATACCGTTTTCAAGTAAGCCCTGCCTTAAATCCCCCCTCTTGAGTACGGGGGTTCCTCTTTACCTTTCTTAGTCGAACGACGGGACGGTTTTTTCGCTCCGGCTTCCTTAACTAAAGATGACATCTTCCCAACCCCCTTTTTCCTCGTGGCCTAAATCTCTTCTGATCACCCCCCACTCTCGAACCTCTCCTTTCATTTCTTCCCCCGAAAAGCCGGAAATTGACCTTTTTCCCGTCGCGGCCACTTCATTTCCTATATAAGTATTACCAAGCCCGACACGTTTCTTAACCACTTCTTTTTGAGCGGCTATATCTTCTTGCCACGTTCCTCTCGTTAAGGGTTCGTCCCACAAACCACAGGTGTCAGTAGTAGCTTTTTCCCCCCTATTCCTTCTCCACGTTGTTTCCTTCCCTCCTTGGAATTCAATTTCAGAAATTTAATGTCTTACATCACCTCCTTTATTAGAGGAGGATTTTCTTTCCCTTTCTCCTCTGCATTTTTTTCTCTTCCCTAAATTTCTAAAATACAAAATACCTTTAGACTCCCCACCCTCGCGGTGTTCTGCCTCCTCGAGGCTATTACAAGAACCTTCCACCCAGACTTTTCCTCAGTAAGTTGCCTTCCCTTGCTTCTCTCCAACAGCTTCAACCGGCATAACCCCTTTTTCCCCGCCGACTCCGAGTCCTTTTCATGTCCCTCCACGAACTCTGGGATCTCCCGCCAGAAACGGTTCCCATTTGTTATTTCTTTTTCCGACCGCCCCCCCCCTTTCCTCTTCCCCCAAACACAAACAACAGTTTCCCTTTCCACCGACACAAGACCAAACCCAAAAAGA
>Ga0179591_1172341_pt1 | contig 11360 bp, 10 predicted proteins | sample CZOMad2_1_08_16f_FD_182891 | JGI IMG/M metagenome (GOLD analysis project Ga0179591, IMG submission 182891) | Vadose zone soil fungal communities from Angelo Coast Range Reserve, California, USA - CZOMad2_1_08_16fungal (PacBio error correction) | ecosystem: Environmental > Terrestrial > Soil >... | reverse complement strand
CTGTTTATGGCACTCCTTCCTCCCCCTTTCTCACTTGCCGACATTCTTTCACGTACTTTCTCCTTGCGAAAATCCCACGTTTCCGGTGCAGAAACGGAGACAATCTAGTCCTTTTCCCCTGGCAGGTTTTACCGAAAAAGATGGGCATTCGGTCCCCTTTTCCCTTCTTTCCCCCCCCTCTAAATCGCCTTCCCTCTCTCAGCCTTCCACTCTTCCCATAAAACACGCCGTTTGTTAGCGGCTTTTTTATAAGTCTTTTCCGTCGGGTCTGGCCCTTGCAAGGTAGTTGTTTCGAGCTCTAGTCCCTGCCTTCCGTGCTCTCTCCTTTTCCTTAAGCCCCAGACCTCCTGAAAGGAATATATTTCCAGCCCATCAGTTTTCCTTGAAACGGGCCACTTGAGAACCACTATCTCACCCTTCTTGTTAGTCGAATATTTCCCCCCGTCCCTCCGAAGTCTTGCGACTTCGTGCACGGACGTTCCCCGAGAACCCTTAGTCCTCCTCCATGGCTAGTCGGCCAATTAGGCAGTAGCCTGGCGCACCCCGAAGTGTTCTCCCCCAGCTGCTAGAGGAGTTCCTTCCCCCTCTCCTCCCCTTCCTTCCGTATTCTTGGCCACAGCGGGCCCGCTGTTCCTCGAGATCGCACCAGAAAGGCCGCTTTTACCCTTTGTCAGGCTCATATCTTCGCGACCCCTCTAGAGGAAAATTGATCGGAGTGCGTGTCAGTGTCTTAGCGCCCCTTTGGTCGACTCGTCCTTGCCCCCCCTGCTCTGAACCCCTCTCTTCTGTATTGGATGCTCTTTCTCCTCCATTTCTTTCCCCCAAAACGGCTTACGGCGGAACCCCCACTAACCTTCCCAGCGCACACCCTCGACAGCAGCTCCTGGATTCGGAGATTCCTGGCGCGCACCATTTTCCCTTCTCCGGTCCGTGTGGGCCGCGTAGTCAATCCTTCCAAGATCGTTAGTCCAAACGTTTCGTTCCTGAACCTCCAGCCTCAGTAGTTAACTTCATCCCCTCTTCTTCTCCTCACGACCAAGTCCGGGTTTCTCTCTAGAGATGCTCCTCCTTTCCCGGTAATCGGTAGACGGGTCTTGCCCCCCTGCTCCCTCTCTTTTTCGCCAAAGTCCCTAAGTCGCCGCTCACGAAAACTTGCTTTTATTCCTAAGGCTTTTTTCCCCCGCCTAGTTTGGTCGGCCACCCCGCCCTCGACTATTCTTTCCCACCTCAATCAGCGTATCGCTACGCTTTTGTGAGAATGAACGCCATTTAACAGCAACCTGGTTTCCCGCCCCAATTGACGTCATTCTGCCAGTCTAGAAGACCCCGTTTTCTTCCAATGCCAATCTTCCCTTGTCAATGTAATTCTCTCTTCTCGAGTAGCTGTGCCTAGACCGGCCTCCAGTGTTTTCCTATATTCATATAGGTGTTCCCCCTTTAAGATTCCCCGGATTCAGGCCCACTATCCCCCTCTTCTCAGTTCGTAGCAAGGGCCATCACGGTGGAGTAATTCCTCCCCCCCTCCATTTTCCCTTCACGAAAAAAAGTTTTTTTTCTTAAGAAGATGAACAGGGCCTTGGTCATTTGCCTGAGTCTCCCTCTTGGAACCGGGCCCTGGGCCCTTTCATTCTGACTTTGGTACGTTGACTTTACCGTCTTCTTGCGGAAAGAAATGCTGAATAGAGAAACTGTACAACTGATTTCCTCCATTCAGGCGGCACGCGGATGTATACTCTTGCCCCGAACCTAAAACGCCCCGGGGTACCAAATGATCTCCCCCCGGTTAAATAGATCCCGTGCAATCGAGCCTCTCCAGTTCTGTCTGGGACCCTGCCCGCTGATTTTTTTTCCACCGGGCCCGCTGCTGAAGTTTTCCCCAAAAATTGCCCCTTTTGAAAGGACGTTTTTACCTCTCTAGACTGCCCCTGAAAGGTTTAATAACCCCCCCCAGAGTCCAGTGGTACCCCCCCTTTTTTATGTAGAAGATAACTTGTTACCTTCAGTGAGCGCTTTCCCCCCCTCGGACCGTTAGTCACCGATCCCGGTTCCTTAGTACACGGACAACAAACCTTGCCCTGACATCTAAGAACCTGCCCTTTCGTTCCAGTCGACCTGGTTCTTCTGCCAAAGTGAGAGTTTGAAATCCCCTCCCCCCTTATTCTTTTTCTTCCCCTTTCCCATCCCCAAACGTGTCCTTTAAAGTGCCCTTCGGAGGGTCTGCACCAGCGGACGCGCCGGCCTCTTCAAATCCCGATCCCTTCTCTTCGTCCGTCTGCAGTTAGGTCTTCACGACCAGTCCATGACGACGTTTTAGACCCGATGTCCGGTTTCCTCCCATAACCGAGCTGGTAATTGTTCCCCTAGAACCCCTCTCGCAGATCATCGAGAGATGGACTTGTTCTCTTCCCCCCCCCCCTTCGGTCCTGACACCCGAGACGTGAACTTTTTTCCCCCCCCCCCTTTGGTTCGGGATGAGCCCCTCGGTCAGAGTACCCTAGCTTTCGCGAAGGCGAAACCGAGGCCTGTTCTGGAGATCTTTCCCCTCTGTAGCCTTTTTATACGTCCGGCTCTGAAGAGAGCCCTGGAGTACCCGTCAATAGATGCCCTCCTGCCAGGAACGTTCCCGTAAATGCTTTTCCCTTCCGCCAGGTTCGCCTCTTCAGGAGGGGCTCGTTAAGTTTTCGGGTGATACGGGCCCTCGCTTTTAGGCTGCCTTAATTCCTGAAGCCCTTTTCCCGGGAGAGCAACATTTTTGAGTGAACAGACGAACCTTATAACGGGTTGTTTTCACTCTTCTCTTTGAATAATACCCTTTGGTTGTTGAGATTCCCAACCCTTTTGTCAATGTATTAGAGGTTTCCCAAAAACCTTTTCCGATTTCAATCACTTTATTGAAGTTCCCGCATCCTTCACAGATTTTCTGGCTCTGTGATAACACTCCTCGCCCCTTGCCCCCCTTCCTTCCCTCTGAGGCAGTTATCGAGAAATATTTCTGTAAAGATTTTAAAGAGGCCTGGTTCTTCTCGTTTACTGACCCCTTCCCGGCCCTCCCTGTCTTCGCGGACGTGATCCCGGACCTCATTTCGGCGCCCTCTCTACCCTCAATGATGCCCTTTTTTTTCGAATTTCGTTCCTCCTCGTGCCGCTCGTACAACCCCCCCCCCCCCGCACATTGCTTCATCCGACAAAAAGGTTGGGTCAACCTGCAATTATCCCCCCCCGGTGTGCCCCTATGACGGGTTCCTCCTTAACTCTCAAGTCCTCAGATCTTCTCGCCCTTCGAAGAGTTTAGGACTAGAGCACATTCCAGTCTCTCTTCATTTTTCCTGGTTTTCAAAAGGGACCGGTTACGAGTCATCATGCGCCTTTTAGAACAGCCTGAACCGCAGGTGACCCATAATTTCTTGGCTTGCGTTCAGCTATTGCTGGTGCCCTCCCCCCCCCTCGAAGGACTTTAGTGCCGGCAGTTTTTCCCTTCGGTTCCTCAATGGCCTCCTACTGTCTCTATGGGACCCACCTTCCCATGTTTTGGACAGATTCCTTTGTCGAATTGGAACGACCCGCCTATATTAGGATGCAGTCCCAGGTTCTTTCCGAGTTTTTTCAAATGCACGTCTCCCCTTTTAATTCCCGCCGTACGTCGTTTGCGCGTGCTCAAGCTATGCCCCCCTTGTTTCTTTATTCAGCTGAAGTACCACCAAGCTCAGCTTCTACAAGTGCGTGGCACCTCTATCGCTTTTGACCCGTCGGTTTAGTACTTGGGTTGGGGAACCTGCCCCTGTCGAAGGCAGCGGCCCGAAGTCTTAATTACAGACCCACTGATCCCCCACTCCATGATTGAAGATGATCCCGTAATGGCCGTCGTCTATTCCCTATCGTAACGAATGAGCAGGTTAACCGAGTGATGACAGCCTTGCGTTCGAGGACTGAGGAACTTTTTGACCTGTTTGCCTCTACGGCCCAGGGGAGTCCGAACTCAAGTTCCCCAGGCAGCGGACCACTTTCCCTCCTTTGCAAATTTGCAGTGACCACCTTTCCCTACACGCACGACCCTTTTACAGGACGTCTTTAGCCCCAAGTGTTTTGCGGCGGTAGAGGTCACTTTATTTTGACACCTACCCCCCCCCCTTTCCTTTCCCTTGGTGCTGCACCGTAGAAGGACTTTCCTTGTTAAGGGAGAAAGAAGAATTCTCCCACCTACAATCAATCGTAACCTCTGAGAGTTTTCTTTCTTCACTCCTCCATCCCCCTCTCCTCCCGAATTAATGAATGGACAAGTTTACGCTAAAATGGCTACCCGGGGCCTGCGAAGACGGGGGGGGGGGGGGGGGGCTTTGGTGGGGTTTTTTGGGGGGGGTTTTTGGGGGTGTTTTTGGGGGGGTGGGGGTTTTTTTTTTGTTTGTTGGGGGGTGGTGGTGGGGGGGGGGGGGGGGGGGTTTTTGGGGGGGGTGGGGTTTGTTTTCAACAAAAAAAACACCACACCCCCCCCTCTTTTCTGTTTTTCGTTTTCAAAGCTGCTGGGCATGCCGCTTTGACGGTCTCCCCCGATCCCCCGTGTTCCCCTCGAGAAAGTCGGACTTTCCCTTTCCGAGAGTAGGGCTCTCGAAAATTCCACGCGTTTCTTGTGGACACGCATTAATTTCATTTGGTAGGCTGGCCTTTGCCCTGACCTGGAGTCCCAATGGTCTCCTGATTTCCCCCTCATTAAGCGACTTCACTTTTCCTTCCCAGGCCCCCCTTTGAGAACCCTAGAGAAGTAGCCCCATCCCCGTTCTTTTGTTTTTCGATGCTTCCTTTTCCGGTCACGACCCCCGTTAGCCTGCTGCGTGCCGACACTAGACCCGGTGGAAGCCCCTAGCTGGATACTAACGAGGGAGTCTAAAACCCTCCTAGTTCCGTCACATTGTCGTCCTCCCTTCCCCCTTCCAATACATCCAGTTGGATCTGTTTGTCCGCGGAAGGTCTCTGTTTGAAGGTAGTTTTTTCTCCGTCCGTGTGGGCATGGAGAGAAATGGCGTCTTCATTCCTCCGCCATAGAGTCTGGGCTTGACGATTTCATGACTCTTTAAGCCCCAATTTAGTGCCGCGCTAGCAGAAGATCATACTCGAGGTTCCGAGACTTCTGATAGGTTTCCTTCCCCCCCCCTGCTACTTTTTTCACGGGTGTCTTGCCCTTCTTCCCCGACCTTGTGGAGATTCTCGAGGCTCTGTGTCTAACAAAGATGTGTCCCCGCCCTTTTGACGAGCCTCTTTTTCTCTTTTTAATTCACCCCCCTTACTTCATCTTTCTTTCCTGCAGACTCGTCTCTTTGCGCACTTTTTCTGCGACGTTTAAGAGATTTGGGACTGGTTCACGAGCTTCAGGAGTTAAGAACGCTTTCCGTGTCTTTCTTGCAAAGTTTTTCCTGGTTGACTCATGCTCTGTCTCCCTTAGTAAGATTGGAGGCGACAGCCGGGGCGTTTTTAGCCCGCAGGTTTGGAAAAGAGACCTTCTGGGCGAGTTGCCCCTCTCCTTCGGTCCTTTGGGCTGGTCTTTCCCCCCGTTCCCCCCCCTTCTCGCCGCAGTCGTCTTTGAAGAGGATCTGAGTTAAACCGACATGCTGCGCCGTAAAAGACGTCGAGCTGCGCCTTCTCCCCAGTTAACGTGTTTCGTGGATAGGCTTAAGATCGACGAACTCTTTGATGAACTTTCGGGGACGGGACCCTTCCCCTTGGTGGTTTCTTTGCCTCACCCCCTTCACAGTTCCCCCCCCTTCCTTCAGATTTACTAGAGTTGATTGTCCGTTTTCTGCAATTCTTTCCCTTTGACTTCTTTTTTCGGCACCCTTTTCTGCTGGTGATGACATGAGGCGGTCTTTCCCCCTACATCTCTCTCTTTCCTCTCTTGTGGTTTGTGATGCTCTCCTTTCTGTTCCGAGACTCAGGGCAGCCCAGTCATCATGGTCCGTTCACCCTCCTCCCTCTGTCCCCCCAATCAGTGCCGGCGCACCCAAAGCGAGGCAATCTTCTTTACTTTTTGCGGCCACTTTTTGGTTTGAAGAAGGTACCCTTCCAGCTTTCCCCCAAAGAGTTTTGACTCGACGAATAAACGGCACATTGACCTCAAACCCTTTTTTCCCTTGTTCGACCGCTGATTCGACGTCGTTTTTTTCGGTCGAATCACTTCTTGACGTTTGACGTTTTGGCACTGTATCTAATAAGTTCTTATGATCATTGCCTTCACTCGCAAAGCCCCCGCCCTTAATCCACGTATCTCTGGCCTTCCCGCAGCAGGTCGCGTTAAACAAGGGAACGTGTGATCCCAAGTAGCGGCGTAGACTCCTCTTTACCCCCCCCTATCCTGAATTTTCCCCCATTCCCTTGTTCACGGAACGCCTCGAAAAGCCCCGGTTCTTAAGAAGGTCCTTCTTATTCTTCGTCACCTCCTTTCATTTCTCCTTTCCCTAAACTCTCCGGCGATCTCCAGCGCGATCAGGTTTTCCGGCAAGAGGACCGATGCTAGTCCTTTTTAGTTGGACACCCTCTGAGTTCTCCCGTGGGCCGCGATCCCTCTCAAAGACCACGTTTGCGCCTTAATAAAGTGTGGGCGCCCGCGAATCTCTCCAAATATTCTTCCGGCACCCCCCTAGCTTTATAGAGCCCGCCGGCCGAGACCCCAGTGGATTTCCCCGTCCTTGCCCTCCTTTAGAGAAACTCCCTCTTAGGAGGGCCGCGCGCCTGGATCTCCCTGTGACCCCAACGGTCTACCCGGTTCAAACGACCTTTCCCATACGACACTTTTCCCCCTCTTCCCTCAGCCTAATGGCCTTTTCGAGGCCGTGCTAGACTAAAGGTGACGGACTTCAGGTAATTTTTTTCGGAGATTGCGGAGCTCCGTCCAGTCTCCCTTCAGTAAACCCGGTCTCGGCAGGACCGCCATCCTCATAAGTCTGCCCTACAGCCCTATCCTGATTTTCCCTAGCCGCCCGGCCGTTTTTTCTCTCGCTATCTCAGTCCTGTAAGAAGAGTTGACAGTCGGAGGCACTTCGCCCCCAATTCTTCTACCATGCCTCCCCATTTCTCGCATCCAGAAATCGCCGACCCCGACAGGAGTGTCACAGCCCACAAGCTTTGGCGGTGCCGATTCCTCTCGTCACTCCGACTATTCTATACCCGTAGATTTTCCCCTACCCTTTGAATGACCCCTTAGATGGTGATCCCCTCCTCCTTCATGAGTATAGCAGGTATTTTTGTACCCAATTCAAGAGGCTTCCCCTTCCTGTTAGAGTTTGATCGGTCTTCGGTGGAATATCCAGTTACGCGGCAAGTATCGTAATTTTCTCTTTTCCGGAGGTGTTCCAAGGCCCACTCACCCTTCTCCTAGCGCCAGACCCTTGCCCCAAACATTTTTTTTGACATCCCATCTCCCCCTTGACGCAGCCCCCAAGTCTTACTCTCTCCCTTTCAGGGTATTTTGCGGGTCCTGGGCCAGTCTCCTGTTACTCTCCTTGGTTTACGTTTCCGTTTTTTTGTAGAAACTGCTTCTTCCCCTCCCTGTCTCCCGAGCGAACCGTCGTGTCCGTCCTGCCTGCCCTCCCCCCAGAGGTCTCCCCCCTCGAGAACTTCGCGTGTCTATCATCCCTGTCTCCCCCCAGGAACAGTGCTCCGCCCTTAATTCCCTCCTGGCTTCTTTGACTTCGCCGATGCTGCACTTCTCCTTCCCTTCCAAAAAAGGGAATTCCTCGATTTGTTTTTTTCCTACGTTAGCAGGGAAGGGCGTCCCTTCCTCCCTTTCCTTTTCTGCGCTGATCACGCAATTTTTTCTCGCTTGATGCCCTATAACCGCGGACCTTCGTCCCGGCTCAAGGGGCGTGTACACCCCGGACCTCAAAAGGTAGGGACATCCCCATCCGAAGTTGTCGTTCCAGTCGACCCGTGAAGGACAAAGTTTCGTCTGTGGTCCATTTTTTTCGAAACAACCTTCTTTTGAGTTTCAAACGGCCTTTGCAACTTTCCTTCCCACAGATGAAGTGCGGTTTGAACCATCCGTTTCCCTTGTAGAGGCATATTTGAATCCAGTCTCCCTATTTCCAGGAGGTGTCATTTTATGTCTGACTTCTTCTCATTGAAGCAGACCCCCCCCTTAGACCCGCGAGGTGTACCGACCTTTCATCTAATGGCAGGTCTAGCGTAATCCCCCTCCCTCTTAGCCGGCTATAAGTTCGTGCTGGATCTTGATCTTCACCCCTCTTATTGGCCATCACCGAGAGTGTTTGACAAAAACTTTTTTTTCTTTTGAAAGGGTCCGCGGTACAGTTGATCTCCTCCTACTTTTTACACACCTCTCCTAAGTGGATCTTCGGTCGCGGATTCAGGGAGATAAACTTCCTTTCGTTCCCTTTTTTCCTCCCACGCACTTTGTTCCAAGTACTCCCCTCTTCACCATTCATGGAAGGCAGAATTTCGTGAACTCATCCCCCGGACTCGGCGGGGGAGCGACTGTCTTTGTTTCCCCTGAACGCAGCTTTTCCGTGACTATATTCCTTCCCCCTGGAAGGCTCTAAATGGGTTCTTTTGCGGCAGAGAATCCGGAGCCCCTTGTCACTTTCTAATCTAAGTGTTGTTTTATTATTATTACCCAAAGTGAGTACCCTGTCTTCGATTGGTTTGCCGCAAAAGGTTTCGCTACCTTCCCGTATTTCCTTCCCTGCCTCCCCCGCCCCATAATTTCTTTGACTTCATTCCAAAGACCTTGCCCAAGCGCATAGGTAAGAGGAACTTGGCTTCCTTTTAAGTTCCCTCTCTACCCTTTCTTTTTACTGCACGAGGAGATTTCATCGCCACTTGAACGTTCGTCCCCTTCTCCTGACTTTTCTTCCAAATTCTCGCTCCCTCTCTTCAGAATGATGGAACTGTGGTATTGACTTCGGTCCCCGATTCGTTCCTTTCTTGTTCCCGCCATTGCTTTCATCAGCACACGTTTGGGTTTCCCCCCCACTTCTCCGGTTTCCTCACGGGTTTTTTCATCCTCTCCCCCCGAGAGACTCCTCCGGAGAAGAGGTCGTCGTTCGATATACACTTTTAACCCCAGACTCTTCATTCTGGGTACCAAATGACCCTGGTCTACGTCTTAATACTCTATGTTTCCCTACATAATTACCCCCCCAGAATGAGAAATAATTTGCTTGATTTCAGAGGTCCCCGTTTAGCCCCGCATGACTTTTGTTTCCTACCCTTTTAGGCCATCGCTCGGAAGGAACGTTGCTGCACTGGTCCTAAAAACCCGTTGGCAGGGTTTTCGTGGCCCCCCCCCTGTCCCCTGGCTATGGCCGGTTAGAATGGACCCTTCGGGCTGCGGCGGTCCCAGTTTTTCCCTCTTTGCACAGAGTGTTAATAAGTGGACAGGTCTCTTTTGAAGTACTTCCTCTTCTGATCCTTTCTCACCTCGGAAAATTTGTGGCCTTGGCCGCACCGGCTATGTTTCTTCCGCTTCAGCTCCCCGTTTCCCAAATTCTCTTCTTTCACTTTTTTTTGGTGGGTGACTTCCAAAGGCTTGATGCATCTTTTCGACTTACCCCCCTTCTGCTCAGTTTTTCCTGTCAGCTGTCTTCGTTCCCTTTTTGAGAAAGATTTTTGAACGACCACGCTGCCTGCTTGTTTTAACGAATCTTTTAGAACTCTTTTCGGTCTCGCCGGCGTCACCTCGGTGAAGTGGGCGCCTTGATCCTTGCGGTCAGCCTGCCGAGGTAAATCAATTCAACAGGCAGACCTTCTGTCCCCTCTCCGCTCCCCAAAAAGGGAAAACCTGTCATCAACGAAAACCGTCCAAGTTGCGCTCCAGCATTACATATTTTCTTTACAGGTAGTTCGTTATCGGTATTCCTACGCCCCCAATTTATCGAAAGGGTTCTCGCTCGCGCCGGATATCTATGTTCCCTCCGACTTCCCACCTTTTCTTTTCCCACCTCAATACGAACGTGAGCTGCCCCCTTGCACCTCGAAGATGATAACCACGGACTCCTTCTCCTTACCAAGAAGTCTTCCTTGTGAGTACGGGGTTTTGTCTTCAGAGCCTCGATTCGGAATGGGTAGTTACACAGTGTGCGTCCTGAGCCGTCATGGTCTCACCTCTCCCCCGTCCTAGCGACCCGTCGTACCCTTTGATGACGTCCCATATCGGAACCTGCACCATCTTGTTGCCACCACCCTCTTATTTTCGCGTGTGAGCTCGTCCCTTTTGAGGACTTGTAGACCGATTCTTAGAGGTCACCTCGATCGAACAGTAGGATTTGAGCGTCATCCTTTTGCAGCTCCCCGTCCTTTAGTTTTTTGCTATGCTCTTTACGGTTTGAATTTCCCGACTGCGAACGGTTCTTTTTTTTTCTTTTGCCTTTTTTGGACGCCGAGTTTGGCCGCGCTCCCTCCCTTCCGGAAAATTCCCTTCCTTCTAGGCCCCCTTTTTTTTTTTACCCTGCGCCGACCCTCCATGCCTGTCTTCTCTTCTTTTGGCGGGCGGGTTTTGTGGTAGACCCTTTCCGTCCGTTGTGGGACCCATTTTTTTCTTGCGATCCAGGCGCGGCTGCGCAAATAACCTCGCTTTTTCGCATGAGTTTTGCAGCAGAGTTTCCCCGTGTTTTTTTTTTTCCCCCGCGTCCTCTTCCTTCTCTTGTACGGCTCCCCCGGGGATATCTCTCTGCGCGGACAGTTCGGCAAGGGTCGGCAATTTATGGTTTCTCGATCTCTGTTCCGTTGTGGACTTTAACGCTTGTTTCCTATACTGAGTTGTTTGTTTTTTATTGATTTCGCTGGTTCCTTCTGTTTCTTCCACATTTAGTCTCTTGTCTGAAGAGTCTATGGATCTCCTTTCTCATTTCCCGTCTGGGGGAGATAGCTTTTTTCTCGACCTAGTGATCTTTTTGACTTTTCCGTTCCACGGAATGGGCGTTCTTAGTCGACGTCCGTACTATTGGACTGCCTACAGACCTGGCCAGAAGTCCTTTCTGGAACAGGTTTGACCCCCCCCTATGACAGTTTTCTCGTGTTCAATCTCTCCTGTTCTGAAGGCGTCTTTTTTTCGATTATTTCCTGTAGACGCCTCCTTTCTTTGAGCGCTGGCCGTAAAAGTCCTTTTTTCTTGACCCCAAGAAGCCCAGAAGTCGCTCTCAGCTCGTTGAAGGAATGGCCCTTTGTGTTCTTTTGGGGTGTCGAAGATTGATGGTTTTTTTTCTTTTTGGTCACGGCTTCCCCCTCTTTTTCCCCTAACGGAAAGGGCCGACGCTTTCTCCTTGGCTTTTGGGAGGCTCCCCTTCCCATTAGTTGCGTTTTGCTTCACCTTTTTTGGTTTCTGTCACACCTTAGGCTCTGAGCGGCTTTAAGTCCCC
>Ga0179591_1309508_pt1 | contig 11361 bp, 7 predicted proteins | sample CZOMad2_1_08_16f_FD_182891 | JGI IMG/M metagenome (GOLD analysis project Ga0179591, IMG submission 182891) | Vadose zone soil fungal communities from Angelo Coast Range Reserve, California, USA - CZOMad2_1_08_16fungal (PacBio error correction) | ecosystem: Environmental > Terrestrial > Soil >... | reverse complement strand
GGAATAAAAGAACGAGCCTACCAGTTACGTGTTTTGATATAGATCAGTGGACTTTCTTCTCTTTGAACCCCCCACTAATGTGCCCCCCCATTACTATATGGATCAGATTAAACACTCGCCTGACCATTCGATAAGTTTTGCCGTGCTTGACGGAAACGGCTCCTTTATTTTTTTTGAATGGAGGCTGCTAGTTTCTACCTTCCGCTTGATGTGGTCCCTTCTTCTGGGACTGAACTCCTTCTTTCTTCTTCCGGTGGGGGTATCCGGTTTTTTTGTATTTCGTTGTTGATTGTTTGTGTATAGAGACGCGCAAGACGAAGAATGCTACCGCTTGTTCTGAGTAATCTGGTGCAGTCACCGCAACAAGTCAAGAATCACTTAGGTCGTGTACACCGACAAGACTCCCTCCAAGCGTCCGGCAGTATCTTGACTAGAAGGAACTTCGAATGTGAGAAAGGTTAGGTGTCAGTTTCTTTAGATTTATCTGCTCCGTTTCTTCACCTCCCATCGAATTAGGGTCGTCTATTTGGTCGAGGACCTTTTGTATTCTAGATGGGTTGATTAATGTATCCCTTGGCGCCGTGGTCCTTCCTCGTTCTAGCTGTTATCTTTCCATTTGAGTGCGTCCGTACCGCCTCCCTATGTGACTCTCCGCCTTTTTCCTCTCTGTTTGGCTTCCGTTTATTTTCTTCGTGCAAGCTTCCCTTCCTAACGACCCTGACTTCCAGTGAGGGCACCCTTTGCGGCCATTTTCTTTGTCAACTCTTCAGAAGATCGGGCGGTCCGATTTGGTTACCTCATCCAGCAGGAAGGTACCTGGACTTCTCAGAGACCTAGATTTCCTCTTAATTTTGAAAGAACAGCTCCCTCTCTTGACGCTGAGGTAGACCCTTGGTGTTCAAACTTTCTCTCTCCGATGAGCGGGAAGGGGTTCGGTCGCCCAGACTCTCCCACAGAGCCGAGAGAGTTTATCTCTTGCTTTCCGTTCACCCGAATATATCTTCTGCGTAAGGCCGCGTGCCCCCAAAACCACCCTTGAATGAGTGTTGTGGTCCAACTTTCTGTGTCTAGCCTCTAAAACCCTTCCTCCATCCAGTCTCCCTTGTCCCAGAAATGGTGAACTTCTCCCTCGCTGATCCCCTTTCCCCTGGCCCCCCCTCGACCCGTGCAAAGACTGCGCCCCTTCGCGCTGAAGATCTTCCAAGAGGACCAAGTAAGGAAATTTCTTTTCGCCCCTTTCAAGTGGTGTCATCCCTCAACTGGTCTCAACTAGGGAGGCCTCTCTTTTCATCATCATACCCGTTTTTTTTTTGTCTCGCTCATTCCTTCGTCACGAAGTCGTTTGTGAGGGGCGTGTCTCCTCAAATTTTGATTTTTTTCCCTCCTGACTCACGTCGTTCGTACTTGGCCATCTGCGATCTTTTTTCGTGATGTCAGGATTGTCTAACGTTTTCGCTGCAGCTTACCCTTTTTTTTCTACCTTGCGTCTTGTCCACGTCTGGTTTTTTCACCAGATCCCCCCGCTTGTATTAGTTTTCTTAAACTTTGAGTCGTTCCCCGTTGGGTGTTTCCTCCGGTTATCCTCTCTGAGATTAGTTAGGTCTTAAATGCCTCCTCTCCTTTAGTCGGTTATATCTGCGACAATCCTGACACCGCTAGTAGGCGATCTCCCTTTGTCCCCAAGTTTTCTAGCCCCCCCTTCCCTCTTCCTTGGTTTGAGTTGTCAGGGCACAAATATCTCTTCGAGAGTCTTTCCTGTGTAGCAGCTGCTTTCTCTCTAACAAAGTACATCTTCTCTATTTTAAAAGATCCCTCCCTTTTTTTTTTTTTCTTGCGGTTTTTTTTCTTTTTTTCCCGAAGTCATTACATTGCCGACCTCCCCTCCCCCCAGCCATCCCAGAGGCCATGAGCGCTGAAATCCGTTGTCTTTCTCCGCCCTTCTCTTCCCTCCTGGATTGCCGAGTACCTCCTCCCATAGCGACAAAATTGTATATGCGATCCACCCCCCCTGGTATCTTCCTTTTCTCCGCCCCCGCCGTTCGTCTTCTTGGGGAGCGCGTTTCTTTCGTACTTCACAATAAAGGGAGGACGGAGTTTCCTTCTTCTCTCCGTTTAAATTAGTGAGGAGATTTGCCCCTCGAGGATCAACGGACATTCCCCCCATCTCTTGCGTCCCCCTGCACCATCTCCCCCTCATTGAAGAGTATAATAGGAAAATACGACGTCTCCCTCCCCCGTTCCCCTTCTCCAGCTAGTGTTCAATCAGTAATTTCATATCAGAGTAGGGAAGCTCTCCTTGCTCCTTCCAACAGGAGTGACTTCCCTTTTCCACTGATTTCGGAGAACCAAAGGATTCTTGGTACCTGATATAGGCTTTCGTTTCCCCTTGCCCGGGCTCAGGTTTTCTTAAGCGTAAGATTTTGCGCTTTCTCTTGCGGTAGTCCATCCATTGTTGCCCCTAGACCTACGTCTCCCCTCCCTGATCTTGATAGTGAGGTCGCTCTCTTCGTCCCCCCCCAGTTCCCTGAGGGATTTCAGCCTCCTTTCTTTTCTATCTCATTATACTCGTTTTCTGATTGTAGGTCTCGATTTGGCGCTGAAAACAAGATAACCACCCTTCGTTGATTTTTCCGGTGACCGAAAGTGGAGCTCTTACTTGAGTGCCCCCTTTATTACTGAGGTCCACCTCTGGGTAGATCCCCTCTTGGAGATATGGCGATGTCTCGCTTAGTCCAGGAATACACAGTCCGAGATGCTACGCACCTCTCTTAGCTTCACCTAGTGGCGCGGCGCATCCTCCGGCCTGGCCAATGACGGCATTCTCTTGTTGCCACCCTCTTTCAAAACCCAACTTTTCCTTTCTCCCGGTAGACTAGAGGGAATTTCATCACTGATGTCTTCGAAGTTTTTTAATTTGAGATAACCTGAAGAGAGCAGACCGTCCCGACCTCCTCTTTATCCGCTTTTTTTTTTCTGAAGGTCCGGAGCTTCCTCTGACGTCATGGGGGCGCAGAATTGTTTCTTCGGGTTTTTCCCACTCTCGGCTCCTGTAAGAGGTTTCTTCCCTCCCTCGCTCGGTCGGAATGAGTTTCCTGCAAGGTTGATTGCTTCCTTTTTTCTCCAACATGTCCCGGTTTTTCTTCCGTTTTGACTTATTTTAGCCGACAAAGTAAATGTTTGTTTACTCCCTCTCCTCACTACGAATGTTTTTAACAACACCAGGTATGGGTCACTTGCATCTAGGAAGTTTTTTATGAAGGCGGGCGGGATTGCCACCTGTTCAACCATTACCCGTAAACTACACCTCCTTTCTTCCATCAGAGAGGAATCCTGGCCCTCATTTCAGATTCCGATTTCTTTGTCTCACCTATTCCCCCTCATGAAGTTTTATTTAGGTTATCCTTTTACGTCCTTTTTTTTCAACACGCATTGTTGGTTCTTTCCCTTTTTGGCACGGTCCTTCCTTAATTGAAGAGGCAAATTTAACTTTCCTCTCCCTTCCCATCCTTTTTGGCTTTCATTCTGTTTTGTCCTTTCCCGAATTTGCAGCTACACATCCATATGCCCGCGACCTTCCTTTTTAGTCCTGGAACTCACTCCCGTTACCCTCCAAATTTTTTCCGAAGGCCTATAGCCCCTTGAAGGTCTGACAAAAGCTAGACGGAGCGATTTTGGTGAAGACCAATAAAGGAAGATCATCCCGCTTAAGAGATTTCCACGACTAGATGCTTGTCTTCAGCCTTGCGCCGAAACACTTCTCAGCCACGCCATTCACAACACCAGGCGTTTCCTATACCGTCACCAAATGCTTCCCCCCCCCACCTCAAATTCGCAGTCGTCTGGTGGCCCATACAGGTGGTCGCGCTTCTCCTTTCCGTCGACCCAATCTTTTCCCGTTGTCTTTTCCCCGGAATGTCCTTTTTTTGATGCTCTGTTCCTTTGCGAAATTTTGAGGACCCATGTCCCACTCCTCACGACTCTTACAATGCTAAAAGGGGAACCACCCCCCCTCTGCTCCCCTCTCCGATCCAGAGTTGGGCGGCGTTCATTTTTCAAGAACTTAGAAGTCGTATTTTGTGACGCCTTTTTGCTGAAGATGATCCTTTCTTTTAAACTGGCGTCGTTTGCCTTGTTGATTTTGTCTAATTATATTCTACCTAACCTCGTTTTCCTCTACAGTCGGCTTTTTCTGACATTTTGGCTCTCGTTCCCCCCTGTCCTCCGCAGTAGTGGCTCCCTTCTCCTCCCATTACCCTTGATATACCCAAAGTTCTTCCTCCCCCTGTCACTATAGGAAGATTCGACCAGCGTCTTAGTTTTTGTAAACCGACTTGGGGCGTGCTTCCTCCGCCACTCCCCCCCTTTTCAGTACCCCTTTCTTTCTCCCTTCACTTTGGAGACAAATACTTCCCTTCTTTAGTGGACCGGGGAACTTTCACCCCCTTCCTCCATTTTAGAAATCGTCCCCCCTTTCCCCTCCGGTCCATTGTCTAGTGGTAATTCAATTTCTCTTCATCCTCGGTTTTCCATAGGTCTTAAGAGCTGTCCTTCTTATGGGGGAGACTCCCACATCTTTTTACGTTTTAGGATTCTTTTCTCATTAAGTTTGCCCTTTCCAATTTTTTCCATTTGACCAAGTCGGCTCGCCCGCTAGTCACCCCCTCTTCACCCCCCTTTAAACCTCCACGTATCCTGCGCCGTTCGCCATGTACAGTGCATTTCCCCTTTGAGGGGTTTTTTAATTTATCTCTTTTCTCCTTCTCCCTTTTTTTTTTTGTTGTCGAGCTATTACGCAAAGGGTGACCAAAATCCCCTTCCATTCTTCCATGTCAATGTATCCCATTTCTCTAATTTACCTGTCTTCAGATTCAATGATTGAAAGTTGGGGACAGTATCGCGATCCCCTCTCTTCGTTTTTCTCCTCTGATGTCAATTTAAAGTAAAGAAAACCCTTCCCTGCGTGACGTTAACCCATAGCCATAAAAACCCGGACTCCAATTGTGCCTATTTTCTTGAACATCAAGCAATCGCGCCGCCCTGCGTTGTAGTGTTCACCCTCGGCTGTGCGGAGGCCCCCTGCGCACAAAGTGAGACGTGTGGCTACGGGGGGCCCGCATTCTCTGCAAGGTAGTTTTTTTGTGTTTTTTTTTTGTTTTCTTGTCCCGCCCTCTTTTCCCGAAGAGGACTCATATTTTTTTCTACGTTTTATTTATTCCTTCCCAACGTATTCCCATCCCCGTTTTAGTCATAGCTCGATCCTCGCCCCCTTCGCTTGCAGGCTCCCCACGGCTTTCCCAGTACGAAGCCTTTACATTCCATTTCGAAGATCTTTTTTCCCTCTCCCCTGGCTACGGGTGGGCGTTCTCCCCGAGCCGCGAAATAGAAACGCATCTAACCACTTTTTTTTTTCCTTTGAAAGTACCGGAATTCATTCAGCGTAGCTTTACATTTCCCCCCCTCTCCCCAAGGGTAACTCCTGACCTCCTACTCTTATTGGTCCCTAGAAATCTACGCTCTGCCCCCCAGCCTGTTCGAACTTCGATGTCACCCCTCTTTCTTTGCCCCACTGGAAAGAGCCCCAAAGATCCCCCCCTCTCTGGCTAGCATTTTTTCTGGGGTATTTATCTTCTTCTTCTCTTTCGGATTACCTGTAATCGTACACCGTCCTCCCCCTCCAGATCCCCACTTTTAAATCTTCCGTCGAGCCGAAACAACACCCTTTCACGACCACCTCTTTTCTTTGGTGTCGGAAAATCGAAAAATAACAATCCGAACTCCCTGGAGTCCCAAACTTATTTACATTAAAATACTCTAATCTTGAATATTAACCCCCCCCCCCCCCCCCCCCTTCTCTTTGGTTGGTGGGGGATGGAGGGACCAGGGTTTGCGGTTTATGCCCTTTCACCGTTCTGTTTTTTAACATGGACTTGTTCCCCTTTTGGCAATTTTTTTTGCCAGATCACACGTGAATTTTCTTTTTTCCTAGGAGATGCTTAAAAAGTTTTCCGGCCCTCTCAGATATGCGTGGTTTCTCTCCACTTTTAGAGCGGAACACCCCTTGATGTTCCCCTCAGGGGAAAAAGTTTTTTCTAGTTGCTCACCTGGTCCCCCTTAAGTTTGCAGCCGGTCCCCAACACGCCCGAAAACCTCCCGCGGGCACCGTCAGGGCGGTGAGTTCCATTCTTTCCTTGTTCTCCGACACAATTCTTTTCCTCCAAACAAATGTTTTTCCGGGGGCATGAGTCCGTTCACCCGGTGTTTGATCCCTTCTTTGCCCAGGGTAAGGCCTTTTCCCCTTTCGGTCGAAAAGACTCGCTTTGCTTCTGTTCTCTTCGGAACTGAGTTACTCGATAGAGACCTCAAATCACTTTAGTTGAATTTGATTTCGTAAGATTTTCAGAAACTTTCTTGCCTTTCCCAGTCCATTGATGGCGACCCCCTTCCCTGCTTTCCATTCTTGCAGAAAACTGGCTTTTTTTTAGGATTTTTCTTTGAGAATGAACCAGTTGGGCACAAACTCCCCCCCGTCCACCCTTTAGCTATTTTGACACCTCCCTGGGGTAATTTGACCAAAAAGCACCCGCCTCCCTCATTACCAAGTACTGACGCTATGGTCTTTAACCCCCAATAAGTTCAAAACTTAATGTAAACAGAGTTCCTCCTGCCCCCCAACCTGATTGCCTCCCCTTTATCCTTGATCAGAATTTTCCCTTCTCCAGGGAGTTGCGTAAGTCACCGAGTTTAAGCGCCCCCGCTTCAGACAAAATCGAGGTTATCTTCCCCGATGAATTTCCCCTCCGCGATAGAAGCACCCCCCTCCTTCCAGACTCTACCGCGGAAGGCACCCCTTTCCCCTGGAGGCCTACTCTTCTTTTCGTATCGCTAGAGAATTTTAAGTTTTTGGAGATTGGTCCCCCTTTTCAGACGCGGCAAACTCAACTAGGGTTTTTTTTTTGTTTGAGGTTGTTTGCCGATTTTTGTTTTGACTAAGAGAATGGTAGTTAAAGTGACCTACCTCAGACATATTTTATGTCCCTTCGTCCCGGAATTGGAGTTACTTTAGCACCAACGACACCCCTTTTGATAGTCCAAGCTCACGGACGGTTGTGTGACACGCAGGTCGCGAAAGGGATCTTTGTGCCAGCGGCCTCTTGAGCTTTCCGGCCCACCGGAGCACCGAGTCCTCTCCAAATACCCCAGCCCCGGCTCCCCATTCCCCTCCGTGGAGCAAGTAAGATCGAATTGTCCCCTCCCCTGTTCTGTGCGCCCATAGGAAGCCGGCCCGCCGTCTGCATATAAATGCTTTAAGTCACCTGATCCCTGTCCCAGAACCCCCCGGTCTTTTTCGGTAAGACTGTTCCACGGCGCCGCAGTAGAGCAACAAAGCCGGACTCACCCAATCTTCCTCTTTGCCGATGCTTCTTTAGATAAGCGTCGTTCTTTCCCCCGCCTTCCGTTACTACCCGACTATCAGACCCCTTCGGAATCGTTTAGAGTTCTCTATTCTTTCTTGTATTTCCTGACTGCACCGGGAATTTTCCCACAGCGAATCCCCCTCAGAGGAAGCCTGAGTCGTGCACGCAAAGCACAGCCGGCCGTAAATCTCGATATTCTCCCAGGAAGGTTCTCCCCCCCCTTCTCCGGTTCGTTTTCCCATCCCCCTTACAATCCCGCCGATTCTCCCCCTGAGAACGAAGAACAGGCACTTCCGAGGACTCATCGACCGAGGCTCAGTTACGTTTTCGTTTTCTTTTTTTCAGTCGGAGCGTTTTTGGTTCGATTTCGCGAGATTCCTCTTTCGTTCCTTGAAGAGTTTCTTGATTGGATGATGATTTCGGCGATCTTTCCCCTCTACAGTGTGGAGTGCCCCCTAATCTCAACCACCAAAACCACCTCATGAGCCAAGACTAAGTGTAAGCGCTTTTCCATTAACCATGGGCTCCCCAGGTAAGCCGCGTTCGTTCCTCGACCCACCGCCGGAAGTTTGAAAGAAATCTTCACCTTCTTTTTAGTCCCCTCCGGAAAGGTTGGAGTAGCGTGGTACGATTTTAGCTTTGCGAATCGCGTCGGAGGAGAGGCTTCGCCTTTAAGGAGCGTATAAGCCGGGAACTTCTTCTTCCTCCGCGCCCTGCGGCCCTGTAGCTAGAGACTGGCCCCTATGTCAATGGGTTTCTTCTGTTGCTTCGGGCTACTTACATTACATCATTCTTTTAAGAAAGAAAGAGTGCGAATCCCCCTCCCCAATGGTGCTTCTTTTCACACTCTCTAAGACCCCAGCTCGTTCCGCTTTTCTTTCCCGGACTTTCTTTTCCCTTTACCTTTTCTCATGGCCCAGTAGACCTCTCTCTTGTTTGTAATTCCCCACTCTCCGCTCCTGCCTTTGCCCCTGAAAAACAGTGGTGCCCCGTTTCTCTCTTCGCCTTATTTAGGGTCCTTGTCTTTCTTGTTTTTTTCCTAGATTTACCCCCAGTCGTGCACGGTACTGGTTTGATATATGATGGCGATTTTCTATCTTCTTCCCCCCCGGAATTTCGACGTCTGTTGCCACCCCCCACCGGGAAGAGTTCCCATGGGTTTCCTTTTTTCACAACGGGTATGAATGCAGAAACTTCTTTCCCCCGTCTTCCCATTTTCCCCCATTAGCCTGCCGGTTTCTTTTGCTACGGTTATCCCCCCCGATCCCGAGGGCTTGGACAATGTAGACCCTCTCCCTTTCCCTCCGGCCGCTGATCCGCACGGCAGTACAAGGCCGACGTTTTTTTACCATGGTACGTGATTGCCCTACCCGCCCCCCCTCAACTGCCCTCACATTGGAAGGAATTATTAATCAGACCCCTTCCCGTTCCGTTTGGTTCTTCCTTTTTTCTTGATCTCAGGTGGCCCATTCTTTGCTTGACATCACGTTGTCCTTTTTTTCTATTTTCCCTTGGGTGAAATTCTTCTTGGCAGATCGCGCCGTTGCTGTCCTTCCTCGGTCCTTGTCTATGTTTGACATTTTGGCTAGGTGCTAGGTTCTCTTCTTAAGGGCCTTTTTTTCCGGGGTCCCCCCCCCAACGCTGTAGTACTTTTCTAGTTGTTTTTTGACCCCCCCACGTTTCTCCCCCCCCCCTTTTGTTTGGCCCAAGCTTTTTTTTGATCCAGTAAGTCGCTCATCCTTCGTCGAGATTCTCGCGTTTGTTCGCTCCCCCTAAAGAGTCCGTTCCCCTGCTTCGTTTGGCCGTCGATTTGCCCGGGGATTGAAACCCAGGTTTGCGCTTCGCGGCAAGCGGTTGGCTTCGGGGTTTATTTCCGAATTTGCGCCCCTGCTCCTCAGGCCTTTCTCTTTTTTGCGTCTGTAACAAAAAGCGTCTTTCCTTCGACGAGTTAATAAGGAGGTTTAGGTGTTAGTTGAATTTATTCCTCCCTCCCTCCCTAACCCCCCCAGAACAGTGGAACTAGTCTTTTCCCCCGCGTATTCCCCCTTTTTCCCGTCAGTGATCGTCCTTTTTTGCCTGAAATGAGCACATGGCCTTATCCTCCTAAGACCCCCCCTCTCTGATTCCCGGTCTCCACCCAGGTTCCAGCTGATCTTTTGACCCTGGAGCAGGTGTATGGCGATCTCCGTTCCCATCACCGGGACCCTAAGTGCAGAAAAGTTGTTCTCGTTCTTCTTTCCACCCCGTCGAGGGGCGCGATTCATAGGCTCTTTTAACCTTCGTCGTCCCCGATAGACGTCCCAACTCTTTTTTTTTTTTGTTTTTTTTTTTTGTTTTCTTGTGGGTTTTGTTTTCTCCTTGTTCTTTTTTTTGGTTTTTTGTGTGGGGGTGTGTTTTTTTGGGTTTCTTTTTTTTTTTTTCCCACCTGGAGCGTCAGGTCCCCCCTTCGACGTATGACCCTCTCTCCAGAAGCCCCGCGTGCCTAGTGAACCTCCCTCTCGACATAGGGCCTGGCTTGTATCTATAAGTGACTTACCTGGATGTTGCATTCCCGGGCTGAGTTTGGGCTCTCAAAGTTGCCTTCGTCTGTGTAATGAAGGGTTTGAGCTTGATTTTCACGCGGGCAGTTTTATGTGAAGTAGTATGGTGCTTTTTCCGTCTCCCCGGACGTCGACACCTTTTGGAGACCCGCAGTCAGATGTAGGAGAGGTCTCGCCGCTGGGCTCTACGAGTTACTCTACCTGTGACCGTTTTGAGTTTCTGGTGATAGCTTTCTCCTGTAAAATTTTTTTTTTTTTAGGTTGAGTAGCCCGATTGGAAATTCAAGGTGAGCGACCCTCCTTCGCCCGTCTGCGGGAGAAACGGGTTAGCATCCCGCCGTTTGGGGTGATGATGGAGTCCGTGATTTTTTTTTTTTTCGACTGGATACTCATAATTTCCCCGCGCTTTTTATGCTCTAGACGCTCTCCCTCCCGGGTTTTCTGATCCCATTTGCGCTCCCTGCCGCCAGCCTTTTATTATCATAGCTGGCCGAATCTCAAATCAGGTTTCTTCTTTTTTCGTTCGTTTTTTGTCTCTCGACCAGGTACCCGATGACTTTATGTCCCCTCCTCTGCTTGATCGGCAACTCCCCTGACCCCGCCTGCCGTCCGCGGTTTCGTTCTTTCTACGGGTGCTCGGCTGAGGGAGCTCTTCTTCTTTTTTCGCTACGTGTTTTTTTTCTTGAAAATTCTTTTCTCCTTATCTTCCAACGATATTTCGTCCCCTTATCCATTTGCTGGTGACTGATGTCGTTCCACCTTTTTTTTTCGTCCAATCAGTTTTTCTTTCGCCGCCTTGTCTTCTTTTTTCCCCCCCACATTCCGTTGTTCCCGCCCTCCTCACCCCTTGTAACTTGTGTAAACGTGAAAAGTATGGGTCATGCATTTTCCAGGGTGTTTCCTTGCGGGAGTTCCCCCTTTTTCACGCCCTCACCAGCCCACGCAACGGGTTCCCCTCCAATAGTTTTTTTTCTTCCCTTCTCGAAGAATCTTCTTGCTTTTTTCAAATAAAACCCCTGTCCAGGGATTTCTTGTTCTTCCGCTCTGCTCCTTTCTTCAACGCTTGACGTTCCCTTTTTTTTTTCCCCCTCCTGACCCCGGTTTCCCTTTCCGTGAAAGTTTTTCCCAGCTCAGGCCTCTTTTGGCTCCCCTAATACGAGCGGACGCTACAATGACTAAGAAGGCTGAAAGTATTGTTTGTGAGTTTTGCCCATCAATCTCAAGTTCTCAGAATCTTCTTACCACTTGCAATTCGGTCCATATTCCCTCTTTTCTCTAGTGTAAGTTCCCACTTTTTTGCCCTTTCCTACTCTTCCCGCCTTTGAATTTGCACTTGGTTCTGGTGAGATTTTTTCTACTGCGAAACCACTTTCAATCATCCTCCCTGCCCCCAGTGGACCCCATGC
>Ga0179591_1367240_pt1 | contig 11362 bp, 14 predicted proteins | sample CZOMad2_1_08_16f_FD_182891 | JGI IMG/M metagenome (GOLD analysis project Ga0179591, IMG submission 182891) | Vadose zone soil fungal communities from Angelo Coast Range Reserve, California, USA - CZOMad2_1_08_16fungal (PacBio error correction) | ecosystem: Environmental > Terrestrial > Soil >... | reverse complement strand
GAACCTTTAGACCGGCGCGGAAGGTTCCCCAAGGCGTCATCCTTTGACAACCCTTTTACCCCAAGTTTCACCCGAACACGGCTTGCCGCTGATGACTGACGTTTGGGGTCCAACTCGTCCATCATTCCCCCCCTTTCTTTCTGTTGAGATTCGTTCCTCCTCCTCCCTTGGGTGTGAGAGATATAAGCATCCTCCCCCTGTTGCCTCCTTTATTCCCTTTTTTTCTCCTTCTCATCGGCTCCGGTTCGGGTTTCGTGGGTGGAAACTTTTCCTACACATTCTTTGCAAATGATAGCTTTATTTCCCTACCGCTTCTCGTTCAATCCGAATGCCAAGATGCGGACCCCGCCCCTTTTTTTTCCACTTCTGTTCGATATTCAAAGCGCTGGTTCAGGTCTTTAATTCCTTCCGATCTTTGAAATTTTTTTCACCGGATCCGCGGCTAAACGATCGGACACCCCCCCCGAGTCGTTTTATTTCTTGCGGAAGGAATTCCCAGCTAATGAGATATTCTTTCCTCTCGAATGCGGAGATCTTCTCTAAACCCTTCAGGGCCGGCAAAATCAGTCATCAAAGGAGTTCGAAAGCTCCACATTTTTCCCATCCCCCCACAAGATCCCCTCCATTAGGAAGCCGCCGGATAGCTTGTCGTGGACCTTCGGATGTTTTAAATTCTCTTTTCAACCTAAGAAACCCTGCAAGGAGATTCCAATTAGACCTTCGTTCCGATACAAGCGTAACTCTCTTTCTTCTTGGAACCCAAAGGGACCCACCGCGCCAGCACGGCCCCCTCGGAAAGCATCCTCATCTGCTTTGAGGGCCGGGTGGCGTGTGTTTCTCCAAATGCTTTCCCCTTGCGTCTGCTCTCAGTAATACTTCCGAAAGGATTCTGTTCTCGAGTGCCTCGAGGAGAGCCTAGGTCTAAGAAAATTTATGTCAATGACCGGCCTTTTAAAACTGACGAAGAGAATTAAGTCACCCCCTTCCCCACCATCCCCACCCATAAGCCCCGCGTCGGGTATTAACTTTTCCATTCATATAGTACCGGATTTCAGATGAAGCTGTTCCAGATGGGGATGATGGAACCTCTTACCGCATTATCCTGGTCAAATCCCACAATACTCCTGAAAGATTCGGCTTGCAGACTAAGGGTATCTCTGAACCATGTTTGGCCCCTTTCCAGATGTCTCTTTCGTAGTCCCTCCCGGGGGTGCCTGACCATGAGTCAAACAATCCAGGGAACGAAGCCCGACAGTGCGAATCCTGAGCACCGCTCGAGAGATCTCTCACTACCATTGAGCGTTGCAAGATTCTTCCTTTTTGTCCCCCCACGTTTGACCCAGTCCTCTTGCGAAACCGGTGCGCTCGACTTGATGTTTTAGAGGCTGGTTCCTCACATGTTCGATCCTTCGCTTCCAGCAGTGCGCTTGCGGCCGCCCTCCCATTAACAAAGGGCCCCGGGTAGGTGCAGCTTCTCCGGATCCCCGATAGCAGAATAATGCTTCCTAGTAAATAGCGGTTTCTTAGAGGATAGGATATTAGGGACCCAGGATGCTTATCCTTTAGGTCCCCCTTTCCTCGCAAAGGCTGGATTAGAGTACGGAATGTACCCCCCCTCGAAAGTCGGCATATTCTTCCCCGAGGCCCCAACCAGCCCTTTTCCTCGCAATGACTTTGAGAAGAGCCGATGCAGTTTACCTAAAGCAAACGCCTTTTTGGATGCCCTATCCCTTGCCCCCCCTGAAGCTTGTATCTTTGGCCAGAGGCCGATCTCGCCTTCAAGCTAAACACCTCCCGGACTCCTATCACAAGTTGTATGGCATCACCACCACCCCCCCCCTTAAGACTCTCAGATGGTTCCCCTCATTGCTACCCTATAAGTTGTTTTTGTTTATCGAGATCCCAGGAGGTTCTCCCAGCGGATATGCATACTGCGGATGTTTTTCTCTCAAATGACAGTGGTGATCGACTTGCTTATTAGAAGGCGATCCGAGGCGCACCCGTAGCAACCTCACCCTCTAAACATTCTGCTCGTGAATCCCCTCATAGTTTGGCTGTCCCTTCCTCTCGAGAAGCACTTTTAGTTGTGACCCCGCTTTTCTTGTTTCGTGTTTCCGGAATTATGCTTTCGGCAAGTACTTCCGCGAAAGTCTCACATACAGAATGTGGCTGATTTTGCACCGACTTTTCCTCTAGGCCGGCAACAGTGAACACTCCTTACGGGACGGCGACCTCTATAGACTATATCCTGTCCTGCGCGCGGTCGTCGAACCAAAATTTTTTTTCGCAAATTCTTTCTTTCTTACCTTATGGCTAGAATTCTCGAAAAAGGTTAGTCCCTCCAAATTAAATTAGCGCAAACCTGTTCGACATCTTTGTTATGAGATTGGGCCTTTTTCAGGAGACGGCTGAAGTCTAATTAGATGATCTCAGCCTTATCGGCAGACATGATGACCCTTCTAATTTTGGTGGACGGGCGTCCTTGGTAATGAAGATGCTTCTCGTTGCCTCACACCTTCAGAGTCCTCCCTTTTTCGCCTCTACTTCCTTTCCCCTTTATTGTCCAGGATTCTTTGCCCCCGCCGACTGGGCGATTCGGGTGGCTGAGAGCGGCTGTCTTTCATGGAGAACGGTCAGCGGCTGTTTCTGACAATTCGCCTGTCCTGCCAGTTCACAGCCGGACCAGAGCCCCATGGACCTTGACTACCTCTGTGAGTTGATTCTTGTGAGGTCAGTATCTCGCGTCTTTTGCAAATCATGGGAAATCAGAATCTTTGGCGACCCGGCGATCCTCGCTTCCCTCGCCCCTATCCTGTTCTCAACCTTCGCCTAGCCCTGAGTTTCCCCCTCCGGTTGAGAAAACACGACACCTTCCCAATCACCGCAAGTTCTGCTGGTCCATCGTCGGCTGCTCTCTTAGTACCGGTGCCGTTCATCCCAATATTCCTTCCCTTCTCCTTTTCCCCAAGCGTTTTTTCCCTCGCTCTTGGGGAGGCGGTTCTTTTCTTAGGACTGATTGGCAACGCAGACCGTTCACGCCAAAGACAGCGCTTCTCCTTCCCCTTTCGGACGTTTTTTCCGGTTGCCCTGGAGAAACATCCTTTGCCAGTCTGAATTGTCGCCGATAATGTTTATCGCGCCTCGCGGATCATGCGACGAGATTCCTCTCGAAGTCTTCAGGCCGCAAAAGAAGTCTGGTCCCTCCTGATCGGCGCCGTCGGAGCCCCTTTCACCGACGTTGTTAATCGGATTGGGTAATTCTCCCTTCACAAGCGAGTTGTCGGCCCTATATTTCCTTTCCGCGGACTTCGCCAGTCGATACCCCCTGGGCGTCCCGCTCGGCGCTGCGGAGGGTAGGAAAGGAATAATTCTTTCCAAATAATTATTCATGTCCTCAGACCCCCCCCGAACGCTGCTTTGGTTCGGGTCCAGCTTAACTTCCCCCAAGGTGTCTTCCCCTTTTTCTCTATCTCTTTCTTTGTGTTGTTTCGAGAGATGTTCAGCAGCACCGGTTGACTCGATTAGCTGCCGCCGTAAGTCACATCTCAGCAACCCCCTTTTCCATATTTTTGAAACTGCCCTGATAGAAATTCTCAATTCTCCCAGCTTAAGAGAACTGGTCTAAAATGGTTGAAATACGATCTCAATGAGGAAAAATCCCCCTCGTCCTTGTTAAGATATCTCCAAAGCAGATTTGTTCCCCCTCTGATTAAACCCCCCTAATTGGGGAACCTAGCCACTAGGCAAGAAACCCTATCAGAGGTCCCCAGCTTATTGATCGCTTCTCGTCCCCAGCTATATCTTTAAATATCGAGGCCTCCTGAGAGGAGATGATTACAACCCCCCCTTGCGCCCCGGACAATTCAGCCCTAAATGTTCTCCTGGCGTTCCCCAACACGATTCCCCTGTCACGCCTTTTCCGAGCTGTAGGTTCTGCAGGTATAGATGTCTGACGTTCATCTTCTCCTCCCCCAATTTCACCAGCTGGACAGAACCCCATGAAGTTCTTTTTTACAAGGCTTTCCCTGGAGTAATCTTTGTTTCCTTTCCCCCAGCCCGAGTCAAAGAGTTTTCCCCCCTTATAACACCTCGCTACTTTGCTGTTGATTGGTACGGGGTGTTCTTTCTAAACATTCCCCCCCCCCCCCGAAGATCCCCCCCTGGCTTAGACGGACATGTCGAGTGCGCGGGAGCGCTTTGTCGCAATAAGAAATCCCGGATTTCCCCCCCCCTGCTCCCCCATACCCCGAGAAAAAAAGAGAAAGAAAGAAAAACAAGCGTAGGATGGTATTCACTGGCCCGGAACTTTCCTCGTTTGGCGAAGCTTCATCTGCTGCCCCCAGAAGTACGACTCTGCCCCTAAATAAAAATACGCCCGCTCCAGCAAGCCCGCCAGAAAATCAGTTTAGGATTGCCTTCCTCTCGAGCTTTTTTCCACCATTGACAGAGGCGAATCTTTGCGCTTGACGCTTGTCAAAAGCGTCACACAGTCGGCAGGACCCCCTTCTCGCCAGTCAACTCCTCTTTCAATCATTTCCATTCGTGATCCTCATCTGCGAGCAAAGGACGGTCAAGCGAGCTCTCCCGTACGGGCCTCCTTCAGACCTTCGTCGGTTTTTCGCGAGCGAAGCTTAGCGTTCTTTTCCCGAACCTTTGCTATGCGCGCCAGCCCGTCTTTTGCCGCTCCCCCCCCCTTCAGTTTTTTTCTTTTTTTGCGACGGATCAGGACCAGGATCGATAGCGATCCGCCTGCGTCCGTCCATCTTTTCCCTGTTGCGCTTCTTCTACTAGGCTTCCCCCCCTTTGTGCCCCTCCACATGCTGGATGAGCCCTTTTTCGCGGCGGTTCTTTCCGCCAAGATCGCAGATTCCGGCAACCTGCTCCAACAGAGGAGATGACGGCCCAAAGGTGGGATCTGCAAGAACGAGGCTGGTAAAGAGCCTCCCTTTCAGCGTGTCGGGCTTGCTTTCCGCGGGCGCTCGCCGGTGACCCCCTCCTCTTCGACTTCCCCACAGCCTCCCTTTTTTCCGCACCACAATTCCCTGCTTCCAGGATCAGCTGTCGTGCAACTTTTTTCGCATCTATCTATTTCTTTTGTTTTGCGCTCTCCCTTCCCCCCGTTGCCTACTATGGGATGGTGGTGCTTGTCGGAAAGGCGGATCGAGCGATATTTCCCCCACTTCAGAGGATTTTTTTGCACCGACGTTCTCTTTCTCAAGCCCCTATTTTGCTGCTCGTTCCCCCCAAGCATCGTTTTTTGTCTTTGCATAGCGCTGCCTCAGGGCAGGGTGCGCCCTTTAAGAGACGATGTTTCCTTGAATATTCCCTTCCGGCTTACCAGGTTGTTGACGTCTTACGATTGCTGGGAAAGAGAGCAGCTAGTCCCGATCCGCGCAACCCCCTTTTCCCCCGCAGATGGACTTCTCTATCTATCCCTGTAGTAGAAAACCTGTTAGAACTGGAGTTATCCCTGTGGCGGCGACCAACCGCTTTGGAGCGACTTTTATTCTCACAAGTGGGGAAAGACATCAATCCCCAAATGACTCGAGGATTTGCGGTCTCGATGGCGAAAGTCCCTTTTCTGAGAGAAGAGTGACCCGGTGCAGCGCATTTTTTTTTCCGTCTCTCTCTGGATTCTTCTTGCCTCGGGTGGGACGAGCGACGTGTTATGCAGACTGAGTTGAATAACAAACGTTCGCGCGACGAAGTTCCTCCGATACGCTTGGTTCATGACTCCCCTTCAAGAAGACCTTCTTATTGAGAGGCTTTTGGTATGCGTCCCGGGACGAAGGCCGTTCGGCTGATTCCCGCGCTGCAACTCGTCCCTTCCCCCCAATCCCTCCTGGGAATGACGAGATCTGGCCTACGTCGTGAGGTGATTGTTTTTTTTGTGAGTCCGTAAGGCGCGTAGCAGGGTTGAAATCCTCTTCAGGGGAAGCACCTTTTTCTTCTTCGCCCCCGGACCTCGAGCACTCTACTGTCACGCCCATATAGTGCGCATCTACTTGCAGTTGCCAGTCATAAGGTGCCACGAAAACGCCCCCTTCCACTCAACCCTCTGATCGGAGATGGCCTTCCAGGCGTTCCCCGTTGCCGTGCTTGGCACACGTCCTTTTTAACAATTCGACGCCTTTGTAAACTCTCCCTGAAGGTAGAACTCTTGGTCCGGCCTTCCCCGATGTGCCGCCGGCAATAAGATGCGAGCCGCCGTCGAAGCCTCGGATCGGGTGAAGGTTCCTTGGTTTCGTTTCCAGTTAACTAATTTGGCCGCCTGGAATTGGTATCGCCTCGCCGGTTTTTTTCCGAGATAGTGCTCGATTTGTATCCCAGCAAGTGTTGATACCAGAGCTGGTGTCGTTCTAGTTGCGACTTTCGGATCGTCGTAACTCCTTTTTGAAGCTTCGTGGTAATTTTCCCCGGAACCCGTATCGTATCTGATGCACCCCTGATTTGGACGGGGTCTGCCACTGTCGCCCCCTTCGATTGAAAATTGTAAGCCCTTCCCGGAAGTTGAAAAGTAAATGGATCAGTTCCCAAATACTGATTATTTCCACACAAATCCAACCGGTTTGCCACGAAGGGTTGGTCAATATCCATCATTTCACCCGCTGCTGATAGATTCTCTTCTTTTTCACCTAATAAGTTTGTTGAGATCAATCCCCCCGGTTGAGATGCTTTAGCCTGGACGCCTTCCGTTCGGACCCAGGTTAGTGTCTCGTGGGGGAACATAAATTATTTTCCTGATCGCTTTATTACTTTTTTTTCCCCACGCGTATTTGGCCGCAAAACGGGGGTTGGGGGGGCCAATATTTGGGCCTGGTGGGGGTCCCATTTTCCCGGTCAACCACCTCCCGCATCTATTTTGGGTTCCTGGGGGGGGGGTGGGACCTACACGACCCTGGTTTCATACTCCCCACCCAATCCGATTTACCGGAGGTTGAAAGAATCTTCTTCTACACCGATAAGCGCAAAAAGCTTCCCTTTTCTTCGCCCTACCAGATACTTCTATCTTAGATCTAGATGCCTGAAAGGCGTAGGCCCCCCCCAACCCCAATTCAAAGTATTGTACTTTAATGACCTTTCGCCAGAGAAACGGGAGCAAACCCCCCCACCCCCTACCTTTTTCTACCCTTCCCCTTCCCCGTCTCTGACTTTGCACTTAAAATTCCAATACGCATCTCGGTCGAATCTCCCCCCCTCGATTTTACCTTCCTTCCTTTCTTTGTGTGGCACCGGTACTCCAACCGAGCGGCCGATAACCTCGGCCCTCCCTTCATCTTTTTTTTCCCTTTTGGCTAAAACCTCTTTTTTTGAAACCTTCCTATGTCTCCCCCCCGGATATGGCGGCGAAAGGATATTTCCTCTAGGTCCCCCTCGAGGAATTTCCCTGTTCCCTGATTCTTACCCTTCTACGGCTACGTCCTCCCCCAAGATCACCTCCCGCCCACAAACCCGTGTTCTTCCCCCTTTTCATTCCTGGTCCACTCCTTCTCCCCCTTTTTTTCCATTTCAGGCTTTTCGTTTTCATGAACCCCGCTGAACGCCTTTGGGGCCATCCCCCATTCCGCTCCCCGCCAGATAGCTCCTTTTTCCGAAGCCTGCGAGCCCCCCATTGATAGCGTAGCGTTTACTTCGTCATTCGCCTCAGGGGGGGTCTGGCCCTTCGGCATTAAACCCTGTCGCAGTCCCAAAGCAGCCCTCTGCATAATGGCCTTCCCCCCCCCTTTAAGAGATCCCTCGCGAACTTCTCCCGGAGCTTTTTGCCGGTTTTTCGCCCGGTCAGACACAGCGCATTTCCAGGTTTCGCTCCTATTTCTTTAGATTATGGCCGCCGTTTTTTTCCCCTTTTTTTTCTCTTCGCGCAATGGTTTCCAGCAAATACACTCATTGGCGCCTTTGTGTTCGACCGCGGCGCTAAAGGATATCTCTTAGCAGATACGGTTCCCTCGCGGTTTTCTTGGATCTTCTAGTCCCCAAGTCTTGAACCATTTCATCGTAAACACAATCCTTATTTTTTGAGCCAGGTAGAGGCCATCCTTCCCCGATATTTTTTCCCGAGTTTCCTCCTTTTTCGCTCGTTCCTCCCTGATGACCTGCGATGTTAAGTAATTGCAGCCCCCCCCGAGCTTTTGGAGCTCTCACGAAAGATTCCCCCTTTAGTCGGTCGCTTACGATCTTTCTTGCTCCCCATAAGAATGCCATTACCCGGTGCATGCTCGCAACAAACATCCCCCCGAATTTCAAGATCCCCCTTCCTTGTCCCTCCCTGACGTGCGAGTGAGTCGATCTCGACAAGTTCCTTCTTCCAAGAGGATCTGGTCATCTTAATGGGGCTTTCTCGAAATGATTTCTCGCTATTTAGAATTTTTTGCCGGGGCACCTTTTCCTTTTGAATTTTTTTTTCAAGCGACTCTGAACGATCTTCCTCTTTCTCCAAAGCAATTTGGCTTCGTAAGGCCCTAGCCCCTGCATTTTCAGGGTGCTTTCGCCTTCCTCTTGAATGCGATCTTGAGGGAAGGACGGCCCCCGAAAGGCCTTAAACACCCTTTGTTTAACGATTCGATGGTTAACGCTTACGCACTTTCCGATCAAGAGTCAGTCCCCGCCGATGGGACTATTGTCCTTCTCTCGTACGCATATATCCTCTCTAACGAGTAGTAGACTCCCCACATTTCTTCTTATCCCCCTCACTGCTGGCCGTTTATGCAAGAAAAAGGTCCAAGCCGCTAACTTTCCTCTCTCAGTCGTGAACCCCTTTAGAACCCCTCCTGGTTCTGCCCTTCCCCGGACGGAGGAGCCAGATTTCAGAATACCTAGCGAACTCCATTTAGACTCTCCTTATAGAGCTTTAGCCACTCACTTGGCGGTTGTCAATTGCTCCCCCCTTTGTCATGTCTTTTTTTGAAGCGTCAGAGACCTTCCCTTTTTATCTCTCTCCCCATTTGGGCTTTTTTTTCTTTCTCATCGGCTTCCGGCAACCTCCTTGCTTTGCAGATCTCCTTTTTATTGAGGTGGATGGTCCTTTGTCAGCCTCCCCTCCTTCAGCCGTCATAGAGAGAATGGACCTATAACTCCGACCTTTTTCTTTAGTTTCTTTTTTTCCGCGTGAAGCGAGTCGACCTCCGGGTCCCTTTTCTTTAGAACCCTGCGCGCTCCTCGCGGCACCCTCCCATATCTGCCGACACTTCCCAGGCCTCCGCTCCCCCCCCCGAACACTTGAAACGACCCTCAAAAGCCTGATTCCTTCTTTGAAGAGGTCCGTCCTTCTTTCCAGGGTTTATCTTTTTCTTTACACAAAAGTATTCCTGTCCTAATTGCCCCATGTTCTTAGACGTCAATGTTTTGAGGATCGGAATTCTTTCCGTAGTTACCAATCCTCCGGCACCCTCACTTCGTCGAAGGGAGGTAATCGGTTCTACTAGCCCGGTCTTTTCTTACATTTATTCTTTATTCCTTGCCTTTCCCAGGACTCCTTTCTAGCCCTTCAGGCGAGCTCGGAAGGATCTAAGTCTCCTTCCTTATAACCGCAACGACCTTCTGGTCTTTCGACGTTTTTTATGGTTGTCCTGGATTGGTTTCCTCACCCAGCGTTGTCCCCTAATAACAGATAGCTGAAACTTCTTTCCTTTGGCGGGTCCCCTTGCTCAGTATTCCACCATTGCCGACTCCGGGTCGGTTTCCTCGAGCAGTTCCCTCTGTTTCATGTTTCACGAGAACCCCGACCCTTTTTTGCTGTTCCTTTTTGTACGGCTCTAATTTTTAATGTCTATTTATATATTTTGCCCCCTTTCTGTTGTTGTTTCTACTTTTTCCCCCTTTCCCCTCCCTGGTTGAATTCCCCGATTAAGCTGGACCCCCCTCCCCGTCACATCCCAAGCCTTGTTCTGTTTTTTCCGTTTGGGGAATCCTTTTGCAACTGTCTCTCTCTACCGATCGTTCGACGGCGTGCCCCTGGTGCCCTCTCTTCCTTCGTTACCAAGCCCTTCTGATATCCCTTCCGAGCTTTTTTCCTTTTCCCTCACTACCCCAATCCCGTTTCCTCTAAAAGGACGTGACGAACTACGGATACCCTTCCTCCTCTAGCGTACTTCTTTGATTTTCTCGAACCACTGATACCTTCGATCTTCCCTCTGCGCCTGACCTGAGAGGCTCCCTCCCAAATTCTTGTCCAATTTTCCCCCTGACTTTGCGCCGGGCCTCCCCAAGTTCACAAAACCGATCCCAGCCGGTTGGGCTTGCTTTTGAATAATGAAATCGTAGACAAACAAATTACCCCCCTCCACCGTATCTTAGTTTTGACAGTTCGGCTTTCCCTTTTAATATTAATAATCCGTTGGTGAATGAACGGCCCACCGGAATAAACCGAGCCTTTCCCTACAAATCCTTCCTTTCGATAAGTTCCGTTTCTTCTCACCTGTCGGGCAAACTTTTTCTGCGCCGTCGATTTCCTTCCTGTCTCGCTTTTTCTCGATCTTTTTATCTCCTTGTCTTTCTTTCCCGGCGCCCCACCCATGAGAGAATTCTGCCTTCAGTCCCCCCCCCCTACGAAAACCAAGCAACCCCAGGTCTCTTCCCTGGTCCCCCCCCTTCTTAAGGCTTCTTTGGCATTTTTCAGTTAGAGGGGGGATGATGCCCCCCTCTTCTAGCAAGTCTCCCACAGGAAGCTTTTAGCCCCCCCTCCGGAGGCTCCCTGCCCCGTCTTAGAAGGAAAAGTGAGAGCTAGCGGCTAACTTCTTTCTCGGGGTTTTCCCCCTCGTAACCCCCTTGAAACCCCGAGGCCTCACCACCCTTCAGTGCGGCACCCTTTGGAGCCGATCACGAGACTTCTTCAATGAAACCACCCGTTATTCCTTCTATATCCCGGGCGCCCCCATTAGGTAAGGAACAAGGCCCCCCCCTCTCCCCCCCGTGGTTCGAATTGAGTTCCTGCCCGACCCTTTTGCTCGCGACTTTTCGGTCTACCCCGCAATAACTACCATTGCCGTTTTTGGTTAGAAGGAATTTCCGTCTTCTCGAATTCTCCCTTTTCATCGATTTTTTTTTCCGGATCTTCTTTTGACCCTGCTCCTTTACACCCCCCCCTTGCCCAATGTAATCGTAAAAAAATGATGGAGTTCTCGCCGTTAGAGGCAGATAGGTCTTCCTCCCACTGATTTCCCCTAGGATCTTTTTCCTTTTGATGCCCTGACTTCTCTGGCGTAAAGTCTCCAACCCTATTCTTTTTGGAGGGCGTCGTGGAAGTTTCTTTTGAAGACCCCATCTTCTCTCAAAGTAGAAACCTCTACCTTCTTCAAATAGATCTCTAAGAAACAGCCGGTCATTGCGAACAAACACGTATTCCCCTTTTTTTCTTCCCCCCCCC
>Ga0179591_1318797_pt1 | contig 11362 bp, 19 predicted proteins | sample CZOMad2_1_08_16f_FD_182891 | JGI IMG/M metagenome (GOLD analysis project Ga0179591, IMG submission 182891) | Vadose zone soil fungal communities from Angelo Coast Range Reserve, California, USA - CZOMad2_1_08_16fungal (PacBio error correction) | ecosystem: Environmental > Terrestrial > Soil >... | reverse complement strand
GTTTGTGCCAAACACCCCCCCCTCTCCTTTTCCGGAATTCCGATTCCTTGAGCCGAATTCCCCCCTTAACAATCCTCCCAATCTCTCCTAGGTGACGATGAGGACTTTTAGACCCCGAGCTTTTCTTTCCAAACGAGATATTGTGGTAGGCGGAAGGCCAATTCCCCTTTCCTTGTGGTTTTCCAAAAAAGGAGTTGTAACATTCTTTTCAATCCTTTTTTTTTTTGTTGAGGCTCCTTTTGGTACCTCCTCTATCGAACTTGTATTTCCGGCGGACTTGCATCCCCCCCTACTTCCCTTTTCCCCCCTTATTTATCCCACTTGCCTATTTGCCTCGTCCCTTCGATTTTTTTTGTTTTAACTTCCTTTACAGGAATCCGGTTCTCCCTTTGATAAGATCTTTCCTCCCCTGCTGCCCTTTTCAAGTAGGTAGTCGGTATTTTAGAAATTGCATCGCCCTATTGATTCCTGTATACATGCTCGGTTCCCTTTTAGTCTTCTCTTTTGTGTTACAGTTCTTTTTTATCTACCCCACGCCGAAAGCTAGATATGTGGTCTCAGACATGCCGACTCTTCCTCTCCCCCTAGCTCCCTATGGGGCTGCGATTTTTTTTCAACCCTTCACCTTTGAGTTTTTCTACCAAGTAGGGTGTTCCCGTACCCCCCCTCTTAAATGCCCCCCATAAGCGTTGCCGCATAAGAACTCATGTCTTTGACACCCCCCCCATTTGCACTTTTTATTCCTACCCCCTTCGTCTGCCTTGAGTTCCTCTTCCGTTCCCTCTCTCTTGCACATGGGAACTCCTGTCGTAATGTTCCTTTTTCAGGGGACCCCCCCACAAAAGTTGAATTTTCGCAACCCTTTAGGCGTAAACAATCATGAATTTCAGTTTTCCCTTGCCTTCCACCTTTGAGTTCCTGCCACAGTTCTTTTTTTTTAGGTTAGCCCTCTCCCCCCCCTCGTGGCCAACCCAAAAAATATGTCCCCCCTCTGTCACTGTCTATAGAGTAGGAGTTCAGTGAAATTCCAGCCTCCTTTAAACTCACACGGTTCTTTCCTGACGTTGGGCAGAAGCCAAGCCATTGAAGGACTTTTTGACCCCCAGCAACACCCGTTTCCCCCTCCAGCACCAACTTTGCACACATGACCTGAAACACCTCTTCTCATATTTCCCTGAAAAGCTGACAATTTTAACCTTCTACTTTCCTATACGCGCTCCGTGATTCACTGGTTTTTTTTTACTTTTCCGCCTGAACGCCATCGCGTTTTTTTTTGCATATATAGACTGGCTTCCACGCCTTGCCAAACGAAAGACCTATCCCTACGGTTCCGGACATTCTTATTTTTAACAATCTTCCCCCCCCTTCTCCTGAACCCTGGAAAACGGAGTCTAGTGGTTCCGAAGTTCCCTCTTTCCATACACTCTTCCCCGTTCTTGCGTGTAAAGGAGGACTGGAGGCGTTTTCCTAACAGTACTTCTCCCGCGACTATCTCCCTTCTTTAATTCCCCTTTTCCCCCTCCCCTACTTATTCGGATGTAAAGGATAGTCTCTGGTTTTTCCATTCCCTCTCTTCAAACTATCCCCCTCCCCCCGCGCCCAAGATGACGGATTTCTTTTCAACGTTCTCTCCAGGCTTTGTGGCTTTTCAACGTTCCTTGGTTAAGGTAGGTCAGACCTTCCTTGTACTTCCTTTTCTCAGGAAAATTTTGTAGCTGGTTTTCCCACCGACTCGATTTGATGAATAGAAGACCCATGTCACGCGAATTGTGCCTTTTTTCCTTCCCTCTTTTTTAGGCGCGTATTGGACCATTTTTTCAACTGCCCTTGATTCCTTTTTTTTTCTCGCTGAATGGACCGTCTTGGTTTGCAAACCTCTTTCCCCCCAATGTAACCTTCGAATCCCTCGGACCTTTGCTTGGTTCACATTCGGTTTTTTTCGCCTACAGTTTCCCCGCTGTCGTTCGATTCTGTCATTTCTCCCTCTTTCTCGACCTCCGATGTTGTTTTCCTTAGTCCGCTTTCCCTAATACGAAGAGAAAACGTCTCGTTTCTTCCTATCTCTTGCTTTCTTGACTCTTCTCAACACCCCCTTTTTCTACAGTTCTTCGTTTTTCGTGGTCTTTTCCCTTTCCTTCCTGTGACAGCCAGTCTATGCGTGCGCTAGTTTCACACCCCTTCTTCCGGCTGTGAGTACAGATGGCGAATTTGTATTCCCCGAACATTTCTGTGCCCCCCTCTCTCATCCGGTTCACACCCCTTCGTCCTGACTGGCAAGTTGAATTGTTTTTCCGATGCCGAGTTGTGAAGATTCTGACCTTTCCTTCTTCCCCGCCTCTCATATTCGGGACACTCGGATATGTTAAGTGGCAGTTGGTTTCCCCTTTTACCTCCGTGGCTTTTTCGGCGTTCGCTTTTCTGATGTTTAATTTCTGTTCTTTTCTCCCTGAAACTTGCCAGATCCTCTATATTCTTCTACCCCCCCCTTTTTTTTATACGAGTGATGATTTAGCTTTTACTGTCTTTCCGTTTGAAGGACCAGGTCCCCTTTCCCCAAAGCTGCACTCCCGACCCTTCTCTTCCCCTCGGGGTCTTTGCCAATCCGAGCCCTCATAAGGGAATGTGCACTTCTCTTGCGGTCCACTTCACTGTCAGTTCCCGTCCATCGACGCTTCTGTCCAAATAAATTTTAACTTTCCTCCTCTCTAGCTTCGCACGGCTTGAAGTCCGCCTCGTTTGACGTCCCCTTTCTCTGGAGGTCTTTGTTGACACCGTCTTCCACTCTTTTTTTCCAAGGTTATGCCTCGGGTACAGTAAAATGCACCTGATCTCCCCCCCCCTAGTGGTCCCTTTTCCTCATCCCCTTAGAACCTCCCCCTCTCTTTGGACCCACAAGGTTTTTTGCTCCTCCCCCTTCCAAGCATCGCGAGCAAGAGGAACTTGGTCGAGATAAACTTAGAAACCCCCCCCTGAGCCCTTTCCTCTCTGCTCACTCCCCTCTCGTTGTGCCCCACACCTTGCCGGGTTTGAGCTTTCTTGACATTTTGCACCCCATTTCTCCATAATGCTACAGGTCCATTCTCGAGCAAATTTCGCTTTTTTCGTCCTTTTCCAGCTTTCTACTTATACGCTCTTATCTTCCAAAGCGCCGACCCGAGTTAAAGCTGTGATGAATTCTGAATCACTTATATTCCACTCTCCCCGTCCATACCTGCCTTCCAAGACTTGAACCCTCATCATGATTCCTTTTTCCCGAAACTCCCCCCCACACTCCTTTCTCTACGGTTTCCCTTTCGCAGATTGGTCTTTTTTGTCCTAGTCAAGAGCATAGGCAGTACCCTTTCCAATGGGCTTTATCGCACATATGTGATGTAGAGTGCGGGTCGCCGTTACTGTCCCTAACGCCCCTCCCTTGGTAGCCCTCCGCGTCGCCAGTTTCTTCCCCTGCCACGCTCTTCTATAGCCTTTCAGGGGGGAGACTGTTGCGCGCCATCGGTTCCCTTGTTTCAGTCGTAGAAGCTTTTCCCCTCCTTTCGGATAGCGTATTGAGGTCTCCGTCCTCTCTCTCTTATCGAGCCACTCCTTCATGTCTTTTTTTCCCCCCCTTGCTCCTTTTCCCCCCCAGGTGAGGATTATTTCCTTTGTTTTTTAAATTCGGTGTCATTTTTCCTTTCAGGAATGGTGCATGTTTTTGAAAATTGCCACCATTTCTCTTTATTTTTTTTTTTCAGGTGTGTCAGTTTTCTTTGGAGGGTGTAGTTGGGTTCTGATCTCTTTTTTTGGCTGTCGCCCCCCCTTGAAAAATCACAAAACCTCCTGTTTTACCTTCCCTCAACTTCACTTTTCCCCTTATCTCTTCTCTCCCTTTGGCCATTCGTATGTTCCTCTCAGCGGGCAGAGATGTAGACTATGACTTACATTTCTTTGACCAGTCAATTCACTGAACTTCGGCTGATTCGTTATATGTTTTTGCTCCAAATTACGTTTGTTCCCACCTGATGGCCACCACTTCCCCCCTCGTCAGCCTTCCCGTCCCGAGCTAGACAATAAGCCTTTAGCGGACTCCTTCTCCGGTTCTGATCCCCAATGCCGAGGTTGGTGTGAACCTTCATTTTTTACTCCTCGTATTTTTCCCTAAAGAGGTTTTCCCTCGCAAATGAACTCTTGACTTTATGTTCCCAATCTGCCTATCCTCTTTCCCCGCTGACGCTTATTCTCGGAAACATTCGCTATTTTTGTCTTTCGCCCGCCTGGTCCCCCCCATCCAATGGAACCGACCTGAAGTTCTCTTTCTACAAGCGCATTCCTTTTCTCCTCTAATCTCCCCCCTCTTCTTTCGCCTCCTTTTCCGACCCTTTTTTAGCCGATTCCCCCCACTACATCCTCTCCCTATAACGACGAGGTAGTTCCACTTGACCTTTTTGATATTTTTTTGTCTCCTTAGTCTATCCCCCTGATGTTTTAGTATGACTCTCCCTCTTTAATAATCCTCATGTTGTTTGGGAGATTGTTCACCTCCCCCCCCCGCCTAGCCCCCCCGTTGCCATGCCCCCCCAAAAGATACTTTTCAATCATTTCTTTATCCCGCCTCGCCTTTCTCTCTTTTTCGATAGTGAGGTGCAACGTCCTGTGCATTTACTTCCGGGACCACTTCTCTATTAGTCCCTAAGGTTCCGTTCCCTTATTTCGGGATATGCGACTTTATCCTCCGTTATTCTGACCGCCCTTTTTTCAGGAAGGCCCCCCTGATTTTTTGTCTCCAGTCTTGTAGTCGCACATAAAGCCCCTCGGTTTGATACCCTTTCCTCCCCTCTTCGACTCTGCGTTTCTCCACATCATGGAAGTCAACAGCTGATGAAACCCAACCCAATTCCCTTCTCCGAGTCCCCGGGCCCCCCCCCCCTATCAAAACACTCTTTTTTTGTTCCTACACCACCAATTGTCGTATGTTTTTCCTCTTAAACTCGTATCGACGTCGTGACCTACACTTCCCTTTACTCCTTTTCAGCAAGGTTTCTTCCCCCCCCTTGATTTTAATCGTAAAAAATCATACGCCTTCAGTTGTGTTATCCCCCAGTGGCTTCATACTGCAACCCCCTTCAGCCGTTTCAATCGTGCCTTTACCACCAACAACACTTAAATCTGAAGGAGAGCATGTTAAATGGCAGACTTCAACTCGTTTTTGTCTTTTTGAGCCTGGGGCAGACCCCCATTTTAGAGCCCCCCAGTGAAACTCAAACCCCGGCCCCCCCCTTTAAAATTCCCCCCCCAAATCATCCCTTCTTAGTTTCCTTTTCACCATCCATTGATATAAAGCGGACCTGTCTCCGGTTTTCCGAGTCACGCCGTTGTTCTTCTTCTTTAATCCCCTGTTTAATGTCGGTTTCTCATGTTCCATTGTGACCCCCCCCCCCCCCCAGCGAGACCGAAGAAGGATCCGCCTTCCGTCACACCTGACGAAACCTCTTCTGCGATTTTCCTCCCCTGACCAGAATCTGTGGACCCTCGTTGGTCCCCCCCCCACCGATACGAGTCCCTTTGACGCACCGATTCCGGTTTTTCCCCTTATAACACGCGACCGACTCGACTCTTTGCCAATCGGTCTGGACCTCTCCCCCACTTTCCTCCGTCCGGATTTTTGATGGAGTCCCCACTATCGTCCCGCGCAAGTTTTTTTGTTTTAAAAACTTCGATCAAAGGGCTGTTGATTTGGCCTTTTTTTTGAAAGAAATCCCCTTCCAACCTCAAAGCGCTCAGTTTTCCCTGTTTTGTTCGTTTTTGCCGTATTCTCTTCCCCAGACCTCAGTTACTGCTGAATTTCCTGGGGATACCCCGCGAGAATAATTGCATTTACCTCGAAATGCTCTTTCCCCGTGCCCGCTTCCCGGCAAGGGGTCCATCCCCTGTGCCCTTTCCCTGTCACTCCCTAGCAATCGGCCTCCCCTATCGGATTCCACTCTCGGTTTTGCGGCCTTTTTTCTCGTTATCGCCTGCCCTTGCATTTCGTGGGTTGTTTGGGTTTGGTTGTGTGGTTTTTTTTTGTCCGATTACCTTCCTCCCTCCCCGGGACCCTTTACCCTTCGCGCACATCGTTTTCGTAGGAGTTCTTTTCGCTCTTTTTTTCCACTCCACACCGTGCATGCGGCTCATGGGCGTGGCTCCTACTATTGCGTTTTTTACTGGGACAGCACTCTTGGTGCGCACGTTGACAACTGAGCTCTTTCCAGTCTGGTTTTCACTGTCTTGACGGTGATCTGCCGCCGATCTTTCAGCCTTCAATCCCCTGTGCTCCCTAGCGCGCCATTCCCCTGGATTTTTTATGTGCTGTTGACGACCCTCTCTTCTTGACACTCGTCCCCCCCTATCTCGGCCAATCTTGGGTCTAGGGTTTGGCATTGGGAACACCGAAGTGATCGTGTCCTTGTTTTGTCTGACTTTTCGGGCCTTTAGCCTTTTTCCCCCCTTTGCCCAAGCCATCATCCTCTCCCTCGTTTTGAGAGAGTTTTGGGTCAAGTGTGTCCGGAAAGGCTCGGTCACTTCCTACCACAGCCCGCTCAGGTCCCCTCACGCGGGTTTTCCCCCCCCGCATTGGATCGCCTCTAGTACCGAGACTTGTTTCTTCAGGTTAGTACACTGGAACTACGCCCTAATCGACAGTAGGCCGACCAAAATCCCCAGCTCTACTTTGCCGCACGCAGTTGGTCTTCGCGATGTCCCCTGTTGTTTTCACCTCCCCCAACCAGTCTACCGCCCCGACGATGCCAAGAGCTTGCTGTCCAGTCGCCCTCCCCGAGTCCCCACGCCTTGAGTGCTTCCCCCACTTGCAGTTTGTTTTTACGATTATCTCCCAGATTAGAACTTTAGTTCCTCCCGTTAAGGGTCCCGGCGGTTCCCCCCCTCCCCCAAACCATCAATTACCGTTCCGGTCCCCCCCCCTGACCCCCCCATGCGAACGGCACGATATCCCCCCCTATAGTGACCCCCCTTGCTGTAGGGAGGGGTAATTGTCGCCTTCACCTTTTGATTCCCTTTCATTCCCCTGCGACCATTATTTTCCTCATTTCGGACGCCTTTTCCCCTTACGTCTCTCGTTGATTGAGCCCCCTTCCAGTCGGTCCCTTCTTTTTTATTATGTTGATTCTTATAAGTCACCCCTCCAAATCGTTGCAAGTACTACCCTCCCTTCTTCCCTCTTAGTCGCACTCCCACATTCCGCTATCCGCAGTGTTTTCTCCTGTGTTCTTGCCGATCATACCCTGTAGCACGCGTGGCCGACGTTTGCTTGGAAGTTGATGCCCCTCAGTCCCGCGGGGCGTATACTTCAACGCCTCGTGAAGCTTTTTCTCTGGCTGTACCCCGCTTTTCTTCTTTAGCTGGCTGTCGCGCCGGTAATGTTCTCCGGCCCGAACCTGATTTTCGGTCCCTCTTCCTTCTTTGCGACGATCTGCGTCGCATTCCTTCCCACCCTTCCTGCAATGTTTAAAGGTCTTCAAGCGCACCTCATGGGCATTTCTAAGCCGGCCCGTGATGGCAGGCTCTCAAAATAGTTTGTGCTTTGAGTTCTTGTTGTTGTGCCGCCTTTCGCCTTTTTTCTGTCCTTCCCCCATAACCCTTTTTAACTTCATCATCCGGCATCTCTCGGCCGTCAGATTATTTGGACTTCTTTCCTGCTCCGCGTTTTTTTCCTTTCCGCTACTGTGGACTTCAACGCCCTTCGATTACCTCTGTGTTGAATCAACATGTTGTTCCCTTTTTTAAAGTCCAGGAGCAGCCAGGCCCCTGTACTTGCGTCGAATTTCAGTTATGGCCAGACGGCATTCCTGCCCGATTTGTTGAATTGTTCTTTAGGCCCTTTTATGGTTGCTTCCGAGGGTTTGATTACTTCACTCGCAATGTTTCTCCACTGACGTGTTTCCCGTCCTGATTCTTTTTCTGCTCGGAAGCATTCCAAGGGGTTACTGGCGCTCCACGTGACTGGGAACTTCCACCTGGAAACCTACAAAAAGATTTCTCAATGCGAATTTTCGCCTAACAGGCGGCCGACGCCTCTCAGGCCCCGCTCAGATTCCGTTCCATTTCCAACTCATTCGAAGCGATTTCTTTGATAGGAAAAGGCGCTTTTTAGGCTGCTGACATTCACGCGCGTGGTTTTTTTCCAAAACGGAGTGACAATCTCTCCTCCGTTTGAGGTCACTTCCCCCCCCCGTGTGAAGTCCTGATCCAATGGATATGCCCCTTTTTCACAGTTCTCGTTCACTTACTCAGCCCCTTCGCTATGAGCAAGGAAATCTCCCGTTCCTTGAACTCCTTGATGCTTTTAACAGAACGCGGGTCGTATTTTTCCAGGATTCGCAAAGGCTTCTGAGCACTAGCCCTTTTTCAGGTCCTCGGATGTTACCGATTGGAGCCCGATGAAACCACAGCCGACAATCGCTCTTTGTTTCCGGGCGTCGACCTGGAGGTAACATCCGGTTTCGTCTGTTAGAAACCCTTCCCGAGTGTTCCCCCAGTACACAACCCATGGCCCTCCTAAGCAATAGCCTACCGCGGCTTTAACTTAGTCTGCTTGATCCAAAGCTTTAATTTTCTGGTTGCCGGTTGAATGTGACTGTTCAGGGTTATGGTACATGTGTTGCAAACGATGACAATCTTGCCGCTTTGCCACTTCCCTCCCCTGAATGTCATACTGACTTCCCCCCCGCTTGTTTTTTTGCATAACCTGCCAAAAAATAAGCTTTCCCCCCCTCGAGAATCGGGGAAACCTGACCCTGGTAAAAACTCTTTGTTTGCGAGTTTGCCTTGCTACAGACATTAGTAACCCCACACATTGACACCTTCACAAATGATTTGACACCGCCTGTCTCCCAGCGCCCTCTATATTTTTTTGTGACCCATCTCCCGATTACCTTCACGTCAGTTGATCGAGTTTTCGTCATTTGCGTCCGCCACCCCTCTCGCCCTTTTCCTACCCCCCACCCCCCGGGGGGGCCCCCGACTCCTCGAACCGCAGGAACGTTCGACATCGCAGACTCATGATGACCAGTCCTGAAACGAGAGGGAGGTCCCTACCCCCCTTAGGTCGATTGCTACAAGGGATCGGGGCTTGATTCTCCGACCCCCCCGCGAACGGAGCAGCCCATCTGCTTCCGGAATCCTCCCTGCTCCCATTTTTCAAGGCTTCGGCGGTCCATGCCGACTTTATCTCCCGCGCCTCTTGAACATTTCTTCCCCCGGCTGTGAGTGGCTTCCCCCAAGAATTCCAGTTTCCCATTACCGGGAGCACTTTGATTGTCTACTGGCCCAGACTATCACTTTTTCGACCCCCCCCCCCCCGCCCCCCCACCCCCCCTCCCCTTGTGTTCCCCACAGAGCTTGTAAGCGGCGGTTAATCCCCTCCTTGTCCGAGCGACGTAATGCACCGCGCGCCCCGGCGACTTTTACGTTGTCCCCGTGAACAGCAAGACGCTTTAAAACCCAGTTTCGCTTCACACCCGGTGATTTGTTCTTCATGAGAGTAGTCGTCCTTTTCGAGGGTACTTGCCGCTGCTGTTTTTCTTTATTTCCTCCTTTGACCCTGAATACTTGCCGCTCCCCCCACTTCTGTCACTTTTGCCTCTGCTGGCCGCGCTTCAATTCACCCACCCCTTTCCCAATTTGTCCTGTCTTTGCATCGACTTTGGTGAGTCTCACAGACTATGCGAACCTTGTCCCCTGCCGCTTTTTGTGTGCATTCAGGATTCTGGAGGCTTTTTTCTTTCCATTTCAAGGCTTCCGTACATTTGGATCGACTCTCTTATACCCACGAGCCCTTATGACTCTCGTCCTGGGATTTCTTTTTTTCGGAAGTCTTGTCGAGTTTTTTTCCTCTGAGAACCGTGTTCAACGACGCCCCCAATCTATCTCTTTTCCCCCACGTATATGTCTTGAGTCTTCTGTTTTCCATTTTTCAACCAATCCTTTGGGCGGCGCTTTTTTCCTTCCCTGGGTCGGTCAGCCTTCCCTTTCCCTCACTTGCCCAGCCTCTCTTCCTCCTACTCTTTTTTTTTTTAGAGAGTTGATTTTTTTGTCTTTGGAACCTTTTTCTTTTTCCTTTAATACAAACCCCATTTTTCCTTCGGCCCGATTTCACCAGTGCTCTCCTCCCCCTCTATTTCCTTTTCCTGAGAGAGGATCCTCACTCGGTCTCTACACTCTCCCCCAAAACTTTGACAACCCTACCCCTCAATCTCCCCCTTGAAGTTAGATAGTACGCCTTTTTTCGGCTTTCCAGATGAGAGCAGTGAATTCCCCTACTTTCTCCCCTTTTCTTTTCAGCCATTCTACCGCCCTTTTTTTTGACAAGATCTCCCCTGAGATTTGCTCCCTTTTATTCCTTCCTCTCTTCCCCGTTCATCGCAACATTCCCCCCGCCCTACTGCTTCCCCCAAATCATGATGCAATTTTTGAGTTTCTCCTCGCCTTGAATCGCTTCTTCCGCACAACGCTCTTTGGCGCTCTTCGTAATTTTTCCCTTCTTCGTGTTTTTCCCTTCCACCACGCCACCCCTAGAGATAGCGCCCTCCTTTTCTCTCTAAAGATACCCTTCTTCCCCGATTCTGTCCTTTCCCTTCATACGAGGACCCACCGTCAATTGTTCTCGGGCCTTCTTTCTTTGAGTATTGTCGCCCATGTGAGGACTTCCCCCGGATTGCGGTCCATTTGCTCTGGTGGTTAAATTGCTTTCGAGCTGCGGCAGTTTTCAACTTTCTGTCTATCGGTTTGTTTCAGGTATTCCAGAGCAGATTACCTGCGTTCCCCTGTGCTGCTTATTTAGAATATTCTCTCCTTCCCCAGTCCCCCTTTGCCTTCTTACTCTGATTTCACGGTTTTGTACTGAAAAGACTTCTTCTCCCACTCTACCTTCCCCGCCTCAAAGCCCTGTCAGTTTAAACCTTCTCCCTTCAGCTTGGGCGGCGGTTCGATATTTCCCTTCTTCTTTCAGCAGAATCTCCTGAACCCTGTCGCCTCTCGTACGTCCGTAGCTTTGGGAGTCCAGTGAAGCAGATTTGATCCGGTCTCTTCGGGGCGCCGTACAGGTTACTGTATTCCTTCAAGACACGGTCGCCCTCCTTGACAGACAGGTCTGTCCCAAACAGTTTAGGGGTAAGTCGGTTATGGAAACCCCCTCTGGACACGGTTTTTAATAGCGAGCAATTTCTTGCTCATGTAATATGTTTCTTCAATGTTTCTCCTTTCTGTCTAACGATCGCGGCGGGGTTTTTTTGCTTCTGTGTCAGGCTTTAAGGATTTAATTTAGCCTTCGCGAACGTCCCGGTTGATGGCGTCTGACTTCCTCTTTCACCAGGAAGCAATGCCTGTTCAA
>Ga0179591_1244123_pt1 | contig 11362 bp, 16 predicted proteins | sample CZOMad2_1_08_16f_FD_182891 | JGI IMG/M metagenome (GOLD analysis project Ga0179591, IMG submission 182891) | Vadose zone soil fungal communities from Angelo Coast Range Reserve, California, USA - CZOMad2_1_08_16fungal (PacBio error correction) | ecosystem: Environmental > Terrestrial > Soil >... | reverse complement strand
TTTTGGCTACCCCTAGAATATCTCCCAGAAGAAATTTCCGATCCCCCCCTCTCCGGATTTCCCCCTTCAGCTTTCCCTCCGGATTGAAGAAGAGGTTCCTTTCTCCTTATTCGTTCCAAGCACCCCCACCTAATGAAGAAAGTCGCTCTGTACTTAGACCTCTCCCGTTCCCCTTTTCTGGGTGTCCTATCCCCTTCCCTTTTTTTCCACTGAAACCTCCCTCCCCGCCTATCGGACTTGATGAATTATCCCTGACTTCTCTTCTCAACGTACTTTCGATTTGGGCCTTTTGTCTTTCTGATAAACATGCTTGCCTCTTAGCCACTCCTCCTTCTATAAATTATCCACCCCTTTTACCGAGGTCGCGGTCGTTTTAATTGAACCCTAGATCCCCCTGATTCCCCCCCCCTGGAAGGCTACCCCCGCTCAGTCCCTTCTCTGTGAGTCCCCCTGTCTCATGCAATTGAGTAAGTAACGGTATAATCTATGGTTTCCTGTTCTTATCGGTAGATGACCTCCGTCCCTGCCCTGCCGACGACGGCCCCCCTTTCCTTCTTCCCTTGAGGACTTCTTCGCTTGTTGAGGTGGAATAGGCATTGGTTTTAGTTTCCAGCTGTTCCTGCCTTTGGTCGAGTGATACCCCCTCTCTTATGCTCAGAGGAACTTTTTCCTCTTTCCAGCCGAAGTTATTATGATCCCGCCCGTCCCGAGTTTTCTTTGCTGAACTAAACTTAGTCTGAGGAGGTTCTCTTTGACTCTCCCTCCAGTCCGCCGTTGATTTTTTTTTCTGGTCTGTCGCTCTCCCGATCCCTCAATGAGAGTTCTCTTTACTTTCAGAGATTTCTATAAATCACCTTTGTCCTTCTATCAGCTTGATTTTTTTCCGTTTGAAGATTCCCTCCTTCCCTCATGGACCCCCTCTCGTTGCATCTGATTTTCGTTCTACGGAGGTTTTTTCTTTCCCTTTCAATGGCCATCTATACAGTGAGAAACTGTCTCTTTGTATTTCGTTTCCCCCTGACTCCCCACTCACTTTAAATGCTTCCTTTTCCTCCATGTAGTGTTTCTTTTTCCCCTCTCTCTATCCTCTTCTCCGGCCCTGCGATGGACCCTATTCTTCTCTTGTTCACCTCCTCCCTAGGCCCTCGGACGGCAGAAAAGTGGCACCAGCATACCTCCCCCCCCCCTTCCCGTAAACATATCCCTTCCCTTTCCTCCCCCCTTGCCCTTCCCCTTTCTTTCCGATGTGTTGGTTTTTTTACTTCAAGAAATCGACGTGCACGAGCGGCACCGACGGCGACGATCGGGAGGAGAGCCTTTATCTCCCCTCCCATTCCTAGTTCTTTGAAACTCTTTTTCCCCAGTCTCCTTTTCTTCCTGTTATTAGTTTCCCCCCTGAACCTGTATTTTTCCGACCCCCCTGCCTTGTTTGCGCGGGATTGGGCAGGTTTCTTCTTTTATGCCTGAACCTGCTTGTGCAGATCCTTTCTCCTTGTAATTGAGAATTTCCCTTCTTCTTTCCAAAGTCGCCCCTTTTTCGGCCTGCTTTGACAGGACGTCGATTGATCCTTTCTTTTAAGGAAGAGATTTTTTTTCGCCCTTGAGTTAGCCAGCAAGAAAGACTCCCCTTCCCCCCCCCCCTATCTCCTTCAAACACAACAGCTTTTTCCTTGCCACATTCACCTTTTTCCTTCTCCTCTTTTCCCCCCGCTCTTTCTGGCTGGCCAAGACCTTCCCAAAATGTTTCCATTTCCCTCCTTCCCGTTCAAATTTTCTTCCTCTCTACCAGTCCCTCAGTTTTTTCCTTCTTTCCTGGAAGCTGTTTTTCTCTGTTCTGAAAAGGCTTTCTTCCTCACTTGGTTCCGTTTTCTCTCCAAAGGACTCCCCCCGGTAGACTCGAGCCTTTCCCCCTCTGAACTTTCAATTTTCTAATGAGATTCCGCTTTCTCTTTGGCGAAAAAATTGTTTTTTTCTCTCCGATAACGCCCCTTCGTACCATCAGATTTTCTTGAGGATATTCCTCCATGATACCTTTCTGATTAATATATATATTAAAAATCCTTGTGTTTTCTCTCTTGGTTTGTCATCACCCGTTTTTTTTTTCCCCCCTTGCCATCCTTTATTCCCCTTTTCTTAGCTTCCTGGACTGGTTTCTTTCTTTTTTTAGAACCACAATGGTTCCCCCCGGCTTTTTGACCCCCGAGAGGTGTAGCCTTGCTCTTAGAATAGTGATGGAAGAAAGAAGGTCCACGATTGTTTTCAAGAATACGCTTTCCCCTTGTCCCCCCTCAATTTTGTAGCTTCTTTTTCTCCTCTCTCTCAAGGATTTTCCTTTTGGGTATTAGAAGACCCTTATTCTTTACAGCCGCTCGAGAATTACTGCCCCCGCTGTTGATAGCGGATGGAGAGAGTTGAAGAATATTCCCCTTTTTTCCTCTCCTAGTGACGGAGGACTCCTTTTTTCCCCTTAGTACTATGTATCCTACATGACTAACAAGCAGCTCCGAACCTTCGGCCGGTAACAATTTGAGAGTGGTCGATCTTGCTTCTCATCATGTCGCCTACCTCCCCCTTCTTTTACCAGCTCGGACTTCTCATCCCCCTCTTTTGCTTTTCCTTTTCTCAGGTTTTTATCCTTTCCCCTCAATCCCCCCCCTCTTGCAAGTTTATTTTTTTCCCTCACTCATTTTCTGCATATGACAAGGGAGTTGCCTTATCTCTAAACAAAAACTTTTAAAGTTTCCCATCCGGTTCTCTTTTTTTCCCTTAATTCTGGGTCCCTCCGCCCTCTGATTTCCTAAGACATCACTTCCCCCCTTACTTTCTAGGGTCCCCCCTTTGTTCCCATTAACTTTCTTCTACTTTCTTTTCTATCTAGACTAAAGCCTTGGTCCTTCTTGAGATTCTCCTTCTTATCTGAGTTTTCCGGTCCTAGAACTTCAGACCAATTTTCTCTTGTCAGTTGTTGGTCCTTGACTCCTTCTCCCCACGCAAATGTCCTTCCCCCTCTTACTTATGGAGTCTTCCTCGTATAAGGCAGTTTCCCCTCTTTTTTAGGATCGTGTTTTTTAGTTTCATCCTTTTTTCTGGTAGGAGACTGGTCGATTACTGAAGCATCCCAGGTTTCCCTTGAGAATCCCCCACTTATTTCCCTCCTTTCTCCATCCCTCTTCTTCCCCTCCGCTTTTAATCTACTCGCTCCTCAGTGGAACTTCCCCTTCTTGTCTGAAGTAAGTCCTAAGACTCCATCTGAGAATTGACTCTGCCTTTTGGAAGATCCCTTAACTGACTCCGAATTTTCCCTTTCTTCCCTCCCCCTTTCGATTCCGCTGGAAAGTCTTCCGTCCCCCTCCTGCAAGAAGGAGAGATCCCCTCAAGCTTTAGAAATTTTCTGTCTTCACTCCCTGCCCCACAGAGAATGTAGATCTGCTCCCCTTTCACCTTGACCTCAGGACCCACTCTCTTGGTTGCTCTTTTCCCCTGAAGACCTTCCTCCTCTTCTTGCAAGCAGGAACTACCCGTCCTCCAGTTTTGAACTTTTCCCCTATCAATAATTTTAAAGGAGCCCTTTATACCCTTCTTCCCTCTCTCTACCCTTCTTGTCCCCCCTTTTTTTTTTCCCCTTAGAAATGCCCCCTTTCTGAGTGGTTCTGGGGGGGGTTTTTCTTTTGGGTTGTGAACCCCCCCATTCCCCGGAAGCCGCCCAGACCCTCCCCCCTAGAGACTTATCCACGGTTTCTCCCCTCTTCTCTTCTTTTGGGCCCCACCCCTTTTTTCTTCGAGTATCTGACCAGCCCCCGACTCCTGGTCTGAGACGTTATTTACGGCCACGACACCAGCTCAGAGAAGTTCTTTTGTTAATTGACTGAGCCTTTGTTCTCCTCTGTCGTTTCTCTCCTTTTTTCCGAAAGTCAAATCGTCCTTGTGGTTCTTTGTTGATTTTCCCTTGTCTCCAGCCGCTCTCGTTTTAATTTTAATTCTTTTCCCCTCAAAATTGAAGGCCCCCCCCCTCTCCGAGGAATGGCTTTTCTCTCTTTTTTTCATTAAGAAGGTACTCCCTTGATTTTTTTTTTCTTTGTACCCCATTTCGGACCTCTTAAAAATGGTGACCACTTCTATTCTACCTTCACCATAGAGTTCTTTCTCCTCGATGTCCCCCCCCAGGTTTTCCCCTCTTCTTTCCTGCTGCCCACCCTTCCTTGGAACCTTTATGAATTTCCTTCTCGCCGTGGGCTTCCATTCGTAGTCTTTTTCCCTATCCAATGGAGGAATTCCCCCCTAAGCCCCAGGAGACCTTGCTTTTTTGCCTGTTTCCCCTTATTGTCTTTTCACTCCTCTTCACTGCTTACTGCCCCCCCTTTTCCCCCAAATTCGATACACTTTTTCTTTCGTACCACTATTGCTCGACTCTTTCTTAGACCGTGAGGTGATGAGGAAGTGATAGCCACTCTAGATAGACCTTTGTTGCTCCCTCCTTAGAGTCCCCCTACCTTTTTTTTTTCAGGTGAGCTTCTCAGGAGATATCGCATCTTCCTCATCTTTTTTCTGTTGGGCTTTGGATCTCTCGTTTATTAGGCTTTGGTCCCTTTTTGAGTTCCTTCATCTTTTTCTCCCTCCCCTACCATTCTTCCCCTTTCCCTGGTGTCTTCTTTACTTCCCGCCTGAGAAATGGTCTCCGAGGTGACATTTTGGGCTTTCTTTTTCGTTTAGTCAGTGCTGATAATTCTACTTAATTACACATTTTTTTGGTCTTATAATCCCCCCTTCACATACTCTTCCCTCCAGCTTCGCCCTTTGTTCTAGTTTACTTTTGTTTCCCCAGGCTTTCGGCGTTTTTGATAAAAAGATCCTCGTATTCTCCCGTTTTATTTCCCCTCTGTTAACCTTTTCCCTTCTCCAGCCATCTCTCTCCCCTGAGACGAGAGGCCATTGTCCCGTTGCTAAGGACTCTACCCCGCTTTCCCGAGAATCACTTCGTTCCAATCTCTCCCCAGATATGCAGATCCCCTCCCCCTCCTTCCTAAAGACTTCTAGCCCCCCTGATACCCCCTTCCTCATTTTTTCTCTATTGACCTCCTTCCTGATGTTGAACAGCTCATCCGGTCTTTTTTGTTGTTGGTTTGTGTATCCCTCCAGTTTTCCTCCTCAGACCCCTTTTTGAACCCTCTCCTTAGCTCCACTGACTGGAAACTGCCTGGTCCCCTCCTTCTGACTTCATTTTCTCTTTTCCCCTCCCATCACTAATTTTTTTTTTTCTCTCTCAGATGAAGGTCCTTCCGGCATAGTTTTGAAAAGAAGGTTTCACTCCTTGTGTATCCCTTCCTCCTCTTCCCTCCTCCCCCCTTCATCCAGTTTATGCGTTTCTAGAAAAGAGAAACTCGAATTTTCAACCCATACATTTTATCCGGAGCTTCCCCGACTCCCCCTTCTTGGCTTCCCTAGGACCCCCTTTTTCTTCTTGTCCTCTCGCGTTTCTCCCTCGTATTATCTTTTTTTTTCCTCAAGGGTTTCCTTCCTCTTTCCCATTTTGTACACCCCATCTTTCCCCCCCCGATATACTTTCCCCCTCTTTCCACTCTTTCCTCGATTCCGATTTTCTTCCCCTCCAAGAACTTTCCCCAAAAGGGTACTGTTCCGACAATTTCGCCCCCCCTAAGTTCTTTTGTCTGCCCTTCCGACCCTGAGGTTTTTGACAAGCCTTCCTGATAGACTTCTGAATCCCGGAGTTTGATTGATAAGTTTACGTGATTCCTTCCCAGACTACTTTTCCTCTTGATTTGTATTTTCTCCTTCTTTACTCCCTGAACTCCCCGCCTAATTAGGAACCCCTGCTCAGCACTTTATAGTTTGTAGTAGCTCCCCCCCCTAGTCACTTCATATTATTTCTTCCCTAACATTGAGACCCTTCCCCTCCCATCTTTCCCAGCTAAGAATTATTCCTCGAATTACTATTCTGACTACGAAGGACCCTCAGCCCAGCCAAGCCCCTTCTCATTCCCGTCCTCGTCACCATGGAGTTCTCTTCCCCTTTCCGATTAAGAATCCATTGATGCAGAAGATTCTTCTCTCCCAAGATTCTTAAACGAAGTCTTTTGTGTTTTACTTCCCCTCCATTTCGACCCCACTCCCTTAGAGCCCTTTTTCCCCTCATCGAGTCAAGGCATCCCCTTCTCTCCTTGGATTGGAGTTAGTCCGTTTTGTGAGAGACCATTAATGGGTCATAGAACCTTTTTGCCCTTTCTCTCTCCCTTAGGATCTTCTCCCATCATCTTCCCTTTTTTTCATCTTTCCTTGTCCCAGTTTTTTCACCAGCCATTCTGACTGCCCCATTTCCGATGTCGACTCTCCGTGCACAATTTGTCTCTCCCCCGGCCTGGTTTCCCCTCAACTACCTCCCTCCCTTCCTCTTTTCTCCTTTGTCCTTCATCTCCCCTGCGGCTTCCCCCTTCCTTATTCGATGGTGACGTTCGTTTGCTTTGTCCTTTTTTCCCTCACTTTCCTTTCCCCCTTCCCCTCTTACATTAATCCAAACAGACCACCGCTGACTCTTTTGAGGTAGTCACTTTCAAACCCCCCCCTTTCCCCCCCCTCTTTCCCCCATTTCCTTCTCTTCCTAATCCCCCATTCCTCCGGAGAAGTTTTTTCCCAGGTAGGTACATGAAAGGAGTCCGTCACATTTGTCTAATCCAGTGATTCTATTTTTCTTTTTTTCTCTCCCAAATCCCTCCCCCCTTCCGTGCAAGAACCTTTTTCCACTCATAGTTGGAAAATTGATTATCCCGTCCTATTTGGGTTTAATTGGACTGAGGAATTGGAATTGTCTCTTCTTATCTTCTCCCCTTCTTTCTCACCTCTTATCCCTCTATTCTCTCATGAGGAACTCCGATTCTTTTTCTTGAATTACGCGCATACCCTTTCTGCCCGGACCCCCGGACGACATTCCCCTTCCCTTTACTTCTTCTTCACACCACTTGGTTTGGGAGAGCTCATCGTGGCTAGCTTCTCCCAGAGCCGATTCTTTAGAGTTCCTTTTTCCTCCTTGACCTTGGATTCCGCCCTGCTTTTGCCTTTTCCCCTTTCCCATCCCTACTGAGAATGAGGATAACTTTTTCCCCTATTACAGCGGCCTATTGAGTTATCTCACATATAACCTTGCATTCTTAGGATAGGTTCGACTTCTTTATTCTAGGAAACACCTGGAACCTTCTGTCTCCCATTTCCCCAAGGTTTTTCTTATCTTGCTTAAAGTTTCCCTTTTCCCGGAAGTGTACATGACCCTTTATGTCTGTGGGGTGCCCTCTCAGCTAAAGAGCTCGAGGTCATAGGTTCTCAGGTCGAGAAGATGGTTTTCCAGCTCCTCTTCCTTTTTCTTCCACCCCCCTTCTTCCCGGGCTTCTCCCCCGTTGAAAAGTTCCTCCAGCCCAACACCTCTTACCACCTGTAACTTATAAATAGACGCTCCAATTAAAAATCCTATCACTCCTTCTTTGATCCTTCCTTTTTCCCCCCTCCTATTTCTTTTCTTCTGCGTTCTCCCTTGGAAAAGGGACTTCTACCCCTTCCCCTTTTAAGATCAGACCTTATGATCTTTGATGAGAGTCACGAGGTAGCTCCGCCCAAGACAAGTAACCCCACTCTCTGTTCCCCCCCCTTCTTTAAACCGTCTCTTGGCCATTCCTTCTCCCTGAAGACGTAAGAGAGCTCAATGTTACTGTTCCCCACCACCCCGAAAGGATGTTGGAAAGAATTTTATGGGTCCTTTTTCTGTGCTTCATGACCTTCCTCCCCCCTTTCCTCTGATCCTTCTCCTCCTTTCTGCCGACGAAAACTTCTTCCCCCCTCCAGTTTCGCCACATTTTTTCGTTTCCTGCCCTTGCTAGATCTTTTCCCCTCCTGCATAGAATTTTTTCTTATATTTTTAAATGCTTTCAGCTCCAGACTCTTGGAAGCCAACCAATTTTTCTCCTCTCTGAACCGGTTTCCAGGTCCTTTCTTCGTCGTCCTTAGAGGTTTCCCTCTCTGGAGTCAATAGACTTCGGCTCCAACTCTTTAAATAAGTTCTCTCTATCCCTTAAAGGGATTTTCCGCGACCGTCACTCGTCAAGACGGTTTCCCTTCCGATTCGTGAGTCTTTTCCCCCCCTTCGTTCCTAAAAAGTAGCGGTGGCTGCGCGCTTCCCGACACTTTCTTCCGTCTTTGATCGATTGGTTGCCCAAAGACGTCCCTTCTTTATGTTATTTCTCCCTCTTACTATTATTCTTTTTCTTTTCCCTCTTCCGGTTGGTTTTTCTCCCCCGCTGTGGAATAAACCGACCTCCTCTTTTCCTATCCTCTTTCTACGGGTCAAATCGTCTTCCCCCTCCCATATAAACGAAGATAATCTACTCGTTACCTCCTTTGTTGTTGTTCTGATCATCCTTTTTCTCTTCCTTGACTCCTTCCCCAAGTTGAACATTTTCTGCTTCCCTTCCGGGCAGTTTGTATTCCTTTTTTTTTAGAACACCCAATTGTCGTTTCCACTTCTGAGTGATAGTCTTGAATCGCGATAGGCGTCCCGTACCTTGCTCGGTTTTCTTATGCTCTTTCTCCCTCATTCCCGCATTGATTCTTCTCTCTTGCTCTCAATTAATCTTTCTTTCTTATGCGATATTTTCCAGCATCCCTTTTCGAACTCTTCTTCCCATGTCCCCGGTGAGCCCCGTGTGATCTCTTCCTCCTCTTAAGTAGGTATCTTTTTTCGGATGTCCGAATTTTTTCCTTCGTTTTAGGTATTTCTTCTTTTACACTTTTCCTCTCCATCTGGGGGCTCGCTCTTGATTTTCTGCAGTTGATTTCTTTTTGCTTCCCCCTTCTTTCCTCCTTCTTTCCTTCATTATTGTCTTAGTCTTCCTTCCTTCTCGGTGCCGAAGTCCTTTTCCTTCAAGCCAATATGAAGCTCCTCTCCTCATTTTCTTCTTTAACAAGGGGTCCCTTTCAGTCTACCCCCCCTTCCAAAAAGCCGGTCTTTTAACCTTTTTTGTTTGTCTCCTTCCCCCTGCTTTTCTTCCCTTCCGTCCGACCCTGACCTTCCTTTTTTCAAAACACCCTTTCTTTGTGTTTTCCAATAATCGGGATTTTTTATTCTTGTGACAGATATACTTTCAAGCTGATGCCTCTCTTTCCTTAGGAGATATCCGGCTTCCGTCTTGGAGTGTAATTCTATCTTCTTCTTCTTTAACCCCCCATTTCTTAGATTTTTTTCCTTAATTTGTGGTTTTTTCAATGATGAGAAAGTTTCTCGGCGCTGATGCCTTGTTCCGTGGCCTGCCGTCGCTTTGACCCGCTCTTTTTTTCCCGGATATGGTGCAATTTAGGGCTTCCTCCTTCTACTCTTTCTTTCCCATCTGACATCTTGAATCTTTTTCCTCCCTTTATGAGAATTTCTCCTTGTTTCTACGAGCGAGTCCCTAAATGGAAGGGTCCCTAATTGGGGCTCTTCCTTGTCCTGCACTCCGAGAGAGAAGACCCTTTTGCTTCTTTTTCTTACTGGTATTTTTTTCCCAAAAACTTCTGACCCCCCCCCCTCCCAGATCTCTCCGCTCCCTCTTCCTCATTTCTTGTCTTTCTCTCAAGTGAGACTAGAAACTGCTCTGTCTAAGCTATCGGGATAGACATGGTCAGCTTCCCTCTTTTCGTTAGTCTGTTCTCCTCTCCACTTAGACAGAACTCTTCTTTTAGTTATTTTCTCCTTTTTCCTGCAAGTGAGTCCTAAGCCTTTCCTTAATCTTCTTTTTGTAGAAAGATAATCCTGTTTCCATGCTTATGAAGAGAAGAAGCATGCCGCGATTTTAACACCTTTCTCAGTTTCTCCATTCCCTGGGCCCTCCTAAAAACTCATTTTTCTTCCCTCCCCCGAACCTTTTTTCCTCCTTTGTCTACAGAAGATTGAGTTGGCGTCCTTTGCTAAGGGAGCATCTACCATATCCTATCTTTGGACTTCGGCAATCTCCCGAAGAATTGACTTCACGACCCTCATGGTACCTTTTTAGAATCTCCTTTTTTTCGCCTTTCCCTTATCCCTTCCCGCCTATTTTCTCTCTTTGTAATGACCCGACTTCCCCTCTTGACCCTTTTTTTTCTTTTGGTTGGTCCCCTTTTTCTCCTACTCGTTTCGCAGGGTTCTCCGGCAATTTTGGTCGAAGTAAGAAACTTCCTAAACCTCTCAGCTTAATTTAATCCCGCGGTCTTACCATTTTTTAACCCCCCTTGAGAATCCTTCGTTGGGGGGTTGTTTGGGTTCTTTTCCCCTTTTCTTTACCCCCAACTGATTATCGTACAACCGCCCTTTATCTCTTATTGGACGGCCCTTTCCCCTCCCCGAGGGGTTTCATTTCCAGAAGGAAATCGTCTGAATCCCTCCGGTTTAAGTTGCTTATTAAATAGTTTTATAGATAATTACACATTTTCTTCGATCTCCCTAGATTGTTCCCTCCCCCACATTTGGAGGCCCATCCCCCTTTCACAGCTTCTTTTTTTTTGGCAAAATATTATCGATTGGTGGATCTTTCCCAATCCCGATCCCCCAGGTTTTTAGCTAGCTCCCCTTTTTTCCTGACGTAAGCCCTTTCCCCCCAGAATGAGGATGATTTTTCCCTCCGCACTTTTAGCACTCCTTTTCTCTTAGCCCTGATTCTCCTCTTTTTTAAGTGGCGATTTCCCTAGTTCTCTCCTCGGTCCACCGTAGTCGAGACTCTTTGAGGACCGTTTATCCCGTCTTTCTTGATTTTTCCCCTCTTCCCCCTTTTCTTACTCTATATCTCCCCTTACTATGAAGGAGACTTGTTCTCGATCGTCTTAAGAGTAAAGTTTGTTTCGAGAGGTTTGCAATCCCCTTGAGGTGCTCTTTCTAATTTTTTTCCCTTTTCATCCCTAATTCCTCACTTCCTTTCTCCCGATGATCAATCAAGGGACCAGTCCTCTCCCTTTTTCCCCCCCAGTACTTCCTTTTCGAGCAGATTTGGTAGACTGTATCTCTTTTGTCCCAGACTTCTTCAGAGTCGGCTCATTGTACCCGTCCCCCATTTTTTATTCCCCTCTCCCCTTTCTCAGGATTAATCCCTTTCCTAGCATGGAAATAGACACTTCAGCCCTTTCCCAGGTTTTTGGTGCCTTCCTCCCTTTCCCCTCATTCTCTTTACTCCTCTTCCTCTCATCATTCGGTTTTTCCCTTTTATCCTCGGTCCATCTTTTCTTATGAATATCACCCGTTTTTCCCCTTCGATGGTGCTTTTTGTTCCTTATCCTTCGAATTCATTCAAGACCTATGCCATCTCGTTTTTACACGGTTTGGACCCTGATTTGCCCAACTATTGACCTCTTCCCT
>Ga0179591_1232545_pt1 | contig 11362 bp, 17 predicted proteins | sample CZOMad2_1_08_16f_FD_182891 | JGI IMG/M metagenome (GOLD analysis project Ga0179591, IMG submission 182891) | Vadose zone soil fungal communities from Angelo Coast Range Reserve, California, USA - CZOMad2_1_08_16fungal (PacBio error correction) | ecosystem: Environmental > Terrestrial > Soil >... | reverse complement strand
GTTTTTTTCCTTTTTTTTGTTTTGGTTTACGTTTGAGCTTCTTTTTCACCCCCTTCGGTTTTCAGCACGGCAAAGTCTTCCCCCCCCCTTTTTTTCAGGTCAGGGAGGCCCCGTTCGGTTGTCGTTTTTTTTTTTTGCTCTCTTCACCCCCTGCGTTCCTTACCCCCCGTTCAAATTTTAATTGGATGAAACCATTAATATTTTTAACTTAACCCATTCTTAACGGCTTTGCGGCTGGAATTCCCACCCGGGACGGACCTCCCTTTTGCACCCTTATAAGATGATGATTTTCTTTTGCCAATTCTCCACCCATTTGCCCCCTGCAATGTTCTCTTTTTTAGTCACGCTGTTGCATTGGAAACGCCGCCTTTTTTTACTTTTTTGTTTATTGTCCATGGTCTTTTGTTTGACGTGGCCATACTGGCTTTTCCCAACACACCAATTTGTTCCTTTTTTTTTCCCTGACCTTTCCTAGTTCCATTCAAACCGTCCCCACGGTTTTTTGATTTTTCTGTGTTTTTTAGTGTCCCACACCCATAGCGTTGTTCCGGTCCGCCCCCCCCTCCCAGTCACTCAATCCCCCACCCCTACTTCTTTTCTTACACCTGGGTCACGGCGGACCCCCTTCCCCCCCCGTTTCGTTTTGTCTGAATCCGTTCATTGTGGAGGATTTTTTTGTTTCCCTTTTGCAAATGTCCTCTGCATTCCCCCCCTGCCACCCCCCTGTCGGCAATTTTTTCAAACTTCCTCTCATCGGATTTATCCACAACCCCCTGGTGTTTCTGAACCTGCTCCTCCCATCGCCCCCCGACCCCCGCGTTACTTCCTCTTTTTTTTGTGGGACACCGTTTCACACCCCTCGCGTCGGTTCTCCTCGCTGGCCTTCTGACAACTAACCCCCTTGTGACCAGTAGCTGACCACTGCCTTTTGACTTGTTCTGGAACCAAATGGCAGGGCGTTGTGCGACAGCAACACCCCCCTGTTCAACGGTTTCTTCCAGCGTTCCGTGTTTACCCCCCCTCCTATTTTTTAAAACCCCCCTCACTTTTGGCCAACCCTGGTGCCACCCCCCGTGTTGAGGACGCTTGTGCAGTCCCCCTTTTTCCCCTCCACCGCCTCACCTTCCGGCCTTTTCCCCAGCACTGTGTTTTTGGCTCATGTGTCCCGGGTCGTTGTTTTTTTATAGCTTTTTCTTCAGGCTCTTTTTTTTGGTTTGTCCCCTCTTTTTTTTTTTTTTTTTGTTGTGGTGTTGTGACCACCCTGTTTTGTGGTACTGTTTTGTTATTTTTGTTTCTGTCTTAGGGCAGTTTTGCCTTTTTTTTTTCCCTCCCTCGTGTTCAAACTTCGGATTGTTTACGAACCCCACGTTTTTTTGTTTTCCGCGTACTACTCCCCTTTTGATACTGAGGACGGGGTTAACACTCCTTCCTTTATAAAATAAAACAACACCTGAGGTGCGGTCACCCCAAAAAGGTGTCCCCTTTCAAGTTTTTCCCCACCCACTGTTTTTTTTTTTTAACCTTCAGTGAACCAGAAGGTCTTAGGGGCCCCCCCCCAGGTTTTTCCCTTGGAGGGCGTGTTTTTGTTCCTGCACTTTTTTCCAAACCAAACCCCAGAAGTTTCGTCTTGCCATCCCCCCCCCCCCAATTATCTTTCAACCTTTAACATTTTCTCAATGCTCTCTTTAGACCACTCCCGTCCACTGCTGGTTTTTGGATTGAATGCCCCAAAACCCAATGGGGTTGGACCCCTTCCCCCCCCCTCTTTGACTCCCAATTATACACCCCTTCCGTCCACCATAATATTGTAAAATGCCAGCAACTCTTGGGATAAACGTGTCCCCCCCCCACATCTGTACCACCGTCTGACACCAAGGGAGTTTTTCCACAGAAGTTGTTCACTTCGGGCGAGGGCAAGTTTTCCACCCCCCCCCCCCCGTTTTTCCCATTTATTTGGGCATGGATGTTTATTTAATAGACCCCCTTAGTGCCCTCCATCCCTTCGTTCTTTCCGGGGAGATTTCTGGATGTTTTTGCATAGGCCTCTTATATACCCCTTCCGGCTCCCTTGTTTTGATTGCGGCCAGTTTTAAACCCCATATCCATTTCGTTTTCATGCTGAACGACTGGTCCCATGATCCCCAGGTTGAAGGTTTTTTAACGTAATGTCCCCGCCCCCCCCTTTAATGCTTTTTTCCAACCTTTACCTCCCCCATTTCCCAGTTTTGCCGGTCGACCCCTCGTACCCTTTTTTCAAACTGGGCGTCAAGTGGAATTCCGTCACCTGTGTTTAGTCCTGTTTTATGAAACGGTTTGTTTTTTTTTACTGAAACTTTCCACCCTTTACACCGGCTGTTTTTTTTTTTCTATTCCGTGGCGCAGTGAGTTTGCGCACTTTTTTGCACGGCGCCTGATCCCAGTTTACCCGATAGGGTGAAGCAGTCCCCCGTTTTTCCCTACTTCTCACCCACCGGTGTCCCGACCCCCGGTAGGAGCCCTTTTTCAGGTTTTTTCCCAACTAAAAGTAAGTTTCCTTTAGATTCTTCGCTTCCTCATGTCCGCCTTTACCCCCCCTGTTCCCTCACAGTATTTTTTTTCCCTTACTTTTTTTTCCTTTTGGATAAACCGTCCCCCCCTTTCCAGTTGAGTAGTTAGTATTTTCCCGTGCAAGAATTTCCCCCCAGGTTTGTTTTTTGGGGTGTGACAGGCCCTTGGGTCACCAGCTTTCCCTTTTTTCTTTTGAACTCCGCCGAGTCTTTCCTGGCTCGTGCAATGGGTCTGGTTTTGAAAAACACCCCCCCTGATTCACCACTCCTGCCTTCTGAAGGCCCCTTGAATTTTTTTCCTCTTGGGAACTCCCCCCACCCGGCCTCACCTTTTTTTCTTTCCGCCTGGGACAAACACCCCTTTTTTTCCCCCACCCTGTAGAGGTTTCCCAACTCCGGTTTGTTTTTCCCCCCACCACGGCTTCTATCTGTCAGTCTGCACCTTTTTGTGGTTGAGTTGCACGGTTTAACACCTGTACTCTGCCCTTTGATTTTCATTTTGCGCCCCCTTGCAGGCTGTGATAGCTTCTTTTGACCAATTTGTGCTGACATAGGGGAAAGGTTTCAGTCCGCTTATGGCCTCGGCCACCTCCCCCCCCCCCCGATGTCATGAAAGGTCCCCGGCTATTTTTTGTCAACCGTTTTTTCTTTATTGGAGCTGTTTGTTTAATTTGGTTTGGTCGTTTTTTTTTTCTGTGTTTAGGGTTTTTCCCCTCAGTCCGACCTTCCCAAGCTGCTCTTTTTTTGTGAAGGCAATTTCGCGTCTTACCCACCCCTCGTCTTTTCTTGCCGGTCCCCTTTAAAGATTTAGGCACTTTCAAAACATTTTTTGTCCCTCGGTCCTTTTCCCCCACGCCGGGTAGGACGTGGTCTATCTTCTTCTTCTCCTCCGTTTTTTTCTCTGAGTCACCTTGATAACAGGCAGAGTGCCCCCTTGTGTCCTTTTCATGATTTTCCCTGTGCAACCATTTTTTCCCACTGCTTTTTCTTTCCCTAGGGGTATTGATTTTGGATTTCGTCGCCCCCCCCCCCTCTTAACACACGTAGACTTCTTTGGCGTTTTTATGGCCTTTACAACACCCCACCCCCACTGCCCCACCAATGAAACAAAGAAACCCCCCCCCCCCCCCCCCCCCCTGGACGGTCGAACTCCCAATAGACTGTGTCTCCCGTTCAACCAAATAGGGTCGGTCGGTTCCCCCATCCCATTCCTTTTCCCCTTACAAAACACTTCCTGTACCGCGTTGTTCACTTTCACCCCCCCCGAGCGGTTCCTTTCTGGCTTTCATTGTCCCCTCCCTTGGTCCCGCCTTTCCTGTTCGTTTGTTTCAACCCCGTTCAGTGAGCTTTTTTTTTTTTGACTACCTGAAGTTGTGTGTTTTTGCCGGTTTGGGACCCCCCCGGGCCCTTTTTTTCAACCACCCCGTTTTTTCTTTTTCAAGTTGCTAACCCATTTTTCCCCTTCGTGGGTTTTTATTAATCCGGAGTCCCCCCCGACAACTTTACGTTTGTTTTTTTGCCCTATTAAAAGCGGTTCTTTTTGACCCGTTTGTTTCCCCACCCATGGTTGCGAGAGTGCTTTTAACCCCCTTGCGTTTCGTTCACCCAAACACACCATGGCTGTTCCCCTTCCCCACACCATGGTTTGAAGTTTTGCCCCCCTTGCTTTTTCCCCACACCACCCCCACTAGATGACTCCCCCCTGGGCATCTTTTCCGGACAACCCCACACATAAGCTCCGCTGCATTTGTGTTTCAACGAATTTTTAGTTCATCCCTCTTCCGTTGAGCCTCCTTTCCATGGGCGGGCCCCCCATTCTTTTTCCCTTAATATACGACATCGTCTATTATCCGACACTTCCACCCCTGCAGTTTAGGACCCCCTTTGTTTGATAGTGGCTCCACGCATCTGGACCGCTTCTTCTGGTTTCTTTTTTTCCTTTCGTGCCCTCAACTGTGCTTTTTATGCCACCCTCTGCCCCCCACAAGCCGTGGAGCTGTGGGACAATTTTCATCACCCACTCCCCCCCCGATTTCCAGTACACTAAGTTTTTCTCGTGTCCTCCCCACTTAGCCTTGTTTTTGCCGTTTACAATATTTTCCCGGCCTCAGTCCGACGGTAAAAACTGTTCTGGGCCGTTTTTTGTTTCCGCTTGTGTTTTTTTTTTCCATTCTTTTTTCCCCCCAGGTTGCCCCCGTGATGTCCGTCTCCTTCGTCTAATTTACTCCCCCCTCCTCCCCCCCCCCCTTGCTTTTCGCGCTTCCACCCAGTATTGGTTCATTTAGTTCGCGGCTTTTTCCCCCCATTTTCTCGCCCCCTCCCGCCCCTGGGGCGGTGGCATCCGTTTAGCTACTTCAACCCCGCAAGCGCACCTTTCTTTTTGGTGGTTGACCGTTACTACTGCACCGCCCCCCTTCCCCAAACTGTCCAGGTTCGTTAACGCCTTTGGTGCCCCTAAAAAGTGCTTCCCTTCCTTTAATTTCATCCCCCACTGACGTTGTTTGATAAGGTGTCCAGATTTTTTGTTTTTTTTTTTGTTCCCGTTGTTTAGAGGGAACTTAGGTTTTCAACCTTCGTTGATTTCGTTTTTTTTTTTCCTAGCCACCCTCTTTTTCCGTCATGGTGTTAAATTCCGGAGGCTTGTGTACTGTCCCCCCTTTTTACCCTCCATAATAGTATGGATTCCTCTTAATCGCTTACTGTGTTTGTGGTGGGTAGGGTTTTCAGATTCCTTGTTTTCCCCCCCCAACCAGCCCCCCCCTCCCCCTTAGAACCTCGTCCCCCTTGGGCTGTCAACGTTGCGGTCCCTGCTTTTCCCAATTTCAACAATGTTTGGCCTTTGGCGTGCCCCGAGTTTTTTTGTAGTGTTTTTTACTTCCATTCACCACCCAGGTCCTCCCGTAGGGATTGAGCTCGCGCACCCACAAACCTGGGTTTACGCCCCACTCCGGTCGGTTTCACTCCTCCCTTGCTAGCCCACCCTTGTTTTTACCTACCCTTTGCCCATTTGTACCGTCACCCCGCATTGCCCCACCAGACTAACCGCCCACCACCCCCTTTTGCATTGAAGACCAAACTCATCACTCTCCCAGTTCCAAGTCTCGCTTTTCCCCACGTGCTTTATGGCCTGTTCTTTTATTGGTTCTTTCCCCTTGCTCAGGGCGTTACAGCCCCTTCATCTTTTTTTCCCCCCTGAGTGTTCTTTTTGCCCCCTGTTGTGTAACCACCGCCACTTTTGTTACCCTTTTTCTGGACCAGTTTTTGGCTTCTGCCCACACCCGGCCCCCCCGTGCTTTTTCGTTCAATTGAAGATTTTTTTTCCTACTGTTTCCCAGCGAGTTCACGCAAACCCTTAGTGACTCTGGGTTGTTATCCCGTTTTAACATTTTCAAGAGGGGGTGCGGCCGATGGAGAAGCTTTGACGCAACACCTGTTTGTTTCCTAACCATTAATATGCGGTTCCATTTTTTATTTTTTTTTCTGACTGTGTGCGATGCACCTCGGACCCTTCAGTCCCCCCACAACATACAAACACACTCCCCTCATGATTGTCTCAGGAAGGTTGGTTTCCCCCCCTTGTTTCTGCCCGCCAAACCCCCGGTTGTACTCTGTTTTCTTTCCTTTTCGTTCCCGGTTTCCTTTCTGACAAGTCACAATAACTTCGGGTCACCTCCCAAACTCTCCATGCTTTTTTCTGACCACCAATGAGAATGCCGACCCCCCTTTTCCCCCCAATTTTTTGGAAACGGAACTTGTCCTGTCCCTCACCCCGATGTTTCCCCCCAAAAACCCACTAAACTGTTTTTTGTGTTTTTTTTTCTCCCCCCCCAAGCCCCCAACATCTTCCGTTGGAATCACACTTTCATGGTTTTTTAATTTTTCCTTACCCTCTGTGATCTGGGTCAAAACTACCGTCCGTTTTGTGTTGTTTAATTACAGCCGCGTTTTTTGACCAACCAACAACAATACTGTTTTTTAACTTTCCCCGACGTTGGTTTTTTAGTTTACCTTCGTGACTAGTTGTTTATTTACACGAAATCTCCACGAGCCTGCAGTCAAGCACCCCCCTTTTGACGGGTGTTGCCCGGACCTTTTCCCTTCCTCCTTCAACGCCCCCTTTTCGAACCCTTGTTTTTATTTTTTCCACCTCGTATTTTCCCTTCCCCCCCCTGAAGGGAATGAACCTTTTCCTGACTCACCCTGGAGGAAAAGTTCCAACCGCCGTTTTTGGGTAAACCCTTTTTTCCAGTTCCCAATTAAGAACTCCCCACCTTGATGTTGTGGAAATGAAAGGGGCTCCCACCGTTGTTTCAAAATGCACACTTTTTGCTCTCACTCCCTTGCTGCTTGACTTCCTTCACGTTTTCGCTCACGTGCCCCCCCCCCTGCCTGTTGCGTTCCACCTGCCATATCCAAGTGGGACCTGCTCTCCCACCGATTCCCCTGTTCCCTTCCCTTACCGGGTTTTCCCGGTTGGGGTTTTGCTCACCCACGCCTGAGCCCCCCCCCCCCCCGAAGGCCCCACCCCCCTGAACTGAGGTTTATTCTGGTCCTTTTGTTTGCTGATTATTTTCCTTGTTTACAGCACATCTCTATAGCTGCCACACTTTTGCATTTCTTCTGTTAGCGGTTGTTTACTGGTGTGTGCATTTTTACGAACTTAGAACGGTTCCTCTTATTTTAATCCCTCCGTTGTTTGGTGTTTTGCGAGTTATTCCCAAAGGTCTTTGATTTTCCGACTGTTGGTTTTCTCAGGTGGTCGGATGTTTTTTTTTTCGGAAAAAACCCACCCCACGCTTATACTAAGACTTCAAAATCTTTAAGTTTTTATCGGATTTATCTGTTGCTTTGGTCCATTACATAATAATACCCCTTTACTTTCCCCCCGCTTTCACGTGCTTGACCTAGTATGTGGGCTTCATTTGGTGTGTGTCTTTTACCCCCCTTTAGGTTGGACCAAGCCCTTTGTATTAGTGTTTTTTTTTTTTGTTTTTCTTTTTTTTTCAGTCATTCTGGAGGTTTTTCCTAATGCGTTTTTCAAATTTTGGCGCTTTGTCGCGCCCCCCTTTTTGGTCCTCGATGAACTGCCCCGTGAAGGCCCCTCCTTGAAACTTTGCTTGAATCCGAGTGAAGTTTCAAACTTGTTCGTTTTTTTCACAAAAGTTTTTTTTTTCCACAGCCCCCCCAGGTACCTTTCCCCCCCACCAGCTTTTTTTTGTTTTCTTTTTGAACCGTTTTGGTTTTTTGACCCACAAACAACCCCCCAACACGGGTGTGACCACCGTTTTTGTCCTCTTGGTTCCGGCTATTTTGCTTCTATTTGAGTTTATTCTTATCTGTGACTTTCATAAGCTTGTTGTCTTTCGCCTAGGTGGCCCCCTCTTCTTGTTCGGCAGGTCTTTTGACTTCTTCGTCTCCCTGCCAATTTTGGAGCTAGGTGATTCCCCCTTCCTGTCTCCCAGGTAGATTTCTGTTCCTCCTAGCCTGACCCTCGGCCCCACCCTGCCGGGGTAACCCCCCTACCCATTTTGCGTTTCCCCCTAAACTAAACAGTCCCCCTTTACACCTGTTCCTTTTCCACCCCCCGGGTCCTTTGAACCTTATCTTTTGCAATTCATATTTGATTTAACCTTCATCCAGCCCACCGCCCAATGTTTTGCCCCCCGTTCCTGACCAGGCTTTTCACCTCCTGCCCGTTTTATTTTTTTACTTTTTTGTATTTGTACTTTGGTCTTGACGGCCCCTTTGGCTGTGGACCACCCCCCAAATTGTCCTTGTTCCTCCTTCTCGCACACTTTTGTCGTTTCCCCCCCCCCGTTAAATGCGGGTTACAGGCGTTGCGGTTTTTTTTTTGAGGTTGATTTCCCTTTTCCGATTCCTGCCCCACAGTCCCTTTTACATTCCCCCAACTTCCTTTTTCCACTTGGTCCCGGTGCACAACCAACCCCCCCACTCTTCTTTGTCTGAATCCGGTTTTCATGAGTATGACCTGATGTGTTTGTGTTGTCAGTGTTGAATTTTACGTCCCTTTCCTCCCACACCACCAATGGCCATTCCCCCCCTCCCCCCATTTTTATTTTACGGAAGATTATTTTTATTTCCCCAACCCCTTGTCTTTTAACTTACTTTTTCCACTCTTTTTTTTTTTTTATCCACTCACCCTCTTTTCATCATCGTTGTTTGACACCGATACCACCCCGAATTCGCACCTAAATTTTTTTTTTTTCTGTTGCCTTTCTTTAAAACCCCCGTGCCCCGTTTTCTCAACCTTTTTTTCCATTTTCCCCCTTGTCGGGACAGCTTGAACCTAAACTCCTGGTGTCCTTCTGTGTGACCCGCCAACCTTAACAACCCCCCTGTAAACGACACGGTTTATAAAGATGTATGTTGGGTATTGTGATACCCCCAGAATTATGGACCCCCCCCCACCCACTGAAGTGGTTGCCCCCACAAGCCGGACGGCTTGACTGCTTCAAACTTTCAGGGACACATTCCACAGCCACCCACCCCATTCCTCCCTCCCCCCCCCATTTAAAGTTCCGAATAGGTAAGGTGCTCGGCCCTTCTTTGCCTACCATGCAGTCGGTTTGGTGGCCGGTTAAGGTTTTGTTTTGACACACACATTAGGTACCTTTCCTGCCTTTTTCCTCTTCCGGACAATTGCTGGATCCCACAGGTGACCACAGAATGATTGGTGAAGACCACACTTTTGTTGACTGGTTGGGCCGCTCTCCCCCCCTGCTATCCCCGCTTTTTTTTTTTACCACTTTTTTTTTTGTCCTTTTTAAAACACAGATTTGCCTTGTCAAACCCAAAGAATTTTTCCCCACCCCCACTGTCGATGACGCCTTCCCTTTCCCCGCCCGTGGATTCCGGGGCCCCCAGTTTGAAGGTGTGTCTTTTTGTACGTTTTTTTTTGCTGTAAATATGGTTTTTCAACCCCACACAAGTCAAGTTCCGATATCTCTTACCCCCCCTCCCCTATCTTTTTTCCCCCACTTTTTTTCACCCCCATTTTCCCCTCTGACCCCTTTTGTTGCAACTTTTTTTTTTCCCCCCGTCCCACCACCCTCTTGTTTGTTGTTGATGTTGAGGTCCCCCGCCACCCCAATACCTTTCCCTTACCCCAACAACCCAACCTGATTTTTGGCCTCCAGCCTTCCTCTACCCCAAACTCCGGGCCCACAGTCCTTTGACCAACCTGCCCTCCCCCTTTTTTCGTTTCTACCCGTTTCACAATCTGGCACAAAAAGGCACTTTTTCCCTACAGGTTTATATCCGTTTTTTTGGGTCACATTTGGTCTTGACTGCATGCCGGGCACACCCAACTTCCCCTTCCTTCGTCGGGCGTTTGACATCTTTCCCTTTGTTTTTTTCACCCCCCCCCGGAGGGACTTTTCTGTTTTCTTGTTATGTGGGTGCTGCCCCCCTGCTTTGTGACCTTGTTTGTCTATTTAGGCCGGTACTTGTTTTTTTTTAAATCGCTTACAATCTCTTTACTTCCCTTGTTTGACCACGCAATGGCCCCCTTTTCTCCCCGGTTTTTGCCGTTTCTTCAAGGGCCCTTCCACATTACTCCTGTGAACCCCCCGCCCTCCTTTGCCCCCCCCCCTCCGGGTTTTTCCCCCGTGCTTTTTCAAAGCCGGGACATGAACCGGTTTCACAGGGCGGTTCAGTTTGCTCCGACCCTGTAATCTGTCTTTTGTGAAAATTTCCAGTCAGTTGGTTTTCATTTTTTATGTGACCCTTTTTTCCCCATTAACAACGTTTTTTAATATGGCACCCAGAACCTGCAGTCTTTTTGACCCCCCCCCCTTTGCTTGCTCGATCTCCTTCCGACCCATTTGCCCCTTGGTACACTTTGCGTTTGTTAATCTACAACCGTGTTTCCCCCGCCATTAGTTCCCTTCGTTTCGCCCCCCAAGCCCAGTTTATTTCGATTTGTTTTTCTTTTTTAATTCGTTCAGCCCTTTACCACTTGGGGTCGCCCGTCCGTACTGGATACGATTTTAGTTATGCTCAAAACCTGCACTTTCCCGGTTGCTTTTCTTTTTTTTTCCCCTTAAAGAATCCTCCTGCACCCTCCCATCGAGGTTTTGGTGTGTCCAGGCGTTGGACAGGCGTTTTGGCAGAAAGTTTTTATTTCATTTTTTTTTCCTCAGAAGGTTTACTCAGGCGTCAGCCCCGCTTTTTGGCCCCCCATCCCCCGTTTTATTGTCCACGTCACACCAGCTTTTCTTTCGTTGTACAAATTTTGCTGCGCCCCTCCTTTTTCCCCCCCCCCCTTAAAATGTTTTCGTCCAGTGGTTCCCCCAACCAAAACCACTTTCCCAGTTTTGTTCACCCGCCGGTTTTTTTTTTTTTTCCTCCCTGCCCAACCCAAAAGTCCTTTCGATATTCAGCTTGCATACCTTTTTGTTTGACTTTTTCGGTTCCCAAGGAACCCGGGACGAGGGTCCTTTTGAGCCCGTTTTTCTTTGCCTGCGTGGAGAGTAGTGCAGTGTGCTCACCGAGAGACCCAGGTTTAATTTCCTTTGTTTTTCTGAGACCAAGTACTCCTCCTCGTCTGTCTAGACCGTTCCCAGTGATGGTTTTTCCTTCTGACCATGTTCATGTATTTTGATCTTTTCTGGGGTAAGTGGTTCTTTTTTTTCTGGTTGGTTTTTTTCCTCCCTTCACAGTAAAATGGAGTCTATTTTCGCATTTTCTGGGCACGCCTCCCAGTAGGCTGACCCTTTCGTTCTGCACAAAGCTTCTGAACCCCTGTTGTCCTCCCCCCTGCAGGTTCCCACGCGCAGGTAGCCCGACCTGGATTT
>Ga0179591_1288443_pt1 | contig 11363 bp, 9 predicted proteins | sample CZOMad2_1_08_16f_FD_182891 | JGI IMG/M metagenome (GOLD analysis project Ga0179591, IMG submission 182891) | Vadose zone soil fungal communities from Angelo Coast Range Reserve, California, USA - CZOMad2_1_08_16fungal (PacBio error correction) | ecosystem: Environmental > Terrestrial > Soil >... | reverse complement strand
TTCCCCCCCCTTTTTAACCTCTGCTCAGGAATCCTGTTTCTCTACGCAAATGGTGCTGATTTCCTCCTTTTTGCTTAATGTATACCCCTTCTTCCCCCGACAAATTATCCGGTGAGATTAGCATTCATTACTACACGCTATTTCAATTGTAAAATGACACCCTTATACTCCGGGAGGACACTTGAAGTCTCATTACCTCTTAAGCCACCAGACTCCTATGGTGCGGGTTCCCCCCTCCTGATTGGTCAATTTTAATAGAATCTCAACTTTACATTGCCTTCCCTAGTGTCGGACGAGTGTATTCGGAGCGAGGGGTCCCTTACTCCCCTCTTTATCACCGCTGACGTTGCATGATCGATGGGCCTCGATACCAGCTGCTTATTCGGTTGCCTGGAGAAAACTGTCAAGGTAACGTCTATAGGCACGTTTCTTCATAGGCGATGCTTCCAGGGGATCAGTCCCCAATACCAAGTATCCGCTGTATTCTTTTTTCCTTAGTTCATGGTTACACTGCCGGCGGCACGGGTCTTCCTGCTGGTCCCATTTATTTCATATTGTTTGCGCGCGCTTCTTCATCTCCATCCTTAACTTCTTCGATCTCGCAGCGCGGCACTTCAGAAGCATCCTGTGAAACAAAGTTCTTCCCTTCTCCCCTGTTACAACCTTGGCGCACGGCGTATTGGTTCCTTTCCTCCAGGGGGGCAAAAGAATTCCGATAATCCCTACGTGCAGCGCGGTTATGCCTTCCACCTGTGATTTTGGACAAATACCGGACGCTACCAACCTCCTCAACCGGCAGGGCGAGCGTATGACTCTCGCTTTGTTTGTTCCTTTCTTTTGCTTTCCCATACCACGCCGACGAACTTCTGTGCGGACTTGATGACGTGGTTCGACCAGGGTGCCCGCCCTCTTATAGATCGTCTACCCGCTGGCCGCCCCTCGCGCGGAGCCCCCGTTTCCCCCCCCCCCTTTATCGACTTTACTGAACATTCTTAAAACACATCTTCCGTTCCCTTTTTTCTGTACAAGATTATACGTTTATTCCTTCTGTCAATCTATGTTTCCAGTTTTTTCTTTCCCCGTTGGATAGACGCCATGGTACCTGTAAAACTAGTGGGTTTTTTCCAGTCCAATAAGCCTCGCTTTTAGGTTTCGGCTTGCAGGATCCCCCTGCCTTACCTCTCTCTTCAAAACGGCGGCCTCTTACTCCGTTTATTTTTATCTCTTCGCAATTCCCCCCTACTGCCTCGCAGAAACTTCACCCCCCTGTAAACTCCCAACAGCTTTTGACTCGTGGGGAAACCGACCCTCTTTTAAAAACGCTTTCATAACCTTCACGGGATTTTTTCAGGATGTGAATATGGTCTTCCTTCGTGTGAATTTTCACCTTCCCGATCGTTAACCACCTTGCAATGACCACCTTTCCTCCCCCCATTTACCCATACGTTGTTGTTGGAGATGGTCATTTCTTGGTCTCTTCCCAGATACTAGAAAGATCCACCGCAGCCAATACTTTCCCCCCTCCGATTAACTACCAGCTCTTTGTCTGGGAGCCCCTAATTAGTTTGTTTACACCCCCTGGCCTTTTGTCCCCCCACGAACGGATCTGAAATAGCCTCTCCTTGATTTCAACGTTTCCTTCTTTGCCAGGTGATTTGTAAGGTTGTTGCTGTAGTCTTCCAAAACCTCCGAAATATTAACCCGACGAGTGGTTCGAATCCCTAAGGAGAATTCTACTAGAATCCCGCGTTCCCGGGATGACCCCTGTGATTTCATTCAGTTTATTTACCCATTTTCCCGGCCACCCCCTCTATGGCTCTATACCTGGACAAAACCTTCCTGATTCAGAGTAGAAAGAACTTCCCAACTTGGACCCCTAGCGTACCACCCTGCGTGCGTTCCGCTTCTTTCAGCTTTTGTAAAACTTTTGATGTGAGTTGAGACCGCTCCCTGCTCTGTCCATTGGGAGACTTCGAACAGTCTTCTCCTCCTTCTATCTCATCTTGTCTCTTTGCACTTCATACCTGGATCCCCGAAGGGGCTAACCCCTTCTTTTCTGCTTTAAGAAGGTAGAAGTCCATGGTAGAGCGAGGACCTTTTTTCTTTCCTTCTTTGTTAATGAGAGGACCCCAGATGATCCTTTTCTTCTCACGAGAGCACAGCGTAACTCTCTCTTTGTAGGCTCTCATCTGAATTTATTTAGTTTTCAATAGTAGAACACTCCCCTTTTTCCCGGTGCCGCTTCAAAGCCATACTCCTCTAAATGATGACGTCTTAAGTCCCCCCCCTCTCGCTCTAGACCTCCTTTAGAAGTGTCGTCTTGAGAACCCCGTTTGTAGTCTCTCCCGAGCGACCTACTGCAATCTGGAAGATATTCTCAACTTGCAGATGCCTCGGCGGTTCCAAGTCCCCCCGGCAGGGACTCAGCGGATACGTGGAGTGTCTGGTATAAAACACCCTCAGAAGCCCAAATCTCATTCAATTTCTCGTTGACGTCATAGAAGGATCACCCCCCACTATGACGTAGGATAAGAATCCTCCCTGCCCCCCCGAGATCTCCTTGAGCCCCGAACTCTTGTACTGGCCCCATTTCCCACAGGCCGACCCCCGCATCCGAGCCGCTGTTCTGTCTTTTTGTAAAGTTCGGTGAGTGACGTGCATTTCCGAAGGAGGACTTGACCTCAACGGGCCTGATTAAGTGTAGGGTGCCCGTTTTCCTGACCAAATCAACTATTTGGTTACCCTTCGAGAAATTGAGCCTTCATTCCCTTCCTGGAACCCGCGGGAGTAATGGAAGGCTTCCCTGTTGACTCACGTCTTCAAATCTAGAGACCGCCCCGACCTTACTTCTTCCCCCGCCCGCCTTTTCGTAACGGATCCCCACTCCCTGCGTCCGCCAACCTTGCCACAACCTTTCGGGAGATTTATTCCCCGTTAATAGACGTTTTAGTTGATGACTACCCTAGCTTTCCCCTCGCAGGGCAATCCCACTTTCCATCACGACTCGCGTCGCTATAACCTCCCCTCCGGGACTTTTTGATCCAGTCTGACCTTCTCCAGGCCTCTCCCTCCTCCCGCTTGTTCTGCCCCGGAGGTAGCGCACCCTCGATAGCCCCTTTTTTTGTTTTCTGATTATCCTCCTTGGGACAGGGGAAGCACCAGATCGATATTGAACCCCCCCCCCCCCCCCCCTTTCTAGTCCCCCTTCTGGAGAGGCCTGACCAGAAGTCCGCTGAGCTGAAGATTTCAACCTCCTTTTTATGTTTTTTTCCGGCCAGTGCTTCCCCCTTAATATATAGTGTTTTCTCTTGGCTTTTGGGAAATCAGGCAGGCAGATACTTTTTCCCATTTCCCTCTTTCCGTTCGGAGAACGACTTTTCGTGTTTCGGTCCATTGCATCCACATCTCCTATATCTGAAATTCAGGCCTGAAACAAAGGTTTTCAAACCCCCCACAGCTTTTTTCTGAAAATGGTGAGATTCTGGTCCCGGTCGAACGCCCAGAGGCCTCCTTCTCCCCATTTTTGGACCTGTAAGCGAGAGCGCCTCGGCCTTCGGCCCGTTCCGATGCACCCTCACCTTCTTCCGCGTCCCCCTCACCTCCAGTAGAGAAAACGTTTTCGGCTTGTTCGGTGACGGACGATGAGCGTCCCTTCTCCCCTCCGCCCGCCACACTTTCCTCCATCCAGGGAGTGAATCCCCCTTCATTCATATTTATTTTTTCTCCGTTGTCCTTCTTCCGCGGAGCCTTTTCTGCTTTCGGCTTTTGAGAAGCAACCCCCCCCTCCTGCCAACACCCATTACTCGAGCGCAACCCCTGGCCAACCCTTACAGTGGTAAGCCTGGTTCACCAATCGCGGAGTCTCTGACATTCAATCTGGTTTTTTTTCCCTGTTCACCAACCCTGGCCAAGAAAAGTGCGGCCGTAATCTTCTATTAGTGAGGTCCAGAAATCGCGAACCAACAAATTCGTGATGATCTCTTATCTCTTCACCATAGGAACTACCCGGCCGGAAAGGTACTCTTTGTGTTATTAAGACGGGCGCTGGGGAAATCTGGTTTTCTCTTCCGGTGCTCACTTGTTTTGAGAATTAGCTCGTACTGTCTTTTCTTTCCTAATAACTTCCAGCTTCCTTTTCCTTGATTTCTGTGATGTTTGAAGACGGACCGGCTGTAAAAGGCTGCCGATATGAGCCTCAAGAGATATAGGTCCCTTTTACAGAACAGCGTGATGAGACTTTGGGAAGTCTTTCGTCTTTCGACCAGGTAGATGATCTTCCTGAAAGCAGGACACGTCTTCCTCTCCCCCGTTCGACGTTTAGAGCCGGCCTCGGTAAATTAATAACGTGCGAAGCTTCCAGTGGTATATGCAACAACAAGAGTAATCCTGACCTTCCCCTTTCCTAATGGCCTGAGCAAATGCTCCTCCTCCTTTTTCGAGAACATTCCTTCATATGATTGGGACTGTGGGGTTCCGATTCTTCAACTCTCGAGGCGGGTTTTCCCTCCTCTTTCCTAAAAGACTTTAAGACATGACTTTTCTGCCCGGACCAAGTGAAGGAATCTCTCTTTTCGGGGGTTCCCTTTTTGATCCCTTGCCTCTCTTCAGATGCTTGGAAATGCTGGGCTACGCCCGACTCTGGATGCGGGGCTCCTCTGTAAACTTGCCGATGATTTCTACCCTCCGTCGCTTGGGAGGAACAATAGCCTTGGCTCCCCATGACTAAGAAAAACTTTACCTTACCAACAGGCCGATGAGCCAGGGCCCTTGAGTTGGCTTTTGATCCAAAGTTTATGAATCGGGTAGAGTAAGTCGCTCTTCCCCCCTTCCTTTTTTCTTGCTGGTTCTTCGGCTCTCGGATGGTGGACCGGATTTATTGAAGCTTCCGCCTGTTCTAGGCCATCTGACGGGCTGCTTTAGCTGGAGGAGATTCTCCCCCCCTTGAGTGTGAGGCTTGAACTTATCCTTTCCCCCCTGTTACGCTGCGATGCGAAGGTATTGTGGCTCCCTCGCGTTCTTTATTCACGGACGGTAATAGACTAGTTGTTGTTTTTCGTTCCGAACGCCGGTACTTTTATGTTGGCGACCCAGAACTATAGAGCTTCTTCTTCCTTTTTTTCCAGACCCCCCCCCTTTTTTTTTTTTCTCAGATAGGATGGCATCGGAGGCGGGTCGAAGTTTACACCCCCCCCCTTGCGCACGAATAACTTTCTTTTGTCGGAGACCCCCCTCCTAAGCACTCCCCCAAATGGGACCCGTCTTTCACCCTTCTCAACTGGTGAGTTTCGATCCCGCACCGTGCCTGAAGTCCGATAACTTTCATCTTCCCCTGGAAGCCCCATAATGGCCCAGCGTATAAAACTACTTAGCCTTCCATTTCGTGGTGTTCCACTTTCTGTGGCGAGACAAAACCCGGCTTGAAGACTTTCCGTCCTCCTTCTCTGTCCTAACCGGTCAACGGGTAATCTCTTGATAAATTTAATCCCCCTCCTTTCTCCCGACCCCCAGAAAGTGGTGATTTCTCCCCCGTAACCCGTTGTTACTCTTTCGTGGGCGGCTCTGTGTAAGAACACTCTCCGAGGTCTATTTTTACGAGGCGACAGTAGGGCTTAGCCCAATCCCTCCCCCCCCCATCATGTTCGGGAGCAACGAGACTATTCCCCTCGGCAAGTACCGTCGGTAAAGTAGTTTTTTCTTTCGTGTTCCCTCATCCCAATGAGTTTTCTGGTACTTGCATTCCAGCATGTAGGGGCCTGCACTCTCCGCCAAGCGCGTTGTGACTACCTCCCTCCTAGTTTTCCCGTCCACCAAATATGACGGTTAACGAGATAGAAAGTTGGTCCGGCACCTGCTTTCTTTTTTATTCTTTCCCCCTGGTTGTGACCATCTAAGAAGATATGCACGGTTAGCCTCTCTAACTCTTTAAATTCGTCCTGTCAATGTTTTCCTAACTGTCCCTAGAGGACCAAGCCTCTCCTCCTCCTAGACCCTCTACGAACCGACACCTTCACATCTCACGCGGAGATGTGAAACTCCCTTCCGATTAACCGGCCCATATCAATTGTCATCTCGTTCTTGTGAGCCACGCCTTTTAAGGCCCCTGCGAACTCACCAGTGACGCTGATCAAGTTCGAAGGCCGCATGTAACGTGGGCAGTAAATCCCCACACGTCCATAAGGAAGGGATCCACGCATTTGTGAGATTAATTTAAGCCCACCCCTCCCCACTTTCCTATTTACTTACTGCCTCCCTCTGGTTCCTTCCTTGCAGAACAACGCCAGTAGTAGGTCACTTGTTCGAGAGTTCGGCCCAAATCCTCTAATAAAGCCGCACCATAGTGTGTTGACCTCTTACTGGTGTACAATTCGGCGAGGCTGGATCAGTTAGATAGACTAGCGCCTTAACCCCCTTCTTTTTCGTTTTCAACTTCATTAATGGCGTTTCCCGTATATTTGAGTTTCGTTTTTTTTCTAAAGCCTCCCACAGCGGCCTTCCTCCTTTCCCTAAGACACGAGAGAATAGGTCCTTCTCCTCCTCCTTTTGATATCTCTTCCCAAAACCCTTGGGGCGTGGTCCTCTCCATTTAAAAAATCGCCTTTGAACTTAAGTTAAGATCCCCAATTCCTAGGGGTTACTTGCGAAGCAATTCATTCTTCCCCTGTCCCGAGCCGTGCGTCCCTGAGTTCCAGTAAAACTCGCAGGGCCAGACTTACTGGGATCTCGTCCGCTTTCCCCCCTTTTTTCCTTCTTTGGTTAAAACGTGGAGAGTCCTGCAGTATAATTTTTTATCCCCTCCCCCCTCACGTTTTGCCTGCCCAAGTGAGACCCTTGCACTCGTCCTTTAATTCCACCATTCTTGACTTACCGCGTACCTTGCAGACGTTCCCCACGAGAGCAACTACAAGGCGCTATTATTCGTATTTTACCTTCTCCAAGTTAACACCACAATCCCCTTATGGTGTAAAGAGCACTCTGCTAGTTTTTGGTGTTTCTCTCTCAAGGCCCCCCCTCAATATGGCCGACACTCCCTAATCTAATTCTGGATCCGAAATCACCCCCCCCTCGACTTTATAGCGTGTTTTTCCTTAATCCCCCTTTTTTGGAAAGCCCTGAGAGAGCACAGAGATTCCCTCCTGGGAACCCCCCTTGTAAGTGATTTGGCTTTCTTCCTTCAGGGCTGGTCTTTCTTCTGGAAAACTGGACTTTTTTATCCCCCCCTCCCGATTACAGGTTAATCTCATCAAAATTAATTCTGATGGAACGCACTCATACTCTGTTTCTTGTACATATTTCACCGACTTTATGGCTGACTTTCACACTGGTTCGGCCTCAGTCGCGATACTTCGATTTTCCCAGATAGTAACATCCCCCCCTGATTTCTATCTCCCAGACTTCTTCCACCGACCTCCTTCAGTTATAACTAAGGGCCTCCACTTTGCTTTAGCGTCCTTTTCCCCACGCTGTCAAGACATTTTTTTTGCCTAGAATACTACCTTTCTCTTTCAATCCCAGGACTTACCCCATTTCAAGTCGTTCTCTGGCCCTTAGGTCTCCCCCCCTTCCCCATATCTTGGGTTTTTGTGTTTTTTGCGGGTGTTTTTTTTTTTTTGAAAGCCCAAAGAGGTTCCTCCCTTTCGGCTGGGACTTAGCTCTTCCTTATTAATAGCTTGGCGGTTTCTTGCCCATTGTCAAGTCGGTCGATCGTCAAGTGAGTATTCTCTGAATGTCCTTCCCTTGCCCATAATGACCCTCCATTATCCTTTTTTTGATAACGGATATTTGTACACGCCGCTTTTCCACTGGGGAATGATGTTAAATGTCCCTCCTCTTTTTTTATCCGCCTCCTTCTTCGGACCGGTTCCTCTCACCATTTTTTTTTAATTCTGAGAGAGACCTTCGACTGAATTCCTTCCACTTGGGCTTTCTCTAGACTTGCTTCTGCTACCCTTTAACGCTCCTTCTACCCGGTGGGAAAGACCCACCTTCGAGTCCATAAACTAGATGAGTACTCTCTTTCCCTTTTCTCTTAAACAACCCTCTGCATCTCACGCCCTTCAACCCACCTTAACGTAGGGCTAGATCTACCTCCCCTTGCGCTTGCTTCTTACCAATTCATTACCACTCTTCACTTCTTCTTCTCCTCATTGAGAACTTTCTGCAAGTGCTCCGACCATCCTTGCGCCTTTCTATCTGGGCGAATCTCAGCCCTATTCGTCTCTTGGCCCCCAAAGGAAATTCTCCGTTTCTGACCTTTCCCGATGCAAAACAATTAGGTAGTTCTAAGTGTTGACCCTGGTTCGGGTCTTCCCTGGCCTTTCTGAAGGTCCAGTTTCTGTAACGTTGCTCCTCTCCTCTTCAAGGTTTCTTTAAAACCCGTGCCAAAAGGAATCCCTTGTGTCCCTCTTTGGATGCTTTGCAGGATAAGGAGTACAGTACCCAATCCTAGGGAAGAGTAAGATTATTCTCTTTTCTTCGCCTCCCCCCCCCCCCCCCTTGAAGATCGTGATCGCCAACCTCCTCCCACATTTTCCCCCGCTTAAAAGGCTGCGGATTTGATAGTCGTTGCCCAAGTCCACCCCTGCGATTCATCGCCCCTAGGTTCTTTCTTCCCCTGCATGGCTTCTAGATGGGTCCGTCATCTTTTACTTGCGAATGATCGATCCATGAATATCTCATTTCTCCCCCTCCCTTTGTTTTTTTTTAGAGATAGTTCCCCCCTTCCGTTCCTTTGGTGGACCATTCATTTTTAGCTTTCAAATGACCACCCCCAAAATAATCCAGCCTGCCACCTCCCTTTTGTTGGTTCCTGAATAAGTTTTACACACGCTTCTTTCCCGCCCCGCTGAACGGAAGCGCCTTTTGTTGCTGGGGCACAGGTGTCTTTTCCTGGTGGCCTTTCTAGCACTACTGGGGGTGTCCTCTCGTAAAAATATCCCGCAATCCTTCTTTTCCTTTGAGCCTCGCGCTCGGTAAGCGCTGGATCCTCGTCACAACGGCTGACGCGGGCGTGATTTTCCCCGCTTTTCCAACACTTTTCCCCTCTCCCTTGTCCCGATAAAAATGGACACCCAACTGTTTTATAAGCTCTCGAGATCGAACGCGTCGCCATCCCCCCTTCTCAGCGTCCAGAAGCACATGCGTAGTCCGCTTGGTTTTTCCTCCCTTAATTATCCTTCTTTTTCTTTCCTGTGGTGCCCGCTTTTTCGGTGCGACCCCAGAGGGGACGTTCATTCGTTTGCCTGTAGATCCCCCTCACAGTCTTTTGCCCCCAGACTTGTACGCGGGTAAGCCGTATAGCCTCCTCCGTTTTAGGTCTAGCGAGCCCTGCTCCGGTGGGGTAGAAAAGGTCCTACTTGTTTGTCTCCCCCGGCGGAGTACCCTCTTTGCTGAGGCCCTACGACTTCCACCTAATAGTAGCCTTCGTGGTGTCGCTTAAAATACGGCATCCATAAACCTGGGTCTGATTTCTCTATTACGACTTTGCTCGCGTCCCTCTCCTTTCCCCGACGTGTCCGTGGAAAGTCCGCGCGAAAACAATAGTCCATGCTGATTTTGACATTGATTTCCCGCCCTTACAGTCCCCTCTCCGGATTACGTTTAGTGGGTCAGGTAGTGGGATACCCTGAGCATCTCCTGATGTCTTCCCCCTGTATCACTTCCGGTTCCCTTGCCCAGTTCTAGGAAACACCCTCTTGTAGGTAAGAGTACAACTACAAGAAAATAGAATTCTCCTTTCTACCTCTGTAGGTTTTCCACAAGATTGAACGCCTCTCTGAGCCCTCCCTTTGGTATTCCTAGTATTTGTCAGTGCGGACCCTCTCCTTGACTTCTGAATACTAGATTATCAATACTTTTTTTTTTCGGGTGGGGAGCCGCTGGCTTGCCCCCTTTTATTGCATCAATTTTAGACTTCTGGATGATGCCGCATTTAGTCGTCATTGCCATTCTTCGTCCCCTCCGTATGTGAGCTAGGTTGCATAATCCCTTACCTCGAGAACGTTTTACTCTCGCTCCCCAAGCCCTACGATACCGCAAAAGACCCCCTTTCTCCTCAGTACAAACTGGAAACTCTTGAGATCCAGTAGTCCAGCTTTTCCTTTCTTGATCTTTACCATTGGAGCAGGGAAATAACCCCCCTTGGCCATAAAAATTCGTGAGCCCATCACGCCCAAGATTGCCGTTTCTCTTCTTCCCTAGTGGTGCAAAGGAGAGAGACCTACTTCCGTCCAAGGGGTCGAGAGTCTGTGTTGCGCTTCGCTTTGGTTCGTAGGTTCGGGCCAGTCGATATTTCTGCCTCTCCCCAGGTATGGGAAGTCCCGAACCTATCTCCCTTTTCTTGTTGCCGCTTAGATGCTTCGGTTTTTTTGTTGTAAGCACCTTTCTTCCTTTTCTGCTCCACCCCCCCTAACAAATATATATACTTTGTTGTGTAGACGGTCTTCTCTTTTGGGCATCTGAAGTTGATTCGAAGACCGTTTCCGAGTTGGCGTTCCCTCTCCTCCCCTCTTTCCTGCCCTCCGTTGGGCATGTAAACTTGTCTTCCCCCAACTTCTAAAATATATCTTTTCCTTTCCCAACCTGGGTCCAAAGCATGCCCCATCGAGGCCTTGAGTAAATACACTCTGGACCTAATCTTGCTTTTTACGGCCCCGAGACTTAAGATAGGTTTCCTTAGGAGAAGTACTTTTTACCTTTCCCGCCCGTGTCTCAAGGTTTGCTCTAATGTTTTTACCCGACGCTGCTGTAGAGAATAACTACCTAGACACACTTTGGTACTCAACCTCCCCTGCCAGCGTTCATTACCATCCCCCTATCCTTTGCTCGGAGAGATACTTAAGGTTGTATCCCTTAAGAACCACGCGGGCACTTCACTTCTCAGAGCCGGAAACCTCTTTGTCTAAAGAACTAGGGTAACTAGATATCTATAGCTTTCTTTCTCTAAGGCATTTTTCCAAAGACGTAAAAGACTATCCTATCCTTCCCTTCGGTTGAGGAACGCGATCGCAGGGTCTATACCTCTCTCCACGAGATCGAGGGACAATAGTCCTTCAAAGTTTCCAGAAGGGTCAAGCCTGATTTTCTCCTTGACGAGGAAAGGAAGCCGTGGGTCTCCTTTTTTTTGTGAGAGAGGAATGAAGTGTTGCATTAGAATAGTCGGTATGAATTCGGCAGTATCCTTAACTGGGTCTGCCAGTTCCGGATTCCCCCCGGCTTCGAGTAGTAACTTTGGGGTATGAGTTAGAATTTTTCCGTATCCTCATCGGCATTGCGACGTGCCTGCGTTACGTAGATTGAGATTGCTGGAAACAGGTTGTCTTCTCTTCCGTCTTCCTTAAGAGGGACACCCTCATCGCGGAGTAGAA
>Ga0179591_1345384_pt1 | contig 11364 bp, 12 predicted proteins | sample CZOMad2_1_08_16f_FD_182891 | JGI IMG/M metagenome (GOLD analysis project Ga0179591, IMG submission 182891) | Vadose zone soil fungal communities from Angelo Coast Range Reserve, California, USA - CZOMad2_1_08_16fungal (PacBio error correction) | ecosystem: Environmental > Terrestrial > Soil >... | reverse complement strand
GAGACATTGTCTGATATATACCAGGCGGAATGAACTTGTGCGGAATCCCGATATTTCTCGTGCTTGCTCTCGCCTTTTGACCTCTTTCCGCGCTTTGCAATTAGGACGAGTCTCCGAACAATAGAGTCCCAGTACCGCCCCTCAATCCGATGTTTCCCTCCCCCACCAAGCGACGACACTTGAAGGTTTTGAGCAGTTCTTTTGGCAATCAGAACGCTGGTGAAAAAAATATCACGACCGGCCACCTTTCCTCCCCTGGGGACGCCACCCAAGCCTCCCGCCGATTGCCGCCCCATTTCCACGTTTGCATGATGCCAGATCCCTTGACATCCGACTTATTGACCCACACCTTGGAAAGGGCCCAAGTTCAGGCTTCTCGACTTCTCGGAACGACCTTGGCTTTTGCCCTTCGGCTCGCAAGGTCCCCAAAAAGATCGCACCTCAGCCAAGAATCCCGCTATCACTTTTTTTCAAGAACCCCTTTCCTACCCCCACGAGATAAGGACAATGTTCTGTTTTTTAGATAACCGCTCCCGCTCCAGAACCTGCCCGCTTTGCCCCCGTATGTCAACCCCTGCCAGGATTGAATTCCATCCTCCAGGGTTCCCTGCCAAACTGTAAGCCAGAAGGGCCCCACCCGCCTTCCGACTCAAAAGAAGAGCGTTCCCCCCCCCCTTTCCTGAGCGAGGAACCGTCCCAGAAAACGTCAACGATTGCCTTTCCGAATAGTCGAGGAGCGAAGTCCGAGTTGACCCAAAGAACCGATCCCCATGCTCAAAGACCGGTTGCGCTGAATCCGACCCGCATCCTTAAGGTGAAAACTTACCGATTTGCATTTTTCGTTTCTTTCCCCACCCCTCCTCCCAATTTCGCACCGTCGCCCTAATGCCATGACCAGATCTCTGCGTCCCCCACCCCCCCCCCCCGGATCGGACTGCTTTTTAGTCATGCCCCCTTCACGACTACCATCACTCAGACATTAGTTTCTCGAAAGTCCCCCCATCCCTATTCGACCCCCCGTCCGTCCAGAGTGCCGATATGTTTGTGCAACGTCCAAGGACTCACAAATCAGGAATTCCTCCCCTCCCGACTGAGGGCTAAGCCCCTCGTTCTAGGCCGGACAGCCCCTTCTTTTCGGCGCAAGGTACACGGCAAAAGATCCCCACCAGAGTCGCGTTCACAGTCGCCGTCCACAGCGAGCGACGACTGCGAACCTCTTCTCTACCATTATAGGAAACTCTCAACCCAAAATAACATTGACTTCTGTTGTGTCGTCGGACGGTCCTTTCACCTTGTCGTCGGCCCTCGGAATTGTTTCCTTCACCCCCCAGAATTTTCCCTTGTTTTTTATGATCGGTGCCGTAATTGCATTCCTCTTGATTTTGCCTGTTTTTCCTCCCTGGAAAATCTTGATCCGTTTTAGTGAACCGTGTCCTGCTTGTCTGCAGGCTCCCGGAGAGGGTCTTTGCGCTTGATTTGCTTAGGTTCCCCCCCTCGCGAATAAAAAAACCTTCAAATGGGGATCCGAGATATCCTGATTCATATTTATGGTAACTCCCTTTCTATAGTGTGCAAGAGTAGCTAGTTCAAACATCGGGGTCCTTTGCGCGTCCCCTCCCAGGTGCCCTGATCTAAGTGCGAGTGCCGTGATTAGTACGTTCAGGTTCGATACGAATGTTGATTTTTATGCGGATTGTCCCAGAATCCTGCTGCGAACTGGCCCTTGTAGTCCTCCCCCCCCCCCCCCCCCTTGACCTGCTTAAGAATAGAAGTTTTTCCCTTTTACGCTTGAAGACAGTTTTCCTCTCATTTAAGATTCGTAGCTCGCGGTTGATTTATCTTTCCCTATCTCGATCTATAAAGCCCCTTCACCATCGTTTTATGATCCTTCGAGAGACGCCTGAATCCCAGTCTTTTTGCTTGATTGAGTGGTTAGCTCATTTTTATTCCCCTTTCTTGTATTGGTTGCCAGTCACTTGCCCACCCCCCCCCGGTCCACTTGACGATGCTTGAGTGATACCTTTTACCTTCCCCCTCCTTCGGCAGGTTTTTCGCCTCGGTTGCCATGCAGCGTGTTTATGCCCCTGGGGCGCATTCCTCTTTCTTTTAGGTCCGGGGCAGTTTCTCCCTAAGGCCTTTTCTCGGCCTTCAGCTGAACTGCCCACGCGGATCTACCGTGACCACGCCCCATGACTGTGTCGTCACCTGCCGGATCCCGTCCAATGTCAGCGTGTTTTCGGTATATTACCTCTCCCATCGCAACCAGGTCGCCCCCAATATCCGGTCGCAGCTGTACCCCCCATTGGAGAGAGAGTAGCCACCTTTTTTCTCTCCACTCTGTCCCCATGGCTTTCATGGTATTCCCCCCCCCTCTTTTTTTTGGCGTGTTGAAAGTCTGCGGGTCTTTGATTTTCCTATTTCCTTCCGTTGTGTTGTTAGACCCCCCCCAATTGGAGAATTCCATTCTGCAAGCCCCCTCCACACCGAAAACTCTCCTGGTTCACTACGTTCCAGCCCCCGGATCTAGCTCCCCCCCTAGATTCCGCCAGGTTGGTAGGAAAGCTTTTGCCAAGCTCTTTTTTTTGAGAGTTACGGCTGGGTCCCGATCAGTTGGAGCCGAGCCCGACAGTTCCCCCTGAGACTGATAAGGAACCCCGTCCATTCAGATCGGCATGTTCACTTCTGCAGATCCCCCTGTGTTGACTCTTCCCGCTTCCTTTCCGTACCCTCAGCCCCCGGCAACTGTGCCTGACGCCACCCCTTCCCGTCCCCCGTCCAAAAAAACGCTGGCAACCCTTCGACAACCCCTGTCCCCGAGAGAAGGGAATTTAACTTATTCTATCAGGGCCTGTTCCTTCACTCTCGTCCCCGTGTGGTCAGTTACCGCACACACCCCCACCCCTTTCACGAAATCCAAGACCCTTTTACCCCCCCTCCCCCTTTAACGAACTCTTGCTTTTTAGCTCTTATTAGCAGGCCGCCCTATGGTTCTGGTTCCGTTTTCCGAAGCCCTAAGACACCGTCCCCCCTCCGACAACCACGGCCCCCACCGAACTGGGATCTTTGAGCGTCCCCGTCTCCTCGATTCCTTCCGTCCCCGACCCGGCTCTGCTACTCCTTCCAGTTTCGGCCCCGAAAGGTAAAGTTAGTCCCCCTAGCGCCTACATCAACCACCAAGATTGTAAGCCGAATTGTGGTATTTAACGCACACTAAGCCAATTCCGTCTCCCCCCCCTTCTCTCCTGTTTCTCCAACCCTGACTTTGGAGAGAAGACTTCCCTCGTTTGCCCCCCATATGCCCGTCAATCGGACCGGCCCACATTTCTTACCCCGAAGACGAACTACTTGCCTCCTTGTTCCCCTAGAGGCATTCACCATGGCGCACGTTTTGGCCGAAGGCTCTCCTGATCGCCTCCAAGCCGAGATCCGATCGTGGCGGCCCCGACTGAACCGTCCCCTTTCTTTTTTGCGATTACGGATTTCCGTTGGACCCCCCAAACACTTCCCTCCCTTGTTTTCCCCTTGAGGTTGAATTACCCCCCCCCACCGTCCATTCGCTGCCCGTTACCTTTGCGTGGGACCGACGCCACCACTGTCACTTTCTTTTTTTTCCCCGGCAACGAGCAATCCTGCCTGGTTCCTCCAATTCTAATGGAAGTGTTCGACACCCCCTTCTCTTCAAGGGCCTTTTTCGTTCTTGGCCCTTATGGTCTATCCGCGCATGACGTTTTTTCTCTTCGTATTCACCTGCTTTACCGTTGTGGCGCTTTTCCTGCCCTCTCCTTCCTCTGAAAAGAAGGAGCGTTTTTTTCACCGCCGCGTGTTCGTTCTCCCCCTCCCCCGTCTGCGGTCGTCTATTCGATTTGTTATCCTTGTTTTTTTTTTCCCAACTTCTGCTTCTTTCGACGTTTCCCGAGAATGAGTTCTGTGACCCCGCTTCTTCCCACTTCCTTTAGGAGGAGTTTTATTCATGATTTTTCCGTTGGTAATTGCAGGTGCGATTCCGCTTGTTTTACAACGCGTTTTTTTGAGTGATCTGGCCTTATTTCTTGCGGCGGTGCCTCTTGGTTTTCGTTGGTTCAGAAAAGGGCCCTCCCCCCCCCCCCCACTTAGGCCTGGGTTTTTTTCCAAGTCGCCTCCCGGACTGGTCCCCCCCTGCGCTGAATGTTGCTCGGGTGTCCCCGGATTCCTTCTCCTCGCCTATTCCGTTTTTCGCGCCCATGTGATGACAATCGTTGCACGGGAAGCCCTCTGGTTTCGAGCATTTTCCCTTCTCAGTTTCGCTGTCCTTGTCGGCGTCGTCACCTTTTTCCGATTCGGTTTCGCCCTTCATTTTTTGTCCTCCGGTAAACTTCTTCTCTGCGGTCATTCTGTCGCTTGCTGCAATGCTTTTACCCTCCCCTCCGGCGTACACAGTGTAGGTCTGTTGCCCCCCCTTGATCTCTACGGTCTAGCCTTTTAGCCGGCTTTGGTTGGGGTTTGTAAAGCTTCCGGCGATTTTTATATGGGTTGTTTGCTTTGGCAGTGTGTTTTGGGGACTGGCCAGCCCTTTCGCCACCTATCAATGTGCTTCTCGGGCCTCGGTGCCGGCGCTGACGCCTGGGCCTTGCCTTATTCCTTGGTGTCATTTCAAACTTCACTTCCTCTCCTTTCCTTTTCCTCTTCGTTTAACCTTTTTCTTGCCACGCCCTTTTTAGCTCCCCCTCCCTCCAGTTTTTGACCTTGACACGATTTCCTTTTCCGCCCTTCACGCCTTTTATAGTTTTCCGCTCGTCCCTTTGAGTCCAGACCGTCTTTGGACATTCTTCACTTTCCTGATGAAGTCCCAACGTGACTTGGGGGCCGACCCGTGCTGGATGAACCATTCGGTTTTTTTTTCTACTATAGTTCCTGATGTTTTTCGCTTCTTATTTGATCCGTCCATCGTCAACGACTAGTCCGATCAATCCGTATCCCCATTCCGCGTTCATTTACCTTCTTCCTGTCCTAGTTTTTTCCTCCCCCGTTTTTGTTCCCGCTCCGGCTTTATAAACCTTCCCGATCTCTTTTCTTCTATGCTTTGTCCGTTCCTACTTCAGCGAACCCTTGTATATGGTCCCATGGTCATATGCATTGGGTCCTCGTTGCGGATGACCCTGTCTCCCCGTTCAGAATTAACAACCCGTTCGGTGATTGCCGTGTCCTTAACCATTTTCGTGAACCGATCGTGTTCTTCTTTCGGTTTCTCGTCATCGTTAGCCCAGGTCCGGCATCACGGGCACGCTAAAACCCGTCCCGAATTCCTTCTTTTTAGGTCATGTTCTACTCTCGTTGGTCCTCCGCGGCTTTTACATCTTCATTCCCTTCTCCTCTTGTGTTGATTAGCCCCCGCGTGTTCCCAATACCGTTTCCCCAGCGATGAGGATTCAACCAGTTCCCCCTGACCCCCCCTCTTTTCTTTTTCGTGGATTGATCGTGGCAGGTTGATTTCCCCCTGGGACCTTTTTTCCCCGAGAACTTCCTCCCACGATCGTTCAACTTGAACATGTCGTGACTGCACTATGCCTTTTCCCTTTTTAAAGTCGGGTCCTTCACCCCCCCCTGACCTTCATCGCGCGTTTGGGACCCAGTTTTTACTATGCCCAGGGATATCCCCTTCCCCCATTAGTCAGGACTTCCTATTCCCGGCTTACCTATAAGTCTATTCTCGGTTCTAGACCACGCGCGAACCCACTGCTTACATCTTTCCCTTTAATTGAATTGAACTTTTTTCCTCCTCCTAGCCCACAGGGTGCTCTGCCTTTTTTATGTCCGCTGGCTACTTTTCGTTCCGAACTAGCCCCGTCCTGCTTTAGGTTTACAGCACGGTCGCCCCCCGTTTCGATCCCTTTCCAACTTTAGCGAGTTTTCTCGAAGTTTCCGGTTCTGAACTCAAGAAATTCTCTTTTCCCCACTATCCGACCCCGGAGTGAAAGTTCCAATTGTCATTTTTTTACAGCCCCCCATCATTTCCGCTGTCGCCGCAGCTTTTTGCTTTGTCGCCCTTCGTTGTGTAATTGTTCTCTTCCAAACCGAGTCTAACGGCGCGTATTCTCCGAAGTAGGGCGCTGACCCCCACGCCTCCCCCTTCGGCCTTTTTCAGTTTACCTAGGTCCTTAACGAAAACCTTTGAGTTGTTTGTTGCTGGCTAAGGTCCCCACCCACGGACGGACCGCCGCCCTTCTGCCAATTTCACTGATCGCAGATCTGTTTCAGAAACCTTAAGATTTTTTTCCCCCACACGTCCTTTTCCGGCCCCTGCTCGGTCTCCACCGCTCCTCGCCGACCGTTCGCCTCTGCGTTTCCCGCCTTGCAGCAACATCGCCGTTTTTCCCCTGAGATGAATTTGCCGTTTCCCGGTTCTCCTTAAACTGTCTCTCACTATGTGACTTACGTATCCCCGACAAGACGAGTCGTTCAAATTCTCTTTCCATGCCTTTTTCTTATGCAGCAGGTTTTGTACTTTTTATAACCTCTTTCCCGTTCGAATACGAGTGACCCTGTCTCCTCGTTTTTCACCCCGCCCCCCCCCCCCGTTATCCCCTTTGGGTCATTCCAGGTGCTGCATCCGACCCGAAGGGAATACTGTTACCTTTCTTCCTTTTGTTTTTTCTTTCCCCACGACGCAAATTCTTGCCCCGCCGATTCATACTCACAGATCTTTGATTCCAATTTTCGCCTTCCCTTCCCCGTCGCCTAAGACCACGCAAGAAGTCATTCGGGCCATACAGGCCCCCTCCGAAAGTTCCGTTTCCCTTTCCAGTAACGTCCACCCTCCCCCCCCTTTTTTTTTTTTCCTTTTTTTTTTTTAAACGTCGTCAGTTTGTGTCGCCCCTTCCCGACCGCAAGAGAAAACCAAGCAGGTCGAGACGACCGCAACTCTTTCTTGTTTTCCCGCCCCGCGTGTTTCCTGTTTTTCGACCTTTCTCTTCTTTTCCGTCCTATTGCATTACAGCCGGTCAAACCTTCCTTTCTGTGTTCCTTCCAGTGTGCAGTCAATTCGCCGTTTTCGAGTGATTCGAATTTTTTTGCCATTGGTGAAGACAAACACCCTCCCAGGCGATTTTTTTTTGTGAAACGGGCGTGCATCTCACTGTGTCGCCCGGCGTGCGTTTTTTCGCGCTTCCCTTCACCCCAGCACTGGCTAGCTTCGCCGCCTTGCAGGTCGCGATCTTTTTGGCAACATCGGCCCCGTTCCCCTTTTGGATCACTTTTCGTTTTTTTTTGAACGGCTCCCTATCTGCTTGGGCCCGTCTCCTTCTTTTGCCTTGCCCCGGTTGGGATCGCTTGGACTGTTGAGGGTCCCCCCGCGGTCCGCCTCAGCACTTTCCTCCCCCATTTTCTAGCTATCTTCTGTCCTCTTAGGAACGCCCCTTCGTTGTAACGAAACTTGAGAGTGCTTGGTTGCCTGTTTTTTCCACCTTTTTTTTTTTTTCGCCGCCCTTCGGTTCGCGAAAGCGAAGTGTGCGCGTGGCTTGGCCTTTCGTTCCTTTCCCTTTTTGGCTCATTTTTCTTGGTTTTCTTTGTTTTCCCTCGGAGGTTCCCCCTGCCCGGTTCTTTCTGTTCCTTGTCTGACCTTGTTTTTACCTCATAGCTTTTTTTTTTTTTGAGAACCCTCGTCATTACGCTGCTCGTCAGATCTTCGGGGCCTGGTTTTTCTTGATTCTGGCCTGTCTGATCGATTCCTTTTCCCCGCCCTCCCCTTTTTATTTTTTTTTTTGCTTTCGTTTAAGAGGTGATACCCCCCCGTGTGACCTTGTTGCCCGTTATCCTAGTTGTTTTTGAGCATTTATCCTTTCGTGATTTTGTGTGTTGTTGTGCGGTCCCTTACCGCACCCCCTTCGATAGTGCGGGTGGATTCATTCTCCCCATCTTATTGGCAGGTTTAGCCTCCTTTGGGTTTGCATTTTCGAGTTTTTCTGTGTTTCTTTTGGCTCCCCGATTCGTACGGCCATTCTGGAGGTCTGTACCCTTTTTTCACGTTGGCTTCTGGCGGAGCTACCGAGCCCGGCAATTCTTCAAACCGACAAATGCCGTCCCCCCCCCACCATCGATGGGTTCGCCCGTCCAGGCAAAACCCCCCCCCGTACTCTGGCAGAGTTTTTCTCGGAATCGGCCCCCTATCTCCCTTCCCTAAGGTAGAGCCCATCCCCCCTTTTCCCCCTTCAGTCTTTTTCCGCCCTCCTTCTTCCGACCCAACCCTGTCTCTCCTTTTTTTAGACGCGCATATGTTCTCTTCGGTTTCCGGCGTTCCCTCTTTTGTTTTTATGCGGTTGCAGTGGAATGGCCCAGTCTCGGGCTTGCATTCTTTTCCTCCCGTTTTTTTTTGAGTCAGATCCAATCCCGGCTCTTGGCATTCCCCTGCCACCCAAATCGCATACCCCACCATGCCATGTTCTACGTTTAGTCCCCTCTCTTTGCGTCTCAACTGGATCCGCTGGTTCTTAACTCTGCCTCACTGACTATGTGATGGTATTTTCCTTTCCTTAGTGTCCGAGATGGAAACCCGCGATGCCCGCTAACCCATTTCCATTTTTTCCCCTGTCTCCTTTCAAGTCCCTCCCCCCACCGAGCTGGGCGGTCCCTTTCCCACCTTGTGAAGATCGCTGTTTTGCTCTTTTTTTCATAGTACGCCTCACGGTTTGCGTACCCTTGAATCCCGGCACATCTTCCTACCGAAATCGCGCGCCCCTCCTGTCACACGCTTCAGGGCCCCCGCCGGAGGCGCCGAACACCTTAGCTCCTTTCAAATGGAAGAAAGGGATGACTTTTCCTTCCTTGCAAGTAGCCCCCTCACGATCGGAAGTTTCGTCCCCCCTCATGACCCCCCCCCACCCCCCCACTCAAGTGACCCTTTTTTTTCCATGTATTTTCTCAAACCCAACTCTTAGCAGTCAACCCTTTTCCACTCCCCCCGCTTTTCCAGCGCTGCGGCCCTTCCTTCTCCCTCTTTTGTGTTTGCGAGGTGAGACCCTCCCACCTTCAGGTCCCTGCCTTGCAGATAAGCTCAACCCGTGACCACACTTCCTCTTTCCCAGAGAGAATCGACACCTGACTATGGTCTTCCCTTTTTCCAGGACCCGTGATATGACAGCAGGTCCCAGGCTCTGGACAAGGTAAGTTTCTCCCGCTTTGATCTCGGCAGGGCCCCCCTCACAGTCTTTCTTCGAGAGCCCTCTGCCTTTTTGAGTCCCTCCAGCTCCGCCAGCCCCACACCTCCTGTCCCTCTGACCCCCGACGGGTTGCGCCACGGGAAGACCGAGGTGACCCATCGACAGAACGTTCACTTCCCCCCTGACCAAGTTTCGTTCATTGAGTCCCCATGCCTTACTCCTTCCATCATAGTTTCTATCCCCCCCCCCCCTTTGTCCCGGCCGTTGTTGAGCGGCCTGCGTTCCCCCATTCCTCAATTAAGCGACGATCCCCCGCTCCTTTTTACGCGGCACATGACTCCCTCCCCCAAGTAACTTTCCCGGATTCCCCTTTCAACGACAACTTTGATCCGAAATGTGAGTCACGAGGTGACTGACCCACACCCAAATCATTCGCCCGACCGGCCAGGCGGCTGACGCTCTAGCCCCAACAAGAAATGCTTTTTTTTCCGGTAAGAGCAACTCCCTGTTCTACTACAAGGTAGAGCCCCCTAGACAACCTTTCGCCCCCCCTTTTATTTTTTCCGTCGCTTTCCCGCTACGTTTCGATATCCGTTCCCTTTTTCTTTTTCTCCGCCGATTTCATCCGCCTGAGTGACCCCTCCTCTCTGATCTTTTTTTCTTCTTTTTCCTGTATGCGTATGCACTAGACCGTACCCGAAGGAGCTGTATTTCCCCCTCTTCCCTCTTGCTTCTCTCCGCTCTGGTTCGTAGTCAGATTCATGCTTTGGTCCCCCCGGGACAAACCTTTGGCGGCACGTTGCCCCCTCGTTTTTTCCTCTCTGAGTGTGGCGGTACTTATCCTCCCCGACTTCGGATTCTTTATTTCACCTGCGATTCCTTCTTCTTACTAACTTCCTCTCTGGATGGGAACTCGTCCCTTAATGGCATTGACCGGCGTTTCTCTTTTCTCCGTGCTTCCTTTCCATGCCCCCACCAGGATGGGTCAATCCTTTACGTCGGGTCGACAAGAGAACTTCTTTCCCCTCCGGCTTCACTCTTGTTTTTCTGTTTCCGGGTTAAACATTCTTCCTCGTTCAAGAGAATGTGAGCCAATCGTTCCGCATTGGCTTCCCTGCTCTGTTGATCGCATGTTGACGTCGCCTTGTGCTCTCGTTTTTTAGTTTATCTTCCTTTCTGGGGTTTCCCCTCTCTTTTTTATACCCAGTTGCTTTACCCTTACGGTTCTGTGTCTTGCGCTTTTTTTTGCTTTTGACCAATTGCTTGAAATTCCCTCAGCTGGCTCAAACAGTTTTCTTGCTCCTTTTCCCTGCCCGGTTGATAATTGCCGCAGCAAGGCTCCTTATCCCTGGCGTTTTTAGGCAGGTTTGCTTTAACAACTTTCTTCGTCGAGGTATTGGGACGGATGTTTCTTCTGGCCGGGTTCCGTTGGGGACCTTGCGCCATCAAATTGCCACTGAGAAAGGTCGTTATGGCCCATACTCAGACTCTGACTCTTGTTGCTTCCTTGAATCCTTTTGTAAGCGCCCTAATTCTGAAAACTCCTTTACTCGGTGGGCTATACTCTTAAACCTTTCTTGTCGACCCGCCTCCCAGCTTTGACCTCTTCCCGATTAGGAGGTACCAACTTCTTCAGTTACTGGCAGCATGTAGTGATCGTCTTTCCAGTCTTGGGTCTGATCCGTCAACAACTTCGCTATGAAAGACTTCGCTGCTCTTCTCTACTGGGGCGACCTGCTGGCACACGGAGGCGGGCGACGAGTGAATCCTTCTGATTGAGCCTCTCAACCATTCAACCCTTAGGGAAGACAACTGCGAGATGCAGCATCTCCATCGCATTCCGTCATTTCAATACTTCCTTTTCCTTATGATTTTCTCAACTTGCCTCTAGGCTACCAACCTTTCTTTATCGTCTCTTATCTTGATCCTAGAGTATGCAGAGATCCTAATGGTTTTCGACCGGTATCCATTTCGTCATTAATTTCCCTAATGAGCAGAGATTTCTCAGAGCTTTTTTTCTCCCTACTAAACCTTAATTTTGGCTTTTCCCTTTCCCTCCCAATTTTTCTTGGAAAAGAGTATTTATATCTCGTTGGTTTAATTTTTTTTTTTTTTTCCTGCCATGAAGGAATCCCTGTCACTCAAACAAAGGAAGACGTCCTAATTCTTCTTTTCCTTCAGTTTTATCTTCCGTCTCTGTTTTCATCCTGCAGTTGATGGACCCCTCTTTCCT
>Ga0179591_1289833_pt1 | contig 11364 bp, 16 predicted proteins | sample CZOMad2_1_08_16f_FD_182891 | JGI IMG/M metagenome (GOLD analysis project Ga0179591, IMG submission 182891) | Vadose zone soil fungal communities from Angelo Coast Range Reserve, California, USA - CZOMad2_1_08_16fungal (PacBio error correction) | ecosystem: Environmental > Terrestrial > Soil >... | reverse complement strand
GTTTCCGAGGAACCTCTCTGCCTAAATAAACCGCCTTCGGTTTTCCCTCCCCCCCTTTTTCTCCCCCTTTCTCTTTCTTCTCCTTTTCCTTACAGCCTCCCAGAACACAAGCGCTAACCGTCCAATACATTGGGCCTCTTTTGCTTTGGAAAGGTCTCTTTTTCATTCCCCTTCTTTTTTCCCTTTTCACCCCCATCCGGGATTGCAAGTGTGTTCTCTGCCGAATTGCACTATGGCTCGTACTTTATTCTTTTCCTTTTTCAAGTCAACCCGGTCCCACCGGTAAGACGTCCTGGAAGGGGCTTTCCCATTCCCCCCCCAACAGTGGCTCCCCCCAACTTCCCCCCCCAGTACCCAGCAGGATTATCTCCGCCCCGCTTTCACGCACCCAAAACATCTATCCCGTGATTAAATCTCCCTATGCAAGTCGCAGTTATTTCGCAGTCCCGTTCCTGGTATTTGACCGCTGTCGCGGTGGAACTATTCGTTTTGCTGCCCGTCCCATGTGTCGTTTCGACCCATCTCTCGCGGTTTATCCTGGGACTCCACCCCTGCCAGGCACCCGACATCCTGGACCCCTCCAACCTTCGGCTTTATTCTCCCCACTAAGAAGAGTCTTTTCCTTCTTTCTTATCCGTCCATTGCGACTTGGCCTAGGCTTTTGCCCTTTTTGTCGCGGCACCACCATATTTTTTATACATGTCCTTGGACGCTACTCCCTCTTCGTTATGACCACACTTGCGATTGATTCAACGTAACTTTCGTTTCGCGCCAGTTCTTCCTCCATGTATTTGACGTTAGTCTTCAGCCGGACTGGTTTTTCGTATTGACGTCTTCTACTGGACTTGTCCGTCTTTCCCGATTTTACTCGCCCTGACCCTTTCCCGGGGTGACTAACGTCCGACTAATCGCAATTATCCTGACCGCCGCTGTCGCGTAGGGGGTTTCGGATGTCCTCTGTTTAGTGTTCCTACCTTTCGTCCTGAAACGATAGCTTATCTTGACGTATAACCATCCTTATGGAGTGCTAGCCGGCCGAACTTTGTTTTTTCCTCACCCCCTTAGCACTCTTAAGCACCATTTCCAAACACACCCCAACACCCAAAAAAACCCCACACACCCCCCAACCCAACCCACCACAACACAACAACAACCCCCCCACCCCAACAACCCCACCAAAACACGCCAAACAACCACAATTCCCACCACCCCCCCCCCCACCCCCCCACCCCACAACACCCACCCCCCCCCCCCCTCCCACACAAACACACCCACAACCCCCCCCCCCCCCCCCCCCAAACCCCAACCCCCCCCCCCCACCCCCCCACAACAACACCAAAACCCACCCCCACACAAACCTCCACCCAGCACCACCCCCCAAAAACCCACCTCCCCTTTTTTTTTCACAGCCGCCTCGTGGGCCTGGTTGGCCCGACCGTTTTTTCCCCTGCCGGTGAACATACTAGGTCCAACAGCTTGAATTTCCCCTCCCCTGACAGCCTACCTTTACATTCCCCCATCGTTTTTTTAGGTCGGTTCCCGTCTTTACGACTTTTCGGCTAAAAGTAAGCTGGAGTTTTCCCCCCCCTTTACCCCTATTCCGCATTGCGACCATCCCCCGCATTTTGTGCTACCGGAGTGCTGTCCTGTGTGTTTTTTGTAACTCCTTAAGAGATACCCATGTTCTTCCAACGCGCCTGAATCGTTTGCCGATTTTCTCACCCTCTTCCCATCTCTGATGTGTGTTTCTAATTTGCCCATCTTTGTCCGGCAGATCTCTTTTTTTCTTCTTTTTTTTTTTTAAGGAATACTTCGGGTTTCTAGGCTTTCTGAATGAAACTCCCTCCCCCTTTTCATGTAGCCTCCTTCCGCTCTTTGTCTATTTCTTCTTTGAATGGTTGAGCACGCGGTTTTTGCGCGTCGGCGCACTTGTCATCTCAATTTAGTTTTTTGCCTTTACCACTGCTAACCCTCAGTCTCCCCCTTATTTGCGATCTTCGCCTTTTCTCCTACTTTCCCCTCCTTTTCCGTTTGATTTTTCATCGACCCTTGCCGCTGCCACCTTTGATTTTTTTAAGCCGGCATGCTTTTTTAAACATTTATGTCAGATCCTCATCTGCCCCCCCCTGTTTTTTTTCCTCTCCGTTTGACTGCGCAAGGAATTGCTTACTGAATTTTGCCTGGACGCCCCCCCCACGACTTTTTTCACACTAATTGTCCAACCAGAAGACAGTAGAGCGTGGAGGACAGAACACGCATTGCTACTCCTGACACCCCATGGTTTCTAGAATGTTTTAAAACCTAAGGTTTTTTGTATTTCGCTCTAGTACACATTTGTCGTGACCCCAGTAAACAAATTCACTCTTTTTCTATGTAAAAAGCGACTTTTAACTTTGTGTCCCATTTTCGTGTGCTTGTTTGTGGTCTTCTTCATGACAAACTATAGTCTCTTTCCTTCTTGGCATCACTAACGGTCGCATTGAACAACCCCCAACCCTGCCCCTCCCCCCCAAATGTTCGCGTTTTAACCGGAAACATTTTCGCTTTTCCGCCTTCATAAACAGTTTCAAAACCCTTTTTTTTTCATCTGCAAGTTCTCCGCATCGATCTCCCCCATTTTTGACGGAGTCTTGCACGGGCCAACCCTGATTGCCGAACATCGGGAGACTGCGTTTGTTTCCGAGTCGCGAAAGATCCCCAAATTCCCCCCTCCTCGCCCGACGTCACATTCAAACTTTTCGCGACCCTCCATTCAATGAATCCTCAAAGTCACGCCGCGGCCTCTACATCACGTTTTCCCTCCCCCTGAAGAGTCCCCTTTGCATATCTCCTTACGCATTTCGGGCCCGGACACGAAGATTCACAATACGCGAAGTCACCCATTGAAAATGTATCGCTGTTCCCCTCCCCCCCCCTCCGTGTGCTTCCCCCCGTGCTTCCAACTTCTTCTCCTCCCCGATAAGAATACGGCCACCAATCACTCCACCCGCCTTGGTGACCACCCCACTGTCCCTCCCACAATACTGACGGTACGTTTTTAGCTATGTTAATTGCTTAATTTTTTTTTTTTATTTTTTCCTTCCACTTCGTCGACCCTTTTTTTTACTAAAATCCGATCCTTTCAAGTTCTTCCCCTACCGCACTGCCCCGAGAATGCTGCAGTCGGATTCGTTATGATTGGCCCCTTTTTACTTCCAGGTCCAGTTCCATTCCTTCCCAACAAAGTTGTTCTTTTTTTTTTCAAAAGCTGCCCTGGTCTTAAGCTTTGAATCCCCCCCCTTTTCCCCCCTTTCTCTTTTTCCTTCCCCGCCAATACCGATTGTTTATATCCCCGAATACCTGGCCCGTCCCTTCCACGAATACTTTTTTAGAAAGCTACCGCACCATCCCCAATCACCATCCGTTCCACTGGCCCCTCACTCATTCTCTTCTCTTCGCCTTCCTTCCCCTTCCTTGACCTCCAAGCTACCCTGTGCGACAGGTTTTTCGTCAAATCGTATTTCAAGTCAACGCGCAAGCACTTGAAAACCCCCTCCTTCACGGCCCCCCCCTCCCCCCGCGCCTTCGTCCCCGTCACCTGATAAGATTTCCATTTTATGCTACACCCCCCCCGGTTTGCACCGCAAGATTGCCAATACTATAGGCTTGATTTTCCTTCTCTGCTCCCCCCCATTGTCCTCTATATCCCCTTCTCTTGTACCCCCCTCTGGACACAGCGACACCTCCAGCGCCCTCCACTGCTGATCATACTAGAATCATCCTCTTCTTCTCATTTCCCATTAAAGCGTCGTTGTGAGAACCTCCCCAGACTTGTCCTTACGCCGGGTATTGGAGTAGGTTTTCAGCCGGAGGCTCAATCCTTTTTCGCCCCCGCACGTCCCAGACCCGATATGGTCATCACAGACGGTCACATCCCGGGCCTAAAGATGATACCCTACCGTTTCGATGCTCGACAATGTTTAACCTTCTTTTCCCTTTTATCTTAACTCTCCTTTTTTCTTTAGTTGATTTGTCCCCCTCGGCAGTTTACATAACACCCCCCGGTTGTGACCTTTCCAATGGCCCCCTTTTCCTAAATGTATTTGTTTACTTCACCCCAGTTCTCCGGTGTTTCCCTTCTTTTTTGCCTGCAACCTGACTCCTATCCAGCCGCATTCAGATGACACTTCTGGATATTGTTGAACAAACGCCCCTTTCCCATTCTCGTTGCGTGTCTTGCGTGTGTTTGCCCTGGTGCATATGCCACTGATTACGCGACCTGGAAAATCTCCTTTCCCCCAAACTGTCCTCACCATCTTCCCAATAGTTATTGACTTTCGCTCTTCTCATTTAAGATGTTTCCGGAAATGTTGTTCTCGCAGAGGATGCTCTCGAAGCGGCGCGCCCTGAATCGCTTTTATTCTATTGCATGAGACTGGCCGTCTTAAATCCCGAACTGCTCTTGACAGCAAAAACCCTCCGAGGAGGCACCCCCCTTTTTTTGATGTTTTGATCTTATATAGGACACTGCCCCAATTCCTGAGATATTTCCTTAGATTTTTCTCTCACGCGTTGGTCCCTTCCCCCCCCGTGGGTTGCTAACTCAGTTGATAGAGAGAGATTATGCGCTTCAATTCATTGGTTCCTTTCCCCGCCGTTTCTGCTCGTGCCCGTTGTCTTCACATGCTCACCCCGTTCATGCCTGACCTTCTCCCCGAACGCACAGACACCTCGGATTCAGCAACGCGCCGTCACCTGTCCTCCCTGCCCCCCTCCCTCCAAACCCCCCCAACCAGTTTCCCGATTACTTTCCTTGACGATCCTACCAGTTTCTGCTACGGCGTCTTGTTTATAAACATAGGGAGATTGCGTGTTGGGTTTGTCCCCCTTCCCTCCCGGCCTGCGCTTTTCCAACGGCCCTCCATTGGCCTTTTCCGGTTTTTTTGAGCCAGTCTCTTAGATGCGACAGCACACTAGTGGTGTATTCCCCCCCCATACAGTAACAAGGAGAACAAAGATTTACCATTTCTTCTCCCCTCTTCTACCCCCTGAAACCCCTTTGTCCTAACTTCCCATTAATCATTAGGGCCTATTTCCCCATTTAATCGCTTGAAGACATACTATGCCTTGCTGCTGTATGACTAGGCATGATTTCGTCGCTGCTCCCCTAGTCCCGAGGTCCATTATTTTTTTTAATCGGCCAAACCCCGACCTCCGGCGAAAGCCCCTCATTGAATATCTTTCCCTTCTAGGACTTTAAGCTCCTCTGACGCTCTCCCCCCCTTCCCAAGAGCACCGACCTCCCAACCTTTTTGCGTTAATTTTCAAATGGTTGTATGCCCCTAAATATACACTTGCCTCACCCCTTACCCTTTTTTTTTCTTTCCTAGGTGTTCGCGAATTCTGGCCGTTGCGCACAAAGAAGATGGCCGACGCAACTATCTTTTCCTAGCATCACGGTGTTTTTTGTATCGAGCTTCTGCCCGCTTCGGCATTTGCCGCCTCCCCTCCTTTTACGTCTAAATCCTTTTTTTCGAGACGTTTAGCGAGCACGCGCATGTTTTCCAATTAGTTAGATATAATTCTGGATAACGCTAGAACACCTTGTGATGTTAATTAACTCATCTCGTTTTGTCGAGCCACATCCTTTTGGGGCGATATTGGTTCTGACAACCCAAGAAAAGCCTGAGCCCTTTTTCAGCGTTCAGCCTTATTCCATACATTTAGGCCGTTGCACCCCCCAAGAACCTTCTCCTGCGAACGCTTTGCTCTCCTCTCAGCTGTCCCCCTCCTCCATACCATAGCGTTGCTTTTGCATGATTAGTTGTAATCTGGTTCCTCTTTATGATTAGTTTCATTTATGTCGTTTGTCTTTATCAATCGATGACCTCCTTTTTACTCCTTTCCGCGATTTGGCCTGGCTTGCGCTCAGCCTCTTTTGATGCTAGTTGTCGTCCACCCCGCTCACATCCAACGGACTCCCCTGATTCTTCCCGTTTCTTGCGACTCCCCCGGCTGCCCAGTTTCTTTGACGAATTGTTGGTTGCTCTCCCCAATTGAATAACCGTGCTGATGAGCCCCCCGGAATCGTCGCAAATTTCAGTCTGAACTCTTTCCCTCTTATCCCCTGACATTTTTGCGGACCAATTCTTGAGCCCTGCCCCGATCTAAGCAGGATTAGTCGTCTGTCCCCTCGGCAGACTTCCCGAACCATTTGCTGCAATGCACACTGGACACATGCAATTCCTCTCCTCTTGGGCCCCCCACCCCCCTTTTCACTTTTTCTTTAATGCGATCTTCTTACAACTCCAATTTTGATGGCCACTGCTGCTCCCTTTCTTCCCCGCGTTCTCGCCCCCCCCACTTTCCGTGCTTCCCTTTTTTACAATCCGTCCCCTCCGTCGCGGTGTGCAGCCCGGGGCGACTTCTTTTCCCACTTACGTTGCGAGTCTTTACACGATTGGGTCTTTACTCTCTGCCTAAACTAAAAGCTTCCCCGTTCGCCCCCTTCCCTCCCTGAGTCTCTCTTTCTACATCTGTTTCTTACAGTCGTCTCTTTGAAAAAGCCTGACCCGTCAAAACTTGGAAGATTTTTTGTTCCTTGCCCTTGTCCTCTTTTTTTTCCTCCCTAAGACGCACCCGGTTCATCGTCAACACTCAAGAGTCCCTTTTTCCCTGGACTCCTTTTTCCCCCCACATCTGCGCCTTGTCTATGTAGCCTTTTCTATGATAGGTGCAAGAGCAAAAACCCTTTGCTCCTTTAGACACTTTTTTTTTTTTTTTCTTTTTGCGTTTTCCTCTTTGCTGCACCACCCCGTGAAATGCCACGAGTCTTAATCGAAAACACACCCATAGTCACCAGCTAGGCTTCTGGAATCCTTCCCCCCCTCCCCCGTCCTTCTCACCCCATTCTCGTCTAATGAGGAAAGCGCAGCGCGAACAAAGTGATCTCTCCTTCCGTCCTTTCAATGGAGTCCCCTTCTTTTTTGTATTTGTGTCTTATTGCGCGTGACCGTGATGTGTCGGTAGCATTTTGTCCGGCCGAAGCACCCTGATCCATATACGGCACGTCTCTGGTCTTCTACATTTTCCTCTGCTTCTTTCTTTTGCACCCTTAAAGCGCTTTCTGCTGATTTCTCGTCAACCAAAGTTCTGGCAAATTCAGCTGATATTTGTTCCTCAGTTGTAGACCCATTTGACCCTAAGAGCGTTTTTCCTACCCTGGCATTGGACGAGCCGCATCCCCCATATTTCACTGAACCCTTGATTAAAAGGAATTGAATTTTCTCAAGACACCTGAGGCCGAATTATTTAAAATGGTTTCTCCCCCCCCGACCGTCTCTCCGGGACGAGCGCTGAGCAAGTATAACGTTTTTTTTGCTTTGTTACGGGCATTATACGGATTGAATCTCCCCTTTCCGCCCTTCACGTGTGGATTTTATACCTTCCTCCGAGAATCGCCAGTATCTGCGCCCTAACTGCTTTGTTTTCGTGTTTCTGCGCCGCGTTAGCCCTACATAGCGTTCTTGACATAGCTGCAAACGATAGACCGGATTACCCCAATCCTGCCGTTTTATTTGCCTGCCGTCCCCCCCTCCAGGTCGTTTCGTACTTCCCGTTCGAACATTTTGCAAGCTGTTGGTACAGCACGTTCAAACCCATAGGTGGGGTTTCTGGCCGCCTTGTTTCCTTCCTGTGCTCTCCATACACGAGATTTTCCACGCGACTAAGCCGGACATGCCTTTCCGTCCCCTCTTTGCCTCCTTTGCGCAGATTCACGTCGTTCGATTTTCCCTTTTAGCCCCTTGGACGACGTTTGGAAGTCCGTCATACACGCTTTCCCTCCTTGCGACCATCCCCCCATGTCATGTGTCCTTTCCCCGCCGTGTTCAAGTTTTGCCGTGGTTGGTTCTGTTTTTTTTTTTCCTCTAATAGTGAGGTATTTTTCCGTTGTGGAATTACACGGTTTCCTGCTTCCTGCCCCCTTCTGATCCGTTAGAAGTTTTCAATCCTTTCTCGATGAGGTATACTAATTTTCTTTTTTCCCCCGTTTTTACTTCTCTCTCAGGAATCTTCCCATTCTATTCCTTCCTTATAGGTATGCCTCCCCGTTCATGGTGAGGACTTGTGTTGTTACTTAGATTCCTTTGATTGGAGGAGCTTTCCCGCCTATTTTTTGAATTCCGTTGCTATAGCGCCCTTGTGGTATTTTTACCTTAACCCAATCCTCTTTCCCTTCTAGGCGTGATTAGGCATCCCGTCATCCCATTGGTATTCGACTATAACATTTGCCCCGATCTGCCCCCCCATGTTTTACTTTTTTGAAGCCTTTGCCCCTTCGGAACCTTTTTCAGGTTCCTCCTGACTTGTTTTTCCTACCCCCCGTAAGTTTTCCATTCCGCGCCAGATTATTTATTACTCTTTCTGCAAACGAGCGCAGACCGCACTCACTCCTTGCCACACTTTCCCCCGGTCCCTTAGTTTGCAGCCAAGACCACGTTATTGAACTCCATTAGACCCACCATTTCACTACGTATTCTTTTTCCCCTCTCCCGTTGAGTGGTTTTTTGATTTTGGCGCTCGGGTCCCCCTCGTGCCCAATTCGGGTTCCACTTCCTGACTTATATTTTTTTTCCAATTTCGTTTACTTACGCTTGTCTAGGCGATAATTGACATAGTCCTCGCTCCCCCCCCCCCCCTTGCGCCTCCAACGTTTTCGGCTGCGAAACAATGTCTCAAATGGCGGACCTGACCCCACCTTTTTTCGTCCCGCCCAGTTTTCACCCTTTTTTTCCCCCCATCTGAAGGCCCCCTTAATTCGAATCAACAATGTCACTCGGATGCAAGTCCCCCAGATCCTCAACTTTTTGCCGCACTGAGGGGGCTGTGATCTTCCAATTTCGATCGGTCCCGAGACGAATTCCACACACTTCTATTGCTCTCCCCCCATTCCACTCAATGCACAAGGCATGCGTGCTCAAAATCATTTTCTTTTTTTCCCTGCAAAGCCTGACCAGTTGCCCAATTTCCTTCATACGGATAGGCCGGTTTTTCCAACGATTTCACCATCTCGAAGTCAACCATACGACTCCCTCTGCCTCCCCTCTCATCGCGGACCATTACCTAGGAGAGTGCACACCGTGTCATCTGGTATCCTCGTCTCTGAATTAGCACCCAAACGCACCCCCCCCCCCCTCCACTTTCCCCCCTCCGCAAACCATTTTAGGGTGAGTGTCGCAAAAGTTCTGGTGGTCTGGACGTTTCCACTGGTAGTTCGAATTTAGCTCCTCAAAATCTGTGGAGACGATGGAAGTTCGTCCCTGCAACTGATTGTCCTGCTGTCCTGTCGTCTTACCTTCCCGAATGTCCCCAATCGTGTCTTTTCCCTTGAACCCACTGCTTCATCCATGATATTGTTTTGAGTTACTTCTTTTTCACAAGCTTTGCGGCTTTAAGCTACCCTCCCCCACCCCCCTTTCGCCGAACTCATTTCCACCTCTGTTATGACACTGCCGCATGCACGAATATAGTCAATCTCTTTCCTCCCTCCCGTCAATTCTTCCCGGTTTCTTTGCGAATTTTCTCTTTCCCCCCTTAAGATGGTCGTTGAAGAGTTCGTCCTTTATCGTATAACCAAGCACCTCCCCCCCCGACCCAGTCCCCCCTCCCCTTCCCAGCCGCCTCCTTCATTTTACCTCACCCCCCCCATTCTTAGCATGCCTCCAATTGACCATAACAGCCTTCCGTTAGAAATCACATCCTCAGATATTCCAGAAACTTCAGATTGCCTGTCCTTTTCTCTGTCCGCCCAATCCCCCCCGTTTCCCGCTCCAACATCACCCCCCCCCCCCCCAAGAAAGCCAATAGACCTACCACATTCTTTTCCCCCCCTGAGAAGAAGAGCTGCTTCATTATTCCCCCCCCCCTTAAATCCGTCAGTTCCCCTTTCCCCCCCCGTAACTGTCATGTTCTGCGGTTATGGGTCCCGCGCAGACCTCGAGTCACGGACACCCCTCCCTGAATCTCCTTGCAGCGCAGTGACTCCCCTCTCCCCATCTTTTGACTCCCTATTACGATTTCCTCCTCCCCCTTTGTTCGACACTCATTCTTTGAAATAAATCTACTGGATAGCAGGTGTGTTGCAAAGGCGGCGTATACGCTAATAGCAATTTCGTTTTTTCACTTTTTTTATTCTCACTGTATGGTCCTGATATCCTCGCAACCCCCTGCCCTCCGATTCCCTGTTTTAGGAGCTGTTTTCTATGAACTGCCTAATCATCCAGCGCCTTTTGCAATTACGCATTACCCAAATCCTCCTCCCCTCGTGCGCTTGTTTCATATGCCCTGCCGGCCTGTGGAAAACTTGCTTTCGTTTCCCCGACTTCCAATTGTTATTGAAGGAGTTCATATGCCAGATTCTTACTCCGGAAAATGAGCCAGAGAGATCTCTCTTCCCTTTTGTCAATTTCCTTCTTGCATCTCGCGCCGTCCACTCCCGAGTTCCCCTTTATATAGTTTTTCCTTTTTTTGAGGTTCAATAGCCCATCAAGCATGTTGAAATCCAAACCCAGCCCGCTTTCCCCCCCTTGTTGTTTGCGATTTTTTATGGACCACTGTTCTCATCGATTTTTCAGTAGACGTGTCCATGAAGTCACTCAGTTGCTCATCCGGAGTTGTAGATTCTTTGAGCGCACTCAACACTGTGCCTTTTCCACGCGGTGTTGGACCCCCCTTCTGCCGTTGATTCTTCCCCTGGTTTTACCATTTCTTGAGTTGAACGACGACTACCCGGCCCTTAGAATGCCGTAGTGCTCAGATTCCACCAAACGTGTTCAGGATTACCCTGATCGTACACTTTCAACGATGCTCACTCTGTCGGCTCACCATACCAATATTTTTATTCTCTTCGTCTACCTCTTCCCCTGTTTCGACTCTTGAGTCCGAGTTAACACATATTCAGATTGCTTTTTTGAAACCCAGGGCTTGTTACGCAGCAGCCTCTTCGTATAGCGCCCCCTCCTCTTGACCCCCTTCCTTTCCGTGATTCCTTCCAAACACATTCCTTTTCAGAAAATTCTTTTGCCGCAGCTTCCATCCTCGTTCATCACTCGGCGCCTATGCCTAGGCTCATGACTATTGGCTGAATATTTTTCGGCGAGCAATAGAATCGCTCCTTGCTGCTCCCCCGCTCTTTCCTCTGCCGGCTGCTCCGACTGGCGTTTATGCATACATTTCATCGAGGCCCTACACAGCGGCCTCCACGTCGGCTCCGAACTCCCCAACTTCGGAGCCCCCGAAATCATTCGAAAGACCCTCCTCACCCTTCTCTACAGTCCCTGACGATGTCTCGGATTGCCCGCGGCACCTTTCCCCGACTCTCCCTGA
>Ga0179591_1160240_pt1 | contig 11364 bp, 13 predicted proteins | sample CZOMad2_1_08_16f_FD_182891 | JGI IMG/M metagenome (GOLD analysis project Ga0179591, IMG submission 182891) | Vadose zone soil fungal communities from Angelo Coast Range Reserve, California, USA - CZOMad2_1_08_16fungal (PacBio error correction) | ecosystem: Environmental > Terrestrial > Soil >... | reverse complement strand
TCGAGAGTCAAAGGACAATTCACAACCCTTTTTTACTCCATCCTCTATGCGTTCCTCCTCCCTATATGATTCTTTTCCATCTATCCCGACACCCCCACCCGCTGTTCGCATCCTTCCTTCCCCAGTGTTGTTAGATCTCCCAGCCACGTCGGATCCAAGCCGCTCACACCGCGCGCGCCGTTTTGGGCTTTTGAACCCCCTAGACAACGTCCTTCTCTCTTTTCCACTTTTTTTTTGATTCTGACTCTCCTCCCTTTCTCTTTTTTGTCGCCAAAGCAGGGCCTCCCTCCTTCGATCTGGAGATAAGATGATTTTTTCTTTTTCGCTCCCCCCAACCTCCTCCCTGTCGACACCCCAGCTTGGTTTTCCCCCCTCTCCTCTTCTCCCTTTCCATATCGTTTAGTTTTTTTCTTTTTTCGCAAGAGCAAGGTATTTCTTCGAGACAAATCCCGCGGGGGTGATTATTTTTCCCTCTCCTTTCCCTTTTGCTTACCAGCCTTGCTTTGTCGCTCCCAGGTGTGTGGTGCTGACGTTGGATCCCATGCCCTACGATAGATTCCGAGATCCCCTCTTTCTGGCCAACAAGTCCGCCTCGTGACCCCACCCCCCCTCCTTCTCCCTGGCAGCGTCATTTCAAGATCGTAGGTAGCTCTGCATTGTCTCCTTAACCTGGAAGTTTTCCCACCCCCTCTCCCCTATTCCTCCGCCTCCTTCCTCTCACTTTTTGCCCACTGTTACGTGTGCCTGACTTTGCGGTGTTTTCGCGTCCAGATTGCCCTGACATTTAACGCAGCCCTGGGATCCTTTTTTTTTCTCCTGCCACCTCGACGTTCAAATTGGCAGCAGCCGTCGGTTGACCGTATCTTTTATTCGTGATGCCTCCGTCTGCCACCTTATGCTTTCTTTTCCGCCTCTTTGCTTCTTCCTCTTGGTGGCGTGGCCACTCGTTACGCAGGAACGCTTTTATAGTTATTCCCTCCCTGGATGATCTTACGCTTTTCGAGGTCTCCCCGCTTTTTCTTTTTCCTTGTTTATCTTTGTGCTCTCCACTCTTCTGCCGATCCATCTATGGTCTAAAAGAGACCTTTATCCCGCCTTTTCGTCTCCCCGTTTCCCAATTTTTTCGATCTTTAGTTTTCGCTTATCGCTCATATTACGATGTCCACTGGCCTACCGTGCCCTAGAGGTGAGCCTTCCCCCCTATTGTGCATCCTAAGTTTTTCCCCCAATGACCCTTTCCCCTCTTTCACGGGTGTCCGAACGCTATGTCTTTAGAAAACAGTTTGTCGGAGCTTTTTTCTCCACCACCCATCGACCTCTTTCCATACCTCGTGATTTTCTTTCCCCCCCCTTCGGTTGAGCCCCCCCATTTGCAATGCCCAACGTGTCCCGGTGGGTCGTTCTCTATTTCTTTTTTTGTTCTCTCTTCCAGTTTGGGAGCATTTTGGCAGTATGACTGAGGTAGTCCCCCCTTTCCGGCTTCTTTCTTTTTCGTCGGTTCCTCTCTGCTTCTCTCCCGCCACTTTCAAAGTCAAGAGGACTGGCACATGATCCTTTTGCACTTGTCAATCTCCTTCTACCGGTTCTGGCTCATCTTCCTTGACCTCCCGGCCCCTCGTTCTCGCCAAAGCTTTCCTTCTTTCTTCTCCCCAGTACTTGGATAATCCCGTGCGACCGGCTCCCCATGATCAAATGATGATGCACTTTGAACTCTCTTTGCTTAGTTCCCCTCCTCCCATTTCGCAAGGACTCGTACCTTTTTTTCCTATCATTCCGTGTCCTTGCGCAGTACGCTTGAGTTCAGATTTCAGTATCCCCCCCGACTTTTCGCACCCCTACCCGGCGGAGACCCTGGCCTGTGCCTCCTTCCCCGCGGAAATTTCGTCTCCCCCTTGCCTGAGGGCATATGCCATCGAGCCGATCGTGTGCAACTAGCCGGGCCGCTGTCCTCCTATTTCGACATTCTTCCCTTTCCTTCTTTCGGGGGCAAGTCCGCAATCCCCATTTGAGCCTTTCTTTCACCTAAATACACTAAATAGCCGCCGACTTGTAGTTGGGTATTTGACCAGTACCCAGCTTCGTGGGTTCCCCGGACTGCATGTGGTTCGTCCGTTTGGGCGAGGTCTTTTGATGATTCCCTCCAGCTCAGGCTTTGTTCTAGCAGGTTTTTGCGTGTCCAAGGCCTTTTCCGAAACCCTGGCGTCCTCCTTTTCTTTTTTCAAGTACAACCAAACGCATTCGTCCCCCTTTCCACCGCCCTTTTCCTCCATTCTGCTTCCCCCACTTTTCATTGTCTCTTTTTTTTTTCCAGTTTTTCCTTTTGCCGTTGCACTCCCTTTATCTTTTGTGGTCTTTTCCATTTTGTGGTCCTTTGGTCCTGACGGAACGGGCTGTCCCTTTTCTCCCCCCCCCCGAACCTTTGATACTTTTCTCCTTTTCTCTGGTTTTCCCTCTCCTCTTTCTTTCCCGTTTTGTTTTGATCTCTTGTACCAAAAACATCGCAATGCGCAGTCGTTTGAGCTCCCGGTGAGACTTTTTTTTTCCTTATGATCCCATGTCCCCACACCCCCTGGCTCGAGGCCCCCCTTCTCTCCCTTCCCTTACCCCCCCTTTCGGCTGGTCCTCAACCTATTCCGCTTCCCAGACCCTCTCCCCGTTTTTAGCGAATGGGTTTGTCCCAGTCGTGAATGACTAACTTCCTCCTGTTCTTCCCGCAGACCCGAGAAAGGAACCAATTCGAGGTTGGCAGTCCCCATTGTTCCACACGCGTCAAGAACCCTGTCTCCGCGACCGGCATCCGGATATGATCTAATTTTCCATTCACCGCCCATCAACACCCTTGAAGAACCCCGTTCCGCATCTTATCAACAATTATTTCCACATTTCCCTATCGAACCACCGAACCTTTCGTTCCGAGTTTCGTCTTTTTTTCCTAGTTTTCACCTTTTCTTCCCCTGCTTGATTTCTTGAGACCCGACCCGAAATCCATCGCCCAGGCTCGTACTGCTATTTCTCTTTCATCTGCTGACGCGTGCCTTCTCTGCTTTCCCCCTTTGGACCCACACCCCGCTCTTCTCTCTTGCTCTGTCACTCAAAGTTTTTTGATCTCGACCTTTTTTTAGGGGGCGAATGTACGGTCAAATGGTCTCCCGTTAGTCGTCCCCCCGCCTGGGAATCGTAGGTTTATGCTGGACCCCCTCCATACTCTTTTTCGTCTGTCCCTTCCTAGTTGAGCGTCCACAAGGGACGAGCATGAGAACATTCAGCTTTTTCCCCTTTTCTCCGTCAACCTCGTCCTTCTTTCTTTTTCGTTGCATCCGTCATTCTAGATCATGGTAGACCTTGAGACCGTAGTCTTATACTCTATTCTTTGTTCTCGATAAGGTTCCTTTCTCTCTTCTCTCCACCTCCTTTATAGCGATTCCCTTTCCCCCCTGGTTTTCCGTGCTTATTCCTTTGTCCAGTTATAGATTCTTGTTCGCCCCCCATTGCTCTGACCTTCCTCCCGAGCAGGACAGGTTTTCGTCCTCATCTTTTTGAATTAATCATTTCGCAACCACCTTAAACCCAGATTTGAGATCCTCCCCCCCACCTGGCCTCCCTTTGGTCTCAGTCCTTTTTTGACTACTCTCCCCCTCCCCTGGTGACTGATTTCACGCTCCCCAGGTTAGTGTTGCGGGAGAATCTAGAAGATTGGTTCAACAGACGAGGACCCCCCTCCCAAGTTTAAGTTTCCGTAAGTTGGGTTGCCCCCTCCCCTTACTTCGTCAGCCCAAATTAAGTAGGGTTCCTTCCCCTCTGCGTAGGAATCTTCCCCCCCTGTTTTCCTCCCCTTCCGGCGGTCCTGAGCATCTCCCGAGCTCGACCCAGCGTCGCCTTGTCCCGAAGGCGGGACGACGACAATTGGTTTATTTTACATCTCCTATTAGCTCCCCCCGTACGCCTCCCCCATTTGCCCCTCGCCTGAATCTTTCACAGTTCCGCTATAAGATTTTCTCATTTGCGGCACGAGTTGACGGAGTCTTAGGTCCCCCAAATCTCGTATCTCGCCCTCCTCTCCCCGCCCTCCTCTTGTTTCGATCCCTCGAAAAAGTACTGTTCTGCCATTGTTAGACAGGGATGGGCTCACGTGTCATCCTCTGATTCCAGTGCCTCAACCGTCCCCCCTTCCTTTAACGGAGGCCCTTTGCCTTTCACTCCTTGCGGCGACACCCATTTTCATTCCCCCTCTGGTCACATCTACCCAAAGAAACGTTTGCTTGCTGCGTCTTCGCTATCGTTGTCCCTTCACCGATTACGTTCTTCCCCTCCCCTTCCACCTTCCGCATAGTATCTTTTGAAAGTACTGAGAGCTTGAGGTTGGCCTTTTAGTTAGTCCTTTTGACTCTTGATTTCGTTGTGGCTCTCTTTTTTCTCTCCTGTTCTTCCCCCAAGTCATACACTGCCCACACCCGGTCGCGCCTAATGATTAAGGAGATCCACCGCCCTTTTAATCACCCGCGGGCTTTCTTCGTCACCTTTCCCTTCTGATGTTTTTTTTTTTTTTTGGCCTAGAGTTACAGCTTTGACTTATCCCTCTGAGTACCCCCCCCCCCCCCCACGCTGTTTTTTCGGTGTTACATTTTAGTTGTTTCTCTGCATCACACCCCCCAACTGCAAGAGTTATTACCATCCGCTCGATCAGATGCGAGATCTTTTTGTCGCACCCACGAGACCCCTTTATATCTCTTCCTTCCTCCTCCTTTTTTTTTTTTATTGTTTTGCTGACTCTTTTGTTCTAAGTTGTCCCCTATGTATGGGTTCCGCAACGACTTTCCCCCCCCTCCTCAGCGGTTCATATCGGCGATCGTGCCTTTTTATCCCGTTTTTTGTTCCCCTGCTCCACCACCTGTGTACAGACCGCCTGTCGTCACGGGGTTCTCTCTTCGATATCCCCCTCTATCGTACGTTCTGGCGGCCGCAGATCTTCTTTTCTCTCTCCACTTCCCGGTTGTTGAGATCTCCTTTCGTTCGCCTTTCCGTTTTTTCGCCCGTGACCTGTGGCCGTGTATTTCTTTGTTCGACAACTAAGCTAGCGCCCCGAGATCGCCGGCACGTAGCCTCGACCCCCCCCCCCCTCCCGGCTCAATCGCGTTCCCTTCCCGATAGCTTTTTCCCTGCTCTGTGAGAAAGTAATAGGTTAGTTTTGTACCCCCCTCTCCCGTAGGCTCCTCAGCCTCCCCTTTTCTTTTGTATCCTTTCCCTTGTTGATGACTTCTTTCTTTTTTAGCCTCCCCGTCTTAGTTGCGAGGAAATTTTACAGGAAAACGAATGGGTCGTGTTTTCTGATTGACCCCTCTTTGTCCCTTCCGAAAAAGCCTTCTCCAAAGACATCTACCCGCCTGTTTCGGCGGATTTTCCTCAGGGCCAACGCGAGGGTCCTCTCGCTCTCTTCTCCTACGCTTCCGCCTTTCCTCTGCTTCCTCCCCTTGAGATAGGCGATAATATTTGCTCCTCCATTTCAAATTGTTGTTTCTTATTCATTTTTTTTTCTCGACGATGTTAAATTCTACGTGAAATCCACCACATTGCTCAGTGTCCCTACATTTGCGCCTTCCCTACTGCTCTTTCGAGATGTCGATTATGCTTTTCCTGAAGACTGAAGCTGGGTATGCCCTGGTAAGCGTATATTATTTTTCTCAACTCCCTCTTCCATCAGAAGGTCGGACCCCAACTCCTTTCCTCCCTTCCGTTTGGCGTCCCGTCCTCTTCTTTTTGCCCCACTCTCAGTTCTTATTCCCCCCCCACAAAAACCTGCGCCCGCTTGACCATCGATTTATTGCCGGCCTTTTTCTTTTTCCCCCCCCCCATTACTTGCTTTTCCCCCCCCCGTGCTTTCCATTGGGTCTGTCTTGTCCATCGTTTTGTGGTTTTTAGACCTTTCCGCGGCATGACACTCCTTCTTCCGCCGTTCGCGACCCGGTAGGCCTTTTCCTTTTCTTATCGTTTTCTCCTCTTCGCTCCCCGCAATTGTACCACGTCAGAAGGAAGGGCCCGTTATCGCCTGGTGCAAACGGAAGATCCCCTATACCAGTCGCTTGCTCTCCCTTTCTACCTTGCCCTCCCCGTCCCTCGATTCCTCCCTCCTTCCCCCATTGATCTGGCCACTTTTCGACGGGATCATCGTAGAAAGGCGCGATGTGCCCCTTTTGATGACCTGATGCTCCCCATAAACCCCGCATTAGGTTTTCCTTCGCAGTCATTCCTTTGTCAGTTATCACGGTCTTTAGTCCCTTTGGCTGAGTTAGGCGCTTTCCCTTCACCGATTCTTTCAGTCCTGCCCCCCCTCCCCCCTTCCCCGAACCCTTTTGGCAACTCTTCGGAGCACCATGGCCGGGCATGCCTTCGCCCGTGAATTCTGCACTCCCCCCCCCCCCTTTTCAGTATTGTCAGGTTCCCTCGCCATCGAGCGCTCTTTTGTTTCCCCCAGTTCTCCCTTGTGATCTTCCTGTCTCCCATGAGCTGCAGGCGAAATCGCTTTGGGCTATTCTTTTTACCCCCCTTTCGTAAAATCAAGGCATTTTCTCCATTCTCCCCCCTTATCTCCCCCCTCGACCTTTGTTCGCGTAGGTTTCCTCAACAGTTTATTGCCTGTATACCTGGGAATGATCCCTTTGTGTGCGTCAGTTTTTCCTATTTCGTTTCCTTCTTCGCGCATTTTCATATTCCTCCTTTTTCCTTTGATTTCTCGTTTGAGACCAACGCCTCTACCTGAGGCTTACTGTCCTCGTTTTTCTTTCCCCTTCCATGCCTTCCTCCCCCCACCCCTCATTGACTCACTTCCCTTATCATCAGCTGTTTTCTCGCCACTCGGCCAGATTGTCTGGTTTTACTCAGCCCCTTTCTTCCTTAGGGTTGCCCTTCTCACTTTTTAGCGGCTTGGTCTGACGAGTCCCCTTCTTTTCTTCCTCTTCACGGTCCTTCTCCTTGCCCCGTCTGGTTTTCCATCTCTCCCCCTTCCTCCTATTGTTTTTTGTTTGAGATTTGATCGTAACCCCACTATCTATAATTCTCTCAAGTTTCTCCGCCCCCCGGTGCGCCGTTCTCGCCACCTAGAGAGTTCCCCCCCCCCCTTTCTTCTGTCAACCCATTCCCTTCACTTCCTTCTTTCCCAGCCTATCTTCTTCGCGACACTTATTGTGTGAAGTTTTTGGGTACCCTTCTTCCCTGGGCGTTTCTTGACGATCTCTTTTAGTCCTTGACTTCCCTCTTCGCGCCATTTCTAATGCCTTGGTAAACCGCGACTGCATGTCTACAATGCGGAGGAGATAGTCCCTTAACCTCCCTCGCCCCACCCTTTTCCTGCAATTCTTCCCTTGTTTTAGGTCTGGCTCCCTGTGTCGTTCGACCCAACCGCTAAACAGGTCGTTGTATCTTTGAGGCGTTCTTTTACCTTTTCTCCCATGCCTTTCTGTTTTAATGGTCCTCTACATAATCGCCCAGATTCACTTGATCCTTTGAATGCTATCTGAGACAAGCGGTATCTCCCTTTTCCCCAACCCCTTCGGCTCGCTTGGTCTCTTCCCCTTCCCTCTGCCCCTTTTTTTTGCTCTCCCATACCTTTCCCTGCGTTTGCTAAGTGCCCCGGCATTGTCCGCTAGCTTGGAGAAATCCTGGTGCGGCCTTTTGCATTGGGCTTCTACGCCATCTTTGATCTTTCCGCAGGCGACGTGCGTCCCGACGCCTTCCAATCCCGTAACTGCCTTCTTCACTTCCCTGCAACTCCCTTTCTTCCTTTTTGTTCCTTTTTCCTCGCATTTGAATCTGAGTCGCGACCAGTGGAAAATTATACCGTTTCCAGGACCTCTTTCATGCTTTTTTCCTCGCTCTTTTAGCGTCAATTGATCACCTCCGTTTATCTATTTCTTTTTCCAACTTTTTTTCTCCTTTTGAAATTTCCTTTTAGTGTTTCAGGCGGTGATTCTTTCGTTTTCGACAAAGGCTCTAAGGCAGCAAGGAACTCTTCCCGGGTTCCATCCAATTCTTTCATCCAGTCAGTTCAGCCGAGGGTCCCCCTGCGATCAACCTACTTTTGTTCCGCCCCCACCTGTTCACTTTCAGTTCAAAAGTGGAGACGAGACGTTGTAATAAGCAGGACCCCAATCGCCCGGTCTCCTTTTTGGGAGAACTCCCTCCCTTGCTACATCCGGTCCCCTCTCTCCCCCGTTGAAGGTCCGTGGGGGAACATTTCGCATGTATGGTGCCTCCCATCTCGAGCCAAATGCCTGTTTCCTACGCTCCATCGGAATATCATAGAAACCCCTAGATCCCCTCCCCTTGTTCAGTTTTCGTTTTCCTCGCCCCGGCGTTTTGGATTGTTACGTCTTTCCCGTCCTCGTCGACCTTTCCTCTGAAAACCCCATTGCCCCCAGCGGCATAATCGATGTCTTTATCTTTAATGTCTCGTTCAATCTTCCCGGGTCGCGTCCACCTGACCCAACTTTTCCCCCCCCTTCCTCGCGGACCGCCCATGCTTTTTGTTGCTGCGTCATCGCAGAACCAACTCGGGAAACTTTCCTTGGTTTGCTTTTCTTCCCAACTTTCCCTTTCTCTGTGCCGGACCCCCCCAAATCGTTACCAGTGTTCCCCTGGCCATTTACCCCTTCCCACGCCACTCCCCTGTCCCCCACTCTCAATCTTCCTATCTCCTTCGGTATTTTTCTCATACCGTGTTTTACTTCCCCCGCTTGACCATGTACGGGATCTCGTCCCGTACCGACGAAGTGACTTGTTTTGTTTTATCTGTCGACGTTTGGCCTTGACCTTCGTCGCTCAGTTCGCTCCCTTTCTCCCCACGTCATTACACGCAAACCCCTTTTCTCTTGCACCCAAGTTGCCACCTCTTTGCGCAAGGACTTCCCCCACCCTGCTTGTGTGATGCGGACATCCTCCTTATTGGTCTTCTCCGCCCACTCTATTTTATCTCTTCACAACCCCACCCGCTGGCACAGGTTTTATTACATTTTTTCTCATCAAACTCACTTCTCCTTATCATGCCTTCTCGTTATTCACACCCCAGTTGCCCTCCCCCCTCTGTGGCCGACAAAATCCGACACCCTTTTTTCTCTCTTCCGTTGTTTGTTTGTTTTTTTCTGAATATCTGTTTCTCTGCGTGTTGATCACACCCGCTGTCGCTTTTTTGGGCTTTACACCTCTTACTGGTTGTTCCCTTATGCGCAACAATTGTGGAAAATGTTCCGACCCCTGTCTCACCCTCTTTGTTCTGTCTTCGCTTCCCTACAGTATTCCCCTCCGATGAACTGATGATGTAGTCCTTTCCGAGTTTGTGATTGTAAGGCGTTTATGCGCTCCTTCTTCCCCCTCTGGCGTGGATCTGTTCAATGTTGCCGTGTTTCTTTTGGTCCTTTCCTTTTAACCAGCTTGCACCCTCGATACGCCCTTCCCCAAGTATCCCCCGACCCCACAACTCGGCTACGGTTTCTTCGTCCTTCATTTTTCCCTCCTACCTTCTGCCTTGTTGCTCTTGTCTTGGAACGTCTCGGTGAATGACCCCCGGATTAAAGGGACGCCAGCCCGTTTTCGCGGTTTTTTTATCTTTACAGCTGTTTTTCCTCGTTGTTGATTTGTGCCTCAAGGGTTTTCAATTCCCTCCCCCTGTTCCAACAGCCCTGGTTTATTTTTCCCGCAGCCTTCCCCCCCTTCCTCCTCGTTACCCCCTCCCCAGCAACATTGACACGGCCTTTTGGTTTAGGCGATCTCCTTTCCCCCGTTTCTGTCGTCTTAGTTATCCTTTTCTCTCTTCGCGATTTGTGCGTGGAGTGACTCTCATGTTAGACTGCACTTCGCCGACTGCTTTGTGCTGTGCATTCCCTTTCGGGTATTGGCCTTTTATGTGGATGTCTCCTGCCTTCATTTCTTCCTCTGAACCGATTTTACCCCCCTGCTCTCCCTTTCACACATCTTCAGTTGCTGGTCCCCGCATCTGGCGCCCTGACGAAGCGCGGTTGTTACGAGCTTCCTTCTCTGTCCTCGCCGCCTCCGCGGGTATGACACCCCTGTGCCTTTTTTTCTTTCTCCGGTTCGCCCTCCCGCTGCATCAGAATTTGCTTACCCACCCTGCCCTCTCTTGTACTTCCCCCTCTTTGCTTCTTGTTTTTCCTGCCCCTCCCTCCTTCCTTTCTCCCACCCCCCCACAGAGTCCCTCGTTGACCTAGTTCGAGTTCCATTGACGTCTGGCTAGTCTAACATTTGGAAGCTGACCTCGTTTCCCTTTGGTCTTTTCCTTGTCTTCACGGGGTTCCTTCTTTGATCAGGACTGAAAGGAAGGCTTCAGCCGTGGCCTATCTGTCCCCCTTCTTCCCGTCCTTTCTTTTTCCTGGGTGCCTCATGATCTTTCCCCCTCCTGTCCCCCTTTGACTGCATTCTGTGAGTGAACAGGGTGAAAGTGATGACCGATATAAAGTTCTTTTTTCGGCTCTTTCCTTCGCGCATTGATCTTCCCCCCCCCCCCCCTCCCTCTTTCCGCCCCCTTTCCCTCCATTATCTGGTCCCATTAAGGGATTTGCCAAGGGGCGGTAGCGCGTCCCCCATTTTGGTCTTTTGCACAGAACCTTCCCGCCTTTCTTTTTTCCTTCGAATTTCAGCCCTGCATTATTCCTGTCCTCTCCCTGCGTTGCACCTTAGGGACCTGAACCAGATTTCACGATGACCCTTAGTAACTCACCCCCCCTTCCTTCCCTTCCCACTCTTTTTTTTTCTCCCCACGCCTCCCCTCGAGCCCCCTCGGAGCCCGTTCAAGGCGTTGATAACCACCTGTGTTTGGTAGCCTTCAAGCGAACTGCTCATCTTGTTTGCCCCTTTAGCAAGGCCTGCCGCTTTTCCCTCCGTTGCGTAGGTGCCTTGGGTCGATGATTCGGCGGCGCACAATTGAACTTCTGAACCCCTCCCTGACGCCTCCCCAATGGTCTCCTTTTTTATCTTAGGTTACTTTTTCCAAGCGGGAGTGGGTATATTATCCCCTGATATGTTTGCGTACTTTTGTTCCCCCCTCTTCCCCCCGTTTTTTCTCGTCCCCCTCTCCTCCCCCCGGCCTTTTTCGCGGGGCAGGTGTTCTTTCGGTTTGTCGCCAAATCGGACCTTTCGTCGGTTTATCTTTCTCTTGCATTTACCTCATTTTCCTTTTTTTCCCCTCCCTCCCGGCCTCACACTTCACTTTCCTAGGTGGCTACGCTGAAGAGGTCGTGGAAATTTAATTGACGGGAAAGGTCTGCTATGGTCACCATTCGATTTTTTTCTCCTCTTTGTATATCCCTGGCGTCACCCCTTTTCCTTCTCTTTCCGGAGGTTCTTTCTACGCTTTGCCTG
>Ga0179591_1359620_pt1 | contig 11365 bp, 12 predicted proteins | sample CZOMad2_1_08_16f_FD_182891 | JGI IMG/M metagenome (GOLD analysis project Ga0179591, IMG submission 182891) | Vadose zone soil fungal communities from Angelo Coast Range Reserve, California, USA - CZOMad2_1_08_16fungal (PacBio error correction) | ecosystem: Environmental > Terrestrial > Soil >... | reverse complement strand
GCAATGCCACTTATTCAGTTCAAAGAATGAAGGTTACTTCAAATGTGGGACCCGGTCTTTCTTATTCGACCTTGGATATCCCCGATGTGGTTTCGAATTTTCTGTTCTGCCTTTTCTCAAGATAACCCAGAGAGACTTTATTTTCTCTTCATTTTCCAGTTCGTTTCTGGTTTTGACCTCGCTCCCTCGTTCATGAATGTTTCGAGACGTTTGGGTACCAGCCCTGGGGTCTTCTCTGCAGGACTTGTGGTTAAGACTTTTTTTCGTTCTTTTTACGAGCTCTTGCATCCGCCTTTCCTTCATTGTTGATACAACAAGCCTTAGGATCAGAATTCCTTTTCGCCGATGCCGCCGGGTCTCCTTTTGTTATTGTTCTGCGCGAAGAGACGAATGTTTTTTCCCTGATCGGAGACTTCCTCAATCGTTTTTCGCTTTGGTCTCCTTACGCTCCCCGACGGTTGAGATCTGTCAGAAAACTCCCTTGACTTTTTTTTTTTTGAATCATGACCAAGGGGATAAACGTCGACGCGATTTGATGACGCCGAAGACGAGGTAGATATTTCCTCACACTCCGTAGGACGATTTAGAGGATCCCACCCCTGCTTCTTCCTCTAGTGTTTTAAGGCGAACCACCCTTCTTTTATTCCTCAGTCCAATGGAATGGCACAGCATCCCCGGAGAGGCGTTGCATTCTTTGTACCCACTTAAAATTGTTTCCTTCGCGAACACGTATAGAGGAGACTCTAACCCACCTATTCCAATTCCGGGAATAGTTTGGTATTTGTACTTGCTAGATTATCCTTAATTTGTGGTAGGTACGAGAGGGGAAAACCGACCACCGTGAGATCTCCCTGGGGTGGCGTTTTTTTAAGAAACCCTCTTTTGAGTCTCTCTGAAAATCCAACCCCCCCCCATTCACTTTGAGAGGGAAAAACCTTTGCCGGTTTTTCCGTTCACTCATTGCAACACAGACGAATTCCCTTTTATTCGGGTTTAGTCTGTATTGATTCAGTGTGGGGTCCACCCGATTCCTCCCTCTTAGGCCGTGCAGGGAGCCTTTGACGGCAGAAGCTTAGTCAGACAGTGCGCCTTGTAGACAGGCCGGTCCTGGAAAAATCTTTGTATGAAAAAAGTTGGTTCCCGGTTCGGTTTCGTAACGTCCCCCCCCAAAGTTTGTTAATGGCTTTAAGTCGGCCCTCCCCCTGGTCAATGGTTCCTTGGCACGTTCACCCGGATTGCGCCCTCTCTGTAAACCCCGTAGGCCCCCAGACCCCTTTTCAAACCCCCCGGGGGACATGTGTGCCACATACAGAACGCAACTTGCCCGGACTCCCCATTGGAGTGTTCCTCCCCCCCTTAGTTCTTACCCTGGTCGTCTCATCCTCGGCCCTTGGTTCTGGCTTAATGGTAAGGGGGCTTGTTCCTCGGACGTGATTGAATTCGTTTCCCCCCAACCCCCTCTTCAAATGTCCTTGCGACGCATGAAACAGTATATTTTTCCCATATCCCTCGTTCACATCGCTTTTCGTTTTCCCGAAAGGTTTATCTAGGCGTTCCTCCAGAAATGTCCGATGACTCTGAGGGCGCGTGTCCTTTTTTCGTTTTCCTTCTTTTGCGCGATGGCGGTCGTCGGCCCCCGTGTCTGCCAAAACTATCATAGGCCGTTGCACAAGCAGGAATACGAGTCTACCCTTTTTCCCCCCCTGAGGCTGGAATATAATCTGAGGCGAGGCATCTATCTCCTGCCGATGAGCCCAATTAGATTTTCCAGGACCCCGAAAAACACCGTCCCCCAAGAGGAAGCCATTTCCTTCGGTCTTGACTTCTTTACCCAACCTACTCCCCCCGGCTCCGGCCGATCGTACGATTAGGAAAAGCCCTAAGACCCCATTCACTTTGTTCGCCTCTGAATGACATCGGGAAGGTCTCCCCCCCCGGAGTGCTTTTACTCTATAGGATCCCCGATGTGACCTTGTGAACCAGGGACACAGGAAATTTCTTTTTTGCAATATCTCGATTAAGACTCACCTTTTCTCCCAAGACTTTATTTTCCCCCCTCAAGTTGCTATCGCCCCCTTCGTAGCAAGTGAGACTCTCTCTTGGAGAAGATCTCCCCAGCGTTTACTCCGTTTGTGAGCGCGCTTGGCCAGCTTTTTTTAACAGGTTAAACTTTTCCAAATTCCTTTTCAATTGACAATCTCGGCCTTTACACCGGGATTCCACGCGCTACATAGCTCCTTCCAATGACCCTTTTAAGCCCGTCCCCTTTTGTTGCCCTACCGCGCGCATGTTCGCCAGCCCGCGCCGGCTGCGTTTTTTCCTCCCACCCCCCCCTTCAGGTTTTGAGTTGTCTGAAGTAACTTTCCAGAGGACTGCTCTCCTGAGATCGCGACGGGGTTAATTTCCAGGACCGACTCGTTTTGACCCTGCATCCTCTCCCTTTCACTCCGGATCTCTTTTTGGAAATTAATCGGTTCCCCCTCATTGAAGCCCCGACCCCAAAACGCCAGAATAATTAAGATAGTTTTTCTCCCCACCATCTCGTAAGCCTACCTGTAAGAAACGTCTTGCACCCCCCCCCAAAAATGTTCGACCCCTCAAATACTCCCATATTCTTCCCTGTCCCCCAGGACCATTCAGGTCGCTGACAACACAGTCTGAACGTTAACGCCTGGGTGAAGTGAATAAAACTGAGCCACTCATGGGCCACCTCGTTACCTCCCCGAAGGGCTCGACAATCACGTCCTCAACCTCCGGTCCCAACCCGCTGAAAGCCGTTTTTTACAACGGGCGCTCCTTAGCATCTCCTCTCACTGGGTCGTGTACGAGGGTGCCTTCCCCCCCTAGTTGGTTCCTGGGTCGGGGTCTGGATTCCTTCGCTAGGTTCTAGGAACCCGTTGTACTGTGGTGGAGGGCGGGGGGCGAAGGCGGATAGTCACGGCCACCACTCCCCCCCTTCCCCCCTTCCTGCCCCCTACCCCCCCTCTTCTCTTTCACCCACTCCCCCCCCAACCCAACCACCCCCCGCTTTCTCCCACCCTCATCCCCTCCTCCCCCCGCCGAATCCCTCCTCCCTGCCCTTCACACACGGGGACCCCTCACCCTCCCCCACCTCTCCCCCCCCCCCCCCCCCCTCTCCCCCCCCCCTGTCACCCCTCCCCCCCCCCCATCCCCCCCCCCCCCCCCTCCTACTCCACCATGCTCTCCTCATCCTCCCCCCCCCCCCCCCCCCCCCCCCTTCACCTCTCTCCCGCTCCCACCACTTCTTACTTCCCTCCCCCCAACCCCCCCCTTCTTATCCCTCCCTCTCCCCCCCTATCATGCCCCTTTCCCCTCCCCCCTTCCCACCCTCCTTCTTTCCCCTCCCAACCCCCTCCCCCACCTCTCTTTTCCTAACGTCCCTCACCCCCCCCCCTTTTCCCTCCCGTTCCCTTACCCCCCACCTCCGTTTACCTCCTCTCGGTCAGCTGGGCGGTTAATGTTTTTGTCATTTTTTTTTTCTGGTACAGTGCCCTCAAGCGCTTTGATCCTGCCGCAGCTCTTTTTCCTGCACCCAAAAAAGAATTTAGGGATCTGAGCCCCTGACCCTAGACCAAGTTCTTCAAACCAATATTGTACCCGCGTTCGCCGCTCCCCGGGTCCCGATTGGTTCAACCCAAACCCTTGTACCATCAAGGTAAAACGGGCGACGCGCGGGGGTAATCAGATTGCAGGTCCCTAGAGTTTTTTTCGCCCTTTTCCCCGTTGGGACACATACTACACGCACGACGCTTCCCGCCCACCTCTCTCTCTTTTTCTCGTTGAGATGAGCTCTTCGTCCGAATTCGTGCGGTATTATCTTTTTAAAGTTTGCACGCGGCGCGCACATCTTTGGGTGCCTGTCTTACCCCCGACGGCTGTCATCTTTATTCCGCTTTCCCACCCACCAGGTCCGGTCTTGGCTCCGCGGTGATAAGACTTGAGGATTGACTTGGTGACCCACCTATTTATTTTTCCTTTTTTTGTTAAGACCTAGCTGGAGTGATGATCCAGAAGGAGATTGATGTCCTGACATCATACCCAGCCACACCCAATGTCCCCGCGGCAAAACTGACACCCGCGAACACCCGCCCAGACCACATACAGAAACCGCCATGCCCATCCCACCCCCCCACACTCCCAACAAAAAACCATCCCCCTCAACCCACGTGCGGGCCTGGAAAAGGTAATCTAGGGGTAGAGATCAGGGAGGGTCTCTTTTCTTGTTTCTTGATGTTCATGCTAACTTTGCGTTTAAGTCCGGGAGCTGCCGAGCGAATGGTTTTCCGGTTCAAACTCTTCGCAGTTCCGGGAGACTGGAATTACTAATGTAAGGATTTTACCATGATTTCTACTCTGTAGTTGGACAAGGTGCGTCTTATCCAGACCGTATTACCCCCCTTGGTTTCCCCTGAATTGGTGAAGGCTACCTTCTAAGGATCTGCCCGAGTTTTTTTCTTGATGTATCCACTCTTCATCACTCTGCGCTCTTCTGGATTTGAAGACCTTTCTTTTCTTTTAGCGATAGTCTGGTTCATACGGACCGTTCCCCCCCACCCCCTTCTTCAAGACCTTGAATGGATAGGTTCATCAGTAACCAGCCCTTGAAGAGAGCCGCGATGTTGTGAGACGCCGTGCGCTTTTGTCAGTGATCGTTTATAGAGGGAGCTTTTCCATGGGTTTGAATTAACCCCGGTGAATGCGCCGCCCCTTTTCAATCAAGTGAATTCCCCTATTTTTGTAATACTTGCACCATTGCGCCCTTGTACCTGTAGTCGAACAGGGGCCCCACCGCTCTCTCTGATTAGGAGGACCGTCTTTTTCGATGGGATCTTTAGAAATCTACGATAGATCTTGATTAATTTGTATATTTAATTGAACTCCGGGAAAGTTACTCACGTAGTTCCCTCAACCCGGTCTAATAGAGAGAGTGGACACCCTTCCCTTTGAACCCGTGATGATATTCCCTGGCCAACAAGGTCGTATTTTTTGAACTTTCGTTGACACTTCATTTCACTTAGTTTTCTGGTTGAGGAAACTTCTCGATTTCACGGGCACCCATAGTAGCTTATTGATGTTTTTCTGTTTTCCCATAAGGCTCGTATTTTCGTCCGGGTTCGGATGGATAGACCCAGACGGCAAATAATAGGCAATGCTTCTCCGAGGAATGTACCGGTGTTTGGGCGGGACATGAAATTCTAATGGGATCAGTCGATTTCGACTCAGACAACACCCCTCATAATTTAGCTTTCTCTTCATGTATTAAAAGTTTGAGAGAATAGCAGGCTTTTTTCAACTACCTGATGCGATTCTGCTAGTGTATCAAACTGTTCGTCCCCCCGTTGCAAGGCCTGCGGAAGCCAACCGCCTTTTTTTCCTCCCAACTTAAGTGACCAGTCTCCATCCCATTGCGCGTTTCACCTCTTAGGAGTGCCGTCTGGTTTCTTTTAACCAGGCCAAGACTCATTATCAGTTTATAGTTTGCTTGCGTGCAATTTTTGCCCCTTTTTCGTTTGTGGCTGCGGCCGCCTCGGACGCTCGCGGTTAGCCATTGATTTCCCCCTTCTGACTACGGATCCGCGGTTAAGGGCGATGCTGCACGCTTAAATCCGTCCTCCCGGGGGTTCCCCCCCTACACGGGTTTGTTTCCCAATCAACTTGTTTTTCTTTGGAATCCCACTTGGTGGTCATTCTGGTGTCCTATTGTTTTTTCGGCGCCAGCCGGGGTGCGTGCCCCAAGCCGGCTTTCGGCACCCCAGTTTTTTCCTTCCCACAAGTCGTTCCTTGCCCGAGCCGCATGGCCCCACGTTTTCCGAGAACCTGCGGTACATACGTACGGGAGAACAGAGAGAATTGGATTAGTGATCTTCCGGTCATTCCCCCCCCCCAGAACTGGACCGGGCGATTTTCTTTCCTTCTTCGTGGTCCGTTTTGCAGTCAATACTACATGGACTTACTTAATGAACCGGTGAAGTGCCCTAACCTCAATCTTTTCCTAATTTTTTTAGAGGGGTATTCAAGCTCGTTTGACCCCCCACTGCTATCCGCGGAAACTGTGGGGCCTTTTACCTTCTTTATGGGGCTCCTGACAACCAGTTCTCATGAGAGCACACCCAGGTTCTCCCTATGCCTTTTCGTGGCAGGGTAGTTTCCTTTTTTCAGTATGTAGTTTTCAGCGCAGCAGAAGACGCCGGGCCGTTCTTGTGCCCCTTCCTGAAATCATAGAATTTGCTTGAACTGGCCATAATTGTGGGAGAAGTAGGGGGTTTTCTCCCCGCGACTGAGAGTAAATTAGTCGTTTTTTTTTTTTCCCCCTGCCGAGAACTAGTTTCGATCCTCATTTGAAAGTGCTCGGAGTAGCAAACTCTTTGCGGGTAGCAGTTTTTTTGCCTTTCCTTTTCATGATCTTAAAGTCAATCCGTAGATCGTAATGGACTCACTTTTCGGTCATTTTTCAGTTCCCTCCACTCTAAGTCCCCCCATACGTTTTCTTCTCCCCCGCGCTCATCTTCTTATTTTCGTAGAGCAATCACAAATCTCCACCCTTTGGTTCCCTCCACCTCCAGGACGACTCTTTTTCTATATGGAGAACCTCTCCTAGTTGAAATCGTATACGCCTAACAATTTCTATTTTTCCCCCTTACCGGCATCTCTGTGGTCCAGTGCTGTGACCTCTGTCTCGATCTAACTCCCCGAGTTCTCTGATTTGTAATGTCAACCCATCAAGCGAAAATATTCCCCATCTCAATTCCGCTTTGGTATTGAACCGTTGCTTATGCAAGCCCAATTAGTCCACCCCTCCTTTGGATCTTTTTGGAGTCGACCCAATTAGGTTTCAGTCCAACATGTCTTCACTCGTCCCTTCTCCGTTTAGTTCAGTCCTACTCCTTAGTTGTTGGCCTCTAGCCTTTTAAAAGTTCTTTTTTCCCGTTTTCTTCTCCTTTTACGGAATTGTCTGGCCGCTCCCACCCTTCTAAATCTTTGTTGAGAATGTTTTTTGGCCTTGCATGGTTTTTCCATACATGGATAGTACTCTGGGCTCGGTTTGCATCTAGAGGTGTTTCACACCTCATCTCCCTCGTGCGATGATTCTGGTAACAGCACTGACGTTTTCCCTTCCGGTAATTGGGTACTTCGGCCGAGTTTATTTTCTAGGTACCTGGCCGACTCTTTGGGATGACTTAGTTTTGTTTCCCTCGGACCAAAGCAATTAGAAGTGGATTTTCGGCAAATCCGCTTTGGGCTTTTGTGATTTTTTATCAGAGAGATTGGTGATCTAGCGGCGGAGCTGTGCCGCGCCTTTCGTATTGTCTTGCGTTACTTGTGCCGAGAGTTCCCCCGCCCTGCCGCCAACTTACGTCATGGTCCCCGTTCTTCTGAAAAAAACGTGTTTTAGATGCCCCCCCCCCATATCCCCCAAGAGAGCTCCTCGCTGATTTTCCTTCCTCCCCCTCCACTGGCAGCCGAGAGCCCTCTCACTCCCGCGCGCTTCACCACCCCCCGAGAAAGCAATTCGTTGCTTTTTTGTCGAGGAGAAGGAAATTCACGATTTTTTTTCAACACTGACGCCAATGTTTGTTCAACGCTTGTGCCCCCGGCGAGGAGTTGGAATGTCTCCCGACCTTTTCGGACGATAGTCTTTCCTCTTCTTCAGAAACCCCGAGAGACCAGTCGACTTTTTTTTTACCCAACTAAACGACACAGACCTCCCTTTAGGTAGTTTCCCTTGTGTTTTCATTTTAGCCTGTGTGAGCACCAATTAGTCCAGTCCCCAGAGCCCCCGCGCCCTTCCTTCCAAATGACTTAGCTTGGATTTTTGCCCGTGGTTTAAACATCCTTCCGACCCCCCCCAGAGAGGACCGCACACACCCCAAGCCCCTTTTTCGAGGACCACCCTCCCCAAGACTTACCCACTTTCCACCCCAGGTCTTAATAACGCAATTAATGATTACCGTTAATAGTTGCGGACCTTTTGTACCCCTCGGGGGTCCAAAGCTACTAATCCCCCTCCTCCTATTCGGTAGTAGGGGGGTTTAGTTTTTATTTTTAACATCTTCCAGTCGCTTCTTTATCCAGCGAGCAGTCTCATCTCCTGTTCCTGAAAAGACAGTTCTTTCTTAAACCGTCCTAATGTTAGTTGCTCGTCCAACCTTTTCCCCCCTCTTTCACAGGGCAGTCCCGTAAGGTCCCCCCGGGCCGAGTCCCTGGGCATTTTTCTTTTGAGTAGGATTTCTCTATCTTAACCAGCTCCGCCAGCTGTCAACCAGGTGACTTTGAACCCTTCCACCCTCCCCTTTTTTGATTCAAGGTCTCCAACAGTTGATTGGCTAACCCCGGTTTTCGAGGACGGTCAAAGAGCCGCTCTTCTTCGGCCCGGTTCTTATGGCATTTTTCCGTCAATGGATTGTAACTTGAGACCCTTTCATTAGTGCCCCCTGAGTTTTAATCCCCCCCCGAGGTGCCCCAAACTGGGCGACCAGAAATTTCACCTTTATTCCATGCACCCCGTCTTGACTTATCCAGACACAGGTTTTAATCTTATGGCCCCATAAAGCAGATGTTACCCCCTACCCCCTTATATGGAGTTCTCTTGTGTCCTGACGTTTTGCGTAATGATTCTTCCGATTTTCCTGGGTTGATGAGCCCCCCTGGTTTATATCGCTCCACGCATTTGCACAAAGCAGGGCTCCTTGTCGCTCCCTTTTTTTTCCCCCGCCGTCCTCCCCGTTGCTGAGGCTCGCTCGCCGTTTGAGTCACACCCGACGTTTTTGCCTTTGACCCGACACCGTACCTGCGCCGTAACCCCTCCTGGTTCGTTTGGGGACCTCTTCCCCCGCCCGTTACCGTTCCTTTTCGCCTTTCGATGTTTACCCTCCTTCCAACACTCCCTCAACCCGTCCCTTTGCCACGCCGCTTCGAGAAGGTCCCCCCTGCTATTTCGTGACCCTTCGATAAAATTCGGACCGGGAACCCCTACCCATGAAGCTCCCAGGTAAACTCTGTGGAATCTATCCAGAGCCGAGGTAGCCAACTGTCCTTCCCCATCTTTCCCTTTCTGCAAGATCGACACCCCAGTTCTCCTCAACGTTTCTAGACGAAAGGGAGTTCATCCCTTTCCCCTTAAGAGGACGCAAGTAGCCTGGGTAGAAGGGACAGCCTGGAGAATTGCCCTGACCCCCCACCTTTCTTAAGTGACACAATCCAATGCCAGTTTGTGCCAGTCGGCATGGGTTGATATTTAGAGTGTCCCCCCCTTTTAAGATTTAGACTGGTTTTCCCCCTTAAGACAGCGATCCTTCATCTCCCACGACCCCCAGAGATTATTTGTCTCCCCCCGATTTCCTCGCTCAAGGGGATTTGTTTCTACCGAGTCCGCTCTCATTGTAAAGCCGTCCCCCTCTCTCTCCAGTCGACGATCCCTATACCCGTCCCTCCCTCAATACCATCCAGGTAGCTCTCACGCAGTCTGAAGCGTCCCGCCGACAAAACGCTAGCATCCTTCATAAGCGACTTTCTCCCATCTAGTACGGTACCCCCCCCCTGGAATTCCCGTATTGAACTACCCTCTTTTTAACAGGGCACCCGAAATCGGATATGGTCGCCTTCAGGAGGCTTTAGAATTCGCGGACCCTTTTTTTTTTTCCAAGCGTGGGTTCCCATTAAGACCAAACCTGATCATGTTCCGCTCTTGGATGTAGGTAAAATACGGGATCATTCCCTCACTTCAATCCATCCCGAGAGCTTTCCAATCCGCTGGTCTAAAAGAGTCGAGAACTTTATCAAGCCTTCTAAATTTCTGGTGTTAGGGTAGTTGTGGCGGAGGTATGGTTGTTGTTGTCATGGTTTCTGGTAGGTGGCGTTCTATTTTTGGCCTGTAGCGGATTTGGCGACTGTTGAGGCCTTTTTGGGTTTTTGTCCCTTATGATTTCCCCCCCCCCTTCCCCCAATACCCGAGAAGTGTTCCGACGACCGTCTCATGCAAACCAAGCAAATTGAGCGGGAGTGAATATACTTCTTCCAAGTTCTTAAAACAATAGGTTTTCCTTTTCTGAGTCCCCTCCAGGGACTAGTTTTTCTTTGTTTCAATAGAACCCAAAAAAAGGTCTAGTTACCCCTTTCTTCTCCCTCCCTGTCAACTTCCATTCTGTCTTGCGGAGCGTTCCTTCGCGTTAAAAGTTACGTTATGTCCCAGTACTTAACCTGCACGACTCCTTCCTACCGATAATCTTTACCCCTATTTTTTGTTTCTTCCTCTTGCCGCTCGTCTTGAGTGCGGTAGTATTTCACTTTCCCTTTTCCGTTGTTACGCCCTGCCGGCAAGCGGGCGTTTCCTTCCCCCCCTCTTTTTGCGCGCCTGTTGTCTTCTCCTTTTTTGGTTTCTGGGTTTAAAACGAATAGGGAAACTTTGTCGTTTCCTCCGGTCAAAGTTTTGAAGAATGATTCTCCGGTCCTCCTCCTTTCTTTTTTTTTTTCCTCAATTTCCCCGTAGGATTTCCCTCAGACGTTTATTGAGGGGGACCCCCCTCATCAGAAACCTTCCCCCCACCACATCCACCCCACCAATGAACAGACCATGACATAAAGAACCCTTGAAAATGAACCCTATCCCCCCCTCCCCATTCCTCACCCTCCCCCCAACACCAAAATAACGACGCCCCCGCACCCACATCGGATCTTTTCCAGGCCCCAGCGACCTGGTAGAATGAGTTCTTTAACTTTTATGCGGAGGTTCCCTGAAGTTCCTTCTCCCCTTTGACTCTCAAGTACTCTTATGAGTGGAATGCCGCCGTGGTCCTCCTTTTTTGCCACATTCGGCTGTCCCTTTACTTTCGCTTTTTAGTTTCCTAATTTAAGGCCGCCTTTTTCCCCCAATCGATGGATACCGAGTTTCTTTGGATCCTTTGCATTGATGTAGTGTACTGTCTTCAGTTTTTTTTTCGTCCGTTTCGGACTCGAGTCTAGCTTTAAGTCTTTTTTTTTCTTATGACCGGGACAACCCGATTCACCTCCCGTTTTCCTGTCTTCAAGAGTGGTATATTCTCATTTTTGGTCCTCCTTGAATGACACCGATTTACCAGATTAATAGAGAATTGTGATACTTTTATTACGTTTACTCTCTTCAAAACGAATTGCTCTATGAACGCTAGTTTTTTTCTCCCCCCATCCCTTATGGGTCCCCCCTTGCTGGCGGGCTTGGGCATTTATGCCCCAAAAGTTTTTTCCCCTTTTGGACTAGAGATCTAGAAAAGCCGTTGGAAATTCCTTTAATTGGCCTTTGGTGAAATCCCCTGCAGGCCGTTAGCCTTCTTTGCAAACGAGCTTTAACGAGCATACCCCCCGTTCTTTT
>Ga0179591_1328929_pt1 | contig 11365 bp, 14 predicted proteins | sample CZOMad2_1_08_16f_FD_182891 | JGI IMG/M metagenome (GOLD analysis project Ga0179591, IMG submission 182891) | Vadose zone soil fungal communities from Angelo Coast Range Reserve, California, USA - CZOMad2_1_08_16fungal (PacBio error correction) | ecosystem: Environmental > Terrestrial > Soil >... | reverse complement strand
CGGGGCTTTTTCTTCTGCGTACTTTTTGTGTCCGACTTTTGTGCCTGTTTGCCTTTTCCCTATTCCACCCATCCCAACGTAAGGCTTCTTTTGGCGTCTTTTTTTCCCGAAAAGGCCTTTCTCCCAATTTCGCATCAAGCCTTCTCAGTCGAGTGTCCAAAAGCACTTTCTTGTATTTCTGAAGCCCCTCCCCTTTTTTCGCGTGAATGATTGTTTAATATCTCCTTATACTGCACCTTTTTCATTCCGCTCGTATCTTTCGGGCCCCTTGAAATTTCAACCTTCTCTGGACGCCTCCTTGTTCCCTCCTTCGTGGTCCCGTCCTAAATTTTCCCAAGGACGCGGTCTCCAATTTGGCGCATTTCAATGCCCTTTGCTCCCTTTTTTGTCTCCTTCAGGCAAGTTTTCGTATATTGGTTCTTTGTTCGGTGTTTTTTTTTTTTTCACATTTTTTTGAAATGGCTCGTTATTTCTCTATGGCTTCCAAGCTTCCCTCCCTCGTCTTTACATCAACCTCTCTAGGACAACGACTCCTTTGGCGTTCCTCTTCTTTCCTACGGTTCATATTTTTCCGTGGTGGTTGCACCCACCCCCCCCCCAACAAATCATAAGGGATCAAAGCCCTCTAGCGCCGGCATACTCCCTCTTCTTTATTCGACCCACTTAAATTAGTCGTTCTTCATACTTTGCCTCCACAATTTTCCCTGGTGATTGTTCTCACGATTTTTTTTAACGGGCCCCGTTTGGTAGGCAACCCTTTCCGCTTTTCTTTCAGAAGTTTTCAAACAACCCCCCCTCAAGTTCCCGTCCTTCAGTTTCGTCGATTTTTCGATTTATTATGCACTATAGCTTCCCGATCTTAAAAAAGCACGGCAGTTTGTGTTTCCCTCCTTTCCCAGATTCCCCACGGGATTTTCTCCTTTTCCTATGGACTGCCTCTCTTCGCCTTTTTCCCTGCTTACTTTTCAATTCAACTCCCCCATACCGCGGAGAGCTCCTCTTCCCCCCCTACATGAGGTTCTTCGAGGACTTTCACGCTCCTTCCATCTACTCAGCTTCCACCGCCGCTTATTCACCCCCCCCCAGTTCGAACCATCTCCCCAGTAATGCCCGGGAAGCATTGGGGCGCGTCTGTGTGATCTCGAGAGAAGGAGTTTTCCCCCGGCGTGGGGTTCGCCTCCCGGCAGGATTTCCGTTCTTTTTTTCCGGAATCTCGGATTTTGTGTTTTTTTTTTTATTACTTAGACAGCTGAGTTTTCCCCTCTCCCATCCGATGCTTTTGGTTCGCTTTTTTTCTTATTTCTCGAAGGCGCGCTACCCCCTGACGCATCGACCCCCAATTTTACAGAATATTAAGGCCCTCCTTCAGACGATGACCCACTGAACAGCCGCCCTTTCCGGCACTAGATTCGTCGCCCCAACCTTATAGGGAAAATTCCGCCGTGCCCCTCTAGAGTTGGGTGTTCCCTCTATGGCAGGTCCCCCAATAGAATCGTTGTTCCTCCTTCATACCTTTGACACTCCCCCTCTTTTGAATTTTTTTTTCCTTTTTCCATAGGACTGACCTCGTCCGGCTGTTTTTTTCCTGTAACCCCCTGTTACCTGTCCTTCTTCCGGTGTTTACTGGAAATCCGCGCCGTGGGGCTTTCCGGCCATTGGCTGCATTTTCACCCCTTTCCTATTAGTTCCTCTAGTGTACTTTTGTGTCTGCAATACTTTTCTTTGGGCACATTCCCACCAGCTGACCTTTCGACTTTTTCTCTTTCCCCAAGTGAGTTTTTTTCAGATGGGGATCCTCTTGATATCATTTTGTCTTGTCAATCCCGGACGGTGGTTGTTCACATCCCCACTATTTTCAGTTTTACGTTCCGGGTGAGCCTTTGGCGCTTCCTTTAACCTCTATCCCCTCTTGGAGGTTGCCCTCCTTTTGGTTAAGCAGGAATCTCTATCACAGATTTTTTTTTTGTGACATGCCCCCCCCGCTTTACCGGAGTGTGAAGTCGATTGCACTCCAAAGATTTCGGCGTGAGATCTTCGTGATTCCTTTCCTCTCGTTCGAACGTGTATCTTTCTCGAAGTCGACCGGTTTTCTTTTATGATGATAGATTTGCGCTGTTTCTTCCGATAGGGCATTTCCAAGACCTTTTTTTAGGAGCCGTCGTTCGCCTCCCAGTCCTTTTTCTTGGTTCTCGGGGGCGACGCAGTTCTCAATCTCTCGGCGCTTGCGCTGCAGGCATCCAGCTTTTATACTCCTCGCATCCCTTTTGTCTTCTGCTCGAGTGGTCTTTTCCCCTCCCCCGAGTCATTTCTAACGTCTTTCGACCTTCTCCCAGTGTTTTAAACAGCGTTAGCGGAACTTTCCCGTCTTGACGTTTTGTTCGTCCCCCCCTCCTACTCTAATTTTTTGTTTGAGGTTGTCCTCTGGGATTTTCTTTGAGTATTTATCGAGCCAAGAATATCTTTTGACGACTTCATGCTCCCTCTGACACGATTTTCTTTTTCTCGATGGCCGAGCCTCCAGACGGGAGCACCCAGGGTGAAAGCTGGTTGTTCCCCCCCTGATTCTTTCCTTTTAAGACGTGGCCAGGTTCCCGATGCCTTCTTGGTTCCTCTTCAAGCTATCCCCCTAAAGTTTTTCTCATATTCTTTTTCTCTGTCTTTAGCTGGCTTGGTATTACTATCACCTTGAGGGGACCGGAACGGTTTGAAGCTCTTTCTGGGACATCGAATTCTGTTCCCAAGTGCTTCCTGGTCAAACCCAACGACTTTCCTGATCGTTCACCGTGCCCATTCCTTCTTTCCAGTGCCGTTCTTCGCTTCTCCCTAAGTTTTCTAGTTTTTCCGAAGATTTCCTCGTCTGGGGGTTTATTCCACGCTTCCCCTGCTAGTCCTCTCCCTAAGTTTTTTTTTTCTTTCGACCTCGCGAACTTGATCTTCCCGAAACACCCCCCCCCCTTCTAGCCTTTTTCTGCGACAACTGTCATTCTGCATTTCTCCCCCTTAATTTCCTCCCTGCAAGCCGCTTTCCGGCATGACCGCTTTCGTTGAACTTCTTTTAAAAGCGTGTTGCCGCACTCTTGAAGTTCGATGTCCCTGGCCTCAGACTCCTAGTTTTTAAGCCTTGCAGGTGTTCCCCCACAATCCCCTTTGAACGGCTGTCTTTCCATGAGAAGGCTTTTTCTTTCCCACCCGAAACGCTTCCTTTCGAAATCAACAGTCGGCCCCTCCCCAGAGAGACTCTTCGAACGATTTTAGAACCGCAGTAATCGTAACTCTCTCTAATACCAAACCCCTTTTCTGAGATTAATCCCGCAATGTCCCCCCCGTGGTTTCAGGTCTCTGCCTGGTCACCCCCCGTCCCTCTTCCTTGGGTTGAACTTATGACCACTGGAGAGTTACTTCCAAGATCGGCGCCCCCTTTTTAACTCGGTTCTTTTTGGAGAGGAATGCACGTTCTTTCTGAATAGAATGGACCTTTCAATTGACTCTCCAGGCGCTAGTGTTTGTCTCCTTTAGGCTGATTTCCCCCCTTATGGATGCTTTTGATTATTTTTCTGTTTTTTATAGGATCATGAATCCAGACTCATTGGTGCTCAGGGCCCGTGAGTTATCCCCCCCTTTTTGACTGATGACCTGCTCCCGTTCTTTACCGAAGCTTCCACTAGGGATCCTCCTTTCCAATTCTTATGATCCTTTGGAGAGGGCTTACACTTCTTTTTCTTTCCTTCATGCTCGTATAGGCTTTTTTGAACTGACGACTCGCGAGTTTCCTTTCCGCGTTTCCCTCGCTCCTAATATTTTTTTTTCCCTGGTGACGCAAATACAGGCGGTCTTCTCCGTTTTTTCCCACCGCTCTTCCTCCACCCTGCCAGTTCTACCACACTTTTTTCCCTGATATCTTTTCAATGAGCGCTAGCTTTTTTTTTTTTGGCAGTGCCCTTCCCCATCCCTTTGCTACTTTTTACAGGAATCACCTATGGTTCCCCGCCTTTTCATTCCTCCAAGCGTTCCCTCATTAGATTGTTGTTTGTCCCTCTCACACCATTCCCTCCGTACCCCCGTATCTGCCCGAATCCCCTTTTTTCGCCCCAGAGGTCTACCGCCCCCTTTTCGGCTTGTTTTCGTTTTTTCGAAGCAGACGGCACTCCGGTCTTTTTTTTTTTTTTGCAAGGGCCCACTCCTAATCTCGGGAACTTCTCCCCCGAATTGCGGACCCTTCTCCACCAACTCTTGCGTGAACCTGCCCTGGGGTCCTTCCTGCCGTCGAGTTCGAAAGGGCAAGTTTTTTTAAGGACCCGTGCCTTTCCCACTTTAAGGACAGGTGGTTTTGTGAGGGTCTTTGCAGTGAGCTCCCAGGGTTTCTCCAGACTTCTGGGGTGGGTGTTTGCCCTTCAAGCAGATGGTTCGGGAAGCATGCCTTTCCCAAGTTCAGGCGAGATTTTTCTCGAGGCGCCGCGCGCTCGTTCCTGTCTGCGTCTCCCCCCCTGCCCAGTATCGGTCCGGCTTCGTGGCAACCCCCCCCTCTACCCACGCCCCTTAAGATTTTTTGACAGTCCCTTTTTTCTACAGACGTTTAACGCCACCCCCCCGATTTGACTCCTTTATAGTTGACCCCATGACAATTTTTAAACCCCAGTCAAATTTTTGAATTGTCAACCCGCCCTTTTCTTTCCAAAGTTTTCTGTATCCCCTACTGACTTTCCCTTGTCGGCTAGGGAAGCCTTCCCCCCCTCAGCCGTGGCTTCACCAAGTTCGTTATATCTATTTCAAGACTCCTTTAAGGTAGACTTGTTTTCGCTACGTCCCAGGTTGTTTCATTGTCCCGGTTCAGGACTCACGATTAATACGTTCCCGAATCTGAATTTTTAAATTCCCGTTTTGGAGACCTCCCGCCTCTAAAAGGCATCTTGTCAAACCAACCCCTCTCCTTGGGTCCCTTCTATTCAGCGCAGATCGAAAGTCTCAGCCACACTATTGCCCCCGTTATCCTTTGTTTTTTGTTTAGATTTCTCGGGTGTACTCTACCCTGGCCTTCCCTGGTTTTGTAACACCATTGATCTCTTCAAGTTTTCCGACCCGCTTTTTAACAGATTCTTCTCCCTTCAAGTAAGGGGTCGGCAAAGGTCCTATCCACCCCACCGAGTTTTTTTCCATTTACGTAGGGTCGATTTTTGGCACGATATGGATATCGCTTACTTTCTCTGATTCACCACCCCAGTCATATGACGTCGATAGCCCCCCGGTCAAGTTCCATTGTGCTCCCCCTGATGTGATGTCGTCCGTACTGAAAACCTTTTCCCCTCCAGCTTGGCCCCAAGCCTGGTTTTTTTTTTGTCTTTTTTTTTTGGCGCTGCGACATGCCCTTGGTGAACCCCCTATGTGTGCAGTTCTTACCAGCGACCCAGGCTTTTCCCCAAACCTTTCCAGTGCCGGTTTTCGCCCCCTCAGGAGCCATGTCCTCGCCCCCTGACTTACAACGGAGCCCTTTGGGTTCCCGATACTCTACTAGTTTCCGTGAACCCGCCTGTCCCGCCCCCCCCGTCTTCATGTAGTTTATGACCGCTGACGAGTCCTAAACAACTTCCTCTTCTATACTCCACCCAGGACAATCCTGAGAGTTTCCCAGTTTGCGAACCTCTGCAGGTTTCCGACCCAGCGCTTCCTTTCAAGTTTAGTGATTTGTTTAGCCCAAACTCCCTCTGATGTTTTTTTCGACTCCTTGGGGACGTTGCTTCCTCACGCCCCGCCCAGCGCCCTTTCTTCCCCCCGTCCCATACGTTTCTCCCCTAGGTTTTTTTAGTGACCGCTCCTGCCACCCTTTTCTCTCTTTACATCACCAGGCCCTCAATACCCATAATCGTCCCAGCATCGTTTCCTAATCCCTCGAGACTTTTTTCTTATGATCTTCGTTTTCAGGGTTACTTCTGGCTTTTGAGCCGCTCTTAATTGACGACACTATTCTTTAGAAACGTTCTTTCTGGTCTCTGGGAGTTTAGACGGGTTAACCCGTGAGGACCCTGCTCTTATGAGCTCTCCTTCCCCCGTCTCTTTTTTTACTGTGTTCTTTGACCAGCAAACTTTTTCCCCTAGTGCTTCTGCTGCCTTCTCAGGCGGCTGTTTGTTTTTGGGCCCCAAAACGTCTCCCCTCATAGTGGTCCCCCCCTTTTATTTTCTAATCGACCGTGTTTGTTTTTTCCCCAGGCCTTTGATGATTCGGGGCCCGATCCTGGCTTCTTTAGGAGTTCCAGGTACAGTTTAGTTGATTAGAGTAGTCTACCTTCGTTCAAAACCCTTTCCTAGAGTTACTATAAATTAGTGGACATTAGGCTTTCTAAGGCTTTTTATGATCCCTCTAGTGGTTAACCCTCCTGTCTTTTTCGTCGCCGCTGGCCCCAAATTAAGCGCCCCTTGAAAATTTGCTGGGTAAATTTTTCTGTTTGAAATTTTTTCCCTTTAAGCCAATGTTCATTCATCGGTTCCTACCCTTTTTCTCAGGACGGGGACGTTTCTTCTCCGCTCCCCGGGTCAGATGATTTGTGCCGGTTCCGATCCCGTTTTTTTCCGACGACTTCAGCAGTTCACGACGCCTTTTTTCTGCCCCCATTTCCCTCGTTTCTCGGCACAGTTTACAACTTGCGTTCTCAACTTCAAAAAACCATTTGTTAGGACGGAACCTTCGAAGCTCCTTCCTGTCAGACCTTCCCGGGGGTCCCCGTGTCTGCCTGTTTCCTTTTTTTAAGGGCTCTACCAGCGGCGTTTCTATGGTTGCCTCCCACTCGGTACTCATGAAGGTCTCGCTCTTCCTGGGCCGGTTTCTAAAGGGCCCAGTGTATCATCTTTTATCCAACGGACTTTGACATACGGCCTGGCTCACTCCTTTGCTCCGGACAGTTTTTCCAGTCAGGAAATTCTCCTCAACTCTTTTGGAGCATCTCTTGAAAGTCGCCACTTTTGAGTGTTTTCCTGATCCTGATTGACAAGTCTCGAAATCATGGAATTCCCTAGACGACCGGACCACTCTCCCGTTCGTGAGCCTTCACGTGATCTACACCTTGTTTCCGAATTCAATTTTCAAATGTCCTGGGTTTGCGATTTTGGACCGTGATTCCGCGGCCGTCCACCGTCTGGTCGACTTTCCCTTGCGTATATTTTGCTCGAGTTCTGCCATGTCGGTGGTTTTTGTTTCGGTTTTGCCTTGTAGACCCAGACCAGACGCTTTTGGTAGAGGACTTTCGTCCTTTTTTGAACGTATTTCTTTTTTAAGACACAACCCCCTTCAAGGTATCATTCGGGTTCTGGGGCACCCTCCTCTGAAAAGTTCTCCGACAGAGCAACCCTCCCAGAAGCCCGGGAAAACCGACTGCGGCTTACTTGAGAACCCCCATGTGGAACTTATCATCAGTTTTTCCAGAAGGCCCTTGGGCTGAAAGGGCCTAGGGAACCCGAAGAGGGGGTCCTGGCAAAGTTCCACAATTTTCTACCTCCCTAGGGCTTTGATAGACCTTTCCTCACCCCTTACTGATGCTTAAAGTTTTGCTGCACCAGAAAATTCCTAGCCCTGCGTCCTTGTTTGCTGAGAAACCCCCCCCAAGGTCGCAGCTGGGAGGATTCCTTTCTTTTCTCTTTCACTAGCTCCGGTCCTCTGGCGAACGTTGGTTGCGTCTTCTTTTTTTTAAGGTCTTTCTTTGTCCTTCAAGGACCCAAGATGAACCCTTCTACGCCCTTTTCCCCGGCCCTGCTGTTTTTTTCTATGATCCCGCTTTTTCAGCGGAGGCCTTTCCCCTGCTTTGCACGCTTTTTTGGTTACGTCCAATCCTAGTCGTTTTAGTATTTGCGGAAACTCTTTTATCTTTAAGGGCCCTTGTTTTTCAGAACTTTGGTGGATTCTTCCGCGATAGGTTGCCAGAGGATCTCTACGATCTTCTGCTATCAATCCACCAAATGGCCTGGCTTTTTTTTTTGGAGCTACCTCTCTCTCAGTATGACTTGCCTTGAACATCTTGGGGGTCCCCCAGTGTTTTCGGGTCCCTCTTCATTATTAGCTTCTTGCCTTCGCAGTGTTCTATCTTCCTGAGTTTTTTGCCGCAGGATTAGACTTCGGGAACGCTTTTTTTGATTCCCTCTCGTTTGCCTTTTTAGCGCCCTCCTGGGCTCCACAGTAGCCCTCTTTTTTGGGCGCTTTTGGACCTCGGCTTTCCACATTGCCGGCGAGTTGGCACCCACGCCCTCCTCAGAATTTCTACTTCCCCCCCGCCCGCAGACATCTGTGTATTTTTACTCCTCTGGGGTCTTCCCTCCTAGATCTTCGATCAGAATAATTCTCTCAAGCTAGTCCTTCAAACCCTTCACTCCCCAAGAGATCGACTGATCTTTGCCCTGTGCAATGGTGCGTTATTCTTTTTTTTTTCCCGAGTGACTCTTTTTTTGAGTATGCCCTCTCTCGAATCTAAGTTTTTTCGTTTAGTTTTTGAAGTTACCTCTTAGAAGAGGAGCTTTGTGTACAAAACAGAGTTCTCAGATGCAGATGACCCTCTCGCCTTTCCAACCCTCCTTATTGACACTCCTCAAGAATGATTCTTGCCTATCAAGCACTTTCAGGATTAGCTTTTCCACCATTTGACTGACCAGCCCTTCTCACTCTGAGTGCTTTTTCAAGATGAACCCCCCACCCCCCCCCCAAACCCCCCAACCACACCCCCCCACCCCCCCCCCCCCCCCCCACCCCCCCCCCCCCCACCCCCCCCCCCACCCCCCCCCCCCCTCCCCCACCCCCCCCAGTTTTTGAGTGGTCTTCCGTCACTAACCCCCGTAGCTGGGACCCTCCTTTCCCGGTTTGAAGTCTTTTTCCCAGATTGACCGTTCACTCAGTCCACCTTTTCCCCCTTTAGCGCGGTTTTTATCGTTTCCCCGAACGGCCAATTCTTTGACCCCCCGTTCAGATGAGTAGTTCTTTTGTAGCATTCTGTTTTTCTTTTTAGTTCCTATTTCCCCTGGATGGGTGGATGGGTCGTTCTTTGATTACCTTTCCGTTTCGGACATCTCCGCATTTCATCATCCCTCGAGATCCGAGATCTCTTGGTTTTTCTTCTTCCCGGGAATCCCATCCCGTCATCCCAATACCGCCCTGGCCTCCCCCAAAACCTTTAATGAGTCTGCAACCTCCCTCTCCTGTGGCAAGCTCCTTCCTTGTCCTGAACGACGGTCTTTCTCCACGATCAGGCCCGGCTCCCGTTTAATTTTTGCAACCCTGCCCATGCCTTCTCCGATGTCCCCCTTCTTTTTAGAACCCGGTTAGTTCGTTTCATGGCAATACTCTTCCTCTTTTTTTCTCCCCACTTCTGCACGCCATCGGATTTCTTTTTCGAACTTTCTCTGATTTTTTTCCCGCTTTGCAATGCCACTGCAGAGTTTCTCCCCTTTTTAAGATCGACTCTTTTTCTTTCAGAACGATTTGCTTTTACCCGCGGTTCGCACTTTCCTCAACTCCTGCGTTATTTTGCCTTCTTCTTTCTCTGGCTCTCTTTCCCTGAGATTCATTTTGTCTTCGCATACTCACAAATTTTTCCTTTCAATCTGGAGCCCGCCATGAAACTTTTTCCCCCTGGAGCGAGCGCCACCCTCTCGGCTTCTCTTAACTTTGGGGTCCTTTGCCACGCCTCAGTTCACTGGTTCCGTTTCTTTTATTCGGAAGACCCTTGGTCCGAGACCCTTTTTGATCAACCCTGCTTTGTATTTTCTTGGGTTTCGTCCCATATTCTTTTTTTGTGCTCTTTTGGGGCAAAATTTTTTCCTGCGGCGAATCGATCCCCCTTCCTCCCTTTTCTCAGCCCATGTGACTTTGCCCTAACCCTCTTAGCTATTCTCATTTCAACGTTTTACTCTTCCTGCGCCCCCCTTTGCGCCTGCCGAATTTCTTTTGCAATCGACTGCCCCCCCCCCTCTTTTGAGTTAGCTACTCCTTATCCATCCTTTGGGCTTGGTTTTTCCGAGACTCCCCCCCCGATTCTTTTCCAAGGTTTTTTTTTTTTTTCCCCAACTTCATCCTCGCCTCTATCCCCATGTGGTCCTCCCCATACTTTCTGACGTTTTGCAGCCTTTGGCAGTGTTCCTTGCGTCCCCCTCCCCAGGGACTCTTCTTTCTCCCGCGATGAGCCCTTTTACAGAGTAATGCCGTATCGCGCTGTTTGAGGTGTCCTCCCCCCCTCCTTTTCCGCCCTCCTTACCTTACCCAGACCTCCCCTTCTGCAATAGCGCCGTTTAAGGCTCGTACCAATGACCCTTGTCTGTTGTTTTTTTCCTTTTTTGCGACTTTCATTTCCTGGACGTTCATTTTCGACAGGTAAGTGGCTTTTCCTTTTCCCACATGGACCTTTCACCCCTGCATTCCTTCCCGTTTTTTTCCCTGACCACCCTGAGCGTGACCCCGTCACGACCCTTTTTTGGAGAGATGCCTTACCATTATAAATGTTGAACTTTTCCTTTAACCAGAGCTGTGACCCTTTTTCAAGGGCGACTTGAGAGTGTGTCCTTTCCCGTTTCTCCAGAAGCTTTCCGTTTTCGATGGTTCTCCCCTCCCCCCAAGCAGAGGGTGTTTTTTTTTGCATACAAAGATATCGATGAATGTCTCGCTGGGGTTCTTCCTATTTTCTCAGCGGCCTACTCTTTAACATTCCGCTTCCCTTCTGACTCCTGTGATAATGTCCTCCCTTTGCTTTTTCAACCCTCCCCACCCCCCCATCACGAGGTTGAACTTTCCTCGAGAATCCCTCGCTCTTTTTCCCCGTAATGTTCCGAATATTTACACCCTGCGATTTTTTTTTTGCCCCTTTCCCCGCCAAGTTTCATGACTTACCCATTCCCAACTGCCATCCCCCCGTTCCCCTAGCCCCCGTGAGATTTTCTTACCTACCTCTGTGAGAACCCTTCCTGTATTCCTCTTCCCCTACGACTAAGTTATCTTTCCCTTTCCCTTTCTTTCCAAACGTTTTGCATTAGGGATTACTAAGTCGGCTCTTCCTTTCACTTGCCTTTGAAAGTTGTTTTTTTTCAGGAACCCGGCTTTTTTCCAAACCCTGGCTTGAATTGTGTTTTCCCGGGAAACTCTTCCCTGTTTCCCCATGGATTTTATTGGATCCCTTCCCTAGTTCCCCCTTAGCAGGGAATTTTTACCCTTATAACTTTTTGCACCCCCACCTTTGGCCCTCAGGCCCTGATTCTTGGCAGTCCTCCCCCCCCTGTTTGAACAGATCTTCCCGCAATAACCTTACTCCAGGCATTGCCCCTCCCCAAATTTCTTTTTTTCGCCCTGCTTGAGAACCTTCCGGCTTTTTACTCCTAGGTTGGTATCGACGTTTAAACCCCACAG
>Ga0179591_1216542_pt1 | contig 11365 bp, 11 predicted proteins | sample CZOMad2_1_08_16f_FD_182891 | JGI IMG/M metagenome (GOLD analysis project Ga0179591, IMG submission 182891) | Vadose zone soil fungal communities from Angelo Coast Range Reserve, California, USA - CZOMad2_1_08_16fungal (PacBio error correction) | ecosystem: Environmental > Terrestrial > Soil >... | reverse complement strand
GCCACTCTCCCCTTTTCCCCCCTAATCATTTGCGTAATGCAAGTCCTAGTTTATAAGGTTCTTCCCTCCTTGACTTCTGCTTTTTTTCTTATCAAGTCTTCCACCGACGAACAACTTCTCCCTTCTGTCCGTTCAATTCTCTCTGATCTTCTTTCGAGCCAGCTTCTCCCTTCCCAGGCACTCCTCCCCCCCCTTTTTACTCCGTTGCTTTCGAAGGCACCCAGTTCGTACACAAGAAACAGCTACAGGACTGCAACTGTTTAAGGATTCCGTCATGCCACCCCCTCTTTTTTTTGGTCCTCCTGAGGCCTTCTTCCCAGCCTCTTCTTTTCCCCCCTTTAAATAAGCCCGATTTCCCCCGTTTGGTCACGAGGCTCAATTTTACTATAAGAGTTATAACTATTTCCCTCTTCCTTTGACACGGACGGCCCACGGATTAACAACCCCACCTACATTCCCGATATTTTCCTGTACACAACAGGTCGATCCTCGAAAGTAGGGTTTCCCTCTCTCCCTTGTCAACTTCCCCCCTCTTCGGCGCCTCTCCCCCCGAGTTAAGCTCCTCCCTTCCCTCTGAGTCATGTGCTGGAACTCCTTTTGGCACTACAGCACTTAGGTGACCCCTCATCGGTACCCCTGCTGTGGCCGTGCCCTTCTTAAGCCTTCGGCCCACGACCAACTAAGCTGTAATCGTTTTTTTTTAACGACAGAATTCCTCCCCCCTATTAAAGGTTTCCGTCCCTCAGGCCTGCCTCTCTATACCCTCAGGACGCTGGTAGTGTATCCAATTTTTTAGGCCTGGCCACCCCCTATGTACTCTCAGTGGTTCCTCCTCCCTCTGATTATCCCGGACGAGATGTGTCACAAGCTGAATCCTTTTTCATTTTACTGGGCCGGCTCAATCTATCAGGTCCATTCTATCTCTTCTAAACTTCAATGACTTTTCCCCCCCCCCCCGTTAGCTACACTCCAAGATCGAGATGGAAGGCGAAAAGGAGTCCTGCTTCCCTTCGGTCTGGACGCTAGAATTTATTTTTCCCGTCCTAAAACTCATTTTCTCTACCCCTAATCCGCCGTCAGAGAGTCACTTGTTTTTAGCACCGGTTTTCTTTCTTTTTATTTACTTTCTGATCCCGTTTCCTCCCCCCTTGTATCCCCTCTTCTCTGATTGCTTCCTCAAAGTCTCGCTCCTTGTGTTTCTGCCAGCGTCGCTTTCGCGCCCGTCTCACCCCTTTTTTTCTCAGGAACGTGCTTTCTGAGGTCACTTTTAAACTTCTACAGCGGGATCCTCTCCCTCTCTTCTACCAAAACGCACCCTGCTTGCACTGCGACACCCGAAAGCTGTTTTTTTTTTTCTTTAGGAAATTCCCCCCCCCCCCTCCTTTCTTTTCCAAACTATTTTCCGACTTCCTGTTCCTATAGTTGCCATGGCCGCTGCCTTCCCCCTTTAGCCAGGGAGACTTTAGACTTAACCGCTCGGCCCTGACGCCAGCTTTTCAACAATCTTTTTTCCCTTTTTTCCAACCCATCTAATTTCGGTGCTTCTTTTTTGCTATGAACTTCTTTCCCCTCTTTTTTCCCCTGAATATTGCCCTCTTTCCTTATTCCTTTGCACAATGGTGCCGTCAGCGAATATCGGGCCCAGCAATCCTAATTACTGTTCCTCCTCTTTACGTCCCCCTTTCAAGTTGATCCCTTCTCCCAGTCAATTTCATTCTTTGATCGGTCCTCTAATAAAAGAAGACTGTGAATTTTTCCTTCACCATCTCCCTCTACACCCCCATGTGCCTCCTTCTTATTAAGCTTCCATGACTCAAGTCTCTCCTTGACCCACTCTCACTCTCGCACCACGTTAGTGGGACCTCCCTTTTCACACATTTTTTTATCCCGTGTGAGCTTCCCGTTCTCCCTGTCCCTTACCCTCCCCTCCCCATCCCTTCCACTGAGTCTGTTCGCACTTTGAGGAAAAGAACAATTTTCCCCCTTTTTCTCCCTTACTCTGTCAGAAACCGATTCCTCCAGTTTCGTACCTCTCCCTTTCCTCCTGTAAGTGGTTCGTTTTCAATGAGTAAAAATCCCCCCCCGATATTATCTTCCCTTCCTTCCCGGAGACAAGTGATTTCGCCCCTTCCATCAATCGCCTGTCCCCTTTTGCTTTTTAGTGCACCCTGTGTCGGTTTTGACTAAATCTCATTCGCTTAAGACGGGATCCTCACACTCTGCTTTTTCTGTGTATTAAATCCCTCGACCAGATAGTGTAGTTAGTTCATCTATTTCTTTTGATGATAACTTTGGGCCTCTTCACCCCCCCTTCCCCCTTGTGAGCCGTACGAAGATTGCTCAGAGCACCTCATTTTTCTACCCCTCTCTCCCAGGTTGCGGTCCTTTCAATCTCTCCCCCATTTCTTAGACTCTTTTTCAGCTGATAGGCCAAACGTTCAAGGAGTTCTTCGTTAATTGGTTTTTTCTACCGGGTTTGTTCCTCCCTCCCAAACACCTCCCAAACACCTTTCAGTATTCTTTTTTCAGACTCCATCTCAGGAGATTCTTTCCCCCCCTTCTTGCTAGCAGTGAAGAGGAACTGCCTTTTCCTGGCCCCTCCCAATCTTAGATCTTTTTTTTTCCTTTCTTACACCCAATCATAGGGAAATTTGTTCCGTTCTCCTTTCTTTTTCAAACAATGTAGATGCTTCCCCCCCCCCCCACCTCTTTCTCCCGGGATCAAGACGCCGTACTCATCCTACCTCCCGTGCTTTTACGGTTTGCAGCGGCGTCTTCCTTAAAATTCTCCTAGCAACCCTCCTCCTTTCTTGAACTTCCCCCCCCCCTTTTATTCCCCCCCCCCCGTCTCTTTGCCCGTTAACAATTCACCCCGTCCAGATAAGAGCCCCAGCCGATTCTCCTTTTTCTCGTGTCCAGTTCTTCCTAACTTGCTGGACACCCTCGATTCTGAAGACACTAAGAAGGCAGATGCATGGGGGCAGCCAATTTTTTCTTACTACCCGTTTTTTTCAACCCCCCTAGCGTCTCCCTCTCTCCCCTATTTATGGAAATTCTTTTTTTCCCTCCACCCTCCTTACTCACCCTTCACCTTTTTCCCAGGACGAAAACGCGCGGCCTGATGTACCCCGAGAAGGACTTACCTTGAGATCCCTGACGATTTCTCTTATTGGTCTATTTCCTGTCGTATCCTCCTTCTCTTTTTATTTTCGTCCTGGGCCATTGCCTTCTACGGGAGGACTGCGTTTTTGGTCTAGATTCTCTTCCCCAACGCTTGAAACGACAATTTCAACACGGTTTCTCCCTCCCTCCTTAGGCTTGACTTGTTTTCTTCCCTCTCCCCTTCCTTCTTTTTTTTTTATCTCTCAAAGGTCTTCCAGACGCGTATTCCTCAGGGTGGTTTGCCCTTTTGCGGGGCCGTGGATACGCAGCTCCTACCCACAATTAGCAGGATGCCTCTACTAATGGCCATTTTTACTAATTCTCTGCTCCTCACTCAAATCTCTTCCCTCTCCCCTTCCCTTTATTACACGGAATTTTTTCGCTCCTTCTCGGGTTACAGCGGTCGAGCGGGTTAGCATTTCCGCTTTTGCAGTCTTTCTTGAAGCAGAACTTCGTCCTCCCTGAGTGTCCCCTTCCCAGATCTACTCTTTTTTTTCCAAAGTGGTAGTTCCCTCCTGTGAACCCCCAACCCCCCCTTTCCTCTTTTCAAGATTCGTGTCTTACCGATTTTTTGTGTCCCGTATAACTCTTACCTACTCCAAGTCTATCCTTCCTTTCTTTTTATTTTCCTCAATGGTCTACCCTGGGTGCATTTTACTCGGTAAGGGGAAGCCCCCTTGGCCTTCCCCTTTTTTTCTCTTCTGGAATTCGCCGCAAGGCCTCTGCAAACGTACAATACATAGGTCTTCTTACGTAGTCTTGATTCCTAGGCTATTTTGGTGTTTTTTTTGAGTCCTTCTACTTTTTTCCATCCCTCTCTGACCTCCCTCCCTTTCCACCTCTCTTGGTTATGAACGCAAGACATAATTTAGTTTGGAGAATGGCAGTTGCTCAGCGTCACCGCGACACTATGGTTCCGTATCGAGAATTAATCTTTTATCCCTGTGCCTGCGGATTCTTTATTTTTCCTGTGTGTTCATTCCTTTTCCCCCTTCTCCTCCCCTCCCCCCCCCTCCCCTTCCTGGGATACGGTTGGCCTATTTCTGAAACAGATCGGAAGAATGCGGTCTCGCTGCCGCTCCCCTGAAGCATCTTCTCTCTTCTACCCGAGGTGACTCTTCGCTGACTCTCCTTTGCCATGTGTTTCCCCTCTTTTCCCTCCTTCAACGGGGCCTGCTTACTTCTGTTTCTCTGGCAATTTCTTTTTCTTGCTTGGAGAACAGCAAATCCTTCGGTGAAATGACCCCCTTCAGTCTCCCTCCTTCTTATGGACGGTCCCAACGCCGCACTGGTTGTATACCGGACAAAAGGTTGGCATTCTGAGTGATTTCTTCCCCCTCCACCCCCCTTTCTCGTGAGATTACCATCGAACTACCGGTACCTTTCCCCCTCTTCTTCCCTTTCTCCATTCTCTCCCCGACTGATATGTTGGCGTCAAGGTTCAACATTGGGCTGCGCTGGCTTTTAGCTGCGGATTTCTTCATTTGTTTCTTTTTCTTCATGCAGACCTTCGTTCTGATCCCAACAGGACTCCCCCATTTTTTCCCCTTCTTGGACCTCCTTTTTTTCCTTTTTGGTGAAGTGTTCTTCTCCATGGCTAATTTTCCTTCTTTAACTTCGGCCTCTCTTGTTTACTGGTTTCTTTCTCATTGTTGGATTTTCCCAATTTTCCCTTCTTCCTGAGGATATTCTCGGAACCGAGCAGCAAGACTGCGCTTTTATCGCTGTGCCAGGTTGCTACCCTTCTTTCTTTAATAATGGTCTCCTGTTGTGGCATAGTTTTCTCTCCCTTACTTACCCGTTTTCCCAATTCCCTTTGCGTCCCTCCTTTCCCTTTTGACACCTCGAATCCTTCAGAGCAGGGCCAAATTTTTCCACAGCTGCTGCGGCACTTCAACAGTTTTTCGTCCTAGCAACTCTTTCCCCTTTCCCTCTCCTTTTTTGGAAAGTAATTCCAAGATCCTTCTCCTGGGAGGGCATCCGCGGCCTAGTCGGACTGGTTCCCTATTTATTCTCCCACGGGCGGCGGGGTTGTTTCCCTTCAGAAATAGTACCACCCTCCCTTCCTTTTTCAGGTCCCTCTCCTTTTTTTTTTTTGGAGAAACCCGGGGGCGCAGCGCCCCCAGCTAGCCACCCCCGCTGCCATGCTAGGCTTGCCCTTTCTCCCCTTTTCCAATCTTCCGTAGAAACTCTCTCGGTCAAGACCCCCTCCCTTCTTGTAGTCCTTTTTCCTCCTTCTCTTCTTAAAGATGGTTCTCCTTTTCTCAACGGTGAGCGATGAATTATCAAAGAACAAGACAGTGAGCTGCGGAATTTGGATTTGACTTTCCTTCCGTTGAGACCTTCTTTTTCTCCCTTAGTCGTAACTCCAGTCGATCAGCCGTTCCCCGATTGTGCCTGACTCGTCTGCCGTTTTTTCCCTGTTTTCGTTTCTCCTCACTTTTAATTGACCCTTTTCTTTTCTTCTCAAGCGCGCTAGCACTGCTTGTGACCGGCGTACCTGACCGCGGCATTCTTTTCAACTCCTTCCAGTACAATTCCCCTCCTTTTTCCCTTACGTCTCGGGGTTGTTCTGTCCACTATGATGTCCGTAGGGTTGCAGGAACCCCCACCTCTCGCCTGCCCCCCCCCCCCCCCCCCCCCCCCCCCCCCACCCCCCCCCCCCCCCCCCCCCCCCCCCCCCCCCCCCCCCCCCCCCCCCCCCCCCCCCCCCCCCCCCCCCCCCCCCCCCCCCCCCCCCCCCTCCCCCCCCCCCCCCCCCCCCCCCCCCCCCTTCCCCCCCCCCCCCCCCCCCCCCGCAGGAAGTTGGGTTCCTCTCTTTCATTTGACCAAGTTTCTCTCTTTTCTCCTGGCCCTTAACAGCCTAGAGCGTGAGTTGTCTGCCTCCTTGCCGGTCACACTCCCTTTTGCCGTCGATCTTCCGGTTTCTTTATTGTCCACTTTTTCTAACCCCCCTTGCCCCTTCTTCAAACGTCCTTCGTACTCCGTTTTGACCGCCGGGAATGGTGTACGTTAACCCTGGCCTTGCCCGTCTCGTTTCACGAATGGTTCTCCCCCCCACTTACTCTTTTTGGCTTTATAAGGCGGCAGTGTCGTTAAATGATCTGGTTCGGCTTAGATTGAGACGCTTTCCCTGTAGCTTGACCAAAAATCGTATTCACCTCTGTGCTTTTTAGTCCAAATTTGTGACACCTCCTTTCCTTCCTGATTCCCAACCACTTGAGTGAATCCGGCCTCCTTGACATTTTCCGCAGGGTCTCTTTTTTTTTTGATTTCCCCTCATTCGTCAAGAGGAACGTGCTGCCCCAGGGGATGAGTGCCATGGGCTGGGATCACGGTCAATCTGACCCTTTCCTTTTTAAGCAGTTGTCTTCGTTTTCCTTAATTTTCCCCTCCTTTCCAGTCCTTTTGTTCTGAACCATGATCTCGGTCGGTTAAATCCATGTTCTTGTATTTCTGGGCTCGTGAAATCATACTTCATCCTCATCCGTTGGGGTTGTGCTTCTCTCTTGAAGATTCTTAAAAAGTCCAAAATGAACATTCGTTACAAGCCCGTCCCGTTTATTGTGAGGTCCCTTTACACTCCCCCCCGTCTATCGTCTTCTTTTTTCACTTTCATTCCCTTACCGACCTCCCCTTCCCCCAAAGAGCGATGAGGAGATTTTTTGTAATCGGCAAGATTCCTGAAGTGTCAAAGCATCACCCGAGCACTTTACCTCTTTTTTGTGATTCTTCCACCCCCTTCCTCCCCCCCCAAGAAACTTACCTGAATGGCCTGTGAGGGGAGTTTTTTTCCCTCCACTCATCTGTTTTGGATCCCCGCTTCTGAACGGAATCCTTTTTCCCTTTCCCCGCATCCCCCGCGGTGACATCGCGTGTTCGCTCCTGCACGCTCAGAATGATCTATGGCAATGTATTCAGTTCACGTTCTGTCTACGTATACGCAGTCCATTTCCCTCTTCCTTTTCCCCCCCCTTTTTCCTCGAAAGGGTTGTATCTCGCTACAGTCTCTTCGGTGGTTGCGCCTACGAGAAGAAGCAATTCCTGGGTATGTTCCGTAACGTTACCCCTTTTTTCAAACTCCTCCTCGGAGGGCAACTTCTGGCAAACCACTTGTGGTGTCTGGAGTGATCCTTGGACCCCAGACACCCTTGTCCCTTCCCTTTCCCCGCCTCCTTATCCAACCCTGTAAACTGGTCAAGGCCCTCTAAGAGTGGCTCCCTCACTTCTGATCTAGGCTCCCTGTGGGCTTTTTTTGTTATTCACCCCTTCCTACCTAATTTTCTCACTGTTAAAGGATGTTACGGAGACATTGATGTAAGTTTTTAATCGCTGGCCCTTTACGTTCCTTCGAAACCTATCCTTCTTTTAATTTTTTTCACCTTCGGATAAGCAACCTGCGACTTCTCAACGGATTCTGCAGCCTTTTTCCCCCCCCCGGCCCCCCCCTCCCTCGAACCCTTTCGTTAGCTCCACTACCCCCAAGAGGTTCTTGCACGACCCCCCCCCCCCACCACTTCGCATAACCCGCCTCCTCTGGTAGCACCGGCTTCTTTGCTACCTCGTTGTTTTCCCGCCACACCCACAGTCTATTACGATATTTATCTTTCTTGTTTTGTACGCGTCGAGTACTTCCCCCCCCCCCCCGCCTTCCCCCCTCCGCCTTAGTACTTAGCTCTCTTTAGAGAAGTGATTTACCAACCTTGGGGACCGTGCATACTTGTCTTGGCGTGCTACGCTGGTTCCGAGGACTTTTTCTCCCCAAAGCTCCTTCTTGAAAAAGAAAGCCACGCCCCCCCCCCCCCCCCCTCCCCCCCCCCCCCCCCCAAACCCCCAACCCTCCCCCCCCCCCCCCCCCTCCTCCCCCCCCCCCCCCACCACCCCCCCACCCCCCCCCCCCCCCCCCCCCTACCCATTTTTTTTTCCCTTCGTAACCCTCCCCTTCTTTCCTCCAATATAGGGAAGAGCCCCTTAGACTACGTGTCTGCCTGCCCTTACAGAGAAAGGGTGCTTACTCAGCCCATGCCGCTTCGCCAGCGTTTCTTTATCAACCGATTTTTTTTTTTTTACACCTCCTTCCTTCTGTCCTTTTGTTTGAGATATGCCAGGATTTGCCGTGTGTGGTCCATGGAGGATTGACACCCCAAGGTTGGGGGTTCAAATTTGGGGGCCACGTGGACTTTGACCCGTTCTCTTCCCCGTTCCCCCTCCCCCATATAGAGGACCCCTTTCAATTTTCAGCCCCAGGCGCCGGGTCACTAGGTCGCACCGAAGCGCTATCCATTTTTGACGTAACGCTGGCCCTCTTTTTTCTCACAGATTGCCCCCTCTCTTCATTCCCCAGGCGAAAAATCTTTTTCGCCAACCACCCAGGCACAGTACTTGGGAAACTTTCCCGACGCAGAGCTTCTTTGTACCAACGTACACGCCGCGCACCCTTTTGCGGGCCTCCTTTTCCCCCCATTTTGTCTACTGTTGTTTCTTCCTGGAGACAAGGGCGATTTCAAGCATCCCCCAATGAGTCTGACGCCCCTCGGTTGAAACGCCCACGCGAAGCCCCTTTTACAATCGGAAGTCAAAAGTTCCCTTTTTTCCCACTTTTCCCTCTTCCTTTTCGGTGGAAATGACTCCGGCTTCGATGCCTGAATCAAGGAGCTTGCCTCTGCCTCCCGCCAAGTGTTAAGTTTAGCAACCATTTTGCTTCTTGTACCTCCACTTCCTTTCTCAGTGTCCTTACCGACGCTCTTTTCCCGCTCGACACGTCCGTTCATTTGCGTAGTCACTAACTGCCATTGGCTGCTGGCCCATCGTAAACATTTCCCGTTTCCTCTACGTCCTCCTCTTGCTAAGAGAAACCTACGTTTATTCTCGCGTACAGGCTGCTGAGTAGTTGCATCCGATTGCGCTTCGATCTGTTCCAGAAGAGGGCCAACAGTTATGTTCTCTTTTTTTGTCTTCTCTCCCCTTTGTTTCCTCAGCACCAAACTCCCAAATAACTCCAGTCTTGATGTTCCCTGATGAAGGCGTTCCCTTGGCTGTTTGATCGGCTGGTCATGCCTCCCGCCACTAGAAGGTCTGGTTCATTCTCCTCCTGTGGTCATCTCCCTCTCTTTCCTTGGCCACAGGGCTCTGACACCACCCCGGCTGCCGGAGATCAAGACGCTTAAAGCATAAATAACATCTATGTATGGTAGGTTGGAAGCGGCTTTCGGCCTTTTCACTTCACTGTCCGTCAAACGCCGCGGTATGCCGTGTCCCCCTTGCCGTGCACCGGCACACCCCGGTTTTTCCAGTCCTAGGACCAGCCATAGAATTTTGCTGCTCTTTGTTTCCCCACTTAGATTGAAGACACGAATCGTCCGTGCAGTGCAATGGGGGGGCCATCATTCTACTACCCCCTTTGTACCAACTTTCTTTCGATTTTCTCCTCCAACTCGTGACGCCCTCCCTCCCTGGAAGATCCCTCTTCCTCCCACGTAAAGGAAGGCTGACACTTCCTGTCCCCCGAGGCGCTGCATTCGTGTCGTATCCCGGCTTGCGCGTCGACGTGATAGTGGATGAGCTTGTCCTCTTAGCTTTCCCTTTTAGACGAGACGTCCTTTGGGGTAGAGATGCGCTCCCAAGTCCCGCCCCAGGGCCACACAACCCGTCGGGCGGAATCCGCGTCCAGACCTTGCGGGATCTCTCTCTTTCCCCCTCCGTTGGGCTGCAGTTATCCCCGTCGTTTTTCCTTTTCTTCTGAGTTTTTTTGCCTTGCCTTTCCCCTCTTGCTGGGCATCTCGACCCCCCAGAGCCGGCAGTCCTCGCGAAGCATCATTCTTAGCTCGAGCAATAGCTCGACCGGAATGGGTCGACCTGATGTGGCGGCTTTTTCTGAGGTTTTTTTTCCTCCTCCTGAAAGGTTTCTTCATTTTGTGAAGCCGAAGTGACGTTCCAGTGTGCCGTGCCCCAGCTCTGAAGATGAGACGTTTTTTCTCCTCATTGCCCCATTCAGGCCGTTTTGATTGTATGACATTTTTCTTTTCTTATAACGCGGACCCTCCTCCTATATCGTCTTGGCTGCGTCCCCTGACCTGTGGATGTGCCGTCACTGGACTGAGAAGGAACCGGCGGCATACCGCGAGCCGGCGCCCATTTTCCCTTAGACGCCCTTTCCCCCCCCGCTTTCCCAAAGTCCCTTATATTTCCTTAGTTGTTTGTTGTATTGGTTGATTTGTTTGTGTTGATGTGTATGTATTGCCCCGTTTAGCTTTTTGTTGTGGTAGCAACTAACTGTGGCCCCAAAGCGCCGTCTCAGGTGACCATCTTCTCTCTCCAAGAAGATCAGGAGGGGTTATTCCTTCCGTTAGGGAAGTTCCGAGTCACGTAAAGCGACTGAGCCGCCTAAGAGGACGTTCCTGGAAACAGGCAAGACGGCGGTCTTTTTTTCTCTTATTACCCCACCCCCCCCCCCGTCTGACTCCATAAAAAATCCTCATCGTTGCCGAGTTCTGGCAACATCTAAGAGCATGGGTATCGCTGACCAGTCTTTATGAAGCCTTTTTTCGAGCTGCTCCCCTCTTTGATCGTTACTCACGACGCACCCTTGTTGTGTTTACTGGTTACTCCGCAACGGGCCCGATGTCTTCCGTCCAATTTTCCCCTTCTTGGTCGAGATCTTCCCCTAAAAGCAGTAAGTTTTTTTAACGGACACTCACGGAAGCGTCGGAGTTCGGTTCCCATGACGCCATGGTGCACGGACAAAGGGCCGGTTCTTTTATTCCCCTCGTCCCCCTAACCCCTTGACGTCCGTCCCGCATTACTCAGTTCCCCGACCACTAGGGTTATCAGGAAGGTCCTTGACTTATGTGTTTCTTTTCCTTTCCCTTTTTTGTGAGCATTGGGCTTTTTTTTTCTTTCTCTGAGGACTCGTTCCTTTTGAGCTGCAGCGACCCCCTTGCGACCCGCTCACATTCAAAAATTTTCTCCCCAAGGGCTGGTCCCGCCCCTGGGCGTGTTGACGTGGTTATCTCTGCAGGGAACCTTCCTCAGTAACGTTCCCTTTGTGTGAGAGGCGGATTGTGACGGGACAACCCTCCCACCCGTATCGCCTTTTCCGCTTCTTCGTACACAGAGCATGATCCGCGACGGAACTTCTTTTCGATTTTTTGCCTGTGTTCCATGCTCCCCCCGTCCGTTACATCTCGGCGAAAGTCCTCCTTGC
>Ga0179591_1335324_pt1 | contig 11366 bp, 9 predicted proteins | sample CZOMad2_1_08_16f_FD_182891 | JGI IMG/M metagenome (GOLD analysis project Ga0179591, IMG submission 182891) | Vadose zone soil fungal communities from Angelo Coast Range Reserve, California, USA - CZOMad2_1_08_16fungal (PacBio error correction) | ecosystem: Environmental > Terrestrial > Soil >... | reverse complement strand
TTTTTTTTTTTTTTTTTTGTGTTTTTTTTTTTTTTGTCTCGATGCTTCTCTAAGCGGTAGGGATTCTTTTGGAGTTTTCCTGGCCACTGTCCCTTGTGCACCTTCACCTCTGTCTCCTTCTTAACTGGTTTAGAATTTTGAGCGGAACCATGTTTGCAGAACGATTTATTCGGGTTTTCTCCTTTCCCCTCCTGTCCTTCTTTTCTTTCTCCCTGACACTTGCGGACTTTTCGCTGCGGTTATCCTTCTTCACTCCTCCCCCATAGCACCTTCCGGCACCTTTAGGAGGACCCCTAGCGGTGGGGAGATTTCCCCCCATCCCCTGTTTTTTCGTCGATCTTTTTGTCTGTTACTAGGAAGTGTCCGCTGACCCATTTTGGAGCATTCCCCTCACGGCTTTACCTCAGAGCCCAGGGGTCGTATCGCATCCGGGTAGTCTTGCCCTGGTTTCCTTTCTAATTTTTTTTCCTGAAGTTGGTGGACCCTCCTCACTGGGCTTCCGGCCCTTGCGCCTGGAGAAGGAAAGGAAAAATGCTTCACCCCCGTTTCTTTTCCGGAGAAGTTTTTTTTTCTATTTAATCTTCCCCCCGGGGTGGCCCTACTCTTCCCCGCAGCTTTCTTCTCCTAGCGAACCGCTCGAGAGAGCCATCTTGCCCATGGCATGTTAGGAGTCCGTTCCTTTCCGTGTACCTCTCTAGCTTATCTTCTTCCCATAGAGCATAGTTTATTTTCCCCCCTTCTGGGTAGCCTGCTCCGGATCGCCCGCGCCCGCGACCATTTTAGAAGGAGTTAGCGAGGCGCGTAGAAAGGGTTTTAACTCTCTTTCCACCCCCTTTACCGAACTGCCCTCAGGGCCCTGCGGATTGGGGGTGGACATGGGAAAAGGAGGAGTTTGCACCCGGTCCCTTACATTTAACCCCACCCCCCCCCCCCCCCCCCCATACAGCTCGGGACAAAAGCTCGATTTTTTTTTAGGTCTTAGCGACACGCCTGAGTCCTGTTCCGGTTGCTTCCTTGATTGCAGCCCCCCACGTATCCCCCCGGAGGTAGATTTCCTGGTTCGCGATGGTGTGCTTCATTTACTTTTCCCCCGTCCTCCTTTTCCTTCCCTCCCCCTTCTCCCGACTAATGAGGTTATAGATCTCACTCCCGTGACCCCCCCCCTGAAGCCGAGGATGTAGGGCAAGGGGTAAAGAAAGGCTGGTGGGGGGATGGTATTTTCATCTCCCCCCGTATCTCCCTCGAAAGAACCTGAGACTCACGCTTTTTTTCTTTGTAAACCTCCCCCTCCCCTCACCGGACTGTTTTGGGAAACCCGGATAGTCGGAACCCCCCCAAGACGATTCTACTTCCGACCCTCTCTCCCTAGCCGCTGGTCCAATCGAACCTTGAGAGCACTGCTCCTTAGGCCTTTACTTTTCTGTTTCCCCCCTCATCCAACGGTTGGCCCCAACTCCTTACCATACCGTTCAAAAGTCGGACCTCTTCCTTTCCCTTGAACATTCCCAAGTGACAAAATTACCCCCGGCTTTTTATGAAAGACTTTGACCCACAACCTCCGTTACCTTCCCCTTTCCAAAGCCCCCACCACCCCCCACCCCCCACCCCCCCCCCCAACCCGAGCTTGTAACCGACGAAAAAATCTTATTCTAATTTCTTTATTACCCCCCCCCCCCCCCCCCTCAACCATCTCCTCATCTACAAAGAAAGAAGTACGTTTTATTTCCCTATGTTTCTGTTCTCGGTCCCTTCACTCTTGGATCCAACTATCCACCCCTCACCTGCCCTCTAATTCTAGAGGCTTTATGAGCCCCATTTCCTTCTCCTTTATGTCTTCCCCCTCTCCATCAAACTAAGGGTGAACCGGCCTTCTTTTCAACCTCCCTCCAATCGATATCTCTTTTCCTCAGCCAGTGGTTGTTGTTTCGCTCGATCCTCGTGCTTCTCCATGTTCCCCCTTCCGGCAGACTGAGGAGTAGAGTCCCGGAAAGTGCCCTTTGAAGAGCTGACTACACCAGCTAAGGATTTTTCTTTCCCATCTCCCTAGAAGTAGCTGTTTCTTTTTTTTTTTTTTTTTTTTTTTTTTTTTTTTTCTCTTTTTTTTTCCTTTTCTTTTCTTTTTTTTCCCTTTTTTTTTTCTTTTTTTCTTTTTTTTTTTTTTTTCTTTTTTTTTTTTTTTTTTTTATTTTTTTTTTTTTTTTTTCTTTTTTTTTTTTCTTTTTTTTTTTTTTTTCGGTTTAGCTTTTCCCCCTCATGCCTCCATAGGCGTGCATTTACATAGCCCCAGATAAGGGAGCTAGGAGAAACTTGATCCCGCCCGTATTAGTTTCTTCCTCCCTATGGAATTCTTTTCTTGCTTCGGGCCCCCTTTCCCCGAGTTAGATCCATGGGTGGAGGAGGTTTCCTCCGGGTGTCCAGTCTTTCCCTAACCGATTTCCCCCCCCTCCGGGTTTTTTTGCAACCCTGATCATGCATTGTTGGGCACTAAGGTGCAATTTTCCTAAAGATCCTTTTCCCCCTCAGACTCTCTGAAGCTTTTCCGGGGGCCCTTTTCCTGGAAGCACCTCTGGGTTACTGTCTTGAAGGGATTTCTATGATATAGACCCATTTTCCCCTATTTAAATTCCTTGAGTCAAGAATTTCTTAGGTTCTTTCTCGTGGTGGGATCTTTTCCCGAGGAGCTTTTAGGTTTTTCGCCCTTTTACCCCCCGTTCGTATTTGATACGGAGTTTCCCCTTAGCACGTATCGTTTTTCTGCGTCCTGAGAAGTGAGCTGTCAACTGATCCATCCTGGTTTCTTTCTTCCCCCTTTTGGGTTTCCCTTCGTTCGCGGCTCTTTACCCCTGATTCTAAGGTGGCCTGGAGGAACAACAAGCCTTTATGACAGGAGATTCATTGAAGAATTCTTCTTCCCCATCCGACTCCGGCCGATGCGGACCAGAAAGGGATGACGTCAACCTGATTCCCACGATCTCCTTGTGATAGACATCAAACTTGAGCCAATCACCCATCAGCCGTTGCTCCGCCGGAGTGAATGATGATGTGCATAAGCCGAAATCCCCTACGGTGAAATGTTTGTCCCCCCCTCCAATCCTCCCATCTTTTTCCGATTCCTCCTCGTTACTTCCCAGTAGAGTAATACGAATGGCTCATTCTCCCTTTTTGACTGTTCCTGTTTCGATCCTGATCCTCTCCTTTTCCTGAAACACCTGACCCAGTTGGTTACCTAGAAATGGTTCCGGGGAGCCGTCCTCCCTGAAGAAGTCCCTTCAGTCTTGGAAAGACCCGATGCTTTTCAGATCAGCGTGCTCAGGAAAATCCTCCTGCCCTTCTAGGGCCTTCCCCGATTTCAGACCGGTTTCCATCTAGTCTTCCCCCCAAAAGTTATGCTGTTTAAACTAACTTTTTCCTTCTTCGTACTCTCTTCCCCCGTTCCTCGAGGCCTCTAATCATACGACTCTTTCCACACCCGGCGGGCCCTTCCAAGACTTTATAGAAATCTCTCCCCCACACCTCCTTCCCCTACATGGACTCTCCCTACCCAGTTTTGATAGTTCGTTTCGTTCTCCCGTCTGAGTCACTCGTCATTATAAGGTCACTCTCACTGTCCTATGGCTGTCAGATGGCCTCCCCCTCCCTTCCTCCTTTTATGGACTCCCCCCCCCCTCATGACCTCCTTCTCCCTCTTGCTAGGGTACCTTAGAATATTTGAACCAATTTTCTTTTTCGGTTATGTAGGAGCCGTCCCCCCGTACTCCTTCCGTGCTTGAACAACGGGCCGTCCCGGATACCCAGGAGAAAACCGCTTTTTTTTCTTTACGAACCTTAACGCCTTTTTTTCGCCTTTGTGCAGCATGTCAAATGTGTCCTGCCGAAGTTCGAGAATCGCCTTCCCCACAAAAGCCCCCCTTTTTACTTTTTAGACTTCCCCCTTTACTCATACTTTGTGGTGTTGTCGGCTCCCCCCTCAAGCCGTCGGTCTTTGTGCTTTGAAGGAGAGCTCTATTCCACTGTACCTTGAAGCCGACATCACTCCTTTCCCCTTCCGGGTCCTCTTTTGTGAACAGTGGTTGAAGCCCTCGTCTATTGCGAACCTTCGAATTTGGACTGAGCGCTGAGGAGGCCGGTACTGGGAGCAGTCTTTAGCTTCTTTTAACCCTTTTTCTACTAGAGAATCTTTCCCCTGTCCCTATGTTCTTTTTCATCTTCCCATACCACTAGTGACTGACGTAATTACAAGATGTAGGTACTTCTTTTTCTTTCCTTGGAACCCTCTTCGTAAGGCTCATGGATCTTCGAATCGAAGAATTTCTGTTATCTCATCTACATTCTCCGGATTCCCCTGGGTTTCCCCTTTTACGTTTCTTACCTTCATTGTCCCTCATTCCCCTGGAGATCTTACTTCCTCATAGGCTGGAGGCGGCGTTTAAGGAACTCCCCAGGCCCCCCGGATTTCCACTGCTCCGGTTTCTAATCATCACTTTCTTGCTTTATGTCGCCTCCTCAGGATCTGAGAGAAAGCGGACGATCGTCCCTTGGCCTCTTCCTCCCTTCGTTACGCCTTTCCTTATTCTCGCTGATAGGCGGCCGATCCACCTCTGCACTCCCTCTGTCACCCCGGTCGTCCGGGGGCTTGTCGCCGACTTATTAGCGGAGCTCCCCCCCCTTTCCCTCCCTTTCGCCGTCTGTCGTCCCCCCTTCCCCTTTCGTATGAGCGATGGTCGAACTATCGCCCCCCCGCTTCCCGACCTTGGCTCTGCTTCTTCTTACAAAGTCTTCTTCCTCTTAGAGCCATCATACCCGGCTTCCCTTGCTTCCCCCCCCCCCGAATGATCTCGTCTTTTACCTTAAAGTTCTATCGACAATGGTCTCGTGGAGTAAAAGTTTGAGTGAAGACCCCTTCACTGGTATTCTAGACTCTTTTGCGATGTTATCGAGTAATCTTAATTCCTTCTGATTCTTTTTTTTTTTTCTGACCCCCCCAAAACCACCAACCCTTAAACCTTTCCCTCCTCCTCCTAGTTCTTTTCTATTTTGCAAATGTACAGGTGCGACAGTGTGTTCCCCCCCCCTGTGACTTTTCTATTTCCTTCAAGTAAATCTTCTGTCTTTATCATTCCAATTAACCTAAAGAGAGAGGCACTTCTCCCGCACCTTTTAAATTCCTTCTACTGGTAAAACTTCTTCTTTCTCTAACTCCCTCCTTCCGGCTACTTCCAACGACCCATGATACACACCGGTATGATAAGGTCTTTTTCATGCCCCCTCTCCCTTCTTCACCGAACAACCGTGACTCTTTTCTATAAATTCGAACTACCTCCCCACCCGGATGTTTTTTCCCCAATCCCCGGCCCCTGTCATAATAGACCCCCCGGTACTTTCTTTCCCCCTACGGTTCTTTTCCCACGGAAATGGCCTCCCAAACATGCTGTCCCTTTTCCCTCCCGGCGGGTGCGGATACTCTCCCTTAGACGATACTCCCTATCTTCCACCTGGACCCCACCTCTTTCTCCTTCGAGTTCACCGCCCTCTTCCCCCCAACCCCCCCAAGAGAAGGTCCTCTAAAGACTTTTCTCTCTCCCCTCCCCTCGCCCTTTGCTTACGAGTCCCTTGCCCTGATGTTCTTGATCCACCCCCCCCAGCGGCCCTCACATCTCCCGTCCCCTTATGCCGCCATGTATGTCCTTTCCCTCGAGGCATCCACCTTCCTGTTCGCTACGTTCCCACGTTCCCACAAGGAACTGCCGAAATCTCCTCTCTCTCTTCTCCTCTAAGTGGTTTTTCTCGAGCTTCCTCTTGCTTTCTCTTTTTGTTTTAACACGCCCTTCGCCCCTTTAGTCGCCCTTATGGCCGCGATTCCTATAGTAAGATGATTCTTGTAATTTTTTGTCGCGAACGCTATCGATCTTCAATCAGTTCTCCCCCGAGGCGTTTCACCCCCGATTACGGATGACCCCCCTTTGATATTATTCTTTCTTTTGCTTCTTTTGAGATCGAATGAGAGGTTTTTTTTTTTTAATCTTTTTTTTTTTTTTCCGCGAATTGGAGCCGTTTCATTTTTCCCTTTTCTTGAGTCTTTCTAATGGAACTTTTCCCTCCCCCCGTTGGTGGATGTTTTTTCAAGTTCTTTTGTTTTTGTGCACTTACCATGTCAATGTGTCCCCCCCTCCGAAGCGAGGCACTTCCTCCCTTTCCGATGTTTCTCTTTTGCAAATTTTCATTGGGATTTTCTGGTAATCAACATTAGGTATGACGACTTTCGGCCCCCCACGATTATTTTAGTCTTAAAAGACCTTAAATTTCGCCACTCGTCCCCCAGAGTTCGTTTCTAGGAGTCTCCAGGAGCGCGGTCCAAGAGAGAAGGTGTTCCCACCAAACCGTCTTTCCCTTTTTGTCCCGATAGTGGTTGCCCTTTAGAATTCAGGCTTAGTGAATTCTTGCCGGGTTGTAGTCTCATCCTTTTTCCCTGTTTACATTCCCTCCCTCCCGATTCCCCCTCCCCCTGAATCGTCTGGTGGGTAACGTTTCTTAGTCCCTTTTACTGATGGAGATCCCCCCTTCCTCTTCCTCTTTGACAGGACTTCAACACATCCCTCCGAGTCTCCTTCCCTGGAAGCCTCACACGGCCCCCAATTCTTCTTTTGACTCGTAATAAGAATGTCGTCCAATTTCTTTTCACACGGTCCCCTCTTTTTCCCGATCCCTCCTCTCTGAAATCACGGATAACTTCAGCCGGTGTTGCCCCAAGTAGGTCCCCTGGTTTTTCTCGACGAATCTACGGTGAACCTGCCCGCACCACCCTTCCCCCGATGTGTCCGGATAGTAATAGATTTGATTCATCTCCTCAATGTTTACCCTGACGACAAGACCGACGCCCTCCCCCCTTGCGTGAGTCCGACCTCGTATACCGGCGACAAGAAACTAAGCCGGGTTCTTCCAGACTTTTTCTTTTGCTCCTTCCCCCTCCACCGCTTTGATTACAGGAAACACTTCTCAGTTCCCCCTGGGAATCTACGATCTTCTCTCTTCAAGAATGGAGGAATTTTACTCTCCTCTTCTCGTAGTTCTCCCCGGACCCACGTACCCGGGTTCCTCATTCCCTCTTAATCGGACGGTCTCTGGGACTTCTCTCACATTGTGCGAAATGAGTCCACCACCCCTGTGGCATCGACCCTTCATTAGCCCCCTAACGTTTTCTCTCCTGACCCTTTGATCTTGAACCGGGGTCCTTTTTAGGTTTCCGAGGCGGAAGCACGTATGAGCGCCACCTTGCTTCTTCCCACTTCTTTCTGCCCCTTCCTTTCTGTGTCTACTCAAGTCCCCATATTTTCAGCTCCCCATTAATTTTCCTCCTCTGTGCAGGCATTAGATCGTCCCTCCCCTCCAACAAAAGGTTCAACTAAGCGTTTGCCCCCGTCCTTCGCAGCTAGATTCCTCCCTGCTAAATCTCAAAATGCCCTTCGCAACAGGGGCTTAGAGTTCTCTTACACTTTCTTTCCCCAGGTCCAGAAGGTAAGACCTCTTTTCCCTCCGTGCCGGACAATTTTCCGTGGCGAATTTTTTTTGCTCGCTTCCACACAAGGAAAGAAATGGTACTTTGTTGGTGATTCCTTCTTTTATAATTCCTCCTTGTTTTTTTTATTTTCGCTCTTCCTTCTCAGGTAGGGCTTTTATTGTAAGCGAGTTCGAGGAAAAAGGACAAGAAGATCCCAAGTTCCGCTCTTTTTCCCTTTGGGAGCACCCCTTTATGGGGGCCCTACTCAGCCTTGGGTTCTTTTCCCGATTGAGATGGGCTAGCAGATACTAAGGAGGACTGGAGGAGAAGATGGATCGAATTTCCTTTAACTCTCCTAAACCTTTTCTAATTAGGCCACTTGTTACCCTCTTTGGTTTTCTATTTACATCCCATTTACCTTGAGTAGAGGAAATTCTGTACTCAGTGGATCCTTTTCCCATTCGCTAAATCTGCGCTAACCGCTTTCCTTCCCACTCGCTCTCTCCAGATCCCCGGGTTAGTTATGCAAGATCAGGGCTTCCTATATATGTTTATCTGAGTTTTTTTCTTTAATTCCTTGTGTTTTATAATTATCCACCACTCCCTGGCCTCTTATTTTCCTGGAGGAGATCCAGGAACGCCATCTGAAAACCTGACCCCCCCTCCCGTTTCCTCCCCTCTTATACACCCCTATTGTAGCAACTCTCCATGAGCGCTTCCTTGAGAGCCCCTCCTGATCGGAGATTAGAATCGGGCCCTAGTTATTCCCCCTAAGGTTCCTCCGATCATAGATGACGTAGGGCTCCCTCCAGTCCTCCCTCGATTTCACCCAAGTAGTAGCGTGGTAGCCCAACCCGCTTTTGATCCCGCGAACATGGTCGATTCGCCGATCGCCCATTAGCCCGGATACGTGAGAGGAATGCAATCTCCCCTTCTCCTTCCCAGATTTTTCAATTTCTGACCTTTGCAAAGGAGGATTCGTGAGAGTAACCTTTCCATTCCTCCTTCTTGAACTTCATCAGTATTGGACCTTCCGTTGCGCTAGTCCCTCTCTCGACACCCTCTTTTTTCACTTTTTTCTTTGCAGCACCCCCCCTCACTTGACTTCCTCTTTTCGTTCTCTTTGTTCGCGTCCTTTCTTCCTGCTTTTTGCGCCTTTCCTTTTCGCGAGCGACTACTCGGAGGTGAAGTATGCGCCATAGTTACATGTCCCCGTTTGACCCCCGTTCTAGGTAAGTAACGCCAGTCGTTTGATGTATACTCCCCTCCCTCCCGTCTTTTTTTCTTCCCAGCCTCCTACATGAATGACGAAAGAGCCTATGACCTGGTACCCTTCACCATTCCTCCCTTTTGTGGCAAACCATTCTCTCCCGTCTTACTGCTCCCACCACTCGGTCCATAGAAGATCATTTAGGAGAACTCCTTTTTTTGCTTTTCTCCCATGAGAATCCCCCCCCCCCCCCCCACCCCCCCCCCCCCCCACCCCCCCCCCTCTTACATTAAACAAAGGATGTGCTGTCAAAATCCACCCACGTTCCCCCTTCAACTCTTTTCTTTCACGCTGCGCTGGAAAGGCGCTTGCTGCCCCCTGCACCTTTTACCTCACCTTTTTCCCATCAAATTGGGTGGGATACTGTCTTAGAATCCTCTGATTCCCCCCCTTCCCCCAAATCTTTTTTCTCCACGAGTGACCGCGCTCCCACCACCCCTCCCCCCAGAGAAGTCATCTCCCAACCTTCGAACGACTACCGGAGATTTTCCCATGTTTTTCCTCCCAAGTTGCGAGGAAACACCGCCGATCCGGAGTTACAAACCAAACCCGAGTTCACAGACATATACTCTCTCTACCTTCCTCCCCCCCTACTTAGTCTTATTTATGTAGTAAACCCAGGAAAACACGGTTTCGCTACCCCCTTACCCCTTTCCTTTCCCACAAAGGCTCCATCGTCCCCTCTTTTTTCATAATCCCCTTTTTGTTTGTCAGATATAGGACTTTTCCCGTAGCGTTTGAATTGGTTGCTCCCCCTGAAGCCCCCCAAGCTTTAGTCGCCGAGTTCTTCTCCTCGTCCCCGAAAACTCCTCGGCTGGGCGGACATCCTCGTAGAGAAGTCATGTCTTTTCTCGTTGTTTTGTTCTGGACCACCCACACCGGCGTGCATTTACTCCAGAATAAGGAGACGGGAGCAAATTGCCCTTTCTCCCGCCTTTTGTGAGATTCCCTTTCGTGCTGGTGTTTCCTCGGTCTTTCACTCTAGGCAGAGAATAGGGTGGAGGTTTAACATGTAACTCTATTCCTTCTCATTCGTAGAGTGCCTCCCCCACCCAAGACTTTTTATGGGCAAGGGAGTTGGTCCGCCCTTTGGGAAGGTGAGAATTCCCTTTGTTCCATACCTTCCTTAGCGCTTCCCCTTTGAAGCGCGGAGGAGGAATGGAATCTTAGTTTTTTCTTTTTTGCCATGGGTTACCGAAGCTCCTCCTTTCTCTAGAAATTTCTAGTAGGTTCTTCGGGGGGGACCTGCGTCAATCCACAGTCCCTAAGGACTCATTCCCCTGTGGATTTCGAAGGAGGACGCCTTTATCCCTTCTATTTTTGTACCCCCCACAGGAACGCGTTTCCTATTAGATTCCCCTTTGGTTACCCATTTTGGAACCTTCTCTTCCTCCTTATATCCTTATACCTGAGCTTTTGGTTGCTCCATCCCTTTCCTTTACTTAAGGAACCTGAAATCCGCTGTCCAGTAGTGGTGTGCTTGCGGACCTCCCTACGATGGAGATCTACTTCACCGAGCTTAGGACCTTCTGGAAGGAACCAACCCCCGAAAGCAGATGCAGGAGTAGATGATCATTCCTTGGCCCAATATGATCTCTCACCCTGATCCGACATTACTTCTTGATGCTCCCCTTGATGACGAAAAAGGACCGGGGGTCATTTTCTTTCCTTGAGATACTCCCCCTCAACTGTCCAAAACTCTTCCTCCTTTGTTGACTGTTTGGATTGTCTTATTCTAGCCGAAGAATCATTCCATTCGCCATGTCCCCCTCAGCATGACACCTCCTTCTTTCCTTAGTCCTAGTAGTGAAGTAACGCTCCTCGTTCTCCCCCTCTCCTTAGACCATCTCCCCCGCTCAATGTCTTTCTCTTTCGAGGGCATGACAAGGCCCCTGTCTGCGAACCCAACAAGTTCCTTGGAAATCTCTGGTCATTGGCCCGACTCCTCGGGTCCTTCATCTGATGCTAAAGGGATTCGTTCTGCCCTTACTGCCCCGGCTTTCGATTTCCTGAGATGCTGAAAAGAGCCTCCTCCACGCTTTTCTCACGTTGTTTACTATCCTTCTCCCGTGCCTTTTTCCCCCCCCCACCGACCCCTTTGTTACTATGGGCGTAATTACTTCTCCCAACGTTCCCCTTGCCTGGTCGCATTGTCCGAACGACAAAAAACCGAAGGGCCGACTTTCTCCCCTCGTCTTCTCCCCCGGGTAGATCGCCTTTGACCCCCTTCCGACCTCGATCGTTGTCCCGCCGAGGCAGGAATTTTAGTATGCGCCAGCGAACGAACCTCTCCTCTCTTTCACTTTTCCTTTCCTGTCGGACCTCCCAGCCCTTTTACCCACCCCGACCCTTTGGGCTTTAAACCCTCAGAAAAAACCTACAGGTAAGGAACTGAGTTCCACTCGCTCTTAGCCTCGTACACAGGGCTTGCCCCCCTTTGGTCCCCATTTATAAGATAAGTATACAATGAGAAAGGCCTTAATTCTCCTAGGTTTTCGGACACCCTCTGTATTTCTAACTTTTTAAGGACTTCTTCCTGGGTTCCAGAGGAGGCACCATTTTCTCCGTCGCTTTCCCCACACCCGACTGTTGAAGCTTTTT
>Ga0179591_1147828_pt1 | contig 11366 bp, 10 predicted proteins | sample CZOMad2_1_08_16f_FD_182891 | JGI IMG/M metagenome (GOLD analysis project Ga0179591, IMG submission 182891) | Vadose zone soil fungal communities from Angelo Coast Range Reserve, California, USA - CZOMad2_1_08_16fungal (PacBio error correction) | ecosystem: Environmental > Terrestrial > Soil >... | reverse complement strand
CCTCGCGGTTGGAGTGATTCGTTTTCCCCCTCCTCCCGTACTTCGCAGTAGACAGACATTACGCGGGACTCTCACACATCATCTCTTTACCAACTGTTTTTCTCTCGTGTTTCCACATTCGCTACACTCTCTTTCCCTTTCTCCTCTTTGGTAACACTGTCGCACAGCGGACCGTTAGTTCGAGCTTTTCAGCGGGCTTGTACTGCTGTGCCCCTTTCCTGACGACCGTGGCTGAGACTGCGGTCTTCTGGTTCACTAACATCTTTTGCGGTTGTGCACCCTCGTTCAATAGTTCTCTCTCTTCCGATCGTTTTCAAAGGGGCCGTGCTGGTTTTTTTGCAGCGCCGACTGCGTGACTTTCCGAGTTCAACCGACGTTCTCTTCCCGTTTTTTTTTAGGACGGGCGGGTAGCGAGCGACACCTTGCTGCCCTCCCGGGCTCAGCCTACTGTTAAACCAAGAAGTTCATTTCCGTTTCGTCGCTTCCGGGCGGTCTTCCTCTCCCCCCTAAGTAGAGGATGGTCCGAAGTAGCCGCTAAGCACGTTTCTCCAAAGAAGCCCCTGAAAGGATGCCCCTTTCTTATCTGCCCGAGAGGGGCAGGAGTTTTCTTAACGTTAACCGGGACTCCTCATCCTACGCTCCCATGCGAGTCGTAACAGTAACCCTCCCTTTTGACTTTGCAGTTGTCGCCGTACGGTCATCTCTACGTATTTTCCGTCCGGTGTCTTTCTTGGTTTGGGTGAGGCACATTGGTTTTTTCCTCCCCGCGCCTTTTACTTGCGATTTGCGTAGGGACGTAACCCGCGGGCGTCGGTCGCCGTCTTGCGACTTTAAACGTGGATTTTGAAGCTCCACTTCACCTTGACCGTTATGCCTCTTTTTTTCCGTGGGTCCGAGTGGAAGTAGAGGTTCCGTCTCTTCCCTTTCCTTTCTGCACATGGCCCTTTCGGTCGCGTGATGTAGACGACATCCGTTCTCGGCCGTTTCCAGCCTCTTATAGAGTTCCCCGAACTGTTTTTCCCCCCCTTTGTCCTTGGTGAAGGTTACGTACTAGAAGAGGTTTCAGCGAAACGTCTTCCTTGGTTCTTCTCCCCCCCCTCCTCTTTTTTTTCGGTCGTGTAGAATCCCCCTGGTTGAAAGAGTCAGTTTTTTTTTTTCTTCGTACTTGTAAGGAACGTTCGTTGCCGTCGGGTGCCGACTCTGAGTTTTTTCCCCCTCATGACTCAGAATCGCCTCCAGCCCTTTTTCCCCCATCCCGGTGGCATTAACACCAAACTTACGAGAGCACTCCCCTTTTGAACTGAGTGCCCCGAAGTCCCCTCGGCGTTAGCGCTCCGTACTCTGTGTGAAGGTCATCTTCACTTGACCTGAGAACTTTCCTCTCCCCCGTTCTACCTTGGTCTTGAACACGCCCTACTGTTCCCCCCTCCCGGGTTCTCACCGATAAGGGACATGTGGCGTTGCTCGCCTCCTCTGGATCGCTCACACTGAAAGTGGCCTTTTCTCTCTTCTCGGCAGCGGTTGTTTCGGTGTCCACTTGACTTCTTTCGGTACGCCATGCAGATGTCTTTGCTCCTGTGATCACGGGTGAGGAGTGGTATTGTAGTGCTCTCTTTAAGACCTGTGGGAAGCTGCTGCCCCTAGCCCGCCATCCTCGGCAAATTTGGTCTCTAGATGGTTCTGTCCTATTGCCTCGCGGTCTTTTTTCCGGGAACGGTGCCTTTGATCACGTCGTTCGCGTTTCCGGCGGGAGACCCCCCCTCCGGTCCGAGTTCCCCCTCGGGTCTTTTGCTAGTCGTGTTCTTCAGCACATGCCGTAGTTCGTCGGGACAATTCCCTTTTCTCTTTGACGTGCGCCGAAGGTGGCTTTCGTCGCCTGTAACACTGCACGCGACGTCTGGTTTTTCGAATCCCTTCGTCACAAGAGGTCAACAACTCCGGTTGCCGATGTGTAATTCGCGGCACCAGTTCCGTCTTTCACCTGTGTGCGATCAGGTGATTTTCACGGCGAATTCCCCCCCCTGGTTTTCGCTTACCCCCCAAGCCACTCTCCCTATAGCTTGTACGAGTATTTTCCTTAAACCACCACTCTTCCAACATCTTGATTTCCTTCCTACTCCTTTTCGGTGAGGGACGAGAGCCAGATAGTTTTCGTCGTCCTTCTTTTACACTTATTAGTTGTGTAGTAGAAGTCATTGTAATTGCCCTTTTCATCCTCTTAGACGCACAAAGTGGCCTCGTTTTGCCTCTGCCCTTCCCTACTTTCTTTGTTCCTCCACGTCGAAGGACAGACGATTTGCCCGCGTTGGTCCCAGATCGTGAGAACTTCTTGCCCGTCGTCCGGTTTATTGTTCCTTATGTCGGATCTCTCGCTAGTGTCTTTTTTTTTTTCCCTATAGTGCCCGAGACACATGTGACCAGATCGGCGCCTCACCAGACACTGCCTCCTGATCCGGGGTCGGCGGAAACGTTTTCCTTTTCTCAAAACACGAGAGTCGTCTTCGGTGCGCGGCTTTATTGACCCGCAGCCTAGCATTAGACACCAGTGTAGAATCGTGTTATTTTTTTGTCTTTTTTCGCTCATCGTCTCATTAAATGAAGCCTGTGCCGTTCATCCCGACGAGTGAGATGTTCTGCTGTGAGTCCACCCCTCGCAAGGAAGCCGTACCGACTATGTGATCCTTTCTCCTTTACTAATCATCCCTGGTGTGGCCTTTTGTTTTTAGAGCTATTGACTGTACCTTTCTCTTTTGGTACTCCCCACCGAATAACAGCGTCTTTTGTGAATTACAAGGCCGCGCCCGGCAAGGTACGGGCCCTTCCCCCTTTTTTCTCCGCGTTTCCGACAACCAGACTCCCGATTCGGTCCACTTTGCGAACTGCTGTTTTCCCCCTGACCGCTCGCCGACGAAGACGTCGGTGTTTTTCTTCCCACGACCGGGGCGAGGCTTCCGCCCAAATCTCATCGTCCGTTATGTCCCCTTGCGCGATCGTTTTTTTTTTCCTTGTCGCGCCGATCGGTAGACGTCTCTTTCCTTGAGATCCAGAAAATTTCCCTTATTTTTTCGCCCCCCCTATCTTCCCAAGACGACACTTTATTCTGCCCCGATATTGAACCCCCCGGCTTAAGTCGCTGTGCGCTGGGCACCACCGACTGAGCTTGCTGTCGACTTTTTTTTTGCGTCGAATCCTTTTGTTCCCTGTTGCGTTTCTGCTTTGAGGCTCGTCCTCCAATCATCCCAATGCCTTGATGTCCTGCTTCTCTCGGCACCCCCCCCTTGCAACGCCCGATCAAGCTGTTCGAGTATTGGTTCCTGCTGGCTCCTCCCCACCTGACTTTCGAGGGCGTGACTCTTTTTTTTTCCCTCTTCTTTTCCTGAGAACAGAACTCAATTATTTCTCGTTCCCAAACCGGTAGCAGCCTCTCTTTGAGATCTGACACGAGAGGAACCGGTTTTTTCCAATGTTTCTTCTCGCGTGTTTCTCTAACAAAGATTTGTTTTTCTCTTGCCTTTTCACGAAGAAACTACTCCGTTCGAGCAATCCTTCTCGCCCTCAACTGTCCCGTGAACTCTCACTCAACTTAAAGAATGATGCCTTTGTCCACCCCCGATTCTACCCCTCCCCTCTATGTTCCCATCCCAGACCCCCGTCTAAGGTTCTCCCGACTTCCCCTCGTCCCCCCTCTCCATGATGATCCCTTCCAACGTTTTACAGCCGGCCCCACTTGGCTATCCTCTAGTCAAATCTTTTCTGACAAATGCCGCTTTCCTTACATCTTTTTTTCAGAACCTGCTTACCTGGCTTCCAACCCCTCTTCGGCCCTTGCTACATCACCCGCCGAAAACGGGACCCCACTCTTTCTCCCCCAAGTCTAGGCGACTTTCCCTCACCGCCTCACCCCCCCCGTTTGCCACCACGAAACCAATTCTTACCTTACCCCACGTTCAATTGTCCCTGGTTTTCCGATCCAGCTATTCCTTTTTCACCCGCCCTTTCACGGATTGTAGAGAAGGTGCCGCACTAATAGTACGTGTTCCTTACCCTCCTTTTCTCTCTACTTTCCTTTCACCCCCCTGCTTGACCTTCTCGTCTGATTCTATTGGCCCCTTCCCCGAGGGAATGGCCGTAACTCCGTTCGGCCGTCCACGCTCGGCGTAGGGGTGTGTTCCATTTCCACCTCTTCGCTACATCTTTCTTCATGCTTGTCGCGATCTTTCCTTCCTCTTCCCCAAACTCCAGGAAACTGACCCCCGGCTTTTCCTCACCCCGCCCCTCCCCCCACGCTGAGAGAGGGTCCAACCACTTGCGTTACAAGATTCACAACCGTTGGTCCAACGTGTGGATAAGACCACGAAGAAGTGTAGATGACCCTTTCCCCTTTCCTTTTCCACTTTCACCCCGAGTGGGTTCCCCGGCCCCTTGGTTTCTTTTCGTTCTACCCCCACTCGCCTGTCGTTTCGCAGATTTTCCTTCATCACATCATTCGAACGAATCGCCTTCCCCTCATTATCAGGCATCCTACTTTCCACGCTTCTCAAGCGTAGTCCCTTCTTTCTCCACCATAGGAGGGGTCAGGTTGACTTCGACCTCTGTAGTTGTAAAGTTGGAATGTCCGCTGAGTAAGGTTCTCCTTTGTCCCCTAGGTTTACAGTCTTAAACACTTCCACGCTTCGACTCTGCAAAATCATTTCCTGTGCCCCAACCGTGGTGGACGAACAATCACCCATTAGCAGCGAACCCTATTGGGGGACGGGACCCGTCGGATTCTTCTCTCCCCCCTTTCCTTCTAAAAAGTGTCAACGTTACAAGTTCTCCTGTGTGGTCCTTGAACGGAATCGTCCGTTTCTTCGGTCGGACGCGGTGAGCTTACAGGTAAACCGTTTTCCCCCTTCCGTCTCCCCCCGCTCTGGAGATGAAAGGTTGAAACGATGCTGCGGATTTAGTTCCTTTCTTCCGTGGTTCTTCCTTGTGTTCTCCCCTCTCTGGGTTCTGCGGGTTTGTCGGTTGGTCCTTTCGTGCGGCGTCGATCACGATTGTTGTGTCATTGGTTGCACCTGCCAGCGGCTTTAGGGGGGCGGTTTTTTTCGGGTGGTAGAATGTTTGCTGCGGTTTGTTTGGTCCGGTGGGGGGTCCTGAGCGCTTGTTGGTTGGGTTTTGTTTTTGTGTGTTGCGCTTCTTTGATTATCTTTCAGGGTCCTTGTGTGGGATATGCCTGTTTTTAGCGAGTAGTCTGTCTCTTCCTCCCGTACCCTTCTTGATAAACGACCCGTCAGCTGCCACCCCCCCTACAGTATGACTTCTTGGATTTCGGAGACTTTCCGACTGCCGGCGCCACTCAAGATGGACCGTCTTCCACCCGCTGTCTCGTCCCCCTTTTCGCGCACGCAGTCCGGAGTTTGGAGGCCCTATGCTCCTTTTCATTTCCTTCGCTTACCCCCCGTAAACCCTCTCATTGAAACTTTTGCGCTCGGACTTTCTTCTCCGCCTTTTTGGCCCCCCACCCGTGCGGGACCCGTCCTTTTTCCCCCTTTGATAGTGACCCAGATACCGACAGCACCTCCCTTTTTTTCTTCTTCCTTCAAGTACCCCGCCTCAGGGGGTCAAAGCTCGCCTCCTTGCTTTGGCCCCCGTGTTAAATGACATCTGTCATCTTTTGTCCGCCTTTTCCCCGAAACCAATTGTTTACTACGATTCTGTTTGCTCGTTTCCATTTGCCCTTTCCCGAAATTAGTCTGACTGTGAGACTCCTCTCAACCTTCTCTTGACCACCTATCTCTTTTACATCTCCAGTTGTTAGAGATATTCCGGATTTTTCCTTTTTGTTCTTTCCCCCTTTTCCCGTAATTAGCAGTCTAGTCCATGTCCACGCGGGACCTTTTACAACCAATCGTCGACAAATGTTTCCATCTTTTTGACCCCACCCTCTTCCCCCCCGAGCTGACCGTATTCCCGGGAACCCTGGCGCACTCGTTTCCCCTTTTTTTTTTTATGTCTCTCCCCGCGTGACCGCTGTAATGCTTATCAAGCTTTTTTCTTTTTTAGCTTCTTTCTTATGAGTCACAGATAAACTGTCAGTCCTTCTCCGCTGTTTTCAACCCGTTTTATCGTTCGCAGAGAGTGCGTATAGCCAAGGGGCAGGCTCCCTTGTTTTTCCTTTTCCATCCTCCCCTCATGCCCTTGCCCTGACTACTTCAACCGACTTCCTAGGAGACTCCTTGCTTTTGATTTCCGCGTGGTTCCTCTGAGCCGACATCTTGGATTTCCGTCGTTTTCGACCTCCCTCCCACAATACTCCTTCCTTCCTTTTCGTCTTCGTCCGCCGTTTCCTGTGCTAACGCAGTGAAGTGATCTTTCTTCTGTCTCCGAAAAGTTCTCAAAGCCCCCGCCGACCTCCCCTTCCCCCGTTGTTCTTGAGTGGGAAGTGCTTGGGAGAAAGTTCCACCGGGCAAGTCCCTAGTTCCCCCTTCCCCCAAACTGATCTGTACCAGCTGGACGTCACCCCCCCCTCTACTTTTCTAATTTCCTCTTGTCCCCTAAGTTTATTGAATTAAAGGACGTTTTCTCCCCGTCAGAGGTTTGCTTTCATTTGTATTGGAACCAGTTGTTGATTTTCCCTCTCCCGTTGAAGTATTCGATCCTCTTTCTTTTTCTTTCTATTTAAACGAGGTCGTCTTCGAACTTGCCGTCCTACCCCCCCCCCATGTCTCCCTTATAACGAGATATCATTACCATGGACCGACAGCCGATCCTTTGAGAAATGTGCTCCCGCCTGTTGTAGTCGACGGGAACAGCTTTTGTCACATGATCCTTATCTTCCCTGCTCTTCGGTCGCCGTTCTTCTTCACGACCCCAATCTTTCTTTCTTTCGCGGATGTCTCTCTGCACCGACAGGTTCCGGGTAACCCCCCTCGGGCCTCCTTTTTACTTTCAGATGACGTGTCATCGTTGAGTAGTGGTATTTCTAACCATTAAAGTGTTGGACCCTTTTTCCCCTATCTTTTTCTGCCCGCAGATAAGAGTGGTGTCTTGCGTCGTTCCCCCCCCCCCCATGTAATGTCGTTAGTTGCGTTTTTTCGTCGGGACGACGTCGAGGCTCCATTTCCTTCTGCCTCGTTCCTCCGAGATGTTCTTCCCTTTCCCACCCAATTCCGATGCTCTGCAGACACGGCTTCCGCCTCCCTCCATCTTCCTTCCGGTCGTCCGAGACGGCAAAGCTCGCAACGTTCCTCATTACTTGACGGAATGTTCCCGATCTCTTTCTTCGCCTTTTTTTCCTTCCACCCTTTCCGACGAGGTTTTCTGCCCCGTCCTTCCCGTCCCCAGATAAGTTCTTTTTCGTGATCTCCCACGGCTGGATTCTAGAACCCGTCCCCCCCTTACCCTTTGTTGTCGCTTCTGGACCTTTTTTTTAGCTGGTCAAGGGAGTCCGATTGAAGTTTTTTCGCATCTTGGCGTCCGTTTTGACTCCTTTTTCGGCGGTTTTTTCGGGTAGGCGTCCCCCCGTTTTCCAGTTTCTGCTGACACTTCTAATTCTGTGGACCCCGAGCCTCTCTCCTGCACTTGGTCAGACAGATGTATGCCCCGCTGCTTCTCTGGCCATGTTTGCCCCTGGTCGTGTCACTTTGCTACCCTTTTTCTCCCTGTATTTCCAGGCGGAGCCCCCGACGGCGTTTCCTGCTCGTGTCGGTGAGTCTGTTACCTGGCACGGCAATCCTGGTCGGGCACGGGCCCCGTTCGTGGTGAATTTCTTTTTTCTTTTTTTCACTTTAGCTTTCTTGAGGCATGACCGCAAGTAGCCTTCTTTTCTCGAATTACCTAGTCACAAATGTTTCCCACAACACGTTCCCGCCCTTCCTTACTGGTAATGAGGCCCCCTACCGTAGGAGCTGCTCCGGGGTGCGATTTGTTCTCTCCCTTCTCATTCAAATGGTTTCTTCTTCCGCCGATCACACCCCTCCTCGACTTCTCGCTGTTTATCCCGACTCCCACCCCTCGGAAACACTTCCATGCTTTTGTGTTCCTGAGGTTTCGGTGTCTTACCAGAGCCGCGATTTCCCTTAGTGAGGACCCATGATGCTTTTGATTCTCCGTTGCATTCTTTTTGACCTCTCTTCGCTTTTCCCCCCCCCTTTCGAGCGAGCCGGACCTTTTTGTGCACCCCTGTTTTCCTTTTTGACCGCGCTGGTAAAGAGTTGCAAACCTTGGAACGTCGCCGGGTCTAATCGCGATCTGGGGATTCGGGCTTTTCTCTTGGTACTCCTTTGGGGCGTACCTCTCGGCTCGCCTTTTTTCGATCTATGCTTGCCGAACAGGACACGGAGACGTCTTACGTTGCTTGCCCGGAGCAACTGTGTGTCCCCCCGAACCAAACGAGCGTTTCTTACTTAAGCGGCGGCCTCCTCCTTTTTCCCACAGTTTTCTCCTCGTGCTATTGTTTTCTTTGACGCTCACTTTTTTCGCCCGTACATGCCGAGGGACTTTCTCTTTTTCCTGCCTAGTGGTGGAGCGGTTCCCCCCCCCCTCTTCCGGACGCGTCCAGAAGAATCGGATATATATTTAAGATCTCCTTTTTTTTTTTTATTTATCCGAATATTCGTGCCTGTTCTTGATCTTTTTCGCTTCTTTCCACACCGCAATACAAACGGCTATTGACTCCCTTTCACTTCCTTCCTTGTCCGGTCGATGATTCGTCAAAGCCCCACGAATCGATTCTCTTTCCTTTTGTTTTTTTAAATTTTCGGCGCTTGCTCCCCGCCCCTCTCTGCCGTACGAAGACGATTTTTTTTCGGAAAATACGTGTGCGTGCCACCCAGAACCTTTCCTTTTTTTTTTCCCTGTTCGCCTAATACGATCACATGGATTTTTCCGTAAGCTTCTTGGTACGCCGTAGCGGACTGGATCCCCGACCCACCCCATATATCATCGATGACGTCCTCTCTCCGTTGTAGTCCCCTCTCAGGAAAACCACTGCCCCGCCGTACACGTTCGGACTTCCTCCTCGGCGGGAACAACGGAAGAGTCCTTCTTTTCTTCTGATAGGACACTTTTTTTCTCCCTCTTTTCCCTCTCGCCAGGGGACAATGCCTGAGATAACTCCCCCTCCCCCCTTTCCTACCCTTTTCTTGCGATATTCTGGGATCGTCCTCACATCCACAACTTCTTAAATCCATACCACGTGTTCCGGTCTCTTGGGGAAGGCTTTCCATTGACAACCAGCCTCTTCTATTAGGTATGTGTTTTATCGGCAGTGAGAAGCCACATACCTACTCTTTCCATCCTTGATATAAAACCCTGTGAGCGTTGCGTTCCCGACGTCTTTGTCCCCTCATATGTAAGAGTCGGCAAACGGCTTTTGACATTCGAATCACGGTCATTCGAGCCCCCACCCGACGCGGTTTCTTGCCTGGTTTCGCACAGCAGCCCGCTCCCGTCAGCTTTCCCTTCCACCACTTCGGCCGTGCCGACTGCCCCCCCCCACCCCTATTCATGCCGGAAACCAATCTTGCCCTCCCCCGTAGATGTGACCGCGCCCGTATGATTGTCTTCCTCAACAACGCGAAAATGCTTTTTTTTAACTATTTCCCCTCCCCCGGCACCCCAGACGGCCTTCCTCACGCCCGTTCTTCCCAGCTGTCTGGACAATTCCCGCTCATGTCTTTCCTGGTCGACGCTCCAGTGCTGTCCCCCCCTTTTCCCCCCTTTCCTGTTCCCCTCACTCCACGACTCAACCCCTTTTTTGATTCCACGCGTCCGACCCATTTTATCTTCTCCGCCTCTTAGCTCCCTTGACCCCAAGAAACCCCCATTTCTCACGACCCCCTTCCACCCTTTCTTTTCCCCCCCCACTCCGACTTTAGATCACTGCCCTTTCACGTATCGGTGCGCTCAGGTTTCTCCGGTTCGTTCCCGTTCAAGAGACACGAGTTAGTTTTCCTCCGGTTCTCCTCCCCGTAGTCACTTCTACCCCTTCATCGGATCCTTGCCGGACGGTTTAAATGTTCCGCCGGATGGAATGAGTCATCCGGGATTCGCCAGTTTCACTCGTTCCTGTTGGGTGGGAAATTTAACCTAATACTACCCATCTCCGATGCTTCCTAACCGGATTGTTCGGATAGATCTCCGTCAGTGCCCCCCCCCCCTCAGTGCCCCGACAGTCCGTCATATACCCTCACGACACCCCTCTTATTTTTTTTCCCCCCCCCGGCGACCCCCGAATAGACAAAATTTACGTGGATTTTTTCATCCCGTTCCCCCCCTCCCGCCCTTTTTCGCTGCAGCGTCAGTAGTTAAACCCCCCTACCCCCTTCCCCGCTTTTTGGTAACAGGCACCTTTGTCTTGGCTATTAATTCCTCCGGCTCGAAGCTTCTCTAAATCAATTTCTTCCAGTCCTCCCCCTTTTTCCCCCCTCTTTCAGTGATTTTTTTTCAATCGCCGTAACAGCTTTCTAATTTCTCACATCTCGCGGGTTCTTTTCAGCTCATCGTCGAAGGCTCCACTGGTGCCCGTCTTCCGGCGACTGTTCGCGCCGCACCCTCGTTTCCGCCCCTCCCCCCTTTCACCCAGCATCGACTCCCGGCCCCGGCTCTTTTTAACCTTTTGTTTTTAAGAACCCCAAACATAGCAGAGCACCCGCGTCCCTGGCCGTCTTCTTTGTATTCCACCCCCCCCCCTTCCTCACCCGGACACTTTTAAAAGTCATTTTTTTAATTTTTTTCTTCATTTGGTTTTTCGGTAGCTTCCCAAAGTTACGGTCTCCAATGCGTTCCCGCGCTTTCTAAACGGTGTAGTCGGCAGGAGGCTTTTTTTATTCTTTTGAGTGGACCCCCAGCCTCTCCTTCAAAGGGCGTTGATCAACCGCCCCCGTTCCTCCTCGTATGACGGGGGCGTTAGGCCCAGATATGAGAACGGGGTCCCCCCCTCTCGTTCTTCTATTTCTCCTATCCCCCGGCGAGCAAAGATTCCGTCGTTGGATTCTCTGAACGTCATCATTTTTTTCTTTCCTCCCCCCCCCCCCCCCCCCCCACTCCACGTACAACCCAGAGCCTGCACCTGTTGCGCTTATCTTTTATGATGTCCTGAGGTGAACCAAAAGCCGCTGGTCACCTTTTTTTCGGGTTCTCTTTCCCTTCCCCCCAGCCGTCAGGACGTGTCTCGGTGATTTTTCCCCCCCTTGCAGCTTGTACCAGCCTTCCCTACGGAAAGCTCTAACTCACGGCCGCTGTTTTTTCGCCCTTTTTTCCTATGAAGGTCAGTCAAGAGATTTTTCGCTTTTTTTTTCACGAGTTCCCTGGGGTAGACGATTATTTTTGTTTCCCTTTTCTGCGACGTTATTTTTTTGCGAAGGTAGATCCTCCTTAAATCG
>Ga0179591_1309079_pt1 | contig 11367 bp, 10 predicted proteins | sample CZOMad2_1_08_16f_FD_182891 | JGI IMG/M metagenome (GOLD analysis project Ga0179591, IMG submission 182891) | Vadose zone soil fungal communities from Angelo Coast Range Reserve, California, USA - CZOMad2_1_08_16fungal (PacBio error correction) | ecosystem: Environmental > Terrestrial > Soil >... | reverse complement strand
AAATGAACGACATTTCAATCTGGTTGAGCGTTCTCCTCTAGGGCATCTTCTTGTTGACCTTGACTTGAGCTCGACTCGCCCATCGTTTCTGTACGACCTCGCCGCTCCCAGCTGACTAAACCCCTTTCAGGCAGTTCCCCCAATGACCGAACGGGCGAGGGAATGACGTCCTTTTGTCGATTCCCCGTCGGACTACCTCACTGTTTCCCCCCCTTATTGCCCATACGATCCTTTTGAATAGACAGATGTACCAGAGAGTAGTTACCCCGATGCGGGAAGAGTATCCAGCGCCTTGGTCAGCTCCGGATTTTCGTAACGTCGGTTTTTGAGCACCTCCTTTAGATCTCTTCGGTCGCTGAAACAATTCGTGTCAAGCTTCAAATCGTTGCTCGGTGAAGTCAGGGGAGGCCTTTCTGAAGCGATGGGCGAATGAAAGGTGCCTTTCGCGGAACTTTTTTTTTCCCTTCCAGCCTTCAGTTTTTGGACGCAGATCGCGCGTCCGTGCATGGATAAGTGGTTCTCTCCCCTACGAAGATGGTTGGGCTCCAGAATCCCCCCCCCCCACTAGATAATGAAACTGCGGCAACGCTTTTGCGATGGCCTTGTCTTTGTAGGAACGAGATCAGACGGCGTAGGCTCTTTTTTCGTCCGTAGAGCGTGTGTCGCATGAGTACGGTCTGTTTTTTGCAGCAGCCTCTTCTTGAACGTTCCTTCAGCCGGCTTCTTTCCTGCGTCGATCCCGAGAATAGACGTCGACCTCCCCCCCACATCGTCAGCCTGCAACCGCTATCTTTTTATGCCCGTCCCCCTGCGAAGGTCTTCACAATGCAGTGTAGGGTTGCGGTTCCGACTATAGACACTGTTCAGCGAAAGGCCCTTATTTGCCACGCCGCCGCCTTCCTTTTGTTGCAGCTAGAGCAGGTATTTTTTGCACCTCTCGCCGGAGCTGCTAGAAGGCCCGAGGGGCCGCTTTCGATCTTATGGGTCCGCTGCGTTCTCTCTAACGGGCCAAGAAAGAGGCGGAGGCGAGGCCTCCCTTTAGATTCTAGGGTGAGAAGAAGGCTCCTGAAGGGATAGAGTCCCGGGAGGACCGGAGTTCATTAGAGGGCGATAACGTAGTCTTTTCGTTCTGGACTGCTAAAAGATCCTGCAGCATCGCGGAGAAACCTCCTTTAGTTTCTTTTGGGGGTCCGGAAGTCGAGCGACCAAAGCTTCTCTCGTCGGGCAATTTGCGATGGCGGCGGGTGCTGCTCGTCAACCGAGGCCGTTGCCGATTGTTGTTGCCTTCCCTTTTGAGTCGTGCCTTCTTTTTTGAACGCGCACCGAGAAGACCTCTTCTTTCCGATGTCAAGCTTGGCGGATATGGATATTGCGTCCTTTGTACTTTTTATTCCCTCGACGATCTCTCGCGCCGGAGGTCCCCAAAGCCGCGCGGTCTCCCCTTCGAGGTCGCACCTTGAGCGCGTCCTGAAGAAGGCACTCGCGAGACTTTTCTAGACCGGCCGCTTCCCTTCCGCGTTCCCCTTCCCTCGCAAGGCCAGATCGATATCGCTCCGAGACTCTATGGAACCGCTAGAATTTTCTTTTTCGGGCTAAGTAACCAGTTAGACTTCCCCGCGCCAGTTGCCCCTTCCAGAGATCCTCCTGCCTCCTCATCAGTGGTTGTTGCCCCCAGCATCAGGCTCCCCTCCTCCCTTGGATATCATTGATGCTCAGAGCCGGCCCAAGATAGAGATAGGTCCAGCGCGCCCTTTCTCGCGTTCGAGAAAATATGGAACGAGACACCGCACAGTTTTTCTCCCCAGCATCATTCGAGGAAGGGCAGAAGATTCGCTTTCTTGGACCCCCCAGAGTAATCGAGCGGTGCGAGTTTCCAATGGCGTACAAGGACGATTTCTTTAGTGGCGGACCTTGCTGCGATCCTCAGGGCCAGCTGATGCCGCAGGAGTTAAGGACAAGCCTTTCCCTGCCTCAATCGCCATCAGTTTGCCAATCCCCCTCGGAGCAGCGATTTCCTGAGGACTGAACCCTGGTGAATACCCCCGAGTAAGATCGAAAAGAGAGGTTAGAGACCCCTTCGTGCAGAAGTGCGCCCCGCAAGTCACTTATTTCCGACCCTTCGCGAGCGCGCGCTCCAAGTCGGCGCATTCGAGAGTGACCTTGCCAGGACGAAGGGTAGCGGAGCCGGACACCCCCCTTGGGGTTGTCGTCTCCCTCGGGATGCGGGATTTGAGGACAGACGGTAAACGCGCAGGATTCCGGTTCCCCCCAGCGGAAGGAGAGCCCGAAGTAGAAGACCCTCGCGAAGCGTCCCCTCTTCGCCCCTATACCGTCCGTTCGAACGGATTAGAAGAAGATTCTTCTCGTTGAGGGAGGGGGGGCCGGAGTCCTCCCAATCCCTGCAAGGAAACACCCTCAAGGAGCCGAGATCGCATGTCTTTCCTTCTTCCAGGCCCTCTTTCGCAGCTCGTTTCCGAGAGGAGGGTTTTTTGGCTACCGGCGGGTGCTTTTTTGGAAATTTTGGTTGCCTAGGGCCAGTGGCCCTTCGCCCAGGGTTTGAATGTGAGCCCCAACCCCTCCCTTGCCTTCCGTGGACCCCGTAGGATAATAGTTGCTGTGATACCCCGCGGCCCTTTAAGATCGCCCTAGTCGTTTGCGTCACTAGTCTTGGAGTTGATAGCGTGTCCGTCGATTAGAAGATTCCCGCCTAACCGGGCTCCTCCATCCGAGGAGTCCCTCGGATCTGCTGCTAGTACTTTCATGACTCCCCTTTTTCCGCACGCCTTTCCCCACGCCGTTTCTTGATGAGTTCCCGACGATGTCAAACGAGCAATCTTCCCTAACATCGGGCTATCGGTGCGGGTCTTGAGAGGATTTTCCTTCCAGCACCCACCAGCTCTTTCTCGAGCCGACAAAGTTATCTTTTTTTTTGCTTCCTTTTTCGATGCCTCTTTGTAAGGCTGCCGCTTCTTCGCGGATTTTCCCCCTGGCCTCCCTCAGCTAGTTCTTCTTTTTAAGCACCGACTCTTCCTCGCAACAATGTCGAAGGTGCTCGGACTGTTCAACGAAGATTGCGTTGCAGCGGTCCGAGATCTTTTTCTTGAAAACTCTTTGTGTCAAGCCCCTCTTCCGCTGAGATGACCAAGCTGATGGCCGAAATTTCCCCCGTCCGGTAACCTCGCTTCAACGATCTGGTGATGACTTCGTAGGGTTTCATCTGGAGGCGTAAAGCTTTTTATAGAAATCAGGCCCTTTGTTGGCAGGAATGTTCACTGACTGAAGTTTCCCCCTTAACCTCAGATTTTAGGTTTTTCGCTCGTTGACGGAACCGAGTAAGACAGATTTTTTTCTTATTCCACCAGCAGCTCCAGAAAAGCTGGGGCGAAGGAGCCCGAGATCCAGAACCAGGCTGGCTGTAGGTACTTTGCTTAGCGTGGCCAGTGTTGCTCTCGTCGCCCAAAGCGCGAGTGCCAGCTTCGACATCCAGCGGGCCTTTTTTTTAGATGGTTTCTCCGGTCTTTTTCTTCCCCCGGCCGTGAACACACGACGACTTCTCCCCCCAGAGAAGAAGGCCGAGCGAGGCTGTAAAACGATTAGTTTCCCTCTCACGCCAGATTCAGATAATCCTGTTGCTCAGAGTTTAGATTTTGGTCGTAGACTGTTTTTTCTACCGGCGCGCCAGTAGTAAGGATCTAGCTTGCAGGAAAGAAGATCTTCTTTTTTAGTTATTAGTGATTACGGAATTAACCTCCTTTTCCTGACAGGACAGTGAACCCCTCCCCCGTTCTAGGAGATTGCGTTATTAGGACGAGGCCCGAGTCCCCCCCCTCTTTGTCGCGTGATAGATTACCCCGCGGTGTCTTCCCAAGAACAAGCTGGCCAGAAGATAACGCGATCTTTAAGGAGAGACGTTAGGAAGAGAGAGTGAGACGGACATCAGGTCAGGAGAATTTCCCCCTCCCCCCCCCCCGGGTTTGTTAGACCGGAAGCCTCGAATCTTTTTCTATTTTTCTTCTCCCTCATTGGAGTGCGCGAGAGGCTTGTATAAGGAATCAACAGAGTGATACGGGCTCGTGGGGCGTTTGTTCCAACGACGTATAATGTAGGAGAGAAGCCAGTGAGGCTGTATTTACGACGTTTAACATTCCAGCATCTGCCGACCGTCTTCGCTCATCGATGAGAGATACTAATTCCCATCGACGATCGAAAAATTCCGTCAGGTAAAAGTTAGGTTCTTCCCTTCCAGACTCGCATAAGACTCCGTCGTTGTCGACAACTTTCTTTTTGATCAACGACCTTTCGGCGCCTCTCGCCACTTGATCGCCTACTCTTCTAATAGGAGAGCGTCCTTCGCCCCAAAGACCGACCGACGCCTGCGAAGACCCCTTCTTGCAGCCTTCCGCCACACGTGACGCCCGGATCTCTGGAAAGGAGTGTGCGCGAACTGCGTGCTCCGATAAAAACCAGGCTCCTTGCGGTTTTTCGGCCCCTGGTCAAGTCGTCTCCGATATGAATTCTCTACGCAGAAGCGCCCTGGGTCGATTTTTTTAAGTTTTACCAAAGCCCGCGTCCCGGACAAGATATGAATGAATAAGTTCTCCTCAGAGGAGCTTTTGCAGTGCCTTTCCATACTTGATGAGCGCCGAACATTATGAGTAGTTTCTTTTTCTTTTTAGATTTGGTCAATCAGGGTCAGGTCTGTTCGTGTGAAAGCGTCGTCGGAGGCTGTGTCACCTCGAGGTTGTTCCTGGGTCGTGGTTTAGCATAAATCGTTCCCCATTCTCATGCAGCAGCCGATTATCTTCAATGTTCGCTTTGAGACTGGCTTGTAGGTTTTTTGACCGCGAGAAAGGCCAGCGAGCCCTTTTGACTAAAGGCTGGTTGAGAGCGAGTTTGCCTTAATACACCTTTTTCTCTCTCTGATGTTGCCCTTGCGGCGAGTTTCCCTTTGTTTCTCACATGTAGACCTCTCCTCGCCAGCTTAGGGTTCACGGTGAAGGACAGTTCCTCCTTTCCTTTGCGAGATTAATGAAACCCACGGTTTCTTTGTAATGCAAGAGCCGACCTCCAAGATTTCATCGATTTTTTCAGCTACGTGCCCAGAGAGATTTGACCGATTCGTGGTCAGATGACAGCAGGCATGGTCTGACTCTTTTCCCAAGAGCCTGTTTTAGAAACCCCCCCGTAGATCTATTCGGCCCCCGCCCGTTTCTTTAGGTCACCGCCGCGCAATTCCCCCCCGGCGGTTGAGCATCCTTACTTTTTCTTCTTCGTAGGCTTTTCTTGGAAAGGTGGAATCAAGGAGCCCCCCCCCCCCATGCCTGACACATCGCAGAGCGAAGCTTCTTTTTACGGTCGAGAAAGACGGCTTCGAAATCCGACGCACCTTCGAGTAGCAAGCTCCGCGGTTCGGGCTCACGATTTCGTCGATTTCGGCACGCAAGATCATTTTTTCCCAGGATTTGCGGTTGAATGGACGGTCCTGTTACCTCTCCGCAGCTCCGCTCTTATTTCCTCTCCCCGGGATTTCCGTACTATCCTTTGAATCGACGTCGACGGCATCAAATCGACAGCCCCTTCCCCCCGATACGCGAGAGGCATGCTTTATCACAGTTTTTCGGATCCCGAACGTCACACAGATGTTTTTCGGTTTTGCGGACCACTCGAACCTTCCTTGATTCCCCCTTTTAAGGCTGCCACGTTTTATGAAAGAGCGGTCGCCCCTTTCCAGAGCTCGGTTTTCCCTGCCCGCTGTCCTTCTTTTCCCTCTGAAGAGAAGATCTCTCTGGCAGACGCCAGGCAGATCCTTGGCTGTGTTCTCGATGATGGTGCTCTCAGGCGCCCGCACGATCGAGGCGCCTTCGCAGCTCGCCGTTTAAGGCGAAGGAGAAGTCCTTGTCCTAGCTGAGGTCGGCGTTCTCTTCGCGTGCCGCGGTCTTAGTCTCTTCCCGGGTAATTGATGGATTAAGAAAAAGCCATGCATACTATCTTTCGGCGACCTTCCACTCGGCGTCGTCTCAAAGAGAGATCGCAGTGATCAGAGGAAGGTCCCGATGGCTGCTTTTCCCCTTAACACACAAACAACCTGTCTCCGCCGGGTCCCGGGGCTTCTCTCAATAGTGTGAACGAGGGACCGATCTGTAGTGAAGGAAAGTTCTTACCGAGCATTCCGAGCAGAAGCTCGAGGAGATGCAAGGCCCCTTCTATGGCGTCAGACCTTCCTTTGTCATATTCACTATTCGACGCGTATGAGAAGATTTTTCTATCCCAAGAAAGACGAGAGTGGAGATTTTCTCGGTTTTTAGAAACCCCGCTGCGAGGGTATAGCGGCCGTCGAGACTCGCCCCCCGCGAGCCCCTTCAATCGTCGAGCCACGGACGCCCATCTCGAGGACCACCGACTGCGACACTTTTCTACTCCCGCGAGCCTGCGACGATGACCCAGAAGTCGACTTTGTCCCCCCTTTTTCTCTACGCCTCTTCTGTACCTCTTACATGACCCTGCGAATTTGCTCACGATACCTCTTCTCAACCCTTCTACCTTATTGGAGAAACGGCGCGGATAGGCCCATGTGTACCCTTTTGTATCTTAGAGACGGCCAGATGAGCTCCGTAGGGTCGCTCGCAGTCCTATTGCGAGATCTTTCCCTCTGGCTCCCCGTCGTTCTGCACGCATCAGGCCCAGCTCCTTCGACGCTTTTGCGATTGCCTCGACTTTCCCGCTCGCATCCTCCCCCAGCAGGTGCGCCGAGATCGATTTATGACAAGACGCTCCTTAGGGTCCCTCGAAGAAGGAGCACCTTTAGAGGAGGAGAATGCTACCGCCTCCTCGATTCCCTCCAGGACCGGGAAATACCCCAGGGAATTCAGTACCCAGAGAACCTTACCCCCCCTTTTCTCAATTCGTTGATCCTAATGAGAGGAGGGACGGCTTCCCCCAACCGTTCTTTTCTCAAGAGGCCTCCGGAACCTCACCCAAGGTCCGGTTTTAAGGCCCCCGAGCTCAAGGAGAAGCCCCCCCTTTCGGAGATAGAAGGTAGGTGAAACTTCGAATCTGACCGGAAGCCGAAAGTTCCCCCTGACCGACTGATCTCAGAGAGCTGGGTTCTTCGATCGACCCTTATAGTGAGACCACTTGTGTCCCCCTGCGCTTGTGATGGAAGGAGCGTGCTGAATTACTGCCGACTACTTTGCCAATGGTCGCTTCGATCCCCCCCCTTCGCCGGCCCTCCAAACTTGAGAGGTCTCCAGGAGTTTATAGACTTCAGAAGCGCGACATGCGTCCCCCCCTTCGAGCGTGGTCCCCGGAGTATCAACGGCCCAGACCTTCCCCACAACCTCCCTTCCCCGCGATCGAGGCTCCAAGCCACTTCGAGCATTTTAGATCGGATTGTGAAGGCATAACTGGCCCCCGCGCCACGCCTGCGGGGAAGAGGTCCGTTTCGCTAAGGCTTTAGCTGCATGGTCGATTTCCCTCTTTTCTTCTAGCCGCCCCCCGCCAGCGGTGAAGACCGTCGTGATCTCGGGTCCTGGGATACTTGCGCGCTCGCCACTATTAGCGGTTCTCGGAGCGGCTGCGATGACGTCGAAGTTTTTGCAAAGGTCGACGCTTCTAGAACTTCCTCATCGATCTCTTTTTGACGGTACTGGAGTCTCTTTGGCTTCCCCATTACAATGCTTCCTTGCGACCCCCCATTCCAAGCCTTTCCACCAATAGACGCCTTTTCTCTGAGTGCAGACCCGCTTCAAGCGCAATCGCGCCCTCTTTCCTTTTCGGACTCTGTTTTTATTCTCGCTTTCAGCAGCACACCAGCTCTTTTTTTTTCGTCGCTGAGTCGACCACGTATCCCGGCACTTTGATTAGAATCCCTTCCTAGGAGTAAGCCTCGAAGGGCCGACTCCACCATTGCCTCAATACGTAGATTGGCCGAAAAGACTCCCCCTGCAGCAAAAAGCAGAAGGGTAGGCGGCCTCTGTGAGTTCTCCTGAATAGATATACGCATGGTGCTAAAACAATCGTGAGGTCCGGGCGTCTTCTATGTAAAAGAAGGTCTCCTTTAAGTCTGCCCCAGAGAGTCTTGGTAAAAAAAACCCCCCGATTTTTGCCTTTCTTTTCCCCGAGAGTAGGTGTCCCCCCTAAAGAGGGGAGGGGAGGCGACGGGCGGCTCGAACAAGACGTCTTTTTCATGCCTGACCGGGGTCTGCAGGGGTCGTGAAGGCATCCCGTCGAACCCAGCTTGGATCTTCGCGAGGAGAGTTCGACACAGCATCTTCAGCCGCGTAAGGTCCACCCCCTGCAGATGCCCCCCCGGGGCGAAGTTCCAGCGCGCCGGGAGTCTTTTGTAGGTCAACAGGGGCGAGAGTGGCACGTGGCAGCTAATCCTCCCTTTTCCGGGTCTTTGTATCCCGAGTGAGCCCATTCTGACGATAATCCAGCTTCTGCTTCTTTTGTTAGAACGAGGTTTACCAGAAAAGAACGTGCCCAACATAATTCCCCTTCGCGCCCTCCCCCCTCCCACCCCCGATAGAAAGAGTTTCCCAACGAATCCGACCTTACACTGATCGTGACCTGCCATTCTTCCCGCCCCAACAGGTCGTCGCCCTGTTCGTAGAACTTCGCGCGTCACTCATCTCGTCGCCTAGTAAGATATACGTTAATGCCATCCGAGCAGATGGCTTGGCCGTCTCCTTGTGCTTGATTCTGACCCCCCTCTGCTGCGGCGATCCCGTTCCGTTCCAGAGTTCCTTCCGAAGTGCGGGAGTTTGTCGTAGGTTCTTCCTTTTTTCTCGCTGTGGTCACTTTAGGATCACTGCTGAAAGACCTCTGGCCAATTAAGGACGCGAACTTTGCCTTCGGAAGGATTGCCGCAGCGCGGAGCGCTTTCTTTTGCGAGGTCTTTTTCGCGCGGAGCTTTTTAGCTACGATAGTTGCTTTGCGTGCGCGAGAGCTCACCTTCAGGCAGCCCCCAGCGCTCGGTTGATCACTTGGAATGTTGTCGACAACGTTCTCCTTAGGAGCGCGCGTGAGAGGGCAGTACGAACGTTTACCGGACAGCATTTCCATGCGTAGGTGACGACGTCTCTCCCTCAGTTTTTTAGAGATACTTCTTCCTCTAGAACGATAGAAAATGAGGATAAACGTTCGTATCCCCCCCCCTCTCCCGCGTCTCAGACGCGTGACGTATTGTCGAACGCTGACACGTCTCCCCGGTGCCTCCTTCGCCCCACCGCTCCCAGACTATTATTCGGCGAGCGTAGCGCTCACCCACACGACCTCCGCGCTCATACGGTGACCTCATCCCCAGTCCTCCCCCGTGCGAGCCGTAGTTTATGGACCATTTTACGCTTGTCGAAAACGCGTGATCATCTCCCCCCCCCCGTTCGATAGTTAAGGATCTTTTCCCGAAGACCGGGCGAAGCTTTTCAGTCGGCATTCACTGCACGTCCTCGGCGCAGAACGGTCCTTGGAATCCTCCCCCCCAAGATCGACGCCCCCGCGGATTGCCCTTGAAAAGCCTAGAGACCCGCAGTTTCGACAGCCTCCCTTTGACGAGGTCTACCCCAGACGCGGCTCCTGAGAAAACCTTTTTTATAGACGTGGGTGAGCTGTTCCCAGATCAGGTCCTTAGTTTTTCTTTTCTTTTCCGCTGGGAAGGATGCTTTCTCCTCAGTCCGGTGAGGTTGGGCTGAGGTTCGTGGTAGAAGTCCATCCCTTTCTTTTTTATGATTCTTCAGAGCCCCGACTAGAGGATTTTCACGGCATGGATTTTCATGAAGACGCTCAAGCCACGCGAGCCTTGGACCAAGAAGTTTCCCCCGCGCTGCGCCTTCCCCCAGTGGTAGGGCATGTGGTTTTGACATTGAGTTCGAGCTGATGATCGGTTGACATGTCTTGCCCGACACGTTTAGAATTGGTTGAAGGGCGTCCAGTGCAAAAACGCTTTCCCTTTCGAAGGGCATGAAATTCGGCCTTGGGCAGATTGCCCCCCCTGTAGACTACTCCTCTTTCCTGATGAACATCGATCGGTCTAATGAAGAAGTTGATTGCGATGTTCCCCTAGAGGAAGTGTCCCTTCGAGGGGGAAGATGTCCTGTGGGAATCGGGGCTGGTCCCTCGCCCCTCGGTTTGCACACCCTGTACTTTTTGATAGCTTAGGCGTTCACGCTGCGTTTTGATCCCTTCTTTTGTGGCGACGAAAACCAATAACAACTTGACTGCGGCCTTTCCCGACGCGCTCGGGGTGAGACCCCATGTCGAGCCCGGCGGCAGGAGACTCCTCAAGAATTTTTCCTTCTTCTTCCTCTAGTGCGGGATACTTACTCGAGAACGACCCTTGCTGGTTGGGCTGCAGTTTCTGCCGAGAACCTGCACAGAGCCTGATTGCTTGGTCGGGCTTTTTCGTTTTGAGCGGTCAACGCAGATCCAGCTAGGCTTTTTGCATTGGTAGCGCTGGTCTTCCTTTTTTACGTGAGCCTGCTTACGTGGTCCTCGATTCCTTTGCCGTCCTCGGCGTAAGTGAGTTAGACAGACCGGATTGGCGCTCACCAGCACCCCTCTTTTCCCATTCCGAGAGGCAGCCGTATCCCGCCCGATGATCCCTCCTTCTTCACACGCTGGCATTAGTGTTCTGCTAAATTTTTCAGATCGCCCCTGAAAAACATAGAAAAGGAGCCTTTCACCCGAAGGCTCCCCTGAACGCGCCCGTTCCTTTTTAGGACTGCTCAGCTTTCGTGCTCTTTCTCAGGGAGGCTGCCAGCCAGCCCTCCGAAGAGCTTCTTGGTTGCCGTTTTGCTCTCTTCACGCAAGACGGGAGTAGAATGTTATGATCTTAGAGGTCCCACTTCGAATGCAGTGTCCGCTCGATTTTCCTTCTAGTGCGCATTGAAGATGGCGCCGTAGTAGTAGTTCTTTCTGTGGATATCTCCACGTCCTCATCGACCGACTAGCGAAATAGTAGTAGCGACCAAGCGTTTGAGATAGCGTTCGGCCAAGGGAGATGTTCTTCGGCGCGTATTTCTCCTCCGTTCCCCCAGTTTGCCGGAATCGTGTTGAAGGACGCTTCCCGAGCTGGAGCCGCCTTCTTGACCCTAGCAGACTTCTTCTCTCAAGCTGGTCAAGGCTGTTCCCTATGCTTATTCTTACGGCTTCGCTTTCCGCTTCTCTCTATCGCGCCGGATTACCCGACAGTCGCGCGTGTCTCACTCTGCGTCCCGAGGATCTCTGTCAGAGCGCAATCCTCTTATCACGTCTCTTGATGCTCTTTTCCGGCGGAACTCGCTATCTTTCTCGAGCCTTCGCGTTGACCATCCCCCTTCGAATGGGGAACGCGATAGAGCAGCTTCGGATAAGGACTACCCTGAAAGGTGC
>Ga0179591_1220781_pt1 | contig 11367 bp, 9 predicted proteins | sample CZOMad2_1_08_16f_FD_182891 | JGI IMG/M metagenome (GOLD analysis project Ga0179591, IMG submission 182891) | Vadose zone soil fungal communities from Angelo Coast Range Reserve, California, USA - CZOMad2_1_08_16fungal (PacBio error correction) | ecosystem: Environmental > Terrestrial > Soil >... | reverse complement strand
TCTGCTGTGAGTGGACACCCCTTCGAAACCAAGGCGCCATTCAAGTCCATTTGGAACCGTGAATGGTGCCCCCTCCCCCCCTCATTCCCCCTCCAAACCAGCCTCTGCCCCCCAACACTTGTCCCGGATCCCGGCCGTGTAGGTTTTCCGTTTTCTATTTTATCGCCCCCCCCCTTCGCCATTTTGGACCTGGACAAATTCAAGGTTGGTACCTTCCTCCTGTAAGTTTCACCAGCGTCTCCCTTCGGGTCCGTCCTGTCCCGGTTTTGGAGTCTTGTCCGGGTCACCCCACCCCTTGGTTGACGTTTACCTTTCATCCCCCCCACCAGGACCCTTCTACTTTTCCGGTTTGGGTCCTTAATTCATTTCCTCCCCCGTGTCGACTTTGTTACCCCGCCCCGGTTGACCTTCCTTTTTGAATTTTATGATCCGGGTCGTTCCTTTTGTTTGCCGTTCACCACCATTTTCTTTACCCGGCCCTTCCCGCGAGTGAGTGTTTTTGCCTTGGATGACTCTTGTGGTAACTTACCTCCCTCTGAAAAAGGTTCCAGGAGTAAGGGGAGGGCTCTTGTTGATTTTCCTAGGCCCTGGCCGAATGCGAAGTTTTTCTTTTTCATGAGTGTCCACTTGGTTTAACCCTTTTCTGCTTGTTAGTTATTAGGGAGGTGGCCTCTTTTTTTTCCGCCTTTGCCTCCTGATTCCCTGCGCGCACCCTAGGGGGGTGTCCTTTTATTTTTGGGTCGGCACCCAAACCTTAAATCCAGGTGGCAACAGACCGTAACAACAAGAACCCCCCCACTTCAGGTCCCAACTCTCCTATTCCCTTATGGCCCCCCTTTCCCCTTTCCCTCGTCAAACTCTCCCCGACCCAACCAGAGACCCCCCTAGCGCCAAGTTTTTTTTTCTTTACCCAACCCCAATCGCGCCCCCTCGCCAAGCCGAATTTTCTTTTGGACCCCTTCCCCTTCTCGACACTTGCGCGTGCCCATGTTGTTGACCAGGCCCACCCAGCTTCCTCTCCGGGATCGCTCATTGTATTTCCCCATCCCCGCCGTTCAAGAGGGTGGTAGGCTTACTTGGCATTCGCTTTGCCGACCAACTCGTTTGCTTTTAAGCCTCGCAGCCTACGAGAGTCACTCGACGTTCACACCCCACGTCGTTTATACATTTAAATCAGTCCTTTCGGAGTTTTTTATCTGGACAGATCGGAGAGGTAACCTTTTCCCCCTGTTGAGGCCCAGGAGCGTTAGAACTTTTCCTCCATCGTTACAATGATTTCCCGTTTTTTTTTTGTTTCTGTACCCCCACCAAACATCCCTTATGGTTTAGGTAGGTCCGCCAAGGCGACTAACTGTCACACCTCGCACCGGCAACTTGTCGTAAGTGTCCCCCCTGATGTGCCTCCTTCTTTTCAAGTCCAGTGCATTCCCCCGACCAGGACCGTGCTTCCGTTACTGAAGGCCGCTTACAGCCCCTCCTCTTCGTTTTCGTCCTGAAACACCACCCCCGCATAAAGCTTTACCGGCATGATGTTAATTTCCTGAGCACAGGTTTTTTATATAAGGATTTCTCTTTTTTCCCGTCCGGACCAAACGAAGCCTTGAGATACGTTCGCGCGGCGGGTTTTGGTTCTTGGTTGTGGGGGGCGCTTTCGTCCGGTATTTTCCAGATTTTTGTTTTCTGACCTCCTTGATTTCGACGACCCCCCAGTCCAAAGTCCCCGGTCCCCCACTCCTTTTTGTTTCGAGGCTTCTCCTAAAATTTGTCGTGTCCAGATTTCCCCCCTCCCACACCGAAGGATCCATCCCAAGTCTGACACTTTAACAGTTTACCATCCTTGGATTACAGAGGGTTTTGCTCCCCTGCAACACCCTCACTCTCCCAGACTAGCTTCCTGTTTCGTCAGAGGCCTAGAGAGACGGTTACCCCGTCCTCCCCCCCAGTTCTTCACCCTCGACCCTCCGGAAACATCAAAGGTGACTGAGAAACATTTGCCTTCCTTTCGAGGTTTTTGTCATGAGCCAGCCGTTTCTTCCCTCCTTTCGATCTGAGGTTTTTAAATTTTATTTTTTGGGTGGGTTGTGGGTTTTCTTTTCTGGTGTCAACGTCACACCTAGCCCGCCGTCTTTTGCTGGCCACGTCTTTCTCTCTATACGTATTTTTTGTTACCGTGTCCCGTTTTTGCCGACATGGTATTAACTCCTCCCGCTTGCCCCAGTTTTAGGGTCGTTACTTTTATTCGCACTTCCAGCCGTCCAGAAGAGTTTGTGTACGTTCCCCCAGCAAGCACTGAGCGCCCGTTAGTGCCGGCTGGACCCCCCGCGGCCTTCCTCCCACCTGTGTTGTTCCGAAGCTCCCTCGCTGTTGGTCAGCGTGTTTCTTTTTAAGCAGCCCCTTTCTCCTTCTTCCCGCAAGGGTTCACTGCAGACTGACCTCTGTGCCATCCGGTTTGTTGTAACTTTTCTCTGTACTTTGCTCCGACTTTCGTCTTCCTCTTATCACACAAGTGGCTTTTTCGGCACATCTGAACCTTTTGGCTGTAATTCTATCCGCCCCCGGTCCTCCCCCTTTCGGGCAAAGCTCCTCCCTGGGCAGAAAGTGCCGGCAACAGCGTTTAGGCTCGCCCTGCTGCACCCCCAGCCTGGAACCCCCAGGGCGCCCAGTTCAAATTTCTCCCGTGGCCGTCTTTCTCTCATTTACCTTCTCATTTTTGTGGGCGCGGGATTTTTTAAAGGAAGTATTTTGTAGGGGGACGTAGCCCATCCCTTCCCCGTCAGGCGCTTTACTCGGGCCCCTTGTCTTTCGTATATTATAATTCTTTTCCTCTGCCTACCCGTCCCCTGCCGTTGCTCTTGCCCACGATCTTCGTCTTTCCTGTTAGGTTTGCTCCCCCGGGATTCCCCCCCGTGCACTTTGTTTGACGACTTCTTCTCCCCCAAGGCGCTTAGCACCTTCCAAGTTACTTTGGTACATCATTGGCCCTTTAGCAGGACCCTCCTTAAGAATTGAGTTTCGGACAATACCGGCTGCACTTTTAGAGCTGCGTCCACCCTCCCCAGCGCCTCTTGTGATTATTTTGTCGCCACGCGGCCCCCGTCCCCCTTGATTGAGACTCCCTAGTTGAAGGTCAAGCATTTTTCCCCCGCTTGCCCTTTTGTCGAGGTGTTCTCCCCCCAGTCTGCCTGGTATGTAAGAGTCCCCGTAGGCACTTTCCCCCGGCTGCAAAGGGTTATTGCTCTTACGACGTTCCTGACGTTCCCCCCTTCGACTTGCGCTGTCCCTGCGGCGGGTGTGATTTTTTCTTTTCTTGATTTCTTCGTATTTTGGCGTAAACAGCAGGATTCCGGGACTCGTGGGTTGTTTCCATGGGGTTACTGTCCCCCGAACTAAAGAGAGTCGGCATTTTCATGATATATTTCTGGATTTTAGGTGATGTTTTTTGCCCAAAATCAGAAACGGGGGTGTTAGTCCGGCTACAACTCCCCGTTCCTTTTTGAAGCCCCGAACACCGGGCTGACCAGCCCCCAGTGCATATAACCTCCACCCCTGTTGATTCTACTATCAATGCTTGGCTGTAAAAGTAATTTTTATCCATTCTTGAATTTTACTGGGTTTAATTGCGCTCTTATTGTTCGGCAGTCCCCCCCCCCCCTTGGCTGAGGCGTGAGTTTCTTATCCCTTCCCGGCCTCCCAGGCTGTGTTGTTTTTGGTGAAAAAATATCCAATGAGGCCCAGGAGGTTTTTTACTCCTTCTTTTTGACCGGCATGCCCGACGGCAAATGCTCCAGCAGTGCTCGTTCCGCCCAACTAACCCACATTTGCCAAGTTATTTCCACTTCCTCCATTTTGATTTTGTTTTCCAGTGATCACCCCGAGACCACCCGGAGGCCGTCGAAGAGTCCCCCCCGGTGATTTGGTTCCCGCCTTTTCGGTTGTAACTTTTTCTGCGATATTTGGCGATCCTGCGAAAAGATAGACAGGGATGGGGCGGGCTTGCCCAAAATCTCCCTTGCTTTACAGTAGGTGGATTCTTCTCAGTCTCCAAGGTAAGTCCCCCTCTTTTTCTAATTTTGTAGAGGAACACAACAGGTTCAGGAGTATTTGGATTTTTTTTTTTTTAACGATTTGCCGTCCGCCGCTTGTCTTTTTCTTTTGATCAATGTCCTGGGCGTCCACGTTTCCTCTCCTTATGAGTTAGAAGTTAAGATTGACACTTTTTCATTGGCGTCACTTTCTTGGTATTCTCCCAGCCGTGGAACTTGATGTTTAGCAAAGGTCCTCCCTTACAGAACCCGCCTTGCGTTCGCGGTCCCCGGTGTTCTATGAATGATCCCTTCTTCGAGACGCCTTTTTCACTAAAAATCTGTGTCCCTGCCCCGACACCCTTAGAAGAAACCTTTTCCGTCCCCGTGTCGTTTTTCCTAACATCTCTTACTTTATGTAAACTCGAATGAAGTTTGCCAATTTTTAGTTTTTTGTAAACGCCTGATGTATTGATTGCTGCCCCATCTTCTTAGCCCCTACCCACTTTTCTACCCCATTCCTTCCAGCTGGCTTCTTTCCGTTCACTTAATGCCCCTTTTTATCTGTCCTCCCGCTGCGACCGTCCTTTTCGTGGCTCCTCGCACCACCCTTCCTCCCTCTCCCCTGCCCTCCCTGCTCCTCTCCCGAACCCGCTCTATTTCTCTTTTGCTGGGGTTAATGCGTACATTTTGATTTGTTTTTTCCAACCTGCTCGACCTCATGCTCTTCTGACACAGGATACACGTTATGCCTCATTTGAGCAGCCTTTTAGTTTCAGTCCACGTAACACCTTTCACTAAATGTTCCCCCCAGGTGCTTTCCCCTAACCACCGTTTGATTGTAAAAAGACCCCCCTATATTTCCCCCTCCCAGCTTCGTCAGGCCTCTCCATTAGGTTTCTCTCAGTTCCCCCATCCAGTCATATTTTTTATAGTGTCGGCTTTGGGCGCGGCTTCAGTCGTAGGGAAGTTGGTGGGATGGCTTTAGGTCGATTTGTTCCGTCCTGGCAGCAACGCGGCGGCGGAAGTCTCGGGACTTTCTGACTTCCTTCTGACCTCTTCGATTTCCAGCTTTGCGTTTTTTGAAGTATATCCTCTTTACCAATTGTTGTTGTGAGAGAGTACGTCTCAGCCGTTTTCTCGACGGAGTTGCTACCCTACTTTTAGAAGAGCCCGGCCCCGTTTGATTAGTCGACGGTGCCCCCTTTTCTTGTGCTTATTAGACACCCAGGACTCCTGGACTTCCCCTCCGAAGTGATCTCAGATTCCACAAACGTTTTTTCTGGCCCCTCCCAGATCCTGCTCCGAGACTACCTCACTATTTTCCCCTTGGCTATCCTGGTGTTTTTCTGTCACATGTCTTTTGTCTTTGACTTTCGCAACGGCTGCGTAGTTGTGTATGTCGCCTTTACCCCAAAAATGGCGGGTGCGTTTTTTGGTAATTAACCCACCCATGTTTCAGATGGTTGGCCAAAGGGCCTTCTGTGGGTAATCAGCGGATATTGACGCTTTCTTCCGTCAACCTCCCCTCGTTGATTATTTTTTTTGGTGTGTCCCGTTGACTGAAAACCCCGCCTTTTGGATTGTGGTCCGCCCCCCGGGAGTGTTTTTTTAACCAGGTCAAGTCGCAGCATTCGTTCCGGTGACTTTTTCCCAGACTATTGTACCCCACACAGTTTTCCTCCCCTTACGTTAGTACATCAGTGTTGTTCTGCCGAAATAGAAGGACGCCGAAGGTTCTTTTTCTCCTTTTCGGTAAAGTAGGACTACATATGTTTAATTGTCTCTTTTGTAATTCTTAGTTATGGTCACGACCGCGCGACCTTGGCGTGGGTCGATGGCGGCCGCCTTCTCCCCCCCCAACGGCATTTGGTCAAACCTGGCCTTCCGCGCATAAAGTAACGACTTGGAAGTATTTCCCCTTGCGAGCACGTGAAGTGGCGTTGGTCGTGGCCTGGTTACGCCCCCCTTGCCATGGTTTTCTTACGCACGATGTTTTGCGCTTAGGGCAACACCGCGCTTAAGAAGTTAACCATGTTTTTTTTTTCCTTCCTTCCCGGGGCGTGGCGGAAGTTGTTTCTAATGAATGCTTCGCACCGCCCAGTGCCTCGCATGGGTACTTTTAACTCCACCCTTAGCTTTTCCCTTCCCGACGCCATGTTTATTCTTTTCCTCTTCCCTCAGTTTTTTGAGTATGGGCGCCCCTCCCAAAGTTAAAACAACCTGGCTTTAAGACCTTTTCAATGTATAGAAGTCCCCATCCTTTGGTCTTTGGAGCGTGTGGAACTTCCCCCTTGGCCCTCACTTGTAGGATCAGGCCAACCAAACCACCCTTAATTTCCATCTCTTTTCAACGGGGTCACAACTGGTCTTCTTTTTCGGCCTGGCGTGGCGGTGTGCCGGTTCAGCATGTCCCCCCGGGGCAAGTCATGACCACCTCTTCAGTCAAGTTTGATGAGTTCCCTTGGAGGGCTATTCCTAGAACATACGGTGCACGGGTTTGATCCCCCCCCCCTCCGTCGTCTGCCCCCCTGCGCTCCATGCTTTTGCACCTGCAGGATCTTTCCCTACTGAATGATATAACCCCTCATACGGCTTGTTTGAGTCTTGATCTTGCCTATGGGATTTCGCTTCCGGGTTCAAGACTGTTGTGTGATTTCAAATGTTTGCTCCGTTTGGGGAACTACACCTCAGGGCTTCCCTTGACCACGACGGTCCCCTGATCCGTCTAGAATGACTTTTACGCTCCTTTCTTCGAGATACCATGCCCGTCATCAGAAATTCCCCCATTTTTTCCCCGTCCTTATTTTGACCCCCTTCCCGAGAATCGATATTGCAGAAATCCCCAGGCATACTTTTCCCTCGTACCAAGCTCCCCCCCGTTTCGAATTTTTTTTACACAATTCCTTTTTTCTCTCCGTTTCCTCAACACAATTCGGTGTTTTTTTCCAACGTTGCTCCTGGAAACCTCCTCTGGTACCTCATGAGAAATCAGATCAGGCAAGTTATTTGTGATGCCTCGGCGGGCTGACTTTAGGTCTTCTTCATCCGTCCGGGCCGTTGTCGGTCCCACGAAGGGCCTTCTTTCAAAGATGGTCAGCCTGCGGTTTTTTTTTACTGCCCTCCCGTATCCACCTGTGACGGAGGTCAGGTGGTCGAAAGCATACAGGCTTGTCCTCTGCGCCTTGCTGAGTGGATCTGGTCACCCCTGCTCGCCTGGCCCTGTCCCCCTCCCTCCGCAGTGTTTTTTTTTGGAGTCATTTTATCCCCCTTTTCTTTGTTCCCTCCTGTGGGAGCAACCCCTCCTGGCGATGTCCCCCCGAGTAAACATCTCGGTCGGGTCGCCCCTCATGCTTTTTTATTCTTCGAAACTAAAGAACGGCTCCATCCACGTTTTAAATTTTCTCCCCCCGTAGGGAGGCGGTCCTTTGACTTTCATCCCGTCACAACAGAGCTGACGTTCCTTTAGACGCCAGATCACAGGGATCTTCCTTTTTCCATAGCAGACCTCCGGCCGTGGTCTTTTGATTTTAAAAAGAGAGCAATTTGAAAAAGGATGGTTTGTCTTCGTCCCGGCGATACGATTTTGGTTCCTGGGTCAACTTTCTTCTCCCACCTGTCTTTTGATGAATTCCCGCGGGACGTTTTCCCCGAGAGGGGAAAGGCCCGCCAATCTTAGTCAAAGGAAACTTTTTCTTTCCTTCTAGACCCACGTCGGGTGTATGTTTACTTTTTACCCCCAAACGTTCCCCCCCCCATGAGCTTATGTATTTTCCAGGGATATTTCCCTCCACCAGCTAGATGGTTCCCCCCGTGGGAGAACATTTCAAAAAGAACCCATTGACCCCCCTACATGATGTTGGCCCGGTTTTGCGTCGATCAGAACCTTTCCCGAACAGTTTGAGTTTTTCCCGTCGTCGGTGTTTAGAGTCAACCACTACGGAGTTTGCTTCTTCGGTGGGTACTTTCCCCCCCAGGTCTTTCTCTTTCAGGGCCCACTAACCCACCCTCGACCCACCCTGTCGCATGCTAGAGTAATAAATTACGACCTCGTACAAACAGCGACTAGTAAGGCCGTGCAAGGCAGGCTTTTCACTTGGCAGTTTTGAATAGTCCACAACATTCACTCCTTAAGTCATGACTTCCCCCCTCCAGCAGACGCCCTTGCTGGTCCAAGACTGTGTTTATGGAGCTTCAAAGAAGGCGCGGCAGTCCTTCACACTGTGTACTTTCCTTACGTCGAATTTTTTTTCTTCAGGTAGTTTTTTGAACCGGTCCTTTAGAAAGGGCTGACTCTCTCCCTCTGATTTCCTTTACCCACCACTTTAAGCCTTGTGTATGTGCGTGACAGGTAGATACACCTTCTGGATGAAGCCTTGGCTTTTTTTCTCCCAACCGTCTTTTTCCCACAAACTTTTTTTAAGGGTTGTTTAGGAAGTTAGTGATTATGTGCAAAGTGGGACCGTCTGATCATCAGTAGACCACCTGGAGTTGTTTTTCTCTCATTGATTGGTCTTGCTTGTAGCGTCTCTCCCCGGGTAGAAGGATTTTTTTTCTTGTGATTGACCCAACTCTTTTCCGTGAGAGTCCGCGTTCCAGTCTTCGTGGGTCCTTCTGTCAAACCCAGGTTGTTTTATTGATGACCCAGGCACATTTTTTCCGCACTTGCCACCCTGGTGATGGGCCTAGGTGACTTGCCTTCCAATATGAGTGCTTGGTCGTCTCAGGCGGGTCCTTTCTTACGCTACCCCTCCGGCAGTTTTTTCGAAGGTCCTTTTCCCTTCCCAGAAGGGGGTTGCTTTTTTTCCCCACACTCAGCCCAGTCCAATTTGACCTAATCCGGCCGTCCTCCTGCTGTGGTCTTAGGTCCGTACCGAGAGAAGGAGGCCCGACCTTAATAGCGGGGATGCCGTTTTCCCCGCTGGTTCGATCCTCCCAATGATGCTTTGAACCGTCTTTAGACTGAAATAGCCATTGGTCCTCTCTAAAACACGCCGCTTGTCATTCTCTTTACCTCTCCCCCTCGGGCTTTCGCAGAGTGGCTTCCAGTTCCATTTTTGAGGACTCATCGCTGATCGAGTTGTTCCGGCGGACACCCCTTCGCGTCTCTACGTCCCCCTCCTTTTCTTATGAAAGTTGGGTTGAAGACCCTGACGCCGCCCTCTCGAGAGGGCCGAAGGCTTCCGAAGAGCTTTCTAACGGTCCTTTGATCCCCCCTTGATATTTTATTCAATGAGCTTCTTTTTCTTTTATTTTGGCGGACGCCTTTCCGGGTGAGCAACTTGGTCTTGATGGCTCCCCTGTGCCGACCGTTGTTGCTTCGGCGGGCAGCCAGTGGTGTCTGGTGTGGGCCGTGCGCTTGAATACCTTCGCCAATGGTGAATTGGTTTTTCCCATTTCTCTCGCTTGAATGCGGGATGCATTGACGGTTTCCTGTCCCCAGCCCGATCTCTTTTTGTTTTTTTCTTCTTTTGGGTTTCTTTTTACGTTTTCGGTTTCGTGGGAGGGTTTTCTTACGCGCACTAAGGTGACCCTTCCCCTGTGGCTCCGCAGGTGCCTTTAGTCTATTAAGTGGCCACCCCCTGAGACCCCCCCCCAGGCGCCTCCCTAATGGTCAACGCCAAAGTTTACCCGACAGGCACCCAATGTAACCCCCTTGTTTCGATCAAGATTTGAAGTCCACAAGGCGAACCCATTTTCATGAATGCCTGAACCTGCGACGCGTCTGCCCTGCTTCCTTCTTTTCTATTTTCCCTGCTTCGGTCCGGACTTCCTGTTCCCAAGTATTAAGTTTTCACTCTCGTTTTTTCCCCCAGACAGAGTGTCCCCCTCTGCCCGTGAAGTTCCTGTCTCCTCCTTTCCATGAAGTTCCCCTTTGAACAAACACGGTTAACCTATTACCCCCTTCCCCCCGTTCTTTTATTGGTTTCAGTGGTTTACTATTTTTCCTCTCTGTTTTCTAAGTGTTTTGAGAGATCTATTTAAAAAGAATGTTACTTTTTACCCGTAAGTTGCTTATAGGGTTCACTTGTTGGGTTTCTTTTCCGTCCCCCCCCCACTCTACAGCCTCCCTTGCTTCTTCTCTGTCTCTCATCTGTTCCCCACCCTTTTAAACCGTAAAAACCTTTTTAGACTTTCCTTCCGTGGCCCTAGGGATTCATAGACTTCCGGAAGAAAGTCCCTTCCCTCCTCCCACTTGCCAGCCAATGCCTCCCCCTTTTTCTCTGGTCGTTTTACTTTCCACTTCGTTTGGACTGTTTTTGGTTTGCCTTTTTTCACAGATACTTTTCTCGCCAAAATCGGGTTTTTGAAAGGATTGTTGCCCTGTCCCGACCCCCCCGAAAGGGCCCAAAAAGCCCCCTTCCGTTGAGTAAAATCCCCACCTGTCACCCCCCCCGCCTTGTATTTTATTATTTACTGTACCGTCCAGAACCTCCAACCGTCTCCAGAAAAACCCACCAAGGCAGCAGACTTCAACCGCAGTTGCCTTTTTTCCTCTTCCAACCCCTTAGTTAACCGCTCTTCCGCCCATTTCTTAGGAATAGTCCAAATTCTGTGCGTGTCTTTTTAGTACCTGCTCTTCAAGGCTTTTTCTCCCCCCGTCCCCGAGATTTAGAGGACCCCTGAGAACCAAGTTGAAAGAGGCGTCTTGGCGTACTTGAAGGGCCTCTCGTTCTGTTTGCGAAGGTCGCACTTCGCCATCATTTTCTGTCTCATCCCCAGCGCCCCCTTTTTGAGAAAAAGCACCTGTTGAAAATTATTTTTGCGTTTGCTCACCCCCCCCCAGAGTCCCTTGCCCCACTGCTTTTTGTTGGGCCCCTTGGCGCGAGCATCTTTTATTTACGGTCGCTTCTCACCGTTCCCAGCCTTCCCCTGGGAACTCTCTCATTCCGCTGGAAAAACCACACTAAAGCAGCCGGTTAGCGTTTTTTTGGAGAAGTGTCCCGCATTTTCTCCTCCCCCACCCTCTATTTGTCCCCCCCCTTTGTGGTCTTTTTTTAACCATTTCTCTTAGCCGTCCCTTGTGAGCGCTGCCTTGGTCACGTAGAGGATTTCCTCCGCTCATCAGGCGCTCCGTGACTCCATTCTCAGCTTTTCCCTCGTTCCCCTAGTGATCGCGCCTTCGTACTGGTAGTCAGGGTTACCGTTCCTTGTAACTCTTTCTAAGGGAAACCAAAGACTCCACCTCTACCTTTTTCGAGCTCGTCAGGACTTCCATCTTTTTTAAGTACTGAGCGAAAGTTTGTCCCCCCCCCGTTAGACGCCCCTGCCGTTCCCCCGAAAGGTACCCCCAATAGGGATGACAGAACCCTTTTTCTTTTAGTTCCCCCGTTTTTTAGAAGTA
>Ga0179591_1306730_pt1 | contig 11368 bp, 10 predicted proteins | sample CZOMad2_1_08_16f_FD_182891 | JGI IMG/M metagenome (GOLD analysis project Ga0179591, IMG submission 182891) | Vadose zone soil fungal communities from Angelo Coast Range Reserve, California, USA - CZOMad2_1_08_16fungal (PacBio error correction) | ecosystem: Environmental > Terrestrial > Soil >... | reverse complement strand
GGCCCCTGCGGAGTCGGATAGCCTCCCCTTTTTTTCCATCTTTTTAGGATTGAGCCTATCCCTGGGTGTTCTTCCAGGGTGTCAGATTTCGTGACACGTCGGCACTTTTTAATTAAGTAGCGCAACCCCCCCTCTCCCTCTCCCCCTCCCCTGTAAACAGAGAGACCATCTTCCTTCTTTTGTTAAGGTTTTCGGATTGCCATCCTGTGAGATGACGCCACGCCAATCGTTCCCCATAAGGCATGAGCCTTTTCTTTTCTCCCTCTTCTTTTAGTCAAATTCTAGTTACGCCCACTGACTCGTCCCAGATCGAAACATGGTTCTTTCGGCACTCCTATTGAGTCGTGATTCTCCTGTCCTGTCTCATTTGGGCTTTCGTTTGCATGAGGCCGCCACCCTTTTCTTTCCTATTCTCCCCACAGGTATGACGCAGCTGCCCTACCTCTCCATCTTTCTCCTTTCCAGATTCATATTGGAGAGCAACTACGCCCCCCCCAGAACGGTCGCGTCATTGGAGGAGGAGAGTGCGGTCTCGCTTTCTGGATCCTCTTCTTCGTGCGGTTCAAATTTTTCTCTCTCTCACGTTTTTCCAGCCGATAGGGTCTTCTTCTTTCCCTTCTGCGACTCGCCCCGTTCCTCTGTCGAAAAAGATTCGATGGATAGTACGGACCTTCTGTTCGCCTTCTTCACTGCGCAGAGGACCTCATTTAATGAATGGACCGGCCTCCCTCCTATCAATTCACCTTTGACGATGTACAGAGAGGAGCTGACCTTATTTCATCTATCGCCTTTTTTTTTCCATGAAGAAGAAAGTTTCCATCCTCTCCTAGTTTCCCGATATCTCTCCCCTATTACCCCCGAGGAGCGCGGATGACCGCCCCGTGTAAAGACGAAACTCTCTTTCCGCCCCCTGTTTCCCTCTCATGAGTCGGCCCCATCTCTTTCTTACCACGTAGGTGTACGGTCTCATTCTTTTCGTCTTGTTTTGAATCTTTTTCTTTTCCCCGGCACCTAACTCTCGCAGGTCCAATGAAGATATTGTCCGCTCCCCGGTCCTCCCTTCTTTAGATTGGTGACCCCTCATTCTCTCATCCGCGATGCAGGATCCCTTCCCCCCGTTTCTTCTCCTCTCGTTTCTCCCCGTCCCTGTTCCCTCCCCCTTCTCTAAAATTCTGCCAAGAAAAACTCCTTGCTCAGGGAGAGTATGCGGAAACGCTCTTTTTCCCTGCTTCTAACCTGCGCGTGAGCGCGCAGACTAAGTTCCCCTCCCCTCATCTTCACGCAAAGGTCGGGCGGCCTCCGTGCTCTACTTTTTTTGCTCGCTGCTCCCTCGCCTTTCTTTTTTGTGATTCATTCCCTTCCTTCCAGAGGAGCGCCATGTCTCGGTATCTCTTCCTACCAGAACATCGACGGTCCTCCCCCTCCCTCTCTTCGGCTTCCTCCTAATGAAGGAGCTGCATGTCAGCATGATTACGAAAGGAGGTCGCCCTTCCGCCCCCCCTCTCGACATTCATGCCTCCCCCCCCCCCCTTTTGATGATCGCATCTTTAGTAAGTTGATAAGTTCGACTTGCCCGACCACCCCAAATAACAATGGAACTCCTCCACTTTTTCGGCACGGCCTTCTCTTTGTCCCCCCCTCTAGAGAAGGGGGCGCTCGAATGGTTCTTTTCCCCGGCCCGATGTAAGCGTTCGTCGACCGAACCCTTCCCCTTAAGACTCTTTCGTGAACTCGTCGTTTCGTACAAGTTTTTTTTTCTCGCGAGCCACTCGATGGCTCCTCCTCTTTTAAGATCCTTTTCTTCGTCCACCCCCCCCCCCCTCCCAAAAGAGATGTTGTTTTTACGTTAGCGCTCCCGGTCCCTACCCCTAACAAATAGATCAAAATTGGCCGATTCCCTGCCTTCTTCAGGAGCCCTGAAGAGCTTCCGATGTTTCCGCAAAACGTTGACTCCGCTTATCCATTCCTTCTCCTCTTGCTGGTTGCGTTACTTCCCTTGCCCTCTTCCAGGAGCTTAGTTTCTCAGATAAACCTAATCAGCAGGTCATTGGCAAGAAATTCACGACCTTTTTTAAAGGGAGGCTGACCTCTTCCAGTCCGGTACGTTCTGGGGCCGACTCTCCTTCAATTCACATTTATTTTACCGACCAACCCACCCCCCCCCAGACCCGATGACAGAGTCTCCCTAGGCCCCCCCCTTTCCTGCTTTCGATAGAAGCGCACCGCTCCCCCTCTTCTTCAGTTTTCATGTGAAGGAGAGAAGTTCCATTTTCCTTGTACTGTTTCCCAATAAAGGATCTTCCTCCAGTCCCTATGAGAGAAGGAGGCTGCCGTCTTTTTTCTCTTGAGCGGCCTTCAAAGAGAAGGAGCGCATCGGTATTCCCCTCCTTCTCGTCCTGCCATTCTCTTTTTTCCGTTTTTCTCTCTCCTTCCGTTCGCCCTCACTTCTCCGGAGATGGCTGAGAGGGTGACGCCGTTTGTCTAAGTAGTAGAAGTGTCCCTCCCTCCCAACCTCCTTTTCTTCAGCTTCTCGGGACGGGATCTTCTTCGCCGTCCACTTCCAATGGGTTTTTCGGCCCTCCCACATGAAATTCTACATCTTTTACCGATTTTCCCCTCTCCTCCTCAGCTGACAATTGCGCCAAACCTCTTTCGTCCGTCTTGCTTTTTACCGACACTTCTTTCCTTCTCGGCTTTTGCCCCTCTCGTTCATTGGAGATCCGTCCGCTGACCCGAAGAGAAGAATGATGATTTTCTTTTTCTTTTGCCTTGGATGAGCACCTGTTGCCTCGCTTTCGAAGTGATGTTTGAACTCCGTTCATTTCTTCCACGCTCAATGAAAGATCGAGAGGAGCACGACCGCGCTCTCTTTTCTTGCCCCATGATCGGGAGCCCTTTCCTTTCCCTTCTAGGCGAATCTTCAAGTTTTATCTATTTTTGATTTGTACCCTCCCCTGACTTAGTAAACGTACCACTAAATAGGTTTGTGATTTTTTTTTGCCACCTCCCGATGAAAACTCGTTCTTGCCCCCCCTCTCTATGCCTCTGGAGACCCCTTAAATGAAGACTCTTCCCTTCATCTTTCCTGAGGTGAGGTAATGTAATTCCCGAGACTGCCGTGATCTTACTCCCCCTCTTTTTTTCTGAAAAATTGTCGCTCCTCCCTTCGTAGTCCTTCCCCGTACCCAAGGTGCGTATTGTCCCCTTGGTCTGTTTGTTTTCTTGACACTCCCCCCTGGTGCGAGAGACTCGCCTTTAATTCCGCCTATAACAAAGTTGGTCTTTTACTCTGATTTCTTTGAAGGAGGTGCGATCCTCCTCTCTTACACGTATAGATCAGTGCACCCCAGAAGCATTAAGTCGGACATTTTTCGTTCCGATCCGCGAAGATATGTGTTTTTTCTCTCCTTTACCATAGTCTTCTTCCCCCTCCCTCCTATGCCTTTTTTTTTTTTTACCCTCATTTCTGCGCGGCGTCCGAGGAGACGGACTTATTTTTTTTGCTTAGTCTCCGACAGTCATTTTCACCCTCTTTCCTTCTCGTCCCTTATATTCGCGGCTCCCTTCACGCCTGCTTCACTCCCGTTCACATGCGATTTTTTTTTGGACGTGATACTCCCCTGTTTGTTTTTGAGATTTCTTCCGGCTTTCTTTCCGCCGTACGGAAAATATAGCCTTTTCATCACTTCCTCCCTCCTGTTCTCGGCGTGCTTATGTTTGCCCCACACAATTTCCCCCCCTAACCTATACTTTCGCACCGGTATTCTTCAAATATAGGAATTGAAATGCTCCTATTTTGTTTTTTTTTTTTTACATTCTCGAAGAGGATGCAACGCTTCCCCCCGTCTCTGCTCACCGTACCCACATAGGTTTCCCTCCTCTCATGGCCTCCTCCCTCTGACCTGAGGAGCGGCCTTTTCACTGTTGTTGAGGAGTGATCGTCCTTTTTTTTACCCGCGAGACGCGCCCTTCACCCCTTTTTTTTTTCCTTTCTTTTTTTTGTTTGATTCTCCATAACATGGAGAGAGGCATCTTCCTTCCTCCTTTTCTCGTATAGAATGGAGAATTCCCCCCCTCGGCTATCTCCAAGAGACAACTGTTGCCGAATTCTTTTCCTATTCCCCTTGGAAAATTTCTTCTTTGGGTGCCTTCCTGCAGTTTTCTGAAGACTCCTCCCTTTCGCTGCTGAAGAACAGGACCAGCGTTTCTATTCCTCTTACGCGCGAGGCGCGAGGCTTCCCTCTTCCCCCTCTTTTTTCTCGGTCCTTTACCCACGGGCAATCGAATCATTTACAAGTTATTAAGACGATAACACTTTATCCCCCCAGAATCTGTGTTTTTACTTCTCTCTACGCAGCCCCCCTACTCTAAGCGAAAAACCCACCTCTTTTTGCGATGTTGAACTAGAGGAGCGCTCGATTACTGTTTTCATTTGTTATGGAGGGCGTCTCCTGCGTTCTCCATACCCACTTCGCTAAGAGACTCCGCATTTGGACATCCCGTTCCGCCCGCAAAGTGGAGGGACTGGCACTTTCTGCACGCGATAACGAATCCCAATCGGAGTGTGTCACGAAGCCCAACTCTGGTTTTTCTAGAGTCGCTTTTTCTTGACTTCTAGGGCCTCCCCCCCCCTCCGATCTATCAGAAGCGGGATGTAGTCTCTCCCCTATTGCTTTTTTTTAACCAACGGCGTGAACTAAGAGATTGACCCCCAGAAGATGTCGCTCCTTCTTTTGTCGGTACGGATGGATTCCTCCTTTGTTCGGAAGTGAAGGCTTTGCAAATGCCCCTGTCCTGTGGAAGGACGATTCCTTCCTCGCGTCCCCCGCCAAGGGGCCACTCCCCCCGGTTCCGAAGGTAAACCGCGATCACTTTTCCCTCTACTTTATGGAGGGACCCCTCTTCATTTAGGATTGCAAGGCCATCCTCCCTCGAGCACCAGGGCATCATAATGATTTCTGTGCCTGCCCCTTTTTGGTGATGAAGAGTATCTTAATCAGCTCCTTCTTTTTTCCTTTCCCCCAATCCACTTAAAAGTGGTTCTGCTCGCTCCTTCGGTTTTTTCTCTAAGTTTTGAACAATCCCCGTTCAGGGAGTGACTTTTCCCACGAGGAAAGCCCTCCTTTCCCCCCCTTCTGTCTAAATATAGACCGCGCATCACTCCCCCTCATTTTCCGCCTACGATAGGCCTCCTGCCTTATTTCTATCCCCATATTTTCTTTGCCGTCGGGGTCATTTTCCTCTTGTGTGCTGTCCCTTGTATGTGTCGTCGGTACTTTCCCCGACCTGTGGATGCCCTATGTTGTTGTGTTGTGTTCTTTTGCTCTCCCTTCTCCCCGTGTGGTGTGTGTGGTGTGGGGTTTGCCATACCCTCTCCGTTGTTGTGGTTGAGAGGACCCCCCTTATCCTCAACTTCCTGCCGAGATCAAGATCTTCCCCCTTTCCCCCCTCCGGCAAGGAAATCTTCCTCCCTTTTTGTTCGACTTCTGCGGGTCGCTGTCTTTCTTTCTTTCTATTTGTCGAGGATTGAGACCATAGTAGAGGCTCCTGAGACTGTTCATCGCAGTGTCGCCTTCCCTCCCTCCCCCGGTTCTTCAATTGTAGACCCCCCCCCGCTTCGCGGGCGACCCCGTTTTAGGAATTTTCCCTTCGCTTCATGAAGGTGATATGTGCCTTTTTCCACCTTCACCTCGTCATGCGGATTGTGTTCATCTCGCTTCTGACCACGTATAGCGATCTAGGATTTCTGACTTTGAATTACTTGAAGGTTAGGTTTATGCTACAGAGTAGCGTCCCTCTTTATCCGCGTGAGAACATTAGAGAACGGTGCTTTTCTCTACGGCTTTTCCTCGCTCTTATTGCATTTGAGTTTTTGAATCCTTCTTTCTCCATTGAGGAGGTCAATTTCTCTTACTTTCCCCCCCAACCCTCTCGAGCAAAATCAGGCTTTCGAACATGGAAGCCGTTCCAGCGATGACTTTTCTTTTTTTCCACTAAAACGCCAATCCTTACGCCGGGAATCTTCTCTTTCATCCCTGTGTTAGTACTAACGCTAGCGGCGCCGTCACCCCTAGGGTGTCATCCTCTCTTTTTCCCTTTGTTCTTCCTCTTGCTTCTTGCGGTCCTCCCCAATTGGAGGTATTTGCGTGAGATTGAGGTCGCCGACTTCTCTTTTCTGGACGACAAACTGACTTTCTCCCGATTGTCCTCCCCGCCAGGACTTCCCTCATAGATTGCCTCCCTTTCCCTCACCTCGCATCGAATTAGGCCTTTGGTTTTCTTCGACCATTGCGGCGTCTCGTCGAGCTAAAGAGTGTCCTTTGGTACAGTTTCTGTCCCTCCTTTTCCCCTTCATGAAGATAGATGTATTCCGGTCTGTTTTCTTGGCGTCAAATCGCCAACTCGGTGCTCTTTCTTATCTCCCTAGCCGAGGTTATAGAGATATGGTTTTTGCAAAGCGTCTTTCATTTCGGGAGAGTATTTCTTAGCATCCCCCATGCAGGAAGCCCTCCCCTCCACTGAACACCTTTCTTTTAAATTCTTGTCCATGATTTTCTTTTTTTTCGACGCAAGTAAGGTTGTCAGAAGCGGCTTCTCCATGAAGTTTTTTTTTATACCTTTTCTATCCTATTTTCCAGAGAATTCTGTTCTCCTCCCCTGGTTGTCGCGATCCCGAAGACAGATCGAATCCCTCCCTTCGAATCCCCGCCTCATTCGTATTTGGTATTTCCAATGTCTTTTCGTGAATAGGGTGTTTGTGGTAACCTTATCTCTTTTGCGCGTTGAAGCGTTGCCCCTCTTTTTTCTTCGATTGCCCAGGTCTTTTTTTCCTCGTTTGGTCACCGATCTTTGATACTCCACGTTCGTCGTCCTTTCCTTTGTGAGAAAGAGAAAGGATTCCATCGCGATGTCCCCTGCGTTGCTCTGGCGGTCATGATTTTCGAATTCGGGTGAACTCCAAACTCGAGAATGAAGATCCCCTGTCCCAGCGAAACAAGACCTTTTCCCTTTTTTGAGCGTTAACGAACGATCGTTGTTTCCCTGGGTCTTTCCTCCCTTTCTTGTTTCGAGAAGGCTTTCCCATATATGAATCTTTGATAACGCCTTGTCCGTTTCGAACGGGGTAGGACCCCTTCTCCTGCCCTTCCCTTTCTTCTTTGCTGGCTCATCGCGTCTTTAGACCGCGGTGATCTCTTGGGATAAACCCCAGTACGATATAGAACCTCGATCGCGCGCCAAGAGGTAATACCCGCCGACTTTCCGTCCTTCGTTATGCTTCAGCAACCTTCCCTCTCCTGTCCTTCACGACATTGACCGGAATTCCCCACGGTTCTTGATCGCTCCTGTTTCGCCGGCACAGGAGATTCACTGACTCCCCCCTTGCACGCAAACCCCCCCATCCTGAACTACAAGACACTCGTGGGAGTCTTTTACCATTTAGATAGGGAGCGGCGACGCCTCTCAGGCCCGGGCTCTTTTCACATTTTTCTGTTTCTCTTTCTGACCCTCAGAGCAATTTCAGACTCTTTCGTGAAGTTTTGATTTTCCCAGGCAATGTCCTAGCATCCACTTCCTAGCCCGAGAGCTTTTCATCTCCTCTTTTCCTACACCCACTAAAAGAAGTTCGTTTCCGTTCGACTAATGCCCCTTACTGGACAAATCAAAAACTCTCTCACCCTGGAGCTTCCCGCTCGGCCTTCCTTCCCGAACTGATGGAGGCCATCTGCTCCCCCCCCTTGCGCTGCTCCTGGTGGCCCTCTCTAGCCAGGACTAGTTTTCCTAGTCTACTGGTTTCCCGACCCGGCCCGAGCGCCCTCTCTTACCTCTGCCACAGGTTAGCGAAGAATCTCCCCGCCTTCCCTTATCGGGCGTTTTTCCTATCTTTGCCTTGAACCCTCCCCTTCTTCCCCGACGACCCTCCACGGCATTGGTAGCCGATTCCTTCCATGCTTGAGACGATCATTTTCCTTCCAAGGCTGCTTCTCCTCCCCCCCCCCTTCCGCAATCTCCCACCCGGTATAAGCCTTTCTTTCTCGCTTCGAGTCCAATCCCCCGGTCTCTACCTTTTTCTCGTTCGACGGTTCGGAAGAGTTACGACTCTTTTAAAGTCTCGTCTGGCGCCTGCTGCTGGAACGAGGATGCCAACAGGCGCCTTGCATTCTATCGCCCGTTACGAGCGGCCACTTCCCCTCCGGGTCGTTTTACTTCTTCTGGAAGGTCGAACGGCTCTTCCTCTTTCAGATATGAGGGAGACTGCCCCCCGTTTTCGTCTACGCGGGCCAGTCCGTTCATCGTTGGGTAAGGCCTTTGGCTTCTCTTGACGATCATTAAGTAAAAGTACCATTGTCCTTTTTTGAAGGAAGGAGAACTCCCCCTTGACCCTTAAATCGGGTTGTGAGATTGCGCCCTTCGTGACCCCCTTAACGTCTGGAGAACAGATTGGATCTTCCGCCCGGATAGCATCTGGCTTCCCCACCCTCCTTTTTTTCGTCTGGCCAGTCATTTGTTCACTTTATACGTGACACCCTCCCCGAATAGACGCCGGAGTGCCATGTTCTTTCGGACTCTTCCTTTTCTTCCGGATGGTCACGCTTGAGAAGGTGATGGCCCGTTACGTCCCCTTTTTTTTATCATTTTGCCCTCAGTCGCACGCCCCATTTCCGGGAGAGAAAGTTCTTTCTTCCCCCAGGGCTCCCGATCCTTCCCTTTTTCTTCCAGACCTCCTTCTCCTGTTTGCAGCGGTTGGAGTTTGTCTGCTCGTCATTAGTCGAACCCCACGACATCGGCTGGAGTTTTAGATTCAGTCGCGATGAAAAATCGCGGGCCGACGGATTTGTTCTCCCTCGTTATCCCGCCAGCTGCCCACTACTTCACGAAAATACTTTTTATTATGGATCCCCTCGTCTAGGCCGTTTCTGATAACAACGTCTTCTTTTTCTTCCCCCCCCCAATGTCTCATCCCTCCCCGCGTCGGTTCCTTTCAAGTTACTCCATTTGTCGCCACCATGGATGTTCTTTCGTTCTATCGAGTGAAGCTCTTTGGCTGTTCCTTTCGGGTGTGGCGTCCTGCGAAAGATTCATAAGTTTTTTTTTTTTTTTCGACTCTTGCGGCGTAGGATGAAATCTCTCTTTCATCCACAGATAATGAAACTCCACTGCTTGACAGCGGCTCCGATGTTCCCCGCCTCTCGTCTTGACTTCTCATGACCCGTAGGAACCTGATCCCCCCCTCTCTGAAAGAATCCTCCCACCTTCCCCCCTCTGCTTGAGTCCCGCTCCTTCCATTAACATGGATAGTCCGCCTTGCTCCCACTGGCTTTAACTCCCTCTGTCTCTCTTACTGAGAGGGTAATTCTCCTGCACAGCAAACTGAGAGTTTTCCCCTCAAGCCTTGGCCCATCCTGGTGATTGACCGTCTCCTGAGAGATTCTTGTCGTCCCCTTTTGGCTAGTACAATTCATGACCTAAACTTCCATCCCCGGCCGACTAATCGGAGTCGGAGATCATCTTGGCACAACGGAAAAGTATCGGCTATATCGTAGTCGGTAAAAACTGTCAATTGGCGCTTTGGAGTTTTCTCTGGCAACGAGGAAGATTATCGAACGTCTCCCCACCTTCTCGACCCCGAAACTGTACCCGAGGCGGATTTGTTTTCCCCCTCTTCCCTTTTAGCCTCCAGTGCGACTCTTTAGTTTTTTAATCTTTTTCTTGAGATTAGGAGTTTCTTCGCGTCGAGCGCCTCCATCATTGAGTGAACGATATATTTTGAGAGCGCCGGTAACCGTTTCCTATAGAATTTCGTTCAAAACTCGTCGATCAGTCCCCCACAATTTGCTGCAAGCCGGCTTTATTGCACTTCAAGTGATGGCTCTGTTGTTTTTTTCCTAATTCAGTTTTATGCTTCGACTCCGCTGTGTCTCGATGAAGAACGTAGTGATGCTGTACGCTCCCCTCGCAGGATCGGCGCCATCCGGCACCGATTTTTCTTGCCGAGGTCGCCCCAACTGTTCCCTCCCGTTCAAATTTCCAATTCCGACAACTGGTTGACCGAACCCCGCATCTTTTGACCCCCCCTGCGCCGAACGCCAAAGCTCTCCCCTGCTCCCAAGGAGACTAGCTTTTGACGTTCGACCGTGATGCACTTACTTCTGTCCTCGCGGTTTCGCTCGTCCCATTCCCTGTTTGAGAACATGAGAAGCGTTGTTTTGCCAGAACTCCAATCCCGCCCCAGAGTAGCGGGACCGGCCAAAGGCGTATCCCCTCACGCGGCTGCTACCCAAGACCTATGTTTCTCGTCACCCCTAGACCCCTAAGTTTGCCAACAAGAGCTCGCCGCGTCCCTGCCTCGGTAGGATCAACCCATGGAGTTGCGTTCAGAAAATCAGAATCCTGAGAGTTTTCCACCCCCAAGGCCTTATGTTGTCCTCTACCTTTTTATTTGCTAAGATCGCAGCTTAGATTTGAAGGCAGGCGTACCTTCGTCAGTAGAATTAACTCCGCTTCCCACTCCCCCCCCTTCCACAATGTCAGGTCTCGACAGGGCTAGGCGATCACACGCTTCCTCCCCCAGTGGAGGGGCTACCTACCCTTTCGGTCTTTTTCTTTGCTTTTTTCAAGGAAAATCGATTTAGGCACCTTCCCCTTCATCCGAGTCTGCACACGGATGACCAAGTAGTGATCTTCACGCCCATTAATTGGTTTTCTTTTGAATTTTATGCCCTAGTTGGTTATCAGCTCGGTTAGGGTTCGCCCTAAGTGAACATCCCCGTGTACCTTGGGCCGCCGAGTACCCCTGCCCCTGATGTCGAGTATGCATACATCATTCTCCATGTAGACTCAGATAGTCCTCGACTTTGAGATGGCCTTGTTCGTAGCATGCTTGGCCTCGGGAGCTCTTCGTCTCTTCGAGACACGGTTTGTTGAAGTAGAGGCTTATACGACCGGTTAACCCCATCCTAAGTTGTCTTTTTGGTAGTGAAAAAACGATCCTTTTTCGAGATCGACGTCTCTTCCTGTCCCATCCCCCTGAAAGAGTTTTCCATTTTTTCTTTTCACCCTCGGGCCTCGTTAAGTTAATGCCTGTAGTGCAGAGGCTTTATTTCGTCAGATTTCCATGATCGGATTTCTTCCCTCTCTCTCGAGAAGTTTCTCACCCCCTCGCTCTCCCCTCCGTTTTTTCACCCACTCCCCTGTCCTCCTTTTGAAGAAGCTTCAGTACCCTCTCCGGTTTTTTCCCCCCCTTCCCTCCGGCGTAGGAAGAAGTTCATTTTCCCCCTCCTTTCCTGCCCGGACCTGGTGGCGGGTCCCTTCCCTCATTGTCTTTCCCCTTGACTTGCTCTCTGGATGTGCCTACCTCCCGGCCGACGAA
>Ga0179591_1160513_pt1 | contig 11368 bp, 16 predicted proteins | sample CZOMad2_1_08_16f_FD_182891 | JGI IMG/M metagenome (GOLD analysis project Ga0179591, IMG submission 182891) | Vadose zone soil fungal communities from Angelo Coast Range Reserve, California, USA - CZOMad2_1_08_16fungal (PacBio error correction) | ecosystem: Environmental > Terrestrial > Soil >... | reverse complement strand
TTACATACCCTGTTTCGGGTTTAGGCTTCTTTTACCTTCTTTGTTTGTTTTTAGTCCCTTGTATGACTTGTTTCGCGTGAACGTTCGCCCTTGTGGGTCCCTGATGTAATGATTTCTTGCAGTGTCTATCAATCATCCCCCGGCCTGGTTCTACGGTAGAGTGTTTGCGATCGTCTACGTTGTGAGTTTGTGAATCCGTATGAACCCCGCTCCCTTGTGTGTTACCCCAATTTCCCCCACTTTGACACGGCCATTTTGCCCATGTAAGTCCTTCCTGGTCCAAGGATCGAGACCCGTAGGCTTCCATCCGTGAATGAGAAAGGGGTTCCTCACCGTTTTTACCGTGGTTGTCCCAAGCACGAAAGTGGCTTCTTTTTTTCCCCTGCCGGGACGTGGAACCCCCGTCCCTGGTTCTTTGCTTTTTCCCAGTTTTTATACCTTGTGGTTTTGTTTCGTTGCCAGTGCGAAGGGTTTTTGTTTTTTCAAAGGTCGTTTCCTACCTTACCCTGACTGGAATTTACTATCGCCCCCTTGAGAGCCCTTCCCAGCTGTCTTGTCTTACGTAAAGCAAACCCTTTTTCCGGACGTTTCCCCCCGCACCGTCAACCATCCCGTTTGCTGACTCGTTATTTTTTTTTCTTGCCCCATCCCTGCCTAAAATGCGTTGACTCTCCTCTTTCAATTTGCCGTAGCCCGAGTCGTACACCTGTTTTTCTCATGCGCCCCAGCAACCCCCCCGGTGCTCTGGACGCCTACCTCCTCCCCCCCCTCCCACGAGGAGACCCGTTTAGCACAAAGTGATTAAACACCATTGCCCTACTGATGCCATAGTCTTTGAGGACAAAACCTTTCACACCTGATGTTGGGCCCTTGACTTTTTCCCCTGGAAGTTTTTGCTTTTTCCACCCATCCATGTTTGATCGGGAGATAAGGGGTTCCAGTTGGACCCTATGGACTTTATTCCTTTGCTTTGATCCTTATTGGATCTTGGGCTCTCTTCCTGCTCTTGTGAATTTTACCCCTTGGTCGCTCGACCTCTATTCACAGAAATTCTTGTACTGGTTTTAATTTTCTACCCCTTCGAAATTGCCTCCATTTTGGTAGTTCTCCCTGGCCAGGTGATGCTCTTTATCGAACCGTCGGACCTTTATGGACGACTTGCTTCTTTTTTGCTTGCTTCCCCTCTTGATGGCCGTAACCGCGACCGTGCCTTCTTGGACCGGCGCTTCTCTTTTTGTTTCTATCCCCTTTTTCCGTTGCCTCGTTGCTTCCAGCGAGTAGTCTATCACGGCCGCCCCTACGTTTTTCCTTTCCTCCTGATCTTTTGGTCGTGCTCCCCCGAGAGCCCCGTCGTTCTTTTTTTTTCGGATCTCTACACGGTCTCACCACGGTCCCATGTCTGGCCCAGTTTTTTGATCGGGTTTATGTATCTGCTTCTCGTAAGTTTTTCAGGCCCAGCCGCCCCCCCTGGGGCCTCCCTCCTTTTGCAGTAATGGACACCCTTCTCCACCCGCGTTGATCCACGTTTCTCTGTTTTGAGATGACAAGGTTTTCCCTTAGCAGAAACCCCTCCCCTCTTCTCTTTCTCCTTGGTTTTTGCCCTGCCGTGATGGATTTTAAGTTCCTCCGTCCTTTTATAAGACGTTATCATTTTTTTTTTGTCCGCCTGTTTCTTTTTTCTGTCCCTTTTCTCGAACGCCAGCTCATCTTTGGCGGGGCTTTGAAGTTTCCCCCCCTACTTTTTTTTTAGTGTACGGTGCCCTGTCAAGCCTAATGTTACATCTGCTTCGACCCTTCCCGCTTGTACCCCATCCCCTTTCCCCTTTACCTGGGGTCCGCCGCTTTTCCCCCAGCGTTTTTCCTTTGGCCCACGGTGAAGATTTTTTTTTCCTCCCCTGTCTTGTGGTAGTAAAGATCCATTTTCCATTTTTGGTCCCCCCCTCCTTGTCCTGCTGTCTTTTTTCTACCCTAAATGGCCTGTCCTTCCTTTCTTCAAGATCAAGTCGTTTCGTTTTTCTTGCACTGAACGGCACTTCCTTTTCCTCTGCTCCCCCTCCCGGTTTTGAGTAATTTCACCTCACAATTTCCAAAACGATGTTCGGCCCTCTTCCCCCCCATCCCATTTCCGGCCCCGTTTTTTTTTCTAGGGGCTCGAGATTATGTTTTTCTTTTTCCCCCAGGTCGTTTGGTCACTCTGTTTTCTGAGGCCGAAACCCCCCATGGCGTCAAGGCCGATCGGTGTCGCGTTTTTTCCCAGTTTTTGCTCGTCTGACCCTTTAGCCCGCCGTCCTTGTAGGTCGTTTTCTTCCCCCATCGAGGCTCGACTTTTGATTCACCAGGGTTTCCACCCCCCGTTTTCACGGCCTTGTAAGTACCTCTCTTGCTATTGAGTGAGGGCCTAACTTTTTCGTCGTCTTAGCGAGTACCCTACTCCCTTTTGCTGACGGAGATTTGTGTTTTGTTTGTGGTCCCTTTTTTTTTACCTTTGTACTACTCGCTTTTTACTTTGCCTCCACCGCGGCTTTACGCGATCCCCCTTTGTTGGTCTGGTGAACCCACCGGACTTCAAGCTTTTTCCCCCAACCTTTTTCCTCGGCTGTGGAAGGCCCCTTTCTACTTCCTTTTATATTTCTGGCTCACTACTCATGCGCTCCTCCTCTTTCTTTCTTAGGCACCCCCGTCATACGTGTCACGTCAGCTGGGCCGCTGACCCCCCCCTCCCTTAGTTGCATTCATTTGGTTCTTTGACTGAGCTGTCAACCTCCTGGCCATTGGTAGGAGAATGGGCACATCTTTGTTTAATTTTTTCACTTTTTTCCATTGTCTTTTCACTTAAGGCAGTTCTTCTAGGCCCTTTTCAGAAAGTTTCCATCCTTACTCTTGTTGTACGCTTCTTTTTCCCGTTGATCCGGCCCTTTGAGGCTAGACTCATTATCTTTTGATGATCCTCCTTGGTAGACCTCACTGGACCCTTTTAAACCGTTCTGGATCAGACTACCTCGGGCTTCTCCTATTTTTACCCCCTCCGTCTGCTTTCTTCTGTGCCTGCTGCTTTGAACGAATTTGAAACGGTCCATTTCCCTCCCCATCTCTCTTACCATTCGACAGTCATATTCCGCGATGTCTCTACTTTTTATCACGCCGACTTCTGCCGTCTAGACCTTTGGCGCAGACATGTTTTCTCGCCTTTCTGGTGCTTTTCCACTCGGGGTTTACACCTTTCCCCGCTTCCCCTTCTGACATAGGGTCCCTCTGCGCCACTGCACCGACATCTTCCTTGCCCCCTCGGCACGTTTGGTTTCCCTCCCTTCCCACATTCCCCCCCCCCGAGGCCAAAGCGGTTCCACACGTTGGCGTCCTGCCCTGGAAACCCCAATTTCAAGGCTCTTATGGCCGCAGTTAGTTCTTAGACCCGGGAATCTCGACTGTGACTCACCACGTTCCCTTGTTTGGTCCCTTCCTGCTTGCCCTCCAATGAGACTTACTCTTTGCTTCTACGTGGGAGAATGCGTCCCAACCCCCTTCTCTACCCCTTTATGCGCAGGAGCGGTTGCTTCATCCCGACCGTTTGTCGCAGGCGTTTCGTGTAGCAGGGAACTTCCCCGAACACCCCGCCAAAGGTTCTCTGCACCTTCCCCTTTCCTCTTTTTCGACAACCATATGTAGTCCCCCCCCTTCCATGTTTCGCACTTTTCTGAGTGCCGGCCGTTTCCAGCCGCACCCCAGGAAAAGCGGGTCTCTTTTATTCCCATCTTTTTTCCTTCGGAGGAGCAGACCTTTTATTGCTTCCCCCCGTTGGGCCTTATGAACCAGCCGGTGTCTTTTGCCGATCCCCTTCGAGTTTTGGACTTCTCCCTCCCGGTCTTCCTATTTTTTAGCTTTGTCTCTTTTGCCCTCGGTCGTCACGGTCCCCACGTTCCCTCCGCGGGTTAACCCCCTTTGGCCCCCTTTTTTGTTCCTTCCGTGCACCCCTTGTATTTCTTTTCTCCTTCCCCTCATTCTATCTGTTCACCTCCTTTGTTGTTTTTTTCCCGGGACCCCATACCACTTCTTTCCCTTTTGTTCTGCTTTCCTCAGGTTCAGTTTTCTTGCGCCGCCTCTTTTTTTGTCCTTTCTTTTCGTTCGCGTTTGCGACAGATCGACTTTCAGGCGGTTTTTCTCTTTTAGTAATGACTACTTCTGCCCCTTCTTTCTTCGTCCTGGTGTTTGTCTCCATCGTAACGCGGGGCATTCGTCCATACCTATTTGCTGGCGCACCCTTTGCAGTCGTGAGGGCTGGACTCCCTCTCTTATCTGGGCCGTTGTCCCGTCGTTGGGGGCGGTTCTTAATTATTTCCATTCCCTTCCAGGTTTGTCTCCCTCGAGTTGCTGCTTTCAGATTTGTCTGGTAATTGCCCCGGACCCAGGCTTTTGGGCTGCGTTTGGTGAACGTTCCTCTTTCCCCGATGACTCACACTTCATGTACTGGTCGGTCTGTACTCCCTTGTAGCCCGGTGACCTTAGACCCTTTTTCAAGGTCACCTTTGCGTTTTTTGTTTTTCAACGTCATACAAATCGGATGTCCTAATGTCTTCATTTATTTTTCTGTTTTTTCCCCGTAAGTGTAAAATCCCCCCAGTTGTGTTTCATCCCGCTTTTTTTTTGCCGTGTTTTCCCGCACGGCTGGTCATCGCTCATTTGCCTTTCCGGTTCCTTCTTTTACTTAGGGATAGTGGCACATGTAAGGCTGGGTGCCTCATGTTTTCTTCTGTTCCCTAGGCAGCTTTGTTTTCTTCGCTTTTTTGCTCCTGCGAGTTTTTCCCCCCCCCCCTGAGTCGGTCTCCCTTTTTTTTTCAGCTTCCCTTTTTGGGGAGCTACCACGTTCTATTACGATGAGCGGCTCTTTACTTTGCGGCCCTGGTCTGACTTGATCGGAGGTAGTCCCTTTGACCGGAATGGTCCTTCCTGTTAGGTTTTTCGATGGGTCTCTCCCGTTACCGTGTTTTTCCACGTCTCTTCTTTCTGGTACACGTCTGTCCGGTTTTTTACTCTGTCCACCTTTCCTTCGGTTGTGTGTGTTCGTTGCGTGTTCGATCGCCGACATTGTCTACCACGTTTTCCGGAGTTTTTTTTGTTGCCCGGACCGGGTCTGGGCGGCCTTTTTTTGCTTCTCGGACCTGTCCAGGCACGACTTCCCCTCTTTTTTTTCCCTAGACTGTTTCCAGTTTTGGCTGTACTCCCTGCTTTTTACATTAATCCTTTTTCTGCACGATGTTCCGGAGACGACCCCCCTCTTTGTTGCACTTTGTTGCTTGAGAGCCCTCGTCCCCAGACCATCATATGTTCGTACGTTAGTCGTCTGGGGTGGTAGCTGTGTCCCCCCCCTCTGGCTCTTGTTTCCCACTACGGTTTTGCGCCTGTTTGATTCCGTTGGTCATTTCCGCGTCGGTGAAGGCTCTCAGAACCTCCGTTCCCTTTACTAGGGGCCTGTTTTTTTTGCCAGTGATTTCGCACTGGCTTTTTTTTCAGTTCTACGGTTTTTTTGTGCCCCCCCCGCACCCGTTTTCCTTTTGAGTGTAGTCGCTGGTCTTTTCCGAAGATTTTATTCTGGGTTTTCTTTCACCCTTGCCGTTCCCCCCCCCTTTTTTCTTCACCGCCTCTGATGAACGTCTGTCGTTCCCCACTCGCTTTTTTACGAGTAGAGTTTTTGACCCCTCCTGACCTCGGCCTTCCTTACGCCGTAGTTTTCCTTGTTGGAATGTGCCTGGTGCGTTAGCCCCTTGGGGTCCCTTTCCGGCTGGTGCAGTTGTTTTTTCTAGAAAGGTGACGCCAGCCACCTTTTTCCCTTCCTCCCCGTTCTGCAGTGTCGTCTGTCTTCGAGGTACTCAACGGCTTGCCTGCCTCGCATCCGTAAGTTCTTTTTTTTTTTGACAAACGCCCAGTCTTACCCCGTCGCTTGAGGTCTTTTTATGTTCTTTTTTTTTTCCGTGAACCCCTTTCGGTTGCATCACCCACGCTGCTTTATCCGCTCTCAAACGCGGATTTCATCAGACCTCCGAGATTGTGGTTTGCTTGGTCTTCCCCCACCAATTCCTTCTTAGGTCACACCCTTGCTTTTTTCCCTTTTCCTCCCTACCTGCTTTCCCCGACTTTCCGTGGGCCGCTTCGTGATTTTTTTGTCTCTTTTCTTTTGCGGCTGCTTTGTCTGATTTTTTTTAATCTGACCGGTATGAACTGATTTTGCTCCCCCTCTTTTGTCCCTTCCACTCGGTCACTGTTTTTTTGGTCTTTCTGCGCGCTAACGTCCCATGTTGTCTCCTCTTCTCATTACAGACAAGGGTTTTGGACTTTTCGAGTCTGCTACTCCTGGTGCAAACCTTGTCTCCTTCTTACGCTGACGAAGAGGTTCCTTTTTCTGCTTTCTATTTCCTGTTCAACCTCGTGTAGAGAGGCTGCAGGGGGGGTGTTCCCTTTTACCTGTGGTTCCTTTTTGCAGTGAGACAGTTTGCGGATCTCATGATTTTGTCCTCTCACCTCTCTATGGTGCTATCCTTTGGGTGTTTCCAGCGCCGGTTCGTCTTTGGACCTTCCTCCCGATCACAGCCCCCCTTTCCCCCCCTCTAGATTCCCTTTCAATTGTGCATGTCTGTAGCCATCAACTTCGTTTTCTCATAAAAAAAACTCATTGCCCCCTTACTTCATTTCCCTGCGTCTCCCCCACCCTTTATTTCTCTCCGGTGGCCTTTGCACTTTCGATATGACATGACCCACTCCAAGCTCTTTTTCCTTCCTACATTCCTTGAAGTTTGTGGCCCCCACTTTTTTCCCTTGCCTTGAAGAGGATATCACCCGTGGACAAATCGTATTTTCTGGCCGCCACGGCCCAAATGGATCTCTCTTTTTTCATCCTGCCCACTTTTTCTTCAATTGAACTGAACAACCCCCCCCCCCCCCAATATCCCGTCGCATCCACTCTCTGGAAATGTTTTTCTCTCCATTTTTCCACTGCTAGTGGACAAGTTGTTAATTCTCAAGGAAACCTGGTCGGTCCATGCACTCCTAGCCAATTAGTTCTGAATATTTCTTTCGGCTGACTGTTCTTTCCAACATGTGTTTAGGTCTGTTTTTTGAGTTTATTTCCTCTCCCTTTTCTGCTTCTAACGGGCCCTCTTGACGCCTCCTTTTCCTCGGTGGGTTCCCCTTCTCAAGACCACTTCTTTGACGCTTTTTTTTTTACCTTTTTACTTCCTTTCTTGTCTCTTCCTTATCTTTTTTTTGCACGACGGTTCGTTTCCTCTTCTCTGTCTTTTCCGAGTTTTCTCTCCCGAAAGGGACTTCCTCTTTCACCCTCTCCTCCGTCAGTTGAAATGCCGCCTCCCCCGTCTTCACCCCCCTTGGCATCCTCCGCCCCCTTGATTCCCTCACAGTTTTTGGCTTCTCGCCATAGGGGTCCGGCCCTTTTCTCACCCTTCCCTGTCCCTGGACCTTCTTTCCCTTTTAAGTGTTGCTTTTTTTGGCCGTTGTATCCACCTGTTGGACCCGTTTCTTTCTTTGTTTTTCACTACTTCCGAATTCCCACCAACCGACTAGCTTCCCCTTCTGCCTCATCATCCTCCAGGACCATTTTTTGTCCCTAAGTTCACCTGCACCTGTCCCTTCCCTTGCAACATTAACCGCGTCACCCTCCCCCCGTTATGTCCATTCCACAGTACACCATGCAACCTAGGTTTGGTTCCACTACCTGCCTGATTTACCCCCCATACTTTCCCCTACCCCCTTCCTCTCTCCGATGATGTTAAAAGGATGGCTTTCTTTTTCTCCAAACTTTCGGTTGTGCCTAGTATATACCGCAGTAACGGAACACCTTCCTGCTTCTTTCTCCTCCCCACGATTCGCAATCCTTGAGCTGTTTACACGGTTCATGTCCTTTCCTTTCCTATACCCTTTCCTTTTTTTTGTTGTTTTGACGTTCCGAAGTCACCGACGTTTTCTCCCACCGCGATTCACCCCCGTTTTTCAAGCCCGTAGAATCCGGTTTCCCCTTTTTTGCGTTTGCTTTGACGTTTGCTACCTTCTCTCCCGCTGCTTCAACCCGTGGTGAGGTATCCACAGTTTGTTTTCTCCACTGGACAGTTCCACATGCCCTTTGGCGCCTCAGCCCCCTGTTCTCCTCCGCACCCTTTTTTTTCCCCCTTTCTTTTGTAAGAGGGCCGTTTCATTATTATGGTGACTTTTTGGTACTTAGGCATTACTAGTTGTTCTATCTTGGGACTTTTTGGTAAATATTTCGTTTTTCTTGCCTAAATTTTTTTTCGCCTCCAGGGCATGAATCTTCTCATTTTTTGCACTTTTGTTTCCCAAGTCGTTTGACCTATTATTCCATTATTGTTTCCCCCCCGTCGTTTCGTTTTTCGCTTGGTTTTTCTCCTCGTAGACTTCGATTTCTCACCATTTCCGGCCACGGGTACGACCTTTCACCGGCCCCTTCACCTCCTTTCATGGGTTTTCCAGTTTCCTTTCCCACTGCCCATTTCCCTCTAGGTAGTTTGAGGAGAATGTTTCTCTCTCTTTTGGCTCACCCGTGAAACCGTCTTGAGGTCCCACATTCCCACAGAGTTTCCGTCCCAAGATTTGTTCCCCTCAGTTGCTAATTTGATCCCAGGGCCCGTTCATTCCCCTTACCATGGTCCTGTATGCTTGGAGGGGGGAAAGTCTTCTGTGTCACGCTTCCATGAGAGACCTCCTTACCTTTGGTAAAGTCCCCACAGTGTGTTTTTTCTGGACGTCAATTGTATCCTGCACATGTTTGACACCCCCCGCTTTTAACTTCACCCAGATTTTCCTTTATATTTCACGGCTTTCGACCGACAGCGAAACATTCCTCAGCCCTCCTCTTTCCTCTTCTTTGGCCCCCGGCGGGCTTGCAGGCCATCAACCTTGGTCTCGGACCCGTAACGCAGTCCATACCGCCCCTGAGAAAAGCTCACCCCCAGTCCCCCGTCGTCCTATGCCTTCTTCATCATTTTTTGCAACGCTGTGGCTTTACCATTTCCCTGCCCACGCCTTTATGTCTGTGTTGAAAATTTTTGTCACGAAAATTTTTCTTTCGGGACAAGCCTGTTCCCTGATTGGATTGCTCCTAGGGTCTTCCTTTATTACGATGGAACTGGTTCTGGCTTCCTTCCCTATACTGAATGTGGAATGTTTTGATGCACCTCGGCCAGGTCTTTACGCTTTTATTAATCAGGAGGAAACCTTCTTGAGCAGATTTTAACCTCCCCAAGCTTTTTGTCCCCCCGTCATGCTTTTGTGCCCCATCGACTGGCAGTCACCCTCTCCCCAGTGGATTGGCGGGAGCTTGCCTTTTCCATGCATCTTCTTTCCCTAGTTAGATGCTGATCTAAGTTTGTCCCCCCCCAAGCGCGTAAAGGTTCCTTTTCTGTTTTGTATGTTCTCGCCCCTTATTTTAGGTAAAGGTCTTTTCCTCTTCCACCCAAATGCTTTGATCCGCCACGTTTTTAGCGTTTATTTTCTCCGCGAGTTTTTCTTTTGCCCCCCAGACGCTTTCAGCTGCTTCCCCATGTTGGTGATTACTGGGTTTTTTACCTCTTCTAAGGTTCACTGGCCCCCATTCCCGCCCCGCTGACTCCCAGACGCTTGCGCTTCTTTTGCGAGGAACCCAGTTTTCCCCACCTAGATCCTCGGCCGTCGGTCTTTTTCTCCGGCTCTCACGTTCCTCCTGGTTTATTTCCAGCTTTCCGGGACACGGCTTTTATTAGAGAGGCTATTTCTCTTTTCGTCCTCAAAGCTCCTTTGCGCTGACCCCCTCCGCTCAAGTTTCGAACCTCTTGCCTCCTTTTTTTTAATCTCTGTTCATCCGGCCCCCTCACTGAACAATTGCCGCCCCCTTTGTAAGAGGGTGCCTCCTCCTCCTCCCTGCACTCATCGTTTATTCTTCTGTGGCCCCATACATGCTCCCTACCCTATTCACTTTTTTTTTCGGGTACCCATCATTGTCCCGTGTCCCCGTTGATAACCCGTAACCAGGTCTAGGAGAGTATGTCTCAAGCTTTTTTTTTTGCCTCCTGGCCTCAAGCAAAGAGTTTCTTCTTTTGTTGTGATGGCACCACCCTCCCTGTAGTCCCCCCCGCAAATTGAAATAGGATTTCCCTCTTCCCCGTTGGCGATCTGGCCCTTTTCGCCCAGGAAGGAGAGTGCTGGAGGGTGCTGAATTCTCGTTTTATCTCGTTTTTCCTCCACCACACCATTGTCATCAGGATCTGGTTCACGGTACCCGTTTGTCCTTTTTTCGTCGTCAAGTCCTACACACCAGGTCTTCCCTTTCTCCTTGTTGTGCCGGACTCCTTCGTAAGAATTCCGTGCCATGCTTTTCATTTCTTTTAGGACGTACAGCGTTGACTTCTTTAGTTAGGAGTCAGTCTCTCCCCACACCGGATCCCAACTTGGTCGTCCCGCTGTTTCATCGACGGTACGTTTCTCCTCTAGTTCAGGCTGGTGTTAACCTCACGTTCTGGTTGGAAGAGCTTCTTGACCCCTGCTTTAACCTCGTCCCCGTCAGGTCCTTCCCACCTCGGCTTTCTCCCCCGCTGACTGTGCTTTTTTTGTTTGCTTGTGCCCAAAGCGATTCCAATTTCAGTGCCCATTTTTTCTGCTCTTGTCAGTTCCCTTCCCCCGCTTTTCTCCTTTTTTCTTCTCTCGGATCAACTTGAACGACGAGTCACAGAGTTCTCTGGTAACAATTCCCCCTTGGAACCGTTTTATCGTTCTTTTGGTCCCCCCACGGTCAATTCGCACCATCTTGGCCCACAATCTTTTCTTTCCGCCTCTTTTTCTTTTGAACTATTCTGTCGACCAACACAGGTCATTTTTGGCTTTTTCTAGACGGCGTTTGCCCTTCCGTGTTTTTCCACGTTGATCTCATTTCCCCCCCCGAGATCCTTTCCACGTTCATCGCCCTTTTTGTCCGTCCTCCCATTTGTAGGAGGTTCCTTTTGTACTTTTGATTGATGGACAGGGCCTCCCTGCCGTGCCCCATCGCCTGTCCTCATTTTGCTCCATGTTTCGTACAAATTCTGCGCCGCGCACCCCCCCTTCGGTCCCACCAGTCACGCCCATGCAGAAGATGTGTCGAGTTCTCTCCCGTCACCTTCACCCTTTTACCACGTCGGAAGGGACCAGACGTTTACACGGGGTTATTTGCTACACATGCTTATCCTCAATTTCTTATATTCACCTCTCTTGTACCATGAGACACTACAATTTGGGTTTCGCCCCGGCATTATTCAACGTTTCCGAAGCCAATCGTCTGTAATTCTCCCTGACCCCGTTGTTTCCCTATTTTCAACCCTGGGCCACAAAGGATAAACAG
>Ga0179591_1272658_pt1 | contig 11370 bp, 12 predicted proteins | sample CZOMad2_1_08_16f_FD_182891 | JGI IMG/M metagenome (GOLD analysis project Ga0179591, IMG submission 182891) | Vadose zone soil fungal communities from Angelo Coast Range Reserve, California, USA - CZOMad2_1_08_16fungal (PacBio error correction) | ecosystem: Environmental > Terrestrial > Soil >... | reverse complement strand
TTGTACGTCCGGTTCTCCCCCTTTGCTTGATCCCCCTTTTGCACGGTGTTTCCCCTTTTTTTATGACGATGCCGCGCCAACGCTTCCCCCCCCATTTCTTTCGCTTTTTTCGCTAGGCAAAAACTTCCCCTCTATCGTTTTTCGGTTTCCCCCTTTCCCGCGAATTTTTTTTTTCCTCCTTCTTTCCTTGAAAAAGGGGTAGCTCCCCTCCCTTCCGGTAGTTGACCGTTCCTTCTTTTGATAGGATCAATTTTTCTTTTTCTAAGTCCGATTTTTTCCGAGACCGTTTGATAAAAATTTGACTGCCACTGTGCTTCCTTTTTTGCCATATCCGGACCCTCCGACACTTCTACTCCCGGAGCCTGAAGTAAGTGGTGTCACTTTTTTTCCCCCTCTTTTGTCATGCCCTCTCCGGGTGACAAAGGCTTGGTTGGTTCCCCGTGTCTTCCTTTTTGACCCTGTACTCGCGCAGAACCTTATCCATCTCTGGCAGCCTTTCCTGAAGAGAGGCCCTTTCTCAGGCTCATTCCCCTTCTTCGTTCGTAGAATTCCGCGACATCTTTGGCATCGATCTCCCGGAACATAAGATTCCTACATACCTTATACAATTCCAGATCTGTCCTATGCTCCTTCCCAGATGCAATATGAACCCCCCTCTCATTCCCCTCAAATGTAGAATATTTTTACTTCGAGACCCCTGTTACCCATTCTAGTAAACTTTCTTTCGTGAGAAACAAAGGATTTTTCCTTTCCCGCGGAAGGTTCTCCCAGGATGGTTATCCTAATGGACTGGCATCCAGTATCCCTCTCCCCTGAAATTTTTTCTTTTTCCCCCACGGATCCACTCCCTCCTTCTAAGAAACACCATGGTATGTCATCGCCTTCGCAGTAGTTCGCCTCCAGCTGTAACTGACCCGACTTTCAGTTCCCACTCCCACGGTGTTCTTTTTTAAAATAAAAAACCTTCATAATCCCCATCTTCCCTTGACATCAAGCCGTATCGGAGTTTGGACTAGTTTTTTTTTTCCCTCATTTAGCGAATTTCTTCCTTTTTTCACATAGCAATTTTCTTTTTTGCAAACCTCAAGCCGTTTCCACCCCAATGATTCCCCCCGGAGGCACCCGTGGGGAGTTTTTGCGATTTGGTAAGATACATGACGCGCTCAGTGCTCTCCGGTCTTAAGGTCTTTTTTTTTTTACGAGTTTTGCCTCTTAAATAAGGACAAACTCTTTGAAGCTGATGGTTCTTCCGATGGAGAGTTCCGGTATCACAGTTTTCTCTATGGGAAGAAACTTTATTCCACAACAAAACTCTTTTTCTTCTTCGAGACTACCCCCCTAATTCCCTTTCCCGCATAAACATTTTAACTCTCTTCACGACGTCCCCCCTTCGCAAAGGTAGTCTTTGACATATCATGAGTTCCTTTCCCCCCTCTTTCTTTTAAGGTTCTTTTCCCCCATTTTCAGATGAGTAGTTTCCCCTGGTATTTGAAGACCTTTGATGACCATAATAACGTTTCTCGTCGATGACATATAGGCTTCCCCAGATTTTTAGCGGCTGCTTTTTTGCAAAAACATGGCGGCGACCACCCAGCAGAGTCAGAGCCCCCCGACCGATCCTTCTCCACGTTACAAAACTTCCTATTCTTTCCCCCCTGGGGAGAATTCATGATCTCATCTCGGTCTTCTTCGCAGATTTCCCCTCGCCTGTTCTTAAAATGACCAGCGATCGACCCCTCTCTCGAAGGATGAGTTCCCCCCACTGCCCTCGGTGTCCCGAGGATTGATGAAGTACCTTATCTCAAAACCCAATCGTTACACAGCCCCCTCGACGTTAATTTTTCTTGGGAGAGGACTAGTGTCCCTTTTCAGCGCGGTGGGCGTATCTCCCCCCTCCTTCCATAATCCTTTTTTCTCCAGCGGAGATACATGTTGTAGAGACGTCGCTGTCTTATTTTCACACACGTCCCCGTTTTTCAAGGAAACGATTTGTCCCTCACGTTTGACAGGAACAGACCCCTCCTGACGCCCCATACTGTCCAAACTCCTTTCCCCCAGCGTGTGATGCTCTTTTTCCTGATCTTCCGCCCCGGTGGCTTCCCCAACTCGATTAATTCTCCTGACCCCCTCCTGGAGTAGCGATTTCTCCTCCTATTAGGAGTGGACATTTTTCCTCTTCCCCCTCTTTCATAGCGGACCTCCTTTTTTCCCCGTTCCTTTCTTCAAACACCTTACGTTTGCCGAAGGCTTTTTCTGCTCGGGGCTTTTGTTGCTGCTGATAAGAGGAATCCTCCCTTCGAATGGAGAGGCACTCCTCTACATGTTCCTTCTGAGGTTCCCCCCCTTGAGTTCGTGCTATATCAGGGCCATTTCCTCTCATCTAAATGCCGCCACTTTGTACCAGCGTTTTTTTTTCCCCCCCAGAGGAAGCCATTTTGGATGTCCCCCCTTCGGGAATGGATGCAGTTGGGGCTTGTCTGTTTCCCCTTTCAGAACCCCCCCCCTCCCCCTTTCTCCCTGGGCAGACCCCCTTTCTCTCACTGGATTATAAGCTGTTCCTCTCCCTGTCGAGATTGTGGCCCCTCCCCTTCTTTTAAATAGGGAATAGCTCCAGTCTAAGGCTTCATCCCACTTCCCCCACTAAAGCTTGATTTCCGTCTATCTTTCTTCGCTTTCCCCCTTGTCCTCTTCCCGTGTTTTTTCTTTTTCCAACACAAGGAGACGACCTGTGGTTCCCCCCCCCCTTTCTTTTTCAAGGTTAGGGACTAGGTCCTTTTGATTCCCTTTTTTAATTTTAACTATTTCCCCCCCCTTTTTGCCTCTTTCCTATCTGTCCTAGAACTTTCGAGTCTCCTTCGCGGGATGGACTTTTCCCTTCGTGTAGGGAGTTCTGTGATCGCCGGTCAGCGAAAGACTCCCTCTAACAATCCAGTATTCCTCTCCACAAAAACGATGGTTCTTCGTCCGCTTGAGAGAGTCCTGGAAGCTGGTACCGCGTCCTTTTCCAGGTGAGATAGATTCTTGGCACCGGACTTCTCTGCAGACCTTCCACCCCTGGCCGGGTGCCGCGTCCTCTTGAAAAATGGTAAGGGAGTTATGCTTCTTCCTTTTGCGGAGGACGGTATCTTTTTCTGCAGGTCCAGGCTCCATCCTTTCCCTACACTGTAGTGGTTTGATCCGCTAGACGCATCCCTCCAAGAAGGAGATATGACCGCCCTTGTTTGACCTCATGCCCCCCCCCCCCCATTCCCAAGGCCTTTTCCCGCTGATGAAAGATCGGCGACTCTCTCTCTCCTTTCTCGCCAAGTGGTCCTGTTCCTTTTCTGCCACGCCGCCAGATCTCCCTGGAGGGCGACTCCCCCAGTGGGAGTTTTTTTCTCTTCGGCGTCAGGGAATTGGCATAGTTCTTTTTTTTTTTCAACAACCCTTCCCGGTCACGCAAAATTCACCCCTTTCTGTGATAGTTCCCCTTCCTCCGTCGCGACCCCCCTTCTTCTCTCCCTGCACGAGAGTATGGCCGGATAGCGCCAGTGTGAAGAACCCCCCTTTTTTAAGCAGAACTTCCCTTCCGCGATTTTTTTATGACAAGTCGGTGGTTGGGGTTCTTTCGTCAATACATTTCTGCAAGATTCCTGTTTGATCCCCCCGAGAGGATAGTTTACTCTCTCCTTTTTCTTCTCGGGAACTCTTTCTGGCTTTGGTAGATAGGATTTTTCCGCTCTTTAAGAGCCATTCCTCTTCGCCAATGGGTCTTATTTCAGTATTTCCCCCTTGCTTTTTTTTATATCTTCTTTTCAATTTCCCCCCCCTGTGGTTCCTTTTTATATTTCTTCCTTCCTTCCCCAAATATTTTTTTTCCTTGCTGTTCCTCCCCATAATATTCTCTCTTTTTTCCTCGGACGGCGATTTCCGGCGACTCTTCCCAATGTCAGTCTCCCCATCTTCCGTCATCATTTCCCTTCTTCTACCGTGGCCGTGTCGTTACCTCCCCTCACAGAAGATAGGCTTCTGCGTTCTTCCCAGTTAGCCCTTCTTCTCTCCCTAAGAGACTTCTTCTTCTTTTTTTTTGGAATACTTTAGGCACATATTCCCTGATACCTCCTTTTTCCTTTTCTAGTTACTGGTACGGTCTTTCAGTTCTTTTTTAGTTTTTCCTCATACGAAATTTACCATTCCCAGCCGTAATCACGTTCCTTTCTCCAGACTTGCATTTGCGCTGAACCTGAGACCGTAGTAAAACCCTTTTTTCCAGAAACACCTTTTTTCTTTCATAATTGTTGTCATTCTCCTTGCCACCAACCTCCTCCCCCTTTTCTGTCCAGGCGCTAATTAGATAAACTGACGGGCCAACTCTTAATCCTGTTCTTTTTTCTTTTTTTTTTTTTTTTGCTTGTTCCCCCTAATGGAGATTATCCTTTCCCTTTTCTTCTTTGATTTCGCGACTTTTTCAACGATGCAGATTCAAGTTTTGCCCCTCATATTCCGCGTCCTTTCCCCGCGTTGAGGCCGCAGGGATGGGACGGAACATGAAACATCTTTTCTTTCTCTATCGAGGCTTCCCCTTCGGTTACGCAACGATCAGCTCCCTTTCTTCTTTTCCGATTCCTCTCGGTAAAAACCTGTTCAACTTTCGAAAATGAAGATGTAAGTTTTTTTTTCTTCCGGCGGTCTTCGGGCCCCCCTAGGGCAGTTTTTTGCACGCAATATTCCCTTTTCTTCCTAACATTAATTATGGCATCTCTTCTTTTTTGCATCCTGGAGGGCGCAGGTATGACCCCCCCTCGATACCTAATCTTGCCCCCTAGGGTCCGGAATTTCCTTATTCTCGAACTGTCGCCCCGCTTCTTCTGGGACAACGAACCGGAGACACCCCTGCCGTGCGGCGCGTCCATTGCAATCCAGCCCCCCTTTTCCCCTACCACCATGTAGAGACCCCGCAATTTGTCACAGACTTTCTCTCCCCCCCTCTTCCCCTCCCGGGACACCACTGACTTTTTTTCCTAATGATAAGGGCTAAAATAGTTGAGACGTCTTCCCGGAGCACAACCCATGCACTTTCCCCCTTGATAAAAGGCTTAGCCGATTTTCTTTTTTCTTTCAACCTCTCTCCCCCTTTTTATCAACATCCTTGACTTGTTGGGAATGCAAACCCCCCTATTCGAAGAAAAAACTTTCCTCCAACCTCTAGAAGAACGGTACATTCGAGGTCTGTACAACTCCTAAGATCCAAGTGTTAGCCGTTTTCCGTGGAACAGCGTTTTTTGAATGTCTCCCCCCTTCCCTTTTCTAACGATGAAACCCTCCGTCGCGCACCGTGAGAAGGCCTCCCTTCATCAATTTAGGACCAGCCCCCTCCTTTTTTTATAGTGCTCGGCGGTGTTCCCCATCATCCCTTATCCTCATAGAACCCCCCCCCCCTTCTTGCCAGTCGCCAAGTCTTTCCATTGCAATATAAAAAAAGTCCACTCCCCCCCCCCCCTCGAAGCTTGACCCCCCCTCAAATAAGACCTGAGAGACTCTTTCTCTTCCCCTCGTTTCCTCCCCTCGGCAGACTCTCTTCTTCAATGGTTGACCTTTTTCCCCGTTCAAAGGCATTGGATTTAAGATCCCCAAACCAGACCGCTCCTTTCCGATGCTCAGAAAGGATGACCACCCTTTCAAAAGAGTTTTCCTTCTATATTTCCCCCCCCCCCGCTTTTTTTTTTGAGAGGATGGAGTACTTTTTTTCTTTTGGAATAATGATGAGCAGAGCGGTTAAAGGCTCTTCTTTTGTTATGAGGAAAGACATGCCTTAACCCTCCCCCGTACCCCCAGTTCGAAAGCGCCGGGGCCCCTAGAATGGGTCCTTCCTCTTTTTTTCGCCGCACGCACGATCTTCTCTCATTTTTCGGCGGTGTTGAAGGAGATCTATCTTTTTTCCCCTTTGTGAGAAGGTTCTCTTTCTAGAGGAAAATTGGAGAACGGAGAGAGGGCTCCTTTGAGTTTGGGACGGAATCGAACCTTTAGACTTTTACCTCCCTCTTCCCCTCTGGTGAGGCCCCCGAAATGTGACATTATTGCAAACCCCAACGCCTTTCTTCCCCCCTTTCCGCGACGGACCGGTGCATACGCTGTTTACGATTGGTCAGAGGTCGCCCCCATTCGCCGGGGTTGCAGCTCGGCCCTTTCCTGACCAAGCTCCCTCTTTCCCGGTGCCCGCGAAGGGAAAGTAAGTCTCTTTAGAGTTTTTCTTCTACGAGTAACGTTTCTTTTGTCCCAGCGACAACTTTCCCTCCGCGGGATAGCGCTTCTCGTATTTGTGACCGTTTCCGAAAGCAGTTTGATACTTTCCCCCCTTATTGGAAATCCCCTGTACATTCTCCCTTCCTCCTGCTTGATCGTCAAAGCCTGCTTTTTTTTTCTTCACACCCCCCCCCCCCCACGTTGGTAATTTATCTCAACGGCGCGCACGAAGGGGACGGTTTCGGCACCTCCCTTTTTTGTATGGTGCCCTCGTCCCCCCTCCTTCCTTCTCCAGCCTGGTCCGTCCTTCCTATGAAGAGAGACTCATGTTGCTACCTCCCTTCCGTCATAGTCCCTTGGCGCAATCGATGAGGTAAGGTCCTTAAACGTGATTTTCTCCGCCCCTCTTTCCCGCAGATGATACTTTTCTTTTTAAGGGGAGGATCCAGATCATTATCTCTGAGGGAACCGGGTCTCCCCTTTCCCTTCGTAACGCCGTAAGTTATAAGTCCTTTCCATTTCTTCCTGGCATTTCCTCTTTTAATCGGATGGTGACTTCCCTTCCTCTTAGCAAAGGTCGAAATAGCCGTGCCCTTGCGAAACCGGCTTTCCAGCATCTGAGCTTTTCTGTTGGTCTGGGCGCCAACAGAACATCCCTCTTCTCAAGCTTTTGACGGAAAGCGCTGTATCCTCTCTTTTCAGTTCCTCTCAATACCCCAATTCTCCCCCCCAAGAGGATGCACTTTTGCCCGTCAAAGCGGTCTTTAGAGAAGTTCTCTGACACTGATGGGTGCAAACCCGATCCTTTCCCCCATTGATGAACCCCCCTTCCCGGGGGCGGGCCCTGGTTTTTCTCGTCTACCAATCTCTTACCTTATGGCGGAGATTCTTGATACGGATTTTTTTTGGACGAAGTTTGAAATGGATCCACCGCCCTGTTAAGTTTGATGCCTCCCCCTTCTCCTGGCTCGCTGAACCATCCCCCCCTTTCGAGGCTATGGAAGAAAGCTTTCCCCCCCCATTCGTCCCGACTTAAGAGGATAATTGGTGCTCCCTCCTTTCTCTGGTTTTTCTTTTTTTTCTTTCTTTTGGGACGACAGGAAACACTGCCAAGGTAGACTTTAATACCGAGAGTTATACTTTCCTGACAACGCTCGTCTCCGTTCCCCCAAAGGCACCTTTCTTCCTCAGTGCATGCCCATTAATACCCCTTTTCCTACTTCTATGTCGATATTCCCCAAAATCCCAGATTTTTTACTCTTCCCAATAATAACTTTGCAACCCAGCAATCTGCTCGAGGACGTCTCCCCCCCGACACCGTTCACACGAAGAGACTCTTTCCTAAGATCCTTGCGCTCACCTTTGCCAGCAACGACCGCCGATTCCGACTCGCCTTCCCCCCTTTTCCCGACTGCGCCATCTGTTTTCCGGATGAGGCCAAAACTCCCTCCTTCTTATGAATATTTTTCCCCATGTGGCAGAAGCAAACCTCCTTTCCACGCGCGCGTGCCCAGCGCATTGTCTTTTTCTTCCCTCCGACATACTATTTCTCCCCCCCTCTAATGTGGGTAGTGCGTCCCCCGTAATTCCTGACTTTTTCTTTGGAGTGACCGAAACGCCTCAACCCGTCCCGCCACTCCCCCTTTCAGCCGAATACTTTTTCTCGTCGACCTCTTCTCCTTCAGAGGATTGGCCCTCCCCTCCAAAGATAGCCTTTCTAGCCCATAGCCACCCTTTGGGCTTCCTCCCCCCAATAAGTTCGGAGTGGTCCATCTTCCAAAAAGTACGTGGGCATGCGTTTTTTTTGCGGGCATTAGAGGCTTAACCCCCCCCCTCCCCCTGTGCAGAGGATGTCTTTCTCTTGTTCCCTTTTTTGAAATTCATGGCTGCTGATCCCTTCTTTCCCCTGCAATACGGCATTTTCTGAAAAAACTTCAAGGCTGTGAGTCCAAACTTTTGAGTTAGTGCCCCTCCTTTAAGTACCTCTTCTCCAAATGCGCGGTTCCTGCTAAGCTTCGCTCTCAAGAGGTCCTTTTTTGATTGAGCTCCCCGGAATTGGAGTTTCTCGATCTGGATCTGGAAGGCGACCTCCCTTGGAATCCCTTCTCTCCTGGATATAATGCTGCATATAGGCCTTTTTTGGACCGCCTACCTCGGCTGCCCCCCTTTTCAGCTGGGGAGAGGTCCTCGTTTTCCCTTTTTGAATCCAATCTTCACTCTTCTTCCTTTAGATGGTTCTAAACCCCCTTCTCCTTTTTCTGTTGGATATATCTCCTCTAGTTTCCACCCACCCCCCCCTCCTGCCTGCCCTGTGGTTTAAGACCCCTCTTTTTTGAAATCAAGAGGTAGGGAAGAGGTTTCTTTTTTTTTTTCCCTTTGGTACTTTGACCCCTTCCTTCTCTCACTATTGACAAAAGAATAGTACACTCTTTAGAGTTAACCAATTTAATCCCCCCCCGTGGTGGCAGTTCTCTTTTTAGGGAGGCGGTAGCCGGCATCCCTTTTTTGGGGGGGCGGTTTTTTTTCTATCGAAGAAGACCAAAACGGCCCTGTGGAGCGGTCCTCAACTATGTTCTTTCCCTCCTTTCCATCTTTGAGAGCTTGTACGCAGAAGTTGGCGGCCCCCTTAGTGATCGTCTTTCTTGATAGAGAACTCTTCTCGCAGCAGCCGCAAGTAAGTTCCTTTTTTTTCGTTTCTATCACTTAAGGGGCGGAGGGGGCCGGCCCTTTTCAAGAAAGGGGTCTATTTCCCCTCTCAGACATTATAGGCACCACTTTTTCACTGCCCCCCTCCCCCCGACCCGCCCCCCGCCTCCCTGTTCTGCCCCACACCATATTTTCCCAAATGTAAACGCAGAAGCTGATCTTTCTTTCTTCCTCCCCAGGAGGTTTCTCCTTTGCGTCGCCACGTTCCCCTTCCAGATCTGCCGCCCCACCCCCCCTTTTGGCGACTCTTAGTATGAGGCGTCATTTCTTCCCTTTGCTGCGGGTTCTTCGCCCCAGTGAGGTCAAAGACACAACCTTTTTCACTGATTTTTCCACACCTTTTCTGGAGAACACATTATCTTTTCGCACGAGAGTATGGCTTGATAGAGCACATGAAGCTGATGACGTTCAGCTCTCAAAGTCCGCTTTTTTTTTGGAATGTTGGTAGCGGGTTGGAGAAGACCTTTGGTTCTCCTCCGGTGGAACAAAGCGGTTCATCAGGCGCTCTTAATTTCTTTTTTCATTCTCTTTCTCCAGTCGGAAAGGTGACCCCCCCTCTTCTCTTAGGTCGTGGCCCTCTCCCCCCCGGACCCCAGTGGGTAAGTCGTCTCTCCTCTCGGTCCGGGTTTTCTTCTTCTCTTTTTTACATGCTGAATGGTCCCCCAAGGGATTATGTGCAGCATACCTCAAACCTTTTTTCCTCCGAGATGTAATAGACACCGACCCCTTTCCCTCCCGTACTAGTTTTCCTCCGTAGGAGATCCCTCCTTTTTTTACGGCGGGAAGAGATTATTAAACCCCCTATATTCTACCGCTTATGTGAAATTATATTCTACGTGGCTTTTGTCCGAAAAACCTCTGACATTTCTTGTGTAGGCTGGTAGGCTTTTCCTCGAAGGAGAACCTCTGTGGCGTCCCTTCCCTCCTTTCGTGGGGGGGTCCCCCCTCCCAATGATAACAGATTTTACCTTTCCCCATCAGCCCCTCTCCCTTCCTTTTATGTTCGTACGACATTTCCCCTCACTGCCTTTTTGCAGTCTAAGGACGTCTGGAATGGAGCGTACCCGGCCTCCCCCCACAAGGGCCCGCACCAGTATAGATGTAATCCTTTTTCTTTGTTTTCACCCCCCCCCCCTTAGCGGTCCCTTTCTCTTCATCGCTACTTCGATAAATTTCCCCTCCCCCCCGAGTGAAGGGGCAAAATTTCCTTCGTGGTTCTAATGACTTCTATTTATGACAAATTACGATTTCCCCCGTTGAGCGAAGACCCTTTCCAATCTGGCAAATATGTACCCTCCTTTCTTTTTCGAATGGAGAAGATCTACGGTTTCCCGAGGACTGGGCCTTCCCTTTGATGGGTGCCGGTATCAGATTCGAGGTTTCCATATCCGCTGGCCCCTTTCTTTTTCCCCCTTGCTGCAAAGTAAACTTTGTAACCCTTCCAGAGTCATTACCCCAGATGTCCCCTTCGGGAGGTCAGCCGCCTTCGGAGTCCTCTTTTCAACGCTCCCCGGTGCACCGCCAGATGCTAAAGGTTTATGCCCAACGCTCCTCTAATTGGTCCTCTCTTTCTTTTTTGATCACTTTATGGATCGAACCATCTTTCCCCCCCGATTGCGCCACCTCTTTTTTCTCCGAACGGAGGCCTTCCCTTCTTCTCTTCATCGGACACGTGTAAAGGAATCGGCTGGATACATGCCCCTTCCCCTTCCAGGTTCAACCTGCTCACAAGGTCGAGGACGACCGGCCTTTTCCTTGCGCGAATTCCAAACGCTATTCCCCTCCTTTGACACCACTGTTCCCCCTCCCCCCTTTTCACGCTAATAAATGATAAGTGCTCCCCTCGGCATTACCAAGCATTATCCAAACCATGGAAGTCAAAATTGGTTTCTCCCCTAATCGGATTTCAACCTGCCCCCCCCCCTTTTCAGATCCCCCCCCGTGAAGTGGTAGAGGTCAACTCTCTCCCAACCGATCACTTCTCCTCGACTCCGGTAACTTCGCGGTCGGAAAATCTCTCCTATCACGTGTTGCAGATTTTCCCTCAAGTGGAACAGCTTGCTTTGGACATCGTAATAGAGTCCCCTTCCCCCCCACTCCTTGCCCCGGGAGCATTGCGCACTCTTCCTTTACTGTCCCGCAAGACGCATTCCTTTTCCGTCAACGAGAAGAGGTAAGATCACGGACCCCTTCAAAACAACGGCCTTAGTCGTTTTCCCTTCCAACGAACCGCTTATTCCCCCCTTTCACTCCTCCCACATCGCCTCTTCCCCCTCACACCTCAGCCACCTTTTTTTTTATTTTCTTCGGAGGCAGGCGAAAAAGCATCGTTTCCCTTTTTTCTAATGGTGATTCCGGATTTTCATTTCTGCAGTTCTTCCTATCCCAACCCCGTTATCTAAGGATTCCCACCCAATAGAACCCCCTTTTTTCCCAAAGAGT
>Ga0179591_1421809_pt1 | contig 11371 bp, 17 predicted proteins | sample CZOMad2_1_08_16f_FD_182891 | JGI IMG/M metagenome (GOLD analysis project Ga0179591, IMG submission 182891) | Vadose zone soil fungal communities from Angelo Coast Range Reserve, California, USA - CZOMad2_1_08_16fungal (PacBio error correction) | ecosystem: Environmental > Terrestrial > Soil >... | reverse complement strand
CTTGCGTTCTTGTCGGGGTAGAGGTTAGCTGCTTTTTGCCCGCGCACCCCGTCTCCTATTTGACGCCCTTCTCTTGCCGCTCCGCGTCTTTCATTGTCTGAACGATAGAGGTGACCCTTGCTCCGCGAGAGACCACTCGCCACCCCCGTCGATGATTCCTTTCCGAGGATAAGTCCGGTTCTTTTCTCTCAATGCCCCGCCTTTTGCTTCGCTGCGTCAGACCGATCACCGTCTCCCCTTGGTGAGAGCTGTTTTTGACAGCAGTTTCACCATCCGGCCGGGTTCAAACGCCGGATTGGAAACCGAGGCGCCCCCGCCCTCTCCTCCCCTGTCAAAGGAGAGGATGGAGGCTGCTCCTCTTCTTCGCCTCTGTTATGGAGCTGCCCGCACCGCGTCAGCTTTTTTTCCGGCCGCAAAGACTTTTCCCCCCCCGAACTGCCTTTCATCGCTGCAGCGCCCGGGGGTTGATCTCTCCTCTTTTTTTCCCGGGATAGGGGGAAGTCCGCGAGGTAAACCCTCCCCCTATAAGTATGTATTTCTTTCTCATCGGGCCGGATCGCGCGAATTTTTCTCCATTATTTTCCCGAGGAGTCGTCGACGAGATGACCAAGACTTTCTTTTTTCTTTGCTTTTTTGCTTCCAGCGGGGGGACCTTCGGCAAAGAGCGGTTTTTTTTCCTGTTGTTGTCCCAGGCCGCCGTCAGTCGCAGGTCTCGTCCCTTTCCCCTCGGATCCGTTTATGTTCCCTCTCTCAGTCATGCGCAAGGGAATGAACGTCCTCCGTAGAATCTCCTTGTTTTCTCCTTCGCTCGAAAGGAGCTGCGGCGACCCTTTTCGCCTATGTCTTTCTTCCTGCGCATAGCGCATCCAGGGTCGGCACGGCACGAGGCTTTTTTCCCTTTTTTTTCCATAGAATTGTCGTGCCGGCCGTTTTTTTCCTTTGCATTCACTTACCTCGCCCGTTTAGGCCGGATGGCTCCCTTCTTGGCAAGAGATTCTAGGGATGAGAAGGCTGGGCGGCTTTTTCTCTTTGATGAGGCGCCTCCCTTGGTGAGGTCTTGAACGGTTCGGTTCTTCTTGCGAGACCAGAGCTCTCTCTTTTATTTGGGGCCTATTCCCAGCGGTGTCGAAGCGGTTCGCTCCCACTCCTAGAAGTAGGCGATGAATTCTTCGTTGCATTTTTCCCCTTTTCGATCTGGTCTGCTTTTCTCTGTCCCGCGCTCGGATGAGTGACGGGTCACCGCGCGGCTTCCTTCTCCCCCTCATGGCGATGGCATTAGAGGGCGAGTTCCTGCTTTGTCCTTTCCGCCCTTGGTGTCGTGGTAGCGCGCTGCGGAAGAGTTCTTCCCTGCGCGGATATACGTGGGAGAGGAGTCGGTGCGTTCGGTTTCCCCCCTTTTCCACCACAAACTAAGTCGTAAGTAAAGGTAGCAACAGATCTGGAGGGTCTATTCGTCCTCTCTACGTGCCCGGCCAGAAGGGACGGCTCGACGTGGTCCCTTCCTCTCCCCTTTCCTTTTCGAAGCGTTCCCCTGTGCGGACACTAGGAAAGGCAGCAGCGACGCCCCCATCTTCCCCTCCCTTTCCCCCTCCCCTCCTCTTTTCTTTCTCAGTTTGCCGAGGATCGACAAAAAAAACTTGCTGGTCACCCCTTCCACCCGTGTCGGTTTCGAGAGGCAGTTAGGCACCAACCCCCCTTTTTCCCTTCTAGTCCTTTTCCCGTTCCCTCGTGGGACGGTCAGCAGCATCGAGCACCTTCCCCCTTCGGTAGACATGAATTTTCCCCCTGGAGTTCTTTCGAACCTGCTGTTCAACTAGAACTGCAACGCCGCGTCTGCTTTCCTCTCTTCGGCCGCCCACCACGTGATGGCCAACACCTTTTTCTCAGGTTCTTTTGAACGCGGCGATGGAGCACTGCCCGTGACTGCGTCTTTCGTGCTCGTCGGCCGTACGAAGGCCCTTTTCCCGGTTACAGCGGCGATCCACGAAACGGCCACACGCGACGACCTTTCTCTTCCTTTTTCACGGAACGGTCTGAACGGCCCCGTCCTCTTCCCCCTGCGTCCACGTAGGCGGAATGCGCGACGCCACCGAATCTTTCCTACTCCCAATCCCACTAATGAGGAGGACAGTCATGATCTTTTCTCGTTTGAAGTGTTCGGCACGAGGCCTTTCTCCCTTTGTTCCGGACGGTGTTTAAGAGATAACACCGAGAGACCCGTTTTTTTTTCTTTCGGATCTCTACGCTGGATCCTCCGGCAAGAAAGAGGACGAGAGCATGTTTCCTTCCAGAATCTCTATATTTTAATAATCGCAGTGTTGTGTCTTCTCTCTCCAGACAACTCTTTTTCGCGCGGCTCGGGCTTGCCGAGGCTCCAGCTCGTTGAGAATCTGCCCCTCCCCCCTCAGCCTCGTACATGTCGAACAGCCCCCATATTCGTTTTCGCCGTTACAGGGCAAGCTGGTGGCGGCCTTTGCCCTTCTAAAGGTAGCGAATTTTCTTTTTTTCCTGAGTTTGTTCTGACGGTTTCGGTTTGCGACGGGCTCATTCTTTTCCTTTGTTGGAAGGCAGGGCGTTCTTTTTTCCTGACTCTACCGGGAACGTGACCCGGTCAGTTCCTTTTCTCTTTATGTGTTGTAGGGGATCGTCTGGTACACACCTTTGCCTTCTATACTGGCAGCAGAGCAAGCCGTGGTGTTCCCTCCTCCCTTTCCAGTTGAGAAAATACGCCTCTTTAAGAACGTTTTTCTTTCCCTCAAGTCGGTGTTGGCCAGGCCCGGTTTTTTTTCCGCGCCGGAAAGAAGGAGTTGACGTTCGTAGTTTTTTTTCTACTTCCATTTTTCCTTCAGGTTGTCGAGTGATCGGGACCGGGCTTTCCCTCCTTTTTTCACCCGCTTTATAACAGGAACCGGCCCCCCTTTTTTATGCCATCTCCCCCTTCACGGGTGGACTGCATGGAGGGCACCCCACTTTCCCCTCCCAGTAGATACTGGGTGCAGGCAAGCTCTTTCTTTTTCCTCGCGGGCTTTGACTCGCCGTCCTATGCGGGCGGGCGCTTGCTTGCCTTCTCGATTCCGCACCTCCTTTTCTCTGCCCCTTCCTTTTTCTCGAAGAAACGAGGAGTTTTTCCAAAGGCTCTCCCCCATTCGGCCTTCATGATACCTCCAGATCTTGTTGCAACTATGACGTCCGCACTTTTCTCTCTTCCCTTTTTCCATCTGGTCCATGCCAGACGAAAGACCTCCTCCCCTCCTTTCCCTTTTTCCAGACCCCCCACGCACACCTTCTCGACGTGGTCCGCGAAAAGCGGCGCGCCCCCTCCCCCCCCCCCCGGGCGGACAAGAAGGAAATAGCTTTCTCTGGCGTTTCCTCCCGCGCGGTGACACGGGTCACTCATCCGCGCGCGGGCCCCTCCCTCTCGTCCCGCGGATAAAAGAGAGGAATGAGCGATCGCCCCCCCTTTTTTTCCGAAGAATTCGCTTGGCGGGGGGCGATGGTCACCCGATTCGAACCGCTTTTTTCCTCGCTTCTTCCCCTAGACGACTGACATCTTTTTTCCTCAAGCCTCGCCTCCCTGACCTTCAAGACCACAACCGAGGCGCTCATCAGCTCCCTCCTCCCATGCCCGTCGCTAACCTGGAAGCCGGGGCCAGCGGGCATTTTTCTTGGGAGGGGGTGCCGGCACAAACCGAGCCGTAAGCAAAGCTTACGGCGTCCCTTACGAACAGGAGAGTGGCAGATTAACCTTTTCTTCAATCTCGTGCCGGTGCGAACCTGGATGCGCTTTCTCTTGTATGAGACGTCGCCCCTCTTCGTTGATTCTGGTCTCTCTCTCCTCGAGAAAGCACAAGTCCCCCCCCTTCTTTTGTGCATTCCTCGGCGGCAATGGCTACGAGGTTTTCCCCGTATTTGGTCTGATAGGAGGCCTGTTAGCGGATTCTTTATCGTGCGGCTGGATAATGCCTTTCCTTCCTTCCCGCCAAGAGGAAGAGAGAATTTCTCTTTCCTTTTGATCTTTCGACGGCCGCCCTTCGTTGCGATCTCGTCGACGACATTTCTCTTCCCTCTGCTAGATCGACGATTAGAATCACCTTTCGTACTCTTTTTTCTTCCCCCTCTGACGTACAGAGCCCGGGACAAGCCGGGAGATTTCTCTGCTGTGGAGCTTAAAAAACGAGGGTCCCTCTCCCCCTTTTGACTGTGGCTTCGTTGCGGCCTGTGAAGAAGTGATACGGCCCGGGCCTCCTCAAGAGCTTTTTCCTTTTCGTTTAGTGCGAAGCATCACGCCCCTCTTCCCACAAAACCGATGGCTTTTTTCGTTGTGACCATTCGTGATCTCGGGCGCATCGTTCCCCTTGTCCCCATCTAGCAATCCGTGCCGGAGCTGCCCTTTCTCAGGCACTCCCTCCTCGGAGAAAAGGAGCGGATCTCGCACGCTTCCTCCTGTGAGGCTACATCGAACTAGCCTTATCACCATTCCTCTCCTCTATGGGTCTTCCAAATCCTCGGAACGGACCGAGGCGGCTTCCTTTTTCTCCTTCGGCCGATAAACGGACGAACTGCACATCCCTTTTCATACTCTTTTGTGGTACTTTTGCGGCGATGGGGAGGCATGTCTCTTTCCCCCCCGTTCGGCCAGCGCCGCGGGCTCCCCCTTTCTCTTGACTCCTGTTGGATGAGGTCTTTCGGAACGCGAGGTTGCGTTCCCCCTCCCTCCTCGTGATGCAGGAATCGGACGGTCGGTCGTTCTACTTCCCGATTGCTTTCGGAGAAGGGTGAAATTGCGTCGCTGGTCATTCATCCCCCTTCCTTCGTTGCGAGAGGGACAGAGGAACCCTACCTTTTTTTTTTCCGCGGTTCTTAACGGGCCCGCCACGGTGTTCTGCGCGAGCCCCCCACGTCCAGGAGAGGGCTGTATTCTTGAAGATGTGGCGACGCGAAACTGGGGTCTTTTTTTTCCTTTTTTGCCATCACCCTTTTCCCGTCGGCACCGGCCCGCAACGACTTCTTTTACCCTCACACTGCCGTGACAGCGATGCGCAGCGCCCCGGGTTTTTTTCTCTCCCCCCACCTGCTTTCGGGGACGTCTCGAGGTAAAATACCGTCGATGCCCGCAATCTTTCCCTTTTTTCTCCAGTGTTGTGAGTGATTAGATCGGCCTTCTTTCGGTAGATCTAGGATGTAGTCGACGAGATGCGCAACGAAGGCGGCTTTCTGCCGATAAACGGAGGAAGAGACTTTTCCCTCCCCGTCTCGCGTTCGTCCACGCGCAGGATCCGCCGCATTCGCCTTTCCTTTCTTCCTACACATGGCGCCGAGCAGAAAAACGTCCTGTCGGAGATTGCTCCTCTCTCTTCTTTTTTTCTACCATTTTCTGCGGAGATAGCACCGCCTGCGGTCTTCCCCCCACCGTGGGAATGGTCATCCTTTTTCCCCCCACTTCGGCACCGGCCAAGAGATGGTGACCTTCTCTTCCTCGCATGTACGTGAGCAGTGTTAGGTGTTTTCCCCCCTCGTACCTCGACCTATGGGCGGTGGCTGTGACGGAGCTGCCCGTTTTTCTTCTTTCGGCTGGCTGTCGTGGTCGATTTTTCCTTTGTTTTTTTTTCTTTCTACCAGCTGCGCCATAGAGTGGGGGGCCGAGTTCCGCCTCCTGGCGGGGGCCCCCCTTTCTGTGGTGACAGCGCCCACCGCCACCGGTTTTTCTCGCTTGAATTCTTAGGTGAAGGGGAAGTCTATTTCCTTTTTAGACCTCGAGGCGCTCGAGGAGGCGGCGACCGATTGGCTCCCCCTTCTGGTCCTTTCCCCATCTCCTCATCTCCCTCACCAGCCATGGGCGCTTTTTTTTGGAAGTTTCGCGCCCTCTTTCGCGGACCACGTCGGAGAAGGTGGTTTCGTTCTTCTTTCTATCATCCGGGAGCGCATGTAGGTTCTCTTTTTTTTTTATCGATTTCCCACCTCCTGTTCCTTCCGTCATAGTTAGCAACCGATCTGGAGATATGAAGGCGACTCTTTTTCCTTCCGCCGTGGCACGGCGCGAAACACCAGCCTCGGGCTCTCTCTTTTCTCTCTGGCGGTGCACTCGTCCTCCCTGCATCGCACGGAGCAGCCCCTGCGCGAACGTCACTTTTCTCTTTCGCCGCCGGGGAGAAATGAGGGGCCGGTCTTTGCAGTTATCCCTGGGTCTCTGCCTTGCAGTTAGGCACAAACCACCTTTAGGGCACCTCCTTTTCTCCGGTGCCGGGATAAGCGTGGGAAGGCATTTTTTCCGTCCCCCCTGCATTCGCAAGTAGGTCCTTAAAGCCGGGTAGGCTCCCTTCCCTTTTTCCCTTACGAAAGGCAAGACGGTGTACGGCGCTTTTTTTTTCCAAACCTTGCTTGCGCGCACCCCACGCCAGCGACGCGGGTTCTTCTACGCTCCTCCCTCTTTCTCACCTTCCCTTTCTGCGAGAAGAGAAGAACCCGGCTTCTTTGGATTCCTCTTTCTTCACTTCCGAGTCCAGGGGAGATCCCCGACACCCTTTCCCTTCTCGGACGGAGCTGAACGGTCCCCCTTTTCCCCTTCCTTCCTGCCGCCGCAACGCCCGGCCGGCCCCCTGCCTTCTCCTACGCCAACAGGAACGAGAGCCCCCTCTGAGGCAGTAAAGTATGATACTGGGCCTCCTTTCGACCGATTCCGGGAAGTGTTAGGCACGAGGTCCCTTCCCCTGTCCCCTTTTTCCTCTATACCACCGAGGAGAAACCTTTCTTTCGACATGGACGAGGGAGGGCTTTTCCCCTTTCCCGACTTTCCCGCGCATTCTAAAGGAAGTTTTTCCGATTCCGCAGAGCTGCTTCTGCCCACGTCACTAGAATCTAGCCTTTGACTCATCTTCATTTCGTATTGGGCGCACCTCTCACAGCCCCCATTTCCTCTTTGCTTGAGGAGGCTACAGCTCCTTAGACTTTCCCCTGTTGGAGGAGACGAACTTCGCCTCTAAGGATTTTCGGGGATAGCGGAAACAACGTCGCCTCTTCCCTTCTTCATTATGCCGAACACTTCCAGGCATTCCCTCCCCGTGTTGTGTTGCTTCTGGATCTCGCTGATCGCAGACCTTTTTCCTTCCATCTCCGGACGAAGGGGCGGCCCCCGGGTTTTTTTTTGCCTTCTCGTGGCCGGGTCAGACCGGGAACGGACCCCCTGTCCTCCTTTTGGGGGGGGGAGAGATGGATGGCTTCCATTGGTACCCTTCCGGAAGCATCCACCGGGGCAGTAGTAATGGCCGCCGTCTTTCGCCTTCTGCAGCCGCAGTGAGCCCATCGCCGCTTTTCCCCCTTCCCGACCCTGGGGCGTTATTGGCGCCAGTTAGGTGTTGGCCAGCCAGGGTGGGCTTTCTCCCTCGGGTTTTTGCAGTTTTAGAGGTGAACCCCTCCTGCATACTGCTTTTTCGTCTACGTTGATTCAGGGCCGGATCGGTCTTTTAGCCGGCAACGCAAGGCATATGCTCGAGCCTCCCTCTTTTTGGTTTCTTTCAACGGGGTCATGCTGGGCTTTGCTTCCCTTTCCTCTTGCGCAGGGCACGCACAGTTCGAACGCTTCTTTTCCTTCTTTTGGAACTTCGCGGCGATGAGGGCGCGGCCGCTTGCTTTCTTTCTTCTCCTCCTTCCTCCTCTCGGTCCGAGAACGGGCGGTCTCGAGCCGAGGCCGGTGTCGCTCGTTTTTCCTCATGAATCTCCTTTTCCTGCCTTATTTTTTCTTCTAGGTGGGACGTCATAAATAGACAATCTCCTCACCGAAGCGCTCCGGATGATTCCTCCTTCCGCGTTTTCTACCTCTCCGAATGGTCAGCGAAAGCGGCGCGCCCCTCCCCCCCTCCCCTGACGGCAAGAAGGAACTCGCCCTCCTTTTTCGGTGATGATAGGGAGGAGTGGTCTACTCTTCCCCCCCCCTCCCTGCCTCTGGCCCAGATAGTAGAAAGAAGACTCGAGCCTCGTGCCCCCTCCCTTTTTTTTTCCCCATTCACCCCTGCTTGTTCCTCCCGGTGGCGGGGGGCGCTGGTTCACCCGCTTCGACCTTCCCCTTCTCCTCCTCCGACTGACCATATCGGCACTACTGCGTTACCTCGCAACCGAAACCGTTCAATCTCTCCCTTCTCCCCCGACACCGAAGACCATCCCTTTCCTTTTGACAGCCTTATGGGTCGCCGGCAAAAACCGATCCTTCTTTCCCTCCCCCTTCCCCCGGCACGAAGGAGAGTGCGATTCCTTTTTTGCCTTGTCCTGTGCAGACCCTGGATGCTTCTCTCCCTCTACAGAGTAGACAATTTTCCTCTTAGACCTCTCCTGCTTGACAGCAAAGCCCCCTTCTCTCGTCTCAGGGAGGGAGTGCATTCTCTCCCGGACTGGTTCCTGCATGCTCCACTGACGCGCGGCTAGACAGGCGAGACGCGGATCGCGTCGTTCTTTTGGTTCCCTCCAAGCGGAAGATGAGACTGGAGACGGGGCGGCCACCCTTCCTTTCAGTTTCCCGTGCGACGCCGGACTTCGTTGCGAATATTTCGACTTTTTACCTTTCGTCCTCCGCGAGATCAGGACGATTCGAATCCCCCCCTTTTAGAACCTTTTTTTTTTTACCCTCGCTGACGTCCCCGAGCCCGGGGCCCGCACTGTGTCTCTTCTTTGACGGTAAACAACGGGGCTTCTTTGTACATGTAATCCTTTCCCTTTTGCGCCGTGCTAGGATTTCAACCTTTTTACCGCATTTACGCCCCAGCCAAGTTCGTCGCCACCCGCCTTCCTCCTTTTTTTCCCCCCTTTCGGGCGAGCTACTAACAACCTCCTTTTTCTTGCTGACCTGGCGGGCGTAGGGTTCACCGCGTCCTTCTCCTCCTTTGATAGGATCGGACCTTGCCTGCTCGGCAAAAATGGAATCAAGCCTTGTCCCCTCCTTATTCGGATCCTCCTCCTCCTCGATGCTTCTACGCCTTCGGTGGAGGCTTACATCGACCTCCCCTTCGTCAGAAAGGCCTTTCTCTGATCCTCAAATCCTTAGGAACGACAAGATGACGGCGACCCCTGGCAGAAATAGAAGATACCGGCTCCCCAAATCTCTTTTTTTTTTGTTTGTCTAGAGATGTGAGTGGTACGTTGCTTCTCTCCCCTTCTCGCGAGGGAGGAAATTTTTTTTTTCATTCAGGATTTGACGCCTCTCGTGCGCTACGAGATCAGTGCTCTTTCTTTCCGTCACGCCGAGGGTTGATGTCTTCCACTCCTTCTTCTGATGAAGGATCGGCTGGTCGTCTTTCCTTTTTTTCCCCGGCGAAGCTATTGGACAGGTTGGCTCTTTTACACTCCGATCACACGTCGCTCCGGACGGAGTGCCTGCCCCCCGACGTCCCCCCTGATGCGAACGAGATAAAGATGGTCTCGTTTCCGAGGCGTGTGTAGGAGCGAGCCCGCCACGTCCCTTCTTCCTGAGGGTGCTTTTCCCCAGTCCCCGCGTCACCGACGGTTGAAGACGAGCACGTTTCCGCAACTACTTCAACGGACGAGATCGCGACCTTTCATGCTTTGGGTTGAGCGCAAGCCTCGATACAGCACCACCCTTTTTGTCTCTCTGTGAAGAAGAGAGTCCCCCCTTTCCCGGGACCTTCTCCCGTTTGTGAGTGTGCGATTCTCCTTTCCTTTTCGTTCCGGAAGGAGTGGAAAGAGGATGTCGTCGACGTCTTCCCTTTTCTTCCTGCACGATCACGGCGGAAGAGACCTCGAAAGACGCGGTTCCCCTCTTCTTCTGCCGATTGAGGAAAAGTCCGTCCGTCATCGACTTTTTTTTTTTTCCGTTTTTCCTCTTGCGAACAGGGCGACGAGCAGACCCACGTCCTGTTCGGAGAATTTTCCTCCCCGTCCTACAGGGAGACTATCTCCCGCATTCTTTTCGTCTCTGCGGCTACCAGAGCCGTCCCGATTGGGTGCCTTGTCGACTTTTTTTTTTTTTCCAGCGTTCCCACGAGCTGGTTGAAACCCGTTCTCCTCTCCTTTGTGCGGACGTGTTGGTAACCATGTTCTCTTCTCTTTTTCTTTCCGGATCTGCCCGGCGGGAACGGCTCAAGGGGTATATTCCTGTTGTCGTGGTCGATGGACGCTGATGAGGTTCTATTTCCCGAGCGTCCCTTTTCTTAACCAGCGAGAAATCGAGGAAGAGGATTTTTCCCCCCCCTCTTTGGGAGATGACAAGAGGTTCTACTTCTCCCCACTCCGTCGTAAGTCGGAGCTGATTCTTAGTTGACAGTCATTTTTTCTCTTCGCGCAGAAGATCTGGTAGCCAGATCTTTTTTTGACGCCCCGGCGCGTCCGGGGCGGGCCATAGTCGACCATCCCCCTTTCTCTTTCCGAGGGAATGCTTGCCGCTTCTCCTCTTGCGGGTTTTTCGTCGGAGAAGTGTGGGCGTTTTTTCTTTCTTTTCGTGAAGAGTTAGGCGGAGGCGCGGTCTTTTTTTTTTTTGACTTGCCTTGACGTCCAACCTATTTATCCCCCCCCCATCGGAGGGATAATGAAGCGAAATGGACGAGCTCCTCTTCCCGAAACCTTCTTCCCGCCGGTCCTCGAAGCTAGCGAGCGGTAGGTGGTGCTGGCGGTTTCCATCCCTTCCTTCCGCATCGCCAGGAGAGCACCTGGCGCGTTTCCTTTCCTTGGTCTCCTTTCCTGCGTGTCGGCAACCGAGGATAGACTTGTGCGTCAACAATTTCCCCCCGTGGACGGTTTCGGATGAAGTTGGAACCAACAACGTTCCTCTCAGATGCGCCGCGTTTTGACGGTAAGAGAATCGAGACACCCCCCTTTAAGAACTGAAGTCTTTGTTTAGTCCCGCTGGGCGAAACCTTATGTTCACCTACGAAATGCAAACGCTGTTTCCCCCCCTCCCCGTTCTCCCGCAAACAAGGAATGGCCAAAACCGCCCTTTTCTCCTGCTGCGCGGTTGCTGCGCCGAACGCGGCGATGGGCGCCACTGCCCCGTGCTTGTCTGAGGCAAAGTAAGTACGGACGGTGGATTTCTTTTCCCACGACAACGGCCATCCAGAGCGACTGTGGCCCTTTCCCGGTGATTGACCGTTCCCGTCCGACATTACGCCGCAACGCCCCTCCCCTTTTCTTCCTTAAGAATGAGCCCGACGCCAGACTCCCCCCTTTTTTCAATCACTCCCTCATCTGATCTTGGCAAACAACTCTTCTCTTCCTGGGGAAGTGTTCGGCAAGAAGGCCTCCCTTCCCCTCTGGTTTCCCTTCCTCACCGAGTTGGGGCTGTTCGAAATGGAAGAGGCGGGCTGGGCGAAGTTCGTTTCTCCTCCCCTTGAAGCTGTATCCTCTGCAAGAAAAGAGGCCGCGCTTTTTTTTT
>Ga0179591_1302155_pt1 | contig 11372 bp, 12 predicted proteins | sample CZOMad2_1_08_16f_FD_182891 | JGI IMG/M metagenome (GOLD analysis project Ga0179591, IMG submission 182891) | Vadose zone soil fungal communities from Angelo Coast Range Reserve, California, USA - CZOMad2_1_08_16fungal (PacBio error correction) | ecosystem: Environmental > Terrestrial > Soil >... | reverse complement strand
TTCGATTCGCCGATGCGTTTCTTTCGACCTGCACCTTTGCTTCCCTTCCCATCTGCGAACCGCATACACCTATTTCTTTGGTTTTTGAGTTACCCCTATAATTTCTAGTTCACCTCTTCCAAACGCGGAGCTCTCTCCTCTTTCTTTCGTTGGACCCCCTTCGGGACAGACTATTGTTTTCGTGCCGCGGTCCCCCGCTCGTCCTCCTCAATTATTCGGTGACCCTCCGTGGCACTGATGCAACGCTCCTTCCTCTATCCTTCCCGATCTTGATTACTCAAATCCTCGTCGTCCGGCAAAAACACCCTTCTGCCAGATTGTCGCCCGGGCCCTTTTGCCGCCTCTCTTATCTCCCCCCACTTTGAAGGCCCAACCCACTTTTGTTTTTGAGTCCTGTAGTCTCCTCCCCCTTCTTTTGCTCGGTGGCGCCCCTGAGAGTTCGGCGTGCTCTTTCACTCTGTTGCGGCCAGGTCCTGCAACATTCGACTTCCTATTTCTGCTCTCGAGGTAAGCCGGCCACTTGAAGTTTTCTTTTCTCAAAGTAGCGTATTGGTTTCTTTTCCCCCATTTCTTTTTACGGCCTATACTACATGTTCAAGACGACCCCCCGCCTTTCCTTTGGGTTCCCTTCTTCCGATCGAAAATTTGGACTGTATCCCCTCTCGAGCCGGCTCTGCCTTGCATGGTTCCCCCCTTCTTCCTTTGTTTTTCCGGAAATTCCCCCGGCCTGCAAGAAACACCCCCTCCCCAACCTTTTTTTGTCGCCCTAACAATCCATCCAGCTTTTGTTATTTTCATCCCAAATCTACTGTGCCAGAGTTTTTCTCTTTATGGCCCTGCGAGTCCGCCCAGAATTTGCTGCAATGCACTTAAGACCCCCTTTCTCCCCTTTCCTTCTCATCTCCTCCTCTCCACTCTCGTCTATTTTGTTTTTTCGGTTTTCCATGAGTGAGTTATTCTTTTCCTCTTTTTCCCCCGCTTTCTGATTTGATAGCTAGTTTTCACTGGCGGATTTGTGTACGTTCCTGTTTGGTCCAGGGCTACCCACCCTCTACTCACTGATGCTTACACTCTTGCCTTCATCCCCTATATCGTCGGAGACTAAGTTTTCCACCCAAATCCCCCCCCGCATCGCTCTTTCGAGGCTGTTCCGACGCTCCGTTGCCATCGTATGGAGGCTCCTGTGATTGACGCCGGTCAACGACCCCCCCCTTTGTTGCGGTCCTCCGTTTCTAAACTCTCGACAGAGTTGAGTCGGTATCCCCTCTCCCTCCCCCTTCCCTTCTCCCAATGCCGAGCACGCCCCTTTTTCCCTGCCGCCGGATGGCTTCCTCTCTTTACCCAACAGAATTCTCTTCTTAATTAGCCGTGGGACTGTCGCTGGAAGAAGGCGAACCTATTGTTTTGCCAAATTTTCCTTTTGGCGTATTCTCTTTCTGGAACATAGCGACCCGGCTGGCTTTGTTTCTCACAGCCATCTTTTTTTCATCTATCGCGACCGATACGTCTTCTTCCCAGACGCCGCCGGTTATTTCGATGCGGGCATTTTTTTGCATTTCCTCTTCCAGTCAGTCTGCGGGTTTACATTATCCTCAACGTCCGTCCCTTTTTCCTCTCTTCCAGCTACTGGTGACCCTATCTTTCCTAAGACAAGTTGCCGCAGCAGGTTTTGCTGTGTTTTCAGTTACTCATTGACTCTCTCTTTCACGCGTTTGACACTTGAAGGTGGCATTCCGCGTGACCCCGAAGCTCCCGAAAGTCTTACTTTGCTCACGGTGAGGAGACGCTGCGTCAGGCTTTGCTCGACGTTTCTATAGATAAGTCCTTTTTTTGTCTTCTCTCCTTTCATAATCCTTTGACCATACGCTCGAATATTCGTCGTTGCGTGTGTTTTCCCGCTCATCATTCCTCTGTAGTCCCGGTCGTATCTTTTTTCCTTTCATATATGTCTATAGGCCTGGGATAATTAGAGAGGTGTCATGTACTTTCTTTTCGTTTTTTACGGATCTGTGATCCCGACTTTCCCCATCCTGCCCTCCACCACTTCGGTCTGTAGACACAAAATAGAAGTCGTCTCCGCCTTCTTTCTTAACTCAGCGAAAGTCCCGTGGTTCTACTTTTTCGGTCCCACGCTTTACCGTCCCTTACCCAACCTTGGTAATGCTGCGAGCTCAGTCCCATTCTTTTCGGGGCCACCTGCTCCTGAGTTCCCCTTTTCTTTTTTCTCTTGCCTTCCTTGTTTTTGGTCCGTTGTAACTGACGATCTCCTTTCTTTTCCTCTTCCCAAATCTCCTGCTCGCGCCCTTCTTCTCAGTATCAAACATTAGAGCCGGAAAACACTCCCCAATTTATTTCAAAGCTCTCCCGGTCAGGCCCCCTCTTTCCTTTGTTAACACCACCAGGCTGGACTTGGGGTCTTCCTGACGCGGGTTTACGCTTTCTGATGCACGAAGGTTCACCGTGCGCCTCTCACTTCCCCCAATAGAGGTGTCACCCACGATGACCATTGCAGACTGGAGCTCTCATCTTTCTCTCCCGGTGTTGTTCTCCAACAATTTTAAAGTATGTTTCTTAGTCCTCTTCCTTTTATGCAGTCCGACAATTATCGTATTGACACTGCCATACGATTTTTTTGCGATGTTCCTCATTTTTGGGTTGTGTCTCTATGGTTGCGGTAGATCTTTGCACCCAATCTTCTCGCGTTTCAGGTCGGCCCCTTTCTTTTCTCCCCCTGATTTCTGAGAAGGAGAAATTCTCCCCTGGGAATCCTCCCCCCCATCCCGGCACTCGCGTCTCATTTCCCCGCGAATCGTTCGCAGCCCAGCTTCCACATCTTGCACTGCGTGGCGTTGATTTCGACCCTTTGACTCCTCCTTCCTAAATCTTTGTGTATATCTCTATTTAACCCTCCCCGTTGCTTTTCTCGATCCCCCACCTTCCGCTAGATAGGAAGTTCGAGTTTTTAAATCACGCCACTCAGTGCTTTCCCATTCTATATTTCCCCTCCTGTCTTATCGAAATCGTTTTTTCGGCCTTGCTGATTCCCTTTTCGCCTCGAATGGTGAATACTAAAATAGTTTCCATTCCAAATTACAGGGGAGTCCCTGGCGTTGGTTCCGTTTTCCCTCCGCCCCTCACCCCTATTGCACTCCCTGCGCCCCCCCATCGCTCGGAAAATCTTCTTCCTCGTTAAATCCGTCCTGGGTCCTCCGCCTACTCTTCTCCCTCATCTCCTTGAGAATGGCTTGCCCCGAAAGGGAGGAGTGCCTTCTCCTCTCCCCTTATTGCAATGTCCTTCTTTTAAGCCGACCGATTTTTGACTTTTCGTCTGAACTGTCACCTTTTAGTTCCCATCGGAATCTTACCTCTATCAGTATTCAAAATCCTCCATTTTTTCAAAACCCCAGCAGTGAGGCTCCTCTATGGTCTCTCCTTTTCATCCCTGATGGTTTCCGTCATTTTTTACTTGGTTGGAGTGTCCCTTTCCCTTTTTCGGCCTGATTTTGTTCAGTGAGATGAACTTCCTGCGCTCTTAAATTTTTCCCCTTCACCAAATGTCCAACGACCATCAAGGACACTAGATCCCCCTTGAGGTCTTCCTCCCCTCCCACTCATTGTTTTGTTCTGAGTCTCATATGACCCTTGTCCCGTGCCTTTATTTTGTTGTCCACTGAAACTTGCCCTGTGAATTTGTCTTAAGATGAAGCTCTTGAGTCGAATTAGAGTTTTGAGACGCCTTTTTTTTACTTCTCTCTGTCTCGATTTTCTTTTTTTTTTATGCATCCCTTTAATCCGAGCCCGAACGCCACTTTGCCCGAGGTCTTGCAAATCGGCCATGCTTTCCCAGTTCCTATGACCGTTCTACTCTTCCCCTGAGTATACCGGACCCGATGCTGCTTGATCGCGGGCCCCCGCATCTACTTCCCTGCGAGCGATGGAGGTCTACCCCTTTTACGGCGTTACACCCTTAACTGCAATCTTGCTAATCAGAAAAGCGTTCATATTGTGAGCCCCTACTTTTCTCTCGAGTCACGCGGAATGCCTATGCTTCCGCGTGTCCCTTAGTCTCCATCACAAGAGGATTGAGCACTGGTCTGAAGTCTCCCCTTCGTTGAAGATTCCTGATGCGGAACCTGGCGACGGTGCGAGACGTCCACTCTGTTTTTTTCCCCCTTTCTTCCACGGTTTTAGCCTGCGAGTATCAAGGACCTGCTGGGCATTCCCCTTTTTGCTCATCCTTTCCTCGGACTCCTGATCTAACTTTTTTCAATCCCCAGACTTAGCTTATGAGCCCAAGTCGTGACGCAAAAGGCAACTGCCGTAATCTTCTCCCACCTTCGCATTTACGTCGCGGCTCTTTCTAGCAGATACTTTCGGGTGGTCGCGAAGAGTTAATGTCCCTCCCACCACCTGCGGCTCAAAATGGGAGGTCTTCTGGATTTCTTCTTTTCCTTTTTGCTGAGTGGATCCGTACACCTCTGTTCTTTTTGCGCCCCCCTCTTTGAGCCGAGCCCTAGTCCCCCCCTTTTTTTTTAGTTCCGTGTAACCTGAGCATCCATACTCCTGGTGCCGTTCCTCCTTCATCTGCACGACGCTATGACTTGTTGCTGGTCGCTCGTATTTATAGTTGGTATTCTTTCCCCCCCTCTGCAGTGTATCCGCTTCGTATGTTGTAGACGCCCTGACAAGTTAAACCGTCCATACCACGTGAACCTAAAACCTCCCACCTCTTTGTTGCCTCCTTCAATCCCTCAAGTTCTCCTCTCCTGGGTCAGTCTAACCCTGAGGGTCGGCCTGTTTTCTTTTCCTTGAGCCCTTAATTTCTAAAGATGGTTTTAAGTGACACGTGATTCTGCAAAACGTTCTTGGTCTCCTCTTCTCTCCCCTTCCCATCTCGCACCGCTGGCACAGGAGTGCCTTTTGGCTGCCCACTCAGCTAGTATTCCGTCTGTCTGCCTTTGCTCCCCCCCCACAATTTGCATGCTGTTTTGTTTGGTTTTAAGTTCCTTGCCTGGCCCCCCTTCCGAGAAGAAAGGTCAAGGCCGCTCCGCTCGTGTGTTATATTCGTTGCGGTGTTCTTCTTCAGGTATTTCTTTTTCATGCTTAGTCTTCAGTGGACGTTTCTTTCGGCCGTAAAATCCGTGAAGCGTGCCCCCCCGCACCATTTCTTAAATGTCTAAATGTCCTGTCCTCTTTAGCCCTTCGGATTTAAAGTATTTTCAGCGACTAGAATTTTTTCCGGTCTGCTTTCCCAGCTTATCAACTATCCCGAACACTTCTTCCTTTGTCTCCCGATATGAATTTAAGCGTGCTGCCCCCCGCGACAACTGTGTCTTATAGACAGGCTTCTTACATGCGAATTTCGACCCTCTCCTTCTTATTTGGTGGTTCTGCCTCGTCTGTAGTTGCCGGTTTGAAAAAGATCCTGTAGTCGGCCTTGTTTTCCTCTTTCCCGTTTCTTTTGGTTCCCCCTAATTAATATGTCGTCCCCTCTCTGTTGCGCTTAAGCCAACCCCCCCTTTCACCACTTCTTTACACCCCGCCTACAACCCAAGCTAACCGATTCTTTTAGAAATCTCTTTCTTGCTTCCCTTGACTGACTCGTTCTCGAGAGAACCCAAAGTCACCTCTGTATGCGGTGCGCAAGCATTGAAAATTGTTGAGAACCGTTTGCGGATCCCCTTGTCCGTTTCCCTCGTCTGATCCAGAACCTTCTTTTTAACCTTTTTTTTTGTCTTGAGTCGATTTGCTCTCCGACGCGTTGGACGGCGCTCATCAACGTGCCCTTCACTTCCAACTTTCGACCTCTAAAAGTTAGTGCCCTTTTTGTTTGTCCTAGCTTCTTAAACCTATCAAGGTCCCGAGTTCATTTCTCCAACGACCGTCTTTAGATCTATAAGCTTGGGTTTTCCTTTTGGAATTTATTTATCCCTCCTACCTTTGTAGGGAATCCCCTTGAATCTTTGTCTCCATCCAATGAGATGATGGTGACCATCTCGTGCTGAGAAACGCGAACCCGGCATGCATCTTAAAGATATTTTCCTCGGACAATCAAGGTGGTCACCCACCCCTAGACGCCCTTCTGTCTTCAAGGCCCCGTCCTCCCCCTCATTGGTATATAGAACAGAAGGCAATTTTTCTTTGTCGCGGAAACATCTTCCTGCTCTTCTGAGTCCAGGCCCAACTCTCTCTGGTTTCTCGGGATTAGATTTTGCCTGACATTTTCCCTCTCTCCTGATTAAATGCCTCGACGTAATCCTTCCTTCTTTCTGTCCTGCATTTTCTCGTTCCCCCCGTTAGAACCTTTTTTTTTCACGCTTTCAATTGATTTAAGGACCCTTTAATACGAAATGTCTTCTTGACGCCCCTTTCCTTTTGTCCCACGTCAGGTTTCACCTCCCCTTACTTCGACCGTACGGACCTTTATACCCACATAGCTAGCCTTCCTTCTTCCTGCCTTTTTCTTCCAATGCCCGGGCCCTTTCCCTTCCGGCAATTCCCGACACACAACGCCAACCAAATTGTGGAGACCGCTACAATCCCCCGCTCCTCTTCTTTTTTTAGTTTTTTCAAACTACTTACATGCTGACCCCTCGTTTTTTCTATGATAGATGGTGCTCCTCCCCCGCTCCCGATAGTTGCGCACGTTTGCCCCCCCTGACCCCATTCTTTCTCCTGGGGAATTTTCCGTCTCAGGTGAGCGGCCCGGTTGTAATTTTTATCCTATCTTCTTCCAGCGGCATCCACAGCGTCGTCTTGGCTAGTTTCACTCGTTATTTGGAGGTTTTCGGTTGGCCATTGCTTTTTGACACCCCTCCTCCTCTTTGATACAACTCCAAGCCTTTTTCGCCCAGATCAAATATATTAGTCTGGCGACGCCTTTTCACTCCCCCACCCAAGTATCGCTCCCTCAGTGCCTTTGTGATCCTCCTTATGCCAGTCGTCTGGAGTCGCGTGAGTTTCTCCTGCAGAAGTCCCCGCATGTTTTTCCCCTGCCCGCTGTTACATCACATCTTTGCTGCCCTACGCTTTTCGTCTTCTCCACGCTTTCCTCACGCCCGTCTCCCCGCCTCCTTTACCGCCCCTTTTGACTCCGAAGGCCTGGCTCTCTTCCCCACGAAATGGCATTCTCGCTGGATTCCATAGCCCTTTCCTCCCTATTTTCGACTCGCGTTGTGGGCGTACTTCGCTTGTTTCCCATCCTCGACCCGGTGGAGTCAAAGGCCAAGTTCTCTTAATCTCTACCTCTTCAGTCTGATCTCGTTTCCCAGCAGTCATGCGACTCCGCGCTGCTAACTCGTCAGGTAGGCCTGCGGTTTTCACGTCTTCAACGCCGTTTCCTTCTAGACTTCTGCCCACTAAGCTGCTACTTCAGCCCCGGCAGCCGCAGGGTTTTAGCTTTACTTGCTAGTGTAACGATGTTTGACAGGAGGCACCTCGGACCTCTCCGCTCCGACATTTAATTTCTTCACTGACGATTTTATCGTTTTTTCTTGTTCGCGACTTGATCGGCCTCTAAGGTTTTTCAAGGGTGTCCCAACGTTCCGTTCTGCCCTGCAGAAAAGCTGACCGCTCGCATTCTTTCCGTCCGATGCCCGGTCCCGCGCCCTCAATCTCCTTTGTTGCGGTCCGGTCGTCCTCCTTTTCCTGGGAGTGTCCCTACGCAGGCCGTTTAACATTCTCGTCCTCCCTCGTATAAGTTGGTGGCGTTCCGCTCCGTCTTCCCTGTGGGCACCTCTCCCGACTTACTATCTACTATACCAACAGACGGCTCTTTCACCCTTCAAGTAGCCTCCTTTTTTCTCTTTTTTCCTCGTAGAGTCGGTTTCCATTTTCTTGCCCCCCAAGATATAACGTAATTCCCCCCCCCCCCGGAGGGACATGCTTGCAGCCATTGGTCGGCTCTAATTGTTTTTTTTCCTTTTTTGTGCGTGGCTATGCAGCCTTGTTGGTACGTTTCCCCACGTGAAGCTCTTCTGATCGCCTTCCCTTAAGCGACAAGTCTTTTGTTTTATATGAATTTTGCCACGTCTACCCTGAGTCCTCCCTTCTTTCCCAGCCTCCGGAGGACGGGCCGAGATCTCCATTGTTAGATTTTTCCAACCCCCCACGGTTGATTCTGTTGGTATTCGTTGGGTTAAGTGCCTAGTCAAGACGTCCGCACTCCATGTGGTCCAGTGAATCCGCTACCTTCAACCCTCTTTCTTCCTGTCACCCCTCTGAAAGCCTACTGGTTGTCTCGATCTTAGCTTATTTGGTCCACCTGTTCCTTATAGGTGGTCGTAAGATATTCGTTCCGTCCCTTCTCTGTTGACACCGACGGCATACTATTTTTGGCGTGGCGCGCCTTTGTCTGTTTGTCCTCTTGTTGCGGGGGGTGGATTTCCCCATTTTGACACTGCTCCTTTTGATTGAGTACTATGTAATTTTTCCTCACCCGCATTTTTTTTATGCACAGTAGATGCGCTCCAGGAAAGTGGTTTTTCTACAGCCTCTTTCCCGGCCCTTCCTCGGACGACATTGTGCGCTGGTTCTTTATTCTGCGACTTGGCCCATCGGCTCGTTTCCGGGGATTTCAATACTTTTCTCAGTTTCAACTTCTTCGTTCTCTTTTATTTTTTCTCTCCTTTTCTACTCGAGTGTTGAGTCTTATAAAAAACCTAGATGTTCGATATTGAAGGCTTTTTAAAGGTCTTTCCCCGCATTCCTTCATTTTCCCTCTATTTACCTAGTAATAGGCCCCAATTCGTTCCCGTTCTGGATTGGCTTTTTTCCCCCCCTTCGCTTCTCAGCTTTCCTTTCCTCCTATCTTTTTTTTTCCCTACCACCGGCGTTTAACATGGCGATCTACTTTTTCCCTATCCTGCCTCACCCATTTCTTTTGAACCCCCGTCCACCAATTTGCTATCCGCTGCTTTCCCCTAGTCTCCGTCGGTAAACGATCCTTGGCGGTTGCCTCCGAATCACTTTTGACCTCGAGCCCGATCCGGACCCCCAGCCATGGGGGAGTCTATCGTTTCCAGTACTTGTTTCCATTTCTTCCGCCCGAACGATTTTGAAGTTAGGGCGGCACTGTGCCCCTTCTTTTTATCGCCTTACCTTGGATCGAGTACCACAAGCCCCTCCACCTTTTTGTTTCCCAAATACACCCAGCAGTGAGTTCATTTCTTTCTTCTCCTTCGGTTTTTCAAAGAGGGATGTGGTCCGGCTCCTCCTGGTGTTCTAAGGGGCCACTCATGAAGGCGACTTCTCTGCCTGAACGTCGAAATCCCTCGACATCTAATGGTTACAAACGGACCAACACGTCTTGCTCGCAGCAGCCAAGGTCCCTTCCCCCTCCGTTCGATTTACAGACCTTTGCTGTGTCGCAGCACGGACCCGGTTGTCCGTTTCTTTCGCTATGGACGAAATGAGTACTACTCGATCATTGCCTTCATCCGCTGGGTAGTCGACTTTCTTCGTGGCCAGCTGCCTTTTGGATATTCTCCTTTTCCGATTTGAATCTTTTTCCTTGTTTTAGCGACCGCCAGCAAACCTTTAGTGGAAGAGCTCTCCAACTCATTTCGCGTAAGACAGTACACCTTTTTATATGCGTTTCTCCCTACCTCCTCTTCTGCCTGGCGCGGGACAGCGAGCGAACCCCGATGTCCGCTGTGTCTCAAAGGTCGGACGACGGTTTGCCCCCCAATTGCCCTTCTAGCTCTATCCTTAAATCCCGTCTCCTCAGCCCTTTTTCAGTTGAGCAATTACCGAATGTAGTGATCTCTATTCAGTCTTCTTCCTCCTTCCCCCTTCCGCTTGAATTTTCTTCCCCCCCTTCACTCAACTTTGCTGCGCACTGGCTGCCGTCAGCTAGTGCAGCCTCTTTGCTCTCTGAAACCCCGGTTGCCGTTTCCTCATGACGACCGTGAACCTTCAAACGGTCTCTCTCTTCCCTGCTTGGTTAAGTCGGCGGGACATTCCCTTTCCCCTCGAGAGATCCCTGTTTGACTCCAGGCACCCCGGTCGATTATTTTTTTTAAGCAAAGGAGCATCCTCCCACGGGTGGAACATGAGAGTAGGCAACCCTGATGTTTTCCTCCCTCTTCCGGATTTCGCCGCTCATTTATGTTCGAAATATGGACTCCTCGCCTGCGTTCAAAATTTCTTACTGGTTGGGCGACTTTTCTTGATTCTCTTGGATCCTTGACCAACTTAGGGCGCACTGACCTTTCTTACCTTGGCCGCAACCCTTTTCTTTCTTCTTCCTTTCCCCTCTCCTCCTAAAAAGTAATTACACCTTCACCCTTCCCTCCTTTGACGCGATGCCTTTTTTTGGTGGCCCCACGTCGGACGATCTCTACTAGTTGATTACGATGCTTCCCGGTTGTATTTCGTTTCTTTAAGGAGTTTTCTCCGCCTTTCACCCCGGCACTTCACCCATCCTCCTTGAATTAGCACATGCCACTCTGTTGCTGCCTCTGAAATCCTTCTCCGTTTCCCTCCCCTTTGTCCTCACCCCCCCTGAGACTTCTGTTGAGATGATTCTAGGATACTACCTTCTGTGGTCTTCCTTCCCGTGAGAACGAGGCTGGGCCTGCTGCAATTCTCCCCCTCTGTGCACTATGATTTGGCTGACACAATGATGCTTCCCTCTTCTTCTTTTGCTCAACCCCTTTTGCTGCGTTTGTTATGGAGTTGGAAGGGTTTGCTTGCCCCCCTTTCCGACGGCAGTAACTCTTCTCCGGTCTCGTAGTGTAGGACAGAGTTTTTGGTGGGTGGGTCTGACGGGTATGGTCACCTCTTGGCCCTGCGGTCGTTAAGGAAGGGAGACGGTTTCCCGTTAATTCCCGTACCATTTTTATCCCTTATCAAATTCCCCGTCCCCTCCTTCCGGTTCATCCGTGATTTCTTTCCGACTTTCTTTCTCATGTCGCCGTTGCAGCCCCCATGCCTAAAAGATAAGCGACCGCTTGTCTCCGTCCTTGATCTTCATGTGTATTCGGCATCGACCGGCCCAACGGTGTGCCTCTTTTTCTCTCCCCATGCGACGTCTTCCATGTGCATTTTTTTTACCATTAGCCGGAAGAGGTTTTTGGTGCATTGCCTTCGGATTGCCTTCCTTCCCCCGATCGTTCGAATCCTTCCTGTCGCGTTTTCACCCTTGTCTGCGTCTTTTTTACAATCCTTCTCATGGTGTCCCCGAGCCCTGTTCCGCCGTGACCTTCACTTATTAGCTGTCCAACTCAACGCTCCCCCGGGTATCTTACTTCTCTCTTTGATATGACCTCTCATTTGATGTTTCTCGGTCGGTCAACCCCCCCGGCCACTACTTAGGCTTTTTGCCTCTCTTTGCCCTGAGCCCGTTGCCTGTTCCCCGAATCGTTCGATAG
>Ga0179591_1219231_pt1 | contig 11372 bp, 14 predicted proteins | sample CZOMad2_1_08_16f_FD_182891 | JGI IMG/M metagenome (GOLD analysis project Ga0179591, IMG submission 182891) | Vadose zone soil fungal communities from Angelo Coast Range Reserve, California, USA - CZOMad2_1_08_16fungal (PacBio error correction) | ecosystem: Environmental > Terrestrial > Soil >... | reverse complement strand
AAGTGGGACCTTGGATGGTTCCCCTTTTTCCTGAGAGTTTTCTAAGGGCATGCGCAGACGTCCCATCCCCCCCCCCCTTTTCATTGAGATGACGCTGATACTTTTTGTCTCCTTTTTTGCCTCCCCTTGTGGATTCAGCCTCCCTTCCGATGATCGGTCAGGCCGGAAAGACACTTTTCTGTTTACTCATTGTTTTTCGTCGGAAAAGTTCCCGACTGACCCGAATTCGTTTTTTCGGCCGGTACCCAACGAGGCCGATTCCCGCTTTCTCTGCCCACCCCCACTCTGATTCAGTGACCTTCGAAGCGTCTCTCAGTTGAGTAAAAACGTTTTTGCCTCCGTCCCTTTTTCGGAGGAACAGTGCGATTCTCGCCTTTAACTCCCCTTTGGCGGATGTCTTTTCCCCGGTGTCGGCAGAATGCTTTTGAGCCGTCTGGCCGCCTTCTTTTGTTAGAATGTCGGGGTTCAGGATGGCTTCCCCCCCATGTGGCCAATTGGAGGGGGTTCGCTGGTACCCACTTTGTTCGCTCTGTCCGAAGAACACGGGTAGCGCCCCCCTTTTCTGGTGCCGTGGCCACTGTTTCCTGGGTTCTTCCTTGAGGAGTAGGGGCTCGGGGCTTGGTTTTTTTTTGGCGACGGCCCCCGAATCACTCCATTCCCCTCCGGCGTGGACCCGCACCCTTCCCTAAAAACCGGTCCATTGCAATCGGATTGGCTTTTTTTCTTTTGCGTCCCCTCCCCTTTCTCTTTTTGGACTTCGGGTTTTTCTCTCGTCACCTCTCTCCCCGTTTCCCCTCCCTTGCCTCACCAAACGCGGAGCGCCTCTCGTCATTGTTTGGACCACCCAGAAACGGTGTTAGGTTTTTGGTGAAATTCCCTTTATGAACATTGCGGAAGCTGTGCTTTCCCCCTGTTCTTCCTTTCAGACCCCTCTTTCTTTCGGAACAAAGACCACCGGTCCGGGGTCGGGCGGCTTTCTCCCCCCCTTGCCGCACCAGGTTTACAAATGCATTCCTTTGATTTTTTCCTCGCCCTCCTGTGCAGATAATTTTGACCTTCTAACAAACTTTCCCTTCTGCTTGGCTGGTAGTTGTTTTGTACATTCTGATCTTTTTCCCCCCCAAGTTCCTCGTAGTTGTTCCTCTGTCGGATCTCGGCAGAGATGAGTTCCAAGGCCCAACGCGACGCCGAGTAATACTGTTTTCCCGTGGGCCTTTCCCCGGCATTCTATTGTTGGTCGGCCCCCTTGGTACTGGGGGCAGGTCCAGGTGGTGGTTAGTGTTTTTTTTAGCACGGTGTTATTCCTTGTTCTTCACCCCACTCCCCTCCTTCCCCTTCCCGTGCTCTTCCGCGTCTTGCCCCGTGGCTTTTGATTTACAACAGGTACTGGTTGCACGGCCAACATGTTTTCCCTTTCCCCAAGATGGGCTTGTTGAGAATCGCCCCTCTTCAGGACCCAGCGTTTATGCGATGGCCGCTTTTTATTAGTCGTGGGGATCTCGCCCCGTTTTCCCAGACAGATTCAGGGATTCGTTTCTTAGATCTTGACCCGGATCGATAACTGTTTTTGACCGTTTCCCCGATGTTCCGTTCCCCGACCATTGAAGGGATGCTTGCGCGTCATATTTCTTTTGGTCGACCTGGCTTTGCTGACCGCTTTCTTTTTGTCAGTCATGTTTCAGGCGTGTCCTTCTCTCTTTTTGTTGCCACGGGACCTCATTTCCCCGGGCCCCCAACGATTGACAGTCCGCTCCGTTTCGCTGCTTTTTTTTTCGCGGAATTTTGCGTAAAGATCTTCTTCCCGTCACCCCCCCCCTTTCAATCTTCATCCCCCCCTGGCATCCCGCTTTCACCCCCCGCAGTAATACGAATCCCCTTTTTCCTCAGCGAGCTCGAACAGGCACGTGGTCCTCCTTCCACGACCCCCAGTTCTTTCCCCCGTTACCGCGTAAGTTTTTTCCCCTTCTACCAGGATCCGAAATATTTTCTCCCTTCAGTGTCTGCCCCCCCTCCCCCCCGCTTCGCAGGGACCTGACGCTTCTCATTTTTCTTCTGTACACCCAGAGACCATTGCGTCCCTCCTTTCGCGACTCCTGAGCTGATTTCCCTGAAGCTGATCCCTGTCCCCATTGCCCCCCCCCCTCCCCCCCCCCCCCCCCCCTTTGTTTTGGTCGGCTGCAGTCAACTGCTATTGAAAATTCTACGGCCTGTCCCTCTTCATCCGGACAGTAGGGTGTTTTTGGTCCTCCGACCGTCACTTGCAGTTGGGTTTTTTTGGACGCGCCGTTGTTTTTAGAAGCTAAACTCCTCTCTTCCCGCGTTCCCCCCCTGACAACCGATTTTTTTAGGTCCCGTAACCATTCCCTTCGCTAAGAAAGCGGTCATCTTTTCGGTTGGCGCCCCTTTTGCCGCATCACTTTTATTTCAAATCGTTGGTCTTGGCTTTCTTTTTCGATGCCAGCTGGCTCTTTTCTTTTTGTGGCCACGATTACCGTCAAACCCAAATGATTCGACCCTCCACTCCCGCGGTTTTTTCCTTTTGGGCTTCCTGCTTCAGGCGAGAGTTTTCTGTTTAAGCCTGCCGTATTTGAGAACACCCTCCATGGGGGCATGTTTTTTTTTCTGGCATTTGCCCCCCTCCCGCTTTTTCTTCGGTTTCCCTTGGGCCTGACCTTTGCCTTGTAGGACAGTCCCGGCCTTTGGAAGAGGGCCATCAAGGCGTGCGAAATGGGCTCTTCCACTCGCATAAGGGAGGGGCTCTCGTTCCTTTTCAACGTGGTCCGGCGTTTGCTTGCTTTTTTCCGGAAGCTTTGCTTGACTGGCGGCAGTGGGTCGCCGTCGCGGTGTCCTCCCTGCCCGTCCGCCTTTGCTTCCTTCCGTTTTTTGCCCACGTTTGAAATATCCCGATTCCCCCAGGGTTCATTGATTGAGCACGACCCAACCCCTTCCCTCTCCCTCGCAAGCAGTATTTTCCCAAGCAAGGGTTCATCCGGTCGCCGATTTTCAAGGCTGTAGAACCAAAGGATTTTCCTTTCTCCACGATCTGCCTTTTTACAGCTGCAAAGTATCTTTTTTTCTATTTTAGCACACTTCTTGGCCCCTTCTACCATGGTCATGGTTCGACAAGGCACCATGTTCATGAGCGAGGATATCGGGTTGTGCGTCTTACGGCCATCACTTCTTCCTTGCGGGCAAACTCAACTTCTCTTTCCTATAGGGCCCCCCGCAGTTCCCCTGCTCGCGTCAAAGGACTGCTTCTTATCTTACTCTCCGGTTGTTGTGTTGTTGAGTACTCTCTTGCCCCCTTCCGCGTCTAACAAAAGGGGCCGCTGGCGGCTTGGTTCTCTTCTTTTTTTTTTTTTGCCGCCCTTCTCCCGTGATGGGGCTGTCGACGGGCGTCTTTTGATCCCGTGCCATGAACATGGTGCCCTTGCTGGCACCATCACAATCTGTTGCGGTGGCGCCCTTTTTTTTTTTTTTTTGGTTTCCTGTCTTGACCAGACCTTTTGAAGGCCTGGTTATCCCTTTCTCTTGTCGTGCCACCGTTTTTCATTTCTTGTCGACCCTGCCGATTTGCCCCTCGGGGGACCGGATGCTTGAGGGTTGACCCAAATTTCTTTCTGCTCAAAGCGGCGTCCCCTTTTTTTTGTTGGTCGAGGGTGCTTAAGCCCCTGGCCTCTTTTTTTGACCTCCCTTCGTTTACTGTCAACTGCACCGTTGATCCGCGGCTGCTGATGGCCCCGCCGAGGAGAACAAACTCTGTCCCCCCGTCCCCCCCCGCAACATTCCTGAAAAAAGCATTTGGTCTTCCCCCTCCTTGTAACCTTCCATGCTTCTTCCCCCCTTTTTTTGATTTCGGAAGTGCCTCCATTTAGAAGAGGCGATGTGCAAGGCGTCTTTCCTTCACAGGGGTTTTACATTCCTTACCGTTTGCACACCTTTGTTTTTTTTTTTTTGGACAAACCCCTGTCCCCACGCGCACCCGTTTTTGCCGGGCGGGGCTTGAACATGTCGCAACAGGCGTCCCATTGTCCCCTGTTCGCACTGGCAGCTTCCGCGCATTTTTCTTTCGCTCTCCGCCCATTACTCCCGGTCGTTACTTCGGGTCGATATATGTGCTTTTCGGTTGAATAGTGCCCAGGGTGGGGGCCGGCTTGATCTCTTTTCTTCGGATCATTTGCCTCTTTTTTGTCTTCCTTTTGATCTTCCTTGCGTGGTGAACGACAGGTTTGAGCGCTTCGGGCGCTGGATTGTGAACTTCGTCGGGTTTCGTTGACTTTCCGGAATCTTATTTTTTGACAACGGCGCGTCGAAACCCCCCCCCCATCCTTCCGGATCTTGTTTAAGCCCCCCACTCGTGATGGCATATTTAGAGGAGGTCTTTAATAGCCGGTTTTTTCCTATGCCGCATAGCGCTTTTCAGGGATCATCGTTGCCTCTTTTTTCTTTTTTTTTGTTCGGTTCTTGGGGGTAAAATTTCCAGATTTTTCCCGCCGGCGCCTTTTTTTTGGCTGGGTACCTAAGAAAATGATGTTTTGCATTCTCTCGGCGTCCTCTTTCTTTCGCCCAGGCATCGTTTCCGGCTTTTTCTGCGTCACGGGTTCTTTTACGTATGATCGATGAATGAAGTGGATGCGGGTTGGTGACGCTTTTGCAGTTCCTCCGATGTTCTTGAATTCTCTCCCTGGTGCGGTGCCCTGCGTTTACAGACCCTGTCCCCCCACTTTGCCGGCATTCCCTTCCCGGACTGTGCCCGGGATCGGTGTGGAATGCAACTTCTGACTTTAAGAAGTATGATACACCCCCATCCTTTTTTTTTTCATCCCCGGGGTGTCCCTGCTGATTTTTTTTGCCGAGATCCTTCATGGTTCTCAACTCTGGTGTCGTTCTTTTTCGATCTTGTCTTTTTCGCCATTTGCTGTCGCACTTCTCCGTTTTTCATTTTTTGTCTGGCCCTTGCTCTCCTGCGCCGAGAAAACTGCCGGTCCTTCCCGTTTAGACGGGGGCGCGTTCGGTTTGCGTTTTTTTTTCGGGCTCTCCTTTTGGTTTGCCGCCACATGTTGGTCCATGACTTTGTGTTAAACTGCTCCGCCGTTTCCTGCAGCACAGGAACCGTTGAGCGGGAAGGTGTTTTTTTTTTTTCGAACCAAACCGTTTTCTTTTTATTCCCAGCGGTCCTTTTTCTCTTCCCCCCCCCACCCTGGTCGGACCGGCCCCTGGCCTTTTGTCCTTTACCACATAGAAAGGCCGCGATTTAGAAATTTTTCTTGACTTTCAGGGTCGTTCTTTCTTGTGAATGGAACTTCGTTCTTCCCCTGATGATCGCCTCGGACTCCGTTTTTTTTCTTTGCGTTCAGTCCCCCTGTTCCGGACATAGCCCTCCCCGGAAATGGTTAGAAAAGTCTTCTTCCCTTTTAGTTCCACTTAACATGCATTTAACTTTGTTTGGTTTTTCCCTCAATACTCGCCGGGGTCCAGTCATTGATGTTTGCAGAGATGAGTGGGTCTTACTCCCCGTCCATTTTGACCAGAGATCTGCCCCTTCATTTCACCGGGCCTACCCCCTTTGTTCTTTTGGACGGGCCACAACTGGCACCGCTGCTTTCTCTTTTTTTTAATTTTGGCCCCCCGATTTTTTTTTTCTGTGCGCGACCTTTTTTTTTTAAAAGTGCAAGCTTTTTCCTGCATATTTTTTGCCCCCTTTCGTTCAGGGGGGCGTTTAGAACAGGATGTCGCGATTTTGTTCCCGTTGCCCAAAACCGCCCTTTCCCCTCGGCATACCCTCCCTCCAACCGGTGACGACCAAATGTTCGTTATTCCTGGACACGGGCGACTGGTTGTACCTTTCGTGACCGGGCCGTCCCCCTTTACCGCGTGTTGGCCAACGCAGTTCTTCCTCCCTGACTAATCTGACCCTTTACGCTTAAGGCGGGCCCCTGCTTTCGCATTGTTTCCTCTTACCCCGCCATTGATAAAGCCGCCCATCGCCGCTTTCTTTTTCCCATATTCGAAGCGCGGAGGTCGCTTTTGTACTGCAACTCCTCTCTTGTACTCTCGATGGGTCCTTGTCCTTTTTTCCAGGCGGGTGCGCCGTGGTCTTCTTTTTGCGGCTTTTCCGACCGCATTTTTCTTTCGTTTTGCCGTTCGCGTCGTTTCCCCTCCCTGTTTCCGGTGTCCCTGACCGCTTCATTGGGCCAAGGAGCTTTGATCGTTCTGCCAACCGGTTGAACAGTACGATAGGACTGTTCTTTCATTTTGTGCACCAAGGGTTTTTTCAAGTTTCCCCGCTTTTTTTGCTGTAGCCGCCCCCCTTTGTTTCCACCATTTCGGCAACGTACCTCTATTTTTTTTCCCATCCTCCGGTTGGTTTGTTTTTCCGGTTTTTAGGTTATTTCCTTGGGGCGTTTGGAAAATTTGTGTCCACCCCCTTGGGAGCTTTTTGCTCAAGCTTAGGCTTTTTAAGTTCCCAGAAACTTCCTTCGGATTCGCCCCGGTTTTCGAATTCTGGAAGGTTTGTTCAGTCTCTTTCTTCAAGCTTCCCCGCCGAGATCCGTTTTCTCGGGACCAGTTTTGTAGGTTTTTTTTTTTTCAGACTGGGCTTAGGAATTTCCCTTCAATTCCCCTGTAATTGGCTTTCGACGGTCCCCACCGGGTACCTCGACTGTACCCGGAGCACCCCCCCCCGCTATGTACAGACATCACGAGGATGCCTTGACCAATTTTGACCTCAAATTAGCATCCGTCGTTCCTCTAATGGAAGACGCTCTTGGCTATTTGCGACATTTTTTTCCCGTACCCTTTTCCTGGATATTGGCCTTTTTTTCAACAGTGGCGGCGACTCCTGAGGTATTTCTGGGCTCCCCCCTCTCATTTTTTCCTGAATTGGCGGTTTTCTGATGGATTCATGCTGTCGCACCTTTGCGATTTCTCCCTCTTGACGTGTTCCTTCAGTATCCCCTTGCCGCCCATCGGGGGGAAGTCTGCGCTTTTGTCCTTCAAACCCGGGTGTTCTTGACTTTTTTATTTTTCGCCGGCCCGGTCCGGTTGGGCCTTTTCAGCGGAGATTGCTTTTTTGGCCCCGCCCCGACCGTCGATCCGTCCCGATTAAAGACGGCCCCTGTAATGCCGAATCCCTCCCTTTGTCACTCTATTATTGCCTTTGCGTCCTCCGTCATTGAAACAGGGGCTTTTGCTGTCCTGCCCCGGGTCAGAGGCTCGTTGATGAAACAATCTCATGCCTGAGAGTTGTGCCCGTTTCACAGAACTTGGTTGGAGTTCCACAGGTGTGAATATTGTCTTCCCTTTGTGAATTGGGCTTATACTTCCGCACACGCATCTCTTTGCCCAGTTCCCAGAAAGAACGACCCGGGCGCATTCCTTTTTCTTTTTCCCCCTCCCCAGTTAAAATTTCTGCCCGTTCTCTTAAATCCTTTTGGGCTTAACATTCCTCATATCTAACCAATTGCTTTGTGCTGGCTTTTCCGTGGTGTTTCCACTTCGCACACCCAAACGTTTGTGAGATGGCTTATCGGCAAGCCTGTCGTTTCACCATGCACCCCAACTGAGCTTTTTCCTTCTTTGTCCGATTGTCTGGTGCTACGTTGCAGGCTGAAGTTTGTGGTTCATCCCCCCGTGGCCACTCGGCCTGTCTTCCAGGTTTTTTGTCTTGGACCTATTTTTTTTTTTTTTTTTGCAGACTGCCCACAAATTCTTTTCCGACACAGCCTTTCTATTCCGACGATTGCACGGCGCAGTTCCCTTGGGTTTCTTTTGCCTTTCAAAACCCAAGATCTGTGACGCCCTTAGTTTTCCACCAGTTTGGGGAACTCTCTTTGCACGCCACGCTTTTTGCCGTTTTTCTTTTTTTGCCCCCGGCGTTTCTTAGTCCGTTTTTCTTCTTTGTGAGCAGTTCACTGAACCCCAAGCACAAACTTTCTCCCCCTTTTTCAGCCATGCTCCCCCAAGTCCTGAGGAAGACCAACGGCCTTGGTCTTTTTTTCGAACTTCCCGGAGAAGGATTCGTGCGCGCAATCTCGTGGTTCTTCCTTTTTTTTGCCCGCCCTGTTGATGGCAGGAGGTGATCTGTTAACGGTGATCCTTTCCGTTTTGCATTCCGACCATCCCGGGCACGGACTTACCCGTTTCAAGCCGGGCTAAGCCTTCGGTACTTCCTTCCCTTCTAACCGACCCTTTTTTTAATCGATTCAAGGGTCCTAGTGGGCCCCTTCCGTGAGTTTTCTTTCCACGCCCTATTCCGGTATAATTTGAGGATCTCGTCCCTCCCCCTCGCTGCAGACCCCCCGTCTTCCTTGTCCCGCGAGCTTTTCCCCCGTTCCCCCCAGATCCTTTTCGTTGCAATTTCGTTTCAGTGACTTGTGTGCGACCAGCCGCCCTGTTGGCGGTCGATTTCTCCTTTACCCCCCGGACGACGTCTCCAGCCAATTGGATCGGTGACCATTATCCTTTCCCCGTAAGCGCTCGAATTGTATGTGTTGAATGCGGCTTTTTCAAGGGCAACGTCTATTTACCCCTTCCCCGGGGTCTGTGCCAGATTCATCCTGCGCCCCGTAGGTGGTGCTTCCACCTCGAATCCGACTGTCAAGGTTTTTTTCGTCTTCTGTTTTCCCGTTTGGCTCCCAGCGAACGATCCGGCTGGCGTGCCCGACCCCCCACTCCCTGTACCTTTCCCAGTTCGCGGCTCCCCCTCGCAAGCTCCACGCTAATTTTTGTCCGGGCCGTTCAGCACTGCTTCGTTGTCCCCTCTTCTCTTTGGCCCCGCATGACCCGATCACCCTCGCTGATTCCAACCTCGTTTTTGCTGTTGCCCCTCTTTCCCGCAAAAAGCACCCCCCTTATGACGCAACCCTTTCACCTCCTTTCTTTTGGGATGTCGGTCGGTTTTTGTCTTTTTTTTCGGTTCCAAACCAACCTAATTCCGCTATGCAATCCATAAGGGCCTTGACAGGCCCTTCTTTTGCTAATTGAGTCCGCCCGCTTGCCTCTTTCCGGTTTGGGGACGTTTTTTCTACACCTTTGCCTGTAATCCTTCCTTTGTCGCTTTCTTTTTCTTTGACCCACTCCTTTTGGACATCAAGGTTTGGCGTTAAATTGGCGGTTTCCCCTTCTTTTCCAGGGCATCAGGTCGTCGCTTGAGTCCGCTTTCTCAACCCAGTCGTTCCGGGATTGATTGATGGGGTTGTGGTGGTGGGATTTTGCCGGAAATCTTTTTTTTTTTGAATTTGAGGCCCACTATTTTGTTTCCTGATCGCGGGCCTTCCTTTCAAGCCGTCCTGCTCCAGGAATTGCCGTTTCCCCATTTTTCCCACGCAGGAGTTCACCATGAAGAAAGGCTGGTCCTATTCTACCACCATTTTCCCCATTTTAGGATTGTCCTTCCTTTCCTTGATTTCACCTCCACAATTGTCCGGTTCCCCCCGACACAAACTTCTGTCGACCAACCTTTTTTCCCCGGTCGACAATCTCCCCCTCCTTTTTTCCCTCCCCCCCCGGCTCAAGGTTGCGGTGGTATTGGTTAACACACCTGTGCTCCCGCCCCATTTGTTTCTTGCGAACAAAAGGGCACCTTCATGTCCCCCCGCGGATCATCGGGGGCGGTTCCCTCCCTCCCTTCCTTACCTTTTTTTTGTAAGCAGCTCACACCATCACCTTTTTCCTAACCTGCAGCCAACGGCCTCTTTCTGTTCTTCTGGCCTTTCTCTCTCGTTACTTTTTAATCCTTGCTTGTCCGACAAGGGCAGTTGGCGTTTTATTTTTTTTTTTTTTCTTTTTCTTCCCTTTGACCTCGTTTTGGCTCCCTTTATCGTTGAGTAGACGTCCTCCCGATTTTCCCCCTGTCCTTTCCATGTCCCTTTTTTTTGACCGGGCCATACCCCCCTTTTGCGGGTTTTCTGCTCTTGGTCCTAACACAAGACTCCCTCCTTTGACTGCCTTGGCGTACTTTCTTTTGTTTTCGTCACCGGCTAATTGTTCACAAAGTCGTTTCAAATTTTTCCCTGCTCGGATCACCCCTTTCTTCCTCCCTCCTTCTTGCTCCTTTGTCCCCCTTTGGTTTTGATTGCAAGTTTTCCTTGGCCTGGACAACCCCTTTGGACTCCGGTGTTTTATTTCACTTTCACCGGCCAGTATTTTTTTTTTTTTTGCGCCTCTGCCTCCACAACGTGCAGTTAAAACCCTTTTTTTTTTCTTTCCAAAAGCTAGGGCCCCCCTGAAATCCCCCTTTTGTTCCTTACTCCGTTCCCCTTGAACATGCTCGGTTACTACCCAATGTTTCTTTTATTCTCTCCCCTTTTCCCTACCGAAAGGTGAAGGTTTTTTTTTTTCTTTCGTTCGCGAAAATTGGTAATTTTTTGGCCCCACATGTTTTGCCTCCCCCACACGGGCCCGGTCAGTCTTTTTTGGTCGTATTGTCCCATAATCCGCTTTTTAGACACCCTGCCTTTTTTCCTATCGCCTGGATTTTGTCAAAAGCGTTTGATTTCTTTCTGCCCTCCCGCGCCGCCAATCCATGATTGTTGTGCGTTCTTTTTTCTTCTTTCAATTTGATTTAGGGAAGTTTCGGCAATGCTTCGTGTGATTTCTCGATTTTGAATCGTCTGCGGGCCCGAGAATAGTTTCTTTCTTCCCCTTTCTTTTTCCCCCTTCCTCCCGGAAAATTGACTTCCTCCCCTTTTCTTTTTTCGTTCGTAAACCTTTTATGTTTCGGGGAAACGCAGCCGTTTTCTTTGCCTTTTCCCTTAGTAGGTCCCGTTTTTTTCGGACCGGCCTGAACAACAAATTTACATACCTGTTGGCGTTGCCCGGCACCCTCTCTTGTTCGTCTTCTTGTCTTTCTTTTTTGTTTTGTTTGATTGCCTTCGGAGGACAATATGAATCCGTGGCATTTTCGCGCGCTTATTTCTTTCAGTACGCCTTTTTTTCTTTCTTCTTAAGATGGTTTTTGCGTTTGAAACGCATCCTTTCGCCCCGATGAGACTGTTTTCTTTTTTCGTGTCCTGGTCCGCCACATTGATCTCTCCTTTCCGAAGCTTTAGTCACCCAGTCGTACCTCCTTTTTAAACTCCTTTTTCTTTCGGCGTTCACTTGACGTTAAGAGCTGATCGTTGTATGCATTCCGTCATTCGGTCTTCCCCCTTTTTTCACCTCTTGACTTTTGTTCTCTCCAATTCTTTTGTTTTTTGAATTGTTTTTATGCGTGACCGGACTCGCCGGATTGAACCAGTTCCGGCGTTGCCCGGTGGCTTTGAGTAGTTGCTTTTACAAAGACTCCTCGCCTTCCTTCTGTAAATGTCTTTTCTCGTTTCCTGCTTTTTTTCCCACTCTGCTCTCCCTCACAGTACGGTCGTAGCCCTGGG
>Ga0179591_1486098_pt1 | contig 11373 bp, 17 predicted proteins | sample CZOMad2_1_08_16f_FD_182891 | JGI IMG/M metagenome (GOLD analysis project Ga0179591, IMG submission 182891) | Vadose zone soil fungal communities from Angelo Coast Range Reserve, California, USA - CZOMad2_1_08_16fungal (PacBio error correction) | ecosystem: Environmental > Terrestrial > Soil >... | reverse complement strand
TCCCCCCCCTTTTCCCCCTTCCCCCGCGTACCGATTTGCCAACTTCCTTTTCTTCGTAGTTCTTTCTTCCTTTTCCGCCCAATCCATGGCAAGGCTCCCTCTTCTTGATAAGGCGAGCGTGTTTCCTTTTTTTCTTTTCTTGCGCGCTCTTTTTTGCAACGACATAACGGCCCTCCCTCTCTTTTTGCGTTAAGGGAGCTCAGATGTGCTTCCTTCTTGGACGGCCCCCCCTCTCTTTTTTTCCCTCATTGACAAAGATGCGACTCCCTTCTTCTTCCAGCAATCAGCACAATACGCTTGATTACGCTCTCCTTCCAGACTATGTCCTTCCTCCTCTGGGAGATGGAAACCCTCCTTTTCCCCTTTTCCTCCCGCAACGATGCCTCCCTCCTTAAATTTCAATTCTCCCTTCTTTCCCTTTTCTCCCCATCTCGATGCGATCAAATTCTTTGCCTTTTTTCCCTTTCTTCTTTTCCCCCCATGTTGGGATTTTTAAAGTAGGAGAGGTCCTTCTTTTTTCCTCGATAACATCCCTTTTTTTCTCTTTTTCTTTTTTTCTCTCTAGGGCGTTAAAAGAAAGGTCGCTGTTTCTTCCCTTTTTTGCTTCTTCTTTTCACACTTAAAGAGGGAGGATTGGTCTTCTTCCCAGGAACGTCTTTTTCTCCTGAATGAATGAATTTTTCTTCTTCCCTCTTTTTCAGGGATGCACTTTCCCTCCCTTCCTCTTTTTTTCTCTCTTTTTTCCCTTAAGTCGAATGCGGCGACAATTACGCTCGTTCTTTCCCCTCTCTCTCCCTTTTTTACGAAATAACGGGCCAACCCCCCCTTTTTCACAGCTTTTCTCTGCGGCTACTGGGTGGTTTCTTCCCCCCCCCCCCTGGCGGCAGGATGGAGGTAAATGGATCTTTTTTTTCTGGAATTGACCCCCCTCCTGGGTGGCCCCCCTTTTTTTTTTTTTCAAGGACAAAACACTCGCGTCCCCGAAGTTCACTGCTCCTCTTTTCCCTTTTTTATAAATCAAAGCATCCAGGCTCCCCAGGAGAAAACGAATCCCCTTTTTTTTTTTTTTTTTTAGTTTTTTCTCGCAGTCCCTCCCTCCTCTTTTCCCAAAAAATTAGAGAGAAAGAATGCCTTTTTTTCCCCCCCCTTCCTTTCCCTCCCTTTTCCTTCCCATTTGCAAAGACCTAGCCTGAAGGATTTCCCCCCTTCCTTCCCCTTCCCCTTTGGAAGTCGTCAAAAAACAGTGCGCCACTTTTTTCCCCTTCCCCTGTACACGGACGCCGACTTTTCTTTTTCTTTTTTCACGTTCCTTTTCCCCCCTCTCCTCCCCCCCTTCCTTTACCGGAAGGCCAGGGAGTGCCACATCCTCCCTCTTTTTTTTGTTGAGGAGAGTTGTGTTTTTCCCTCACAAGTCTTTTTTTCCATTCCCTTCTCCTGATTAACGGTTTAAGAGATGTTTCCCCTCTTCCCTTCTTGGGCGCGAAATGCTTGGTTTTTTTTCTTTCCTTTTCCCAATTTCTTCTCCCTTTCCCCCGGCGAGGTCTGCAAGGTGGCTGACTTTCCTCTTTTCCCCCGTGCGATGGCCCAAACAAAGGCAGTTCTTTCCTTTCTTTCCGGTCTTATTTCTCTTTTTACTCCCCCCCCCTTATTAGTGTTTAATGGGAATCCTCTTTTCCCTGGATGCTTTGATTTTATTTCCCCCCCTCTATACTCCTCCTCTTCCTCTATTTTGGGTCGACAGAGAGTGGTTCCCCCTCCTCCTTTTTCTTTCCACCAATTGTCTTTTCCCTGAAGTTTCCCTTCCCTTCCCCCTTCGCCCCCCCCAGAATGAAGAAATGGATTTTTTCCCCCCTTCTGAGGAAGTAATGCACGCTCCTCCTTTCACACCCTGTGCCTTTTTTCCTTTTCTTCCCCCTTTCCCCTGCAATAGATGGAATTTTCTCCTCTTCTTTCCTTCTATCCTTCCAGGGATTGAGGAGGTGGTTCTTCTTTCGGGCCCCTCTCTTTCACAGCCAATTCATTAGAGTAGCATTTCCTCTTCTCCCCCCCCCCTTTCCTTCGAACAATTCATGAATAGTTAAAATAACCCCTCTTTCCCCCACTAACTCACTTTACTTCCCCCTCCCGCCGGGAATGGAATAAAAGAGCCCTTTTTCTTTCCCTTCCCCTCGCCGACTCCTTTTCAAGGGTCTCTTTTTTGCCTTCCTCTCATGAATCCGAGCACTAGATTACTTCCCCTCCCTCCTCTATCCTCCTGTAGAGTTTCACAACCTCCCCTCTTTCTTACCTTGTCTCTCAAAGTTGAAGAAAGAATTTTTTTTTTTTCCAGTCAGGGAAAGTTGCTCTTTTCTCTTAAGACTTGAGTTGAGCGCCCCCACCGTACTTTCCCCCGCTGAGAAAGGACCCTGCAGAAAAAGATTTCTTCCTTTTTTTGTCTTCTTTCCTTCTTCCCTCCTTTCCTTCCTCTCTTGGGCAAGGAGACATTCCTTTCCTTTCCCCTTTTCCCTTTTTTTCCACAAAACATCATGTTTTCCTTCACCTCTTTTTTTTCCATGATTGAGCACGATGGACTTTCCTTTCCCTCGAAGAAGAGATCGCTCCCCTTCCCCACGCCCCCTTTCCCCTTTGGGAAGAGCCTTTTTCCCTTCCCTTTCCCCCACGTGCCACAGGTGCCATGACCTCCTCCCCTCCGTTCCTTAAGGGGCTTCTCCTGGCTTCAAAAAATTTTTTTTCCCCATCGTTTTTTTGGTATCCATGGCAAAGTGTGTTTTTCCTTTTTTTTTGCACATGTTCGCTAACGACACGTCCTTCTTTCTTCCGGCCCCCAGTTCCCTTTTTCTCTTTTTTTCTTCTCAAAGTGAAATACAGAGTTTAGAACGGACTCCTTTTTTGTTAATTTGTGGGGGCAGGACGTTTTTCTTTTTTTCCCTCCAGCGGCAGGCCTTCTCTGTTCCTTTTTTCTATTCCCCATGAGGTTGAGAGTCATCGTGACAAAGTACGGTCCTCCTTTCTTTTTCTGTGAACACGATGTAAATCTCTTCTTTCTTTCATTATCCCGACCCTTTTTCTCCCTTTTTTTTCCTTTTTCTGTTTGCGGTTCATCGATTATCATCAGCTCCGGTCTTTCTCCTTCCCTTTCCTTTTTAAGATGGTATTCTCGTGTTTTCTCTTTTCCTTTTCCCCAAGATTGCTAGTAAGTGGTAATTCTTCTTTTTTTCCCTCTTGCGAGAATGATATTTTTTTCCTTTTTTCCTTTCCACCTTTTTTTTTTTTTTCTTTCCGCGGCCAAATGGCCGGGACGGTTAGAAGTCCCTTTTCCTCCCTCTTCTTTTTTCCCCTATCTCTCTCTTTGTAATCATCAAGTTGTTGTTGTGATCTTCTCCGTATGTAGACTTTCCGTCCTCCTTCTTTTTTTTTTTTCCTCCCCATCGTACCCGATAAAAGGGCAATTTGCAGCTCTTTTTTTTTCCTTTTCTTGGCAAAAGATGTCTGAGCAGGGATGCGCCTCCCTTTTTCTGAGCGCATTCTCCATTTTTTCTTAGGCTTTTTTTTTTTTTCTATGAGATAGACGGAAAGGCCTCTCTTTTTCCTTTTTTTTTCCCCCCAGAAACACCTGGAAGGTTGCGGAAATTTTTTTTTCTTGGAAAGGCTTCCTTGTTTCCCCTTTTTTTTCCCTTCTGTTCAAAGATAAAAAGAGAGACCTCCTTTTTCTTTTTCCCTCTCTTCCCCCTTCCAACGAATTGGAATGATGGGAGAAACGAATTACCTTTCTAAGGTCACCCGATTTCCTTCTTTTTCCCCCCTTAACCGCCCCCCCCCCCCCTCCCCCCCCCCCCCCCCCCCCCCCGCGCGTTAACTTTCTTTCCCCCCCCTTTCGCGGATTTCCCTTTTCTCTTTTTCTTTCCCGTCTGCCGTCAGGGAGAACAATCTTCTTTTTCCGCTCGCGAAAATTGTGCCCTGGACACCCCTCCCCTCTTCCCCAATAGTTGGAATGAGGAAATGGCCTCTCTTTTTTGGATAGGACCTTTTTTTTTTTTTTCCCCCCAAGCACCATTTTCTTCTCTTTTTTTTTTATTGGACGGAGTAGGATGATGTATTCCCCTTTTCTTTCCCTTCCTTTCAAGGATCTTCAATAAAAACGTATCTTTTTTTTCTCTCCTGGTTTCCCTCACTCTTTTTTTTCCCTTTCCTGAGTTCAAACGACATCCGGACATTCCCTTTTTTTCCCCCCCTGCGGGAGTTAAGGAGCATCTTTTTGGGATCTCCTCCTCACTCTGCGCGAAGGAACTCCTTGACGCTTTTCTCCCCATCCCCATCTCTTGGTTCGGCCCGGTGCCTGCGACTTTCTTGAGCGGCTTTGCGCGCTCTCCGGCTTTTTTGCCCCTTTTCCTTTCTTTATTCGAAAGCCGGCCCCCCTCCCCCTTCCCCCTTCTTTCCTGGAGAAGATTTATTCACCTTTCATCCCCCCTCTAGATTCCTCTTTTCTTCTGTTCGAAAAGTTGAGGCTTTTCCCCCCTCCTTTTTCTTCCGGAGGCCCTCCCCCTTTTCTCTTCTTAAATATAAAATTAGAGAACGTCCCTCCTTTCCTCTAAGGTAGATTTTTTTCTCGGCTGCTTTTACCTCTTCTTGGGATACTTCCCCCTCTTTCGCAGGACTGGCGCGGTTTTCCCCTTTTTCTTCTCTTTTCCGGTTGCCGGCCATCTGATTGAAGAAGTTTCCCTTTTTCGCGATATACGCCAGCCGCCGCCCCCCCTTGACATACTCTGTTCTCTTTTCTTCTTTTTTCTCCTTTTCCGGTTACGAATATCAGGGCAACCTTCCCCCTTCCCCCCCCTCCTCTTGAAAAGTTTCGCGCGTCTGGGGTTCCCTTTTCCCCCCTTTTGGGCTAAAAATGGAGATGAAGCCTTTTTTCTCCTTCCCCTTTCCCCCTCCCAGGGTGGCAATGCCACGAAGTAAAATTGTTTTCTTTTTTTTTCCTCCACTCCTTCCCTCTTTTTCTCTCCCCAAATTGGTATAAATAAAAGAATACAGTTCCCCCTCCCTCCCATAGAAAACGAATCACTTTGGCCTTTTTCCCGGCCTCCTTCCCTTCTTTTCCTTAGAGAAAGAACTGCCTTGTTTTCCCCCCCCTTTTTCTCGTATAGAAGAGTCAGCTACCTCTCTCCCCCTATACGATTCCTCCCCCCCCCATTTCTTCTTCCAGAGATTTAAAACCCCTTTCCCCTCCTCCTCATGAGAAACATCTCGTCCCTCTTTTTAAATAGCATTTTCCCCTCTTTCCTTTCCTTTCAAAAAGAGATATAATATTTTCTCCTCTTTTTTTTCTCTCTTGTGGAACGATTTCCTTTTCCTTTAAAGAAAAAAGTATGTTAAATGGTTCTTTCTCCCTTTCCGAGTAATTGTTCCGCTCTTTTTTCCCCTTAAGAGGTTCTCTTACCTCCTCTTGGAGAAAGGGGGTTTTTCCTCTTCCTTTCCCTTTCCCTAAAAAGGTTAGATACAAGGATTTTTCCCCCTTCTCCTTTCGATCTATTTCCCCTTTTCTAATTGGGGTTTCTCTCTAAGGGGAGGACCCCGTTCTTTTCCTATAGAAAAAGAAATAAAAAGTCCCTTTTTTTTTTTCTAAAATATTATTTTTTGAGTATACCCAATTTGGGCTTCTCACTCCTTTTTTATGGGTGGAAGAGAGTGGTCTCCCTCTTTCCTTCTCCAAACAGAATGGTAGTGAGAATGCCATTTTCTCTTTTTTTTTCTTAGCCCCCCCAACTCTTCTTTTTCCTTTTCCTAGGAAAAAAAAAATCTGCTTCCTTCCCTTTCTCCTCTCCCCTTTTACGGCGTGAGGTTTTTTTTTTGGCCCTTGAATTTCTTTCCCTTTTTTCCCTGCCATAGATGGAAATAGCCCTCTTTTTCCTCTCGAATTCATTCCAGGGATTTCCCTCTTCTTTTTTTTCGTGAACCCGCTCTTTTCCCCTTTTTTTCCCTCAAGATGGAAGGCAAACTGATACTCTCCCCCCCCCCCTCTTCCCAGTACGAGAATTGTGCCTTTTCGCTTTGTTTCTCCTTTTCCCCCTCCCACATCCCTCCCCTCTTTTTCTCCCCCGCGAAATGGATTGTTGAAACGCTTCTTTTTTTTTCCTTCGAAGGGAGAGGGACAAAGGGATTTAAGCGTTCTTTTTTCCCTAGGCAGAGGCTCCTTGCCACTCCCCCCTTTCCTTTTTTTCGGATTCACAAACGGAACCCTCCTTCCGAGAGATTGTTTGGCATCCTTTTTCAGTTCCCACGAATTTTCTTTTTTTTTTTTCGAAGAAAGTACTTCCTTTTTTTCTCCCCCCTCTCTGGCTGTATTGTGCAATCTCCCTTTTTCTCGGCCATTTTCATCTTCTCCCTTTTTTTTTCCCTCCCGGTATAAAGAAGCTTTTTTTTTTCTCTCTTTCACACATCTTCCCCCCTGAGCCCTTCCCTTTCCCCCCTTTTTTTCCTTCTATTCAACCAAACATTTTCCTTCCTTCTGCCCATTAAAGCCAAGCGTATGTCCTCTTTTCTTTCCCTCCCCTCCAGAGAAAGAAGACTCCCCCTTCCTTTGAAGAGAAAAGGCAGAACCACTAATTACCCATTTCCCCCCCCCTCCCTCCATAGAGAGTGGGTTCCTTCTTTATGGGAATATTGAAAAACGTGCCCCTTTTCCCAGCCATCTCTTTTTCCCCAAAAACACGGCACGGGGTAAAATCGGTAGTTTCCCCCCCTTCTTGAAGTTCCCCCCCTTTCCTCCCCCCCCCCCCCCCCCCCCAAAGTCTTTCCCTTTATAATGAAAAAGATGTGTTCCCAGCCCCTCCTTTTTTTTTTCTTTTCCCCATGTTAGATAAAAGAAAAGGACGCTCCCCTCTTTTCCCTTCCTCCGTTAAATTGTTAGATTTGCACAAAACTCCCCCCTCCGGTTCCCTTCCCCCATATTTTCCCTTCCTTTTAAATTTTTGGGTGGAAAGGAAGGGTGGCCGTTCTTCCTCTTCTCCCCACCTTCCCCCCTTTGGACAGAAATATAGGGGAGGGCTTTTCCTTTGTCGAGTATTCCTTTCCCCTTTTTCCTCCCTTTGATCGGTGCACTCTTCCTTCCTTTCCCTCTCAAGACCTATATCCTGGCGTTCTTTTTTTTCCAGGTTTTCTTTCCCCTTCCCCCGTAGAAGAGAAGCACTGACGTGCTTCTTTTTTCCTCGCATAAGAACAGAAATTTTCTTTTTTTTTCCTGTCATCTTTTCCTTTTCCTCTCTTTTCGCCGCATGAGTATTGACGGCGAGTGTTTTTTTCCCCCTTTTTTCTTTGTTACATCTGGATGAGCGACAGGGGCCCTCCCCTTTCCCTAGATGTTCTTTCCCCCTCCCGTTCCCCTTTTTTTTTTTTCTCTCTCTTTCATCTAAAAGGTGTGGGTTTTCTTCCTTTTTCCCTCCCCCCCCCCGATTTTGAAGAGAAGCGAGGGACGACTGCCTTTTTTTCTCAGAAAGCTTTCCCTCCTCCCCTTTTTTTCCCCCTCGCGGTAAGACGAATGATTTCCCCCCCCCTCTTTCCTGGAAGGGATTGCGAGAAAGTCCTCTCGACTCCCCTTTTTCTCCTTTTTTCCCCCCTCTCCCTCCCTGCGGTAATCTGATGAGGGTTTTTTTTTTTTTTTTTTTTCTTTCCCTCCCCTCCAGGAGTGCTATAGCGACCGGTCTTTTCCCCTGGAATGTCTCCCCTTTTTTTTTCGGATAGAGGTCGGGGATAATGAATTTCTTTTTCCTTCAGGTGTTAAACGTCAAACCTTTCCCTTTTCTTTGGCCCTATTCCCCTTTTCCTCTTCCCTTTCCCCATGCAATCCCGCTTTTTTTCTTCTTCTCCCCTTTTCGTCCGGCAAGGCAAAAAGTCCTGCCACCCACCCCTTCTTCGACATTTCCCCTTTTTTCCCTCTGTTTCCTTGCATTTTGCAAATATAAAAAATGTCCGTCTTCTTTTCCCCTTCCTTTTCTCTTCTTCCCGTGCGGTAGAGAACATGTGGCCCATCTTTTTCTTCCCCCTCTTTTCCCTTCCTCTTAAAAGTTGAAAGATGTTTTTTTTTCTTTCTCCTCCTTCCAATAAAAAGACTAACGACTTTCCCCTTTTTTAAGGCTATCTCTTTTCCCCCCAAACAACAAACTTTCTTTCCCCCCCTCCCCCCCTGAAATGGCAAGGCTCTCCCAGGCTCTCCTTTCTTTTTCTCCTTTCTGCGCGACTTCCTTTCCCCCCCTGTGAAATAGATGGCTCAATCCGTGCCCCCCCTTTTTTTTCCCTCAGATGTGCGCGGATGATTGTTTTTCTCCCCCTCTTCAATTAAGCGAGCGACTCCTTTTCCTCTTTCTCCTTTCCCCCAATCAGTCACAATACGCTCTTTTTCCCCTCTGTCAAGAGGAAGTACTCCTTCCTGCACAATCCATCTTTTTTTTTCCCCCTCGACGACAAAAGCTGAAGTACCCCCCCCCCCCTCTCCTTTCTTGAAAATTTAAATGGAGATATCCCCCCCCCCCCCCCCGATGAGTATAATTATTTTTTTCTTCCCTCCCCTCTTTTTATTTTAAAGTAGGCCCTTCCTTTTTCTTCTTTAGAGAGACCCCCGATACCTCTTTCCCCCCCCCTTAGAGGAAGGACCTTTCTCTTTTTTTTTCCCCGAAAGGTTAGGTAGGTTTTTCGGATTGGTTTTCCCTTCAGAGGGAGGAGTGGTTTCCCTCCTTTCCCCTTCTTTCACTGGGCAGGGGTTATTTTAACTCCCTTCTTTATACTTTTTTCCTTTTTTAGAAGGGAGGATAATCGAGGATTTTTTTCTCCTCCTCTCTTTTTCCCGCAAGAAGACGCCCCCCTTCTGGCGCCCTTTTTCCCCTTTCTTTATTTCCTGACGATTTGCGGTTACGTCCCCCCCCCTTTCCCCCCCCCCACGGCCACATGGTTTGCTCTTTAACCCTTTCTCTTTTCTCTGGGTGGGGTCCTATTCACAACACATCCCTTTTTTTCCCTTCGCTTCCGCATGGCCGGATCCGCTTGCGCACACCTTCCCCTTTTGCACGTGTACTTCTTTCTTTTTCCCTCCTTCCCCCTCTCTGCCACCCAGAAACTAGAAGGCCCTTTCTCTTTCTTCGCCAAAAATTGGGCTACATCCCCCTCCACCAACCCCTTCTTCCCCCCACTTTTTGCCGGTTTAGTTCTGTTGCTCGCTCTTTTTCCTTCTTGGTAAAAAAAATTGAGCCCTCCTCCCTCCTTTACCTCCTTCCTTCTTTCTTCCCCGATGCCGACCCAATGGAAGTCGTCCCCCCTCCCCCCCCTCTTCCGCGACACATTTAAACGGGACGCCGTCCCCTCCCCCCCCTCTCCCCCCCCTCCCTTTTTTCCTCCCCCCGCTACAATGGAAAAGACTTGTTGCTTTTTTTTTCTTTTTTTCCCTCGATCTCTCTATTTTCATACTCCTTCCTGTTGCATCTTTCCTTCCCCCTCGTTTTCTCTTTTTTTCCTTCCCTTTCCGAGAGGTGGATAAAATTAGGCTTTAAATGGCGCTTCTTTTTCGCTTTTCAGCAAAGGGGGGGCCTCCCCCCTCCGGTCTATAAAAGTTTCGATCCTGAGAACTTGGCTTCCCCCCCCCCTCCCCCCCCTTCCGTTTCTTATCTAATTTGTTGACCCTTTCTTCTGTGAGAATGCGAAAGCACCTCCTGGTATCCTTGGTCTCCTCTTCCCCTGGATGCTTTATTTATACCCTTTTTTGAGAATATATGAATCCGCTGGCCTTCCCTCTTTTTTTTTTTTGATTTCCCTCCCCCCCTTCCCCCCTCCTTTTTCGTTCGAAGACATTGTGCGAAAAGCGTTTCCTCTTTTCTCCCTCCAGAATGCGCCCTGGATTGTTGTTCCCCCCCCTCCCCCTTTTTACATTTCCGCCCTTTTTTTCTCGAAAACCAATTGGCCTGTTTGGCCCCCTCTACCTTTCCCCCCCTCTCGTACTTTCGCAAGCAATTCTTTCCCCTTTGCGGATTGGCTTCCGATTCTCCCCCTTTCCTGCGAGTAGTATCTTCTTCTCCGATGGCCGGCAACCTGCTTCCTTTTCTTTCCTTCACCCCCCCCTTTCTTTTTTGCAGACTTTTTCCTCTTTGTTCGTCCTTCCGGTCCACCCCTTTCCCCTGCCTGGGCATGGATACCTTTTTTCTCCCATAAGCGACGACGTCCGGCTCCTTTTCCTTTTCCTCTACCCCCCTTTTTTTTCCCCCTTTTCCTTCCTTCCCTTACTTGAAAAGCCCCCCCCTCCGCCTGGTTCGATTTCACAAGGACCCCCTTTCTCTTTCCCTTCCTAAAATATTCTACATTGTCCTCCCTCCTTGTTTGGGCAGGCTTCTCTTTTTTCGAGACTGTTCCTCTCCTCCCTCTTTGTTCGCGAAAAGCGCCGAAGGGACATTCTTTTTTTCCCCCGGGAGAACAATCGTCCTTTCCTTTTTGATGCCCCCTCGGAAGAATATTTGGCCCTCCTCCTTGTCCTTCCTGGCAAATTGATATTAAACCACCTTTCACCCCTTTGCTTCCTTCCTTTTTTCTCTTTCAGGATTGAATCCTTTTTCCTTCCCTCCCCCCAGCAGAAGACTCCTCGCCAGTCTCCCTTTCCCCCCTTTTTCTCCTTCGAGTGGAGGGAAGGGATCTTTTTCCCCCCAACTTCTCCCCTCTCTCGCATTAAAATACCCCCCCCCCCCCTTCCCTCTTTTTAGGCGGGTGAAAGTGGAAAGGACTTCTAAAAGGTACTCCCCTCTTCCCCTTTTGATAGGAAAAGGTATCATGCAAAACTTTTGTTCCGATAGCGTAGTTGGTCCCTTCCCCCCTCCGGGCGCTCCCCTTTTCTCCCCTCCTTCTTCCTTTCCATTTTTAGATTTGCAAAATGACATTCTTTTTCCCTCTTTTCCTCCCCTTGGCGAGGGAAAAATGTTCGAGTTAACGCGCCGTTTCCTTTTTGAATTTCCAAGCTTCCTTTTTTTTCCCCCCCCACTTTACAGCAATATAGGGAGGATTCTTTTCCTATCCCCCTTAGGGTGAGAGTAATAAGTTGACAAAGTCTTTTTTCCTCTTTCCCTCCCCTTCCTTTTCCCTTCTTCAAGGGTAAAGGGTAATTATACACCCCCTTCCCCTTTTCGCACATTAAAGGTGTGCTCTCCCGATACCTTTTTTCTTTTTTCTCTTCTTTTCCGATGAAAGAATGTATTATATTGGTGGGCGCTTGCCCTCTCCGATGTGTGAAAGATTTGAGAGTCAGTGTTACTTTCTTTTCTTCTTCAGCTTGACTCCCTCTCTTCCCCCTTTTTTCAATGGTATTCGGGTCCCCCCTCCTTCCCATGCCCTCTTTTACCCCATTTT